>JAALOO010000213.1_pt1 | contig 52398 bp, 36 predicted proteins | sample 7257641 | NCBI WGS metagenome assembly JAALOO01 (sample SAMN14085613, study PRJNA598686) | mite metagenome | biome: ENVO:01001000; feature: ENVO:01001002; material: ENVO:01001226; isolation source: single female mite from University of Michigan culture on fish food culture... ...
TCGCCCGTGAATTTTATTTTTCTCGTGTTCAGAATACCAGGAAAATAAAGTTTGTAGAACCCCTGTCGCCATCTGGTGTCTGTCAGCTGTGACTGAAAGAGTTAAAAGGCAACGTTGAAATTCAAATCACAAAAAAATCAACAGTTGACATTTCACATTACCACCACTACATTTTCATAAACCGTGTTGCCGCACTCAAGAATAACCCGGAATCAGAAACTGGCAAGTAGGAACGCAATGGCGTTTTTACAGCTACGTCGACAACGACCACCAACACAACCACAGCTGCCATCCGCATCAGCAGTACTTACGAAAGCGATTCTTTACATCGAAAATAGATACTTGCTCATAAAGTTGTGTGAGAAACATTCTTCAGCTCTTGGATTCTTCTGCACTGGCATCAGCAGCAGCATCAGCAGCAGCTCAGACAATAGTCGCCACCGCTACGGCTACCAAAGCACCCTGCCTAAATATAAACTCCTCTGTCTGAGAAAGTGAGCCTGATGCTGTCCTCGTTGGCACCAACACACACTTTGCCGGCATCAAGGAAGAATTGTGGCGACAGTGAGCTGCTGGCTGATTGCTGCCGTCATCTTCAGGCAGTCGACAAATTCGGGTTACTATGAAAAGTTGTGGTGTCGCGGAAGACACTCAGATACACAAAGAATTTGATTTAAACCGTGATGGTGGTGGTGATGATCGTCTTTTGAAGCCGCCGTACACCGCCGTACACCTCATCCCTTTTGTGTTTGACAACAACTGCTGATCTGTTTGGCTTTTGTTTACGTACAGTGATTGAGATGATGAGTGTTGGTGAGCAGGCCATGCCGCCAAAGGTGGCCTACTCCATCAACTGCAGCCTGTGCGGCTGCAATGGGGCCTCGGTTCGCTGTGAGAAGTGCAACTCAATGGCCTTCTGCATCGGCTGCGATGACATGTACCACCGACATCCGAAGCGGCGGAATCACCTCAGACAGGCGGTGGCGCTGGAGTTTGTAAGTTCTTGAAGGCAAAGGCTATCTTTTTTTTATTAAACAAAACTCCTCTTTTCCCTTTACCAGCTGCAGGCACTGGAGAAGCACAGCAACGCCCAGGCGGAGGCGGCACAGCAGCGAGCCATCAGCGTCAAGTCGCCATTGCCTGCTTCAAATCATTCACAACAGCAATCAAGTGCACCGGTGGTGGACAACCAGAGCCTGTATCCGTGGCGGCGGCCGAGAACCATGCCACGAATGCCCGAAAACTTTGACCGCATTCAGCCGCTCTCGCTGGCAGCAAGAGGCAGCTCCTCGCCTTCACCGACGCCTCATCAGCAGGTGCAACAACAGCAGCAGCAGCAGCAAAAAGCGAGCATCCACAGCGCCTACTGGACACAGCCACTTCCTCTTCAGCAGCAACAACAACAGCAGCAGCCACTGATGATGGTGCACCATCCCTCAAAGATGCCCGTACCGCCGCCCCGTCGGAAGCGACGTGGCCTCTCCTTCTCCGGCCTGAAAGACACCTTTCGGCGGATCGTCAATCCAGGAGGATATCACAAGCACCAGCAGCAGCAGCTGCCGCAGACGCCGGAGCCGATCTACGCGACCATCATCAGACCGGCACCTAAACAGCAACAGCAGCAGCAGCCAGTGCACCAGAAAACGGTAATGGCAAATGGAGCCAGACAGCTCAATGGAGGCAACAGCAATTCACTGCCGAGAAATGCCACTCCCACCACTGCAACTGCAGCAGCAGCAGCAGCTTTTCGTCCATTGCCTGCACTGCCACCAGAGCCTCAAGATGAAAGAGAGTTGATTTACGAAAACACACGAAAGCACTCGCTGCCAGTGGGCGGTGCCTTTACCGACTACCAACGACAGAAACAACAGCAACAAGAGCTGCCAGCACAGCCAGCGCCGTTTGCCAGCTCCTTTGACCTGCGCGAGTACGAGAACTTTGTGCGGGCCAATGGCGGCGGCGGTGGCACCTTTGACCCTCGGCGAACCTCGATGGAGCAGCTGCCGATGATGGCCAGTGCCGAGGTGCGTTCATCGACGATGCCATTCAGGCGGAACTTCTCCTGTGCGGACATTACCACTGGAGTCACTGGCACTGCTGGTAATGGTCCACATCGGTGCATCAACAGTCTTCTGCATCAGCAGCAGCTGCAGCAGTTGCCTCTCTTTTCTCCGGTGAGCAGCAAGGCCCCGTCGCCGATGCCCTGGGCGGCCAACTCGAGTCAGCAGTGCCTGAACTGCACCTCACTGGCGGCACTGCACCACCAGCAGCACCAGCACCACCAGCAGCAGCTGATGATGATGGGCCACCACCACGGATCGACGCAGTCGCTTTACCCGGGATTCGGTAGTAGCGGCACTGGAAGTGGTCTCTTCTCGCCCAACATCTTCTCCGGTGGAGGAAGTGGTTGCTGTACGCCCTCGATCATCAACGGCAGTGTTTGTGGTAGTGGTGGTCAGCAGCACTGGTGCACCAATAACAACAGCCACAGCTGTGGTGGCCATTGTGGTCGAGGCATTCACCCCCTCACCTCCTCTACTTCTGGCCACCACTCACTGGCCAGCTCAATGGAGGAGCTGAATCATCATCACTCTCACCCCCATCACCCCCACCACCACAATCACCATTCGAATCATCAACACCGGAATAATAATAGCAATCATCGGCACAACTCGAGTGCCTCCCTCAAAGGTGGTCGATCCTTTGAGGATGACGACTTTGAGGATGAGAGGGATGATCTGCTGAGTGAGGACGAAGAATATGAAGAAGAAGAAGAAGAAGAGGATGGGGGCGTTGAAGTTTCTCGTCGAATGATGGCCAAAGCGGCCACTAGAGGACATCATCGAAAAAATGGCGGAAACAGCCAGTCCTCCACTACCACCGCCTCCTCGTCCTCATCGAGTCGCACCAAGGCGACCAAGGACTTATCAGTCTTTTCGCCCTCTCTGTACCAGGTGCCTTCAGGTCACCCTGGTGGCAAACAGCAGAACGGTCGAAAGATATCTTCCTCCTCATCGTCTACGAGCAGCAGCGTTGCTCGGACTTATAAAAAGCAACAACCAACAACTACAACAATTCCCACAGTGCCAGCGGATGTTTTGAGGAGAAGTCAGCGAAGTCATCAGGCTGAGGATAAGCGAGCTGCTGAAGATCAGCAGGAAAACGATGAGGAGGAGGAGGAGGAGAAGGAGGTGGTGAACGAGCAGGGCCAGTGGTCTTGTCGCTTCTGCACCTTCTTCAACGACCTGCAGAAGAACATCTGCGACATTTGCGCCAAGACGAGGCGGCATTTGCGCCCAGCGTCAACAGTCACTGTACAGAAGCAACAACAACAACAGCAGCAATCATTACCAAAGATCTCCTCTTCTGGAAAACCAATTCCCAGTGCTGTACAAGAACCAGCACCGCCTATGCCCTCGTTGGCCAACTCCAAATCACTTGATCACTACGGATCACCAGGACCTAGGGTGCTGCCATCAACGATAAGTTCATCTTCAACGGTGCCACAACAACAGCAGCAGCAGCAAAAACCAGTGCCTACCACACCGGTTTCAAACTCTACAACCAACGACTCTAAAATTGCTGAAGTGCCTAAAACAACAACAACAACTGCAGCAGCAGCAGCAGCACAAACTGAGCCTGAGAAACCCAAACAACAGCAACAACAAAAACTGCAACAACCACAGCAACAGCAACCACAAATTCAGCCACAACAACAACCACAACAACCCCAAGAACAACACTGCATCAAAAATGAGGTAATCTCTACTGAAAACGACAACGACCTTCTTCGCCGACGCAGCAGCAGCATCAGCAGCACTCAAACTGACGTCGCCGAGGAAGAGGTAGAGAACTCAATGGACCAGGACTATCTCTACTTTCAGAGGGCAGCTGATCCAAGGCAGCAACAGCTTCGAAATCATCTAAAAAGCTCTTCTCAGCATCAGCAGCAGCAGCCTAAGTCCTCGAGTGAGCTGCTAGACTTTTACATTCGCAAGCTAAGTCTCGCTGATCCCTCATCATCAGCATCACCATCATCATCATCAACTTCAACAACAGTAGCAACTGCTTCAACTGTTTCTGGTAACCAGTCGAGCTCCTTTGACCATCATCAGATGGAGGCGCTGATTGGCAGCTGGCGCTACGAGAAGGCGATGCTCGACGCGGAACGAGAGCAGCTGCGCTGGGCGGAGAAGGAACGTCGGCAGATGGCCAAGATGATTGACCTGCACCGCAGAATTGGCGGCGGGCGTGGTGGGAGTGGATACCTCTCAGACGGGACCACTACCGAGGAGGAGCTGGACCGAGAGGTGGAGCAGGTCTTCAGGGCGGCGGACACGGCAGAGCTGCGGGCAAAGCTGGCCGGCATTGAGGATGATGATAATGATGGCGATGATGATGAGACGGCGGCCGAGGAGTTGCCCAGTGCAGCAGCAGCAGCAGTTGCCCTGCTGAGTGACGCCTCGACGACGCCCGATGCTGACCTCTTCACGGGGCCGCTTCCCTCAAGAGCTGCTGCTGTTGCTCCAAATTCTTCTTCAGCTTCTACTTCAGCAGCAAGCACAACTTTCCCCTCATCACCACCCTCAAAGCGAGCACCCAGTCCAGTGGCCCTGGCAGCGCAGCACCTCTCCACCCCAGCAGTCTGCACTTCAGTGAGCCTGGCATTGAGTGAGGCACTTCCAGACAACAGAAACCTCCTTCCACAGAGCACCTCTTCTCCAGTGGCCATTCCTCTTTCCAGACAGATTCAACAACAACAACAACAACAGCAAGAGTCAGCCAGAATTGCCACTTTTGAGCAGCAGCAGCAGCAGCAGGTACTGGACTTAACCTCCATCGAGATAACTCCACCTGAAGAGGAGGAAGAGGAAGAGGCGGTGGAGTACCCACCAGTGGACATTCGCCGCTGGTCACGGCCTCTCGAGGACGACGTCGACTTTGAGTGGGCGCGCACTGAGTTTGAGTGCGAGCTGTGCACGGCCACGGTGCCAGTTCAGGGTAAACAAAAATAATGCCAAAAATTAGCAAAAATTCCTAAACTTTTCTCTCTTTCCCCCACTAGACATCGTCTCGATGATCAGCTGCACGCACACCGCCTGTCGCGACTGCCTGAAGGCCTACTTTACGGTGCAGATTCGCGAGCGCCAGCGCCTGGTCATTACCTGTCCCTTCTGCGAGCAGCCAGCCATCGGCGCCGACGAGGACGAGCTGGTCTTTGAGTACCTGGGCCTCTTTGACCCGATGCTCCGCCACCTGGTCGAGCCGGAGGTGTACGAGCTGTGGCAGCACAAGCTGAGAGATCGGGCGCTGATGCGCGACCCGAACTTTCTCTGGTGCACGCAGTGCTCTTCCGGCTTCATCACGCCCAATCCGCTGGCGCTGACGGTGATGTGCCCCGATTGTCGACAGCTCACCTGTCAGAAGTGTAAGCGGCCGGTAAGTGGAAAGTGAGAGTGAATTTTGTAATTTGGAATGATCACCTGAATGGTTTTTGGAATAGTGGAAGAAGCAGCACTTCAACATCAGCTGTGCCGCCTACGCCCAGTGGGAGGTGGACAATGATCCGAGCTTTGCCGAGCAGCAGCTCAACAAGCACCTCAAGGAGTTTGGCATTGGTAAGTGCTTTTGTAGTTTTAGCTCTGATGATCTAATGTTGTTTCCTTTTTCAGAGTGTCCGAACTGCAAGTTCCGGTACCAGCTGGCAAAGGGCGGCTGCATGCACTTTCGCTGTCTGCAGTGCGGCTACGACTTTTGCGGCGGCTGCTCGAGGCCCTTCAAGCTGGGCAATGTAATCAAACACTAGGGTCCAGTTTCTTATCAAATCTCAACATTTTTTTTTTCATTTATCAGCGATGTTTCCGAGCACGAATGTGCGCCGCCCTGGGCCTGCACGCCCACCACCCCCGAAACTGTCTCTTCTACCTGCGAGACAAGGAGATTGCCGACCTGAAGGCGCTGCTCGATGTAAGGCACTTCCAAGGTGAATTTTTCCATAAACACTGCTAATCACCATTTATTCCCTAGGAGCACCAGGTGCCGTACCGGACTGAGCTGGAGGGCGACCAGACGGTGACTCGGTGTGCGGTGATGGAGCAGAAGGAGACGGACAGCGGCATGAAGGATGAGCCGTGCAATCGATTCGTAGAGTCCGCCGGGCTCTGCAAGTACGTCCTTTTGAGGAGATCTTTTCCCTACCTAACCAATTTCCCGATTCGTAGACTGCACTACAAGGAGTACCTGGGCACGTTGATCTACCAGCACTGCATCGACCCCATTTCGATCTTCTCCGAGGTGGAGCTGGAGCTGGTGCTTCGAAGGGAGAACATTCGCATTCCCAATCAGAAGGTGCGCAATATGGCGAGCATGCAACGGGCGAAGGAGGTCTTTAGTCGGCTGGAAAATGGCGGTACTTCCAGCACAACTACTTCTGCTGATGATGATGAAAAGTACCGAAAGATGTTGGTTGAGGTAAGTGAAGAGGATTTGTTTTACCGTTTCTGAGTGCACTAACTCTGTATGTTTTTATTTTTGCAGTTAATTCTGGAAAAGGTGCCGCTCGATTTGTGGGAGTAACAAAGACAAACAGGCATGACCATTGCCCACTGTACAGTGATAAACTCAGTCAATAATAAAAGTCTCAATGAACGATTCTGATTAGCGCTTTCAATTTCAAATTTTGAAGTGCATTGCGTCACTGATCTGTGCACAAAAGTGAGCAGGCAGGAAAGCTGCTCTGATCCACAACACAGAACAGAACAGCTGTTGTTCTTTTTCTCTGCTACTGGTTGAAGAAGGCGATCTCACCACGACCTCGGAATTTTAATGTCCCGCTGACTCACCACCACCGGTTCCAGTCAATGATATAGAAAAGCAGCCGTACAGTGGTAGTACCTGTACACTGTCTGCGTTTATGACGTCTGTCTCTGCAGAGTGCTTTGTACAACAGCTATTCCCAACTTTTCCTCTCTCTCTCTCTCTCTCTCTCTCTCTCTCTCTGCTCCTCTTTGGCTAATGTGTTGTTGTGTGTATGCGCTTGTCAAAGTGCGCCTTACGCTTACTCACCGCCATAAACCATCAAGAACAGCAGCAGCAGTTTCTCAGCAAATCCTGGTCTTCAGCAGCAGCAGCAGCCTGATCTCAAGTCAGTGCACAAAGCTGTAAACATGTCCAACGAAAAGGGTGAGTTTTAGCATCTTTCAGAAGCGACCTTGAGTTCACTTTCTAATCAATTTCTTCATATTTGCAGATCAATCTAACCTCGGTGCTGCTCCGCCGCAGCCACCCACTTCTTCAGCTGGTGGAATCAACAACGCCTCTGGACAGCAGCAGCAGCTACCACCACCGCCGCCGTACAGTCAATTTCCAATGCAGCAACAGCAACAGTTTCCCAATTTCTACGGTTCAGTTCCGATGCAGCAGCAGCAGCAGCAGCAATACCCGGGAGGTCCACTTTACCCGCAGATTCCACCGCCATACGGTGATCCATCAAAGGAGCAGCTGCAAGCGAATCCGCCCCCGCCGCCAATGAATCCAAATCAGCCACCGCCCCCGTATCAGTTTTCACAGCAGCAGCAGCAGCATCTGCAGTACATGCCAATGTTTCCCGGCCAGCAAGTGTACGCCTACCCGGGCGGGTACAATCCCTACCAGCCCTACCAGTACCAGATGATGGTGCAGCAGCTGCCGCCAAACATGGCCGTCGTAATGCCCGACGGATTTGATGCATCGGCTCGCTTCGACGGCGTTGCCCGGGCCTCCGTTCCAGTAAGTTCTACGCTTTGTTGTCTAGGATTCTCTAACATCCTTTCTAATTTCCCAGCCACCACCACCGGGCGTAGCGCCAAACATGGCCCAGATGGCGATGCTCTCCGGCCAGGGCAACCAGGTGATCATCGGCCAGAAGAAGGCCAAGTTCTGGTAAACACTTGAGCAGTTTGTGCTGATTTTGTGCAGTGTTTTCGCTTTCAGCGTTTTTTCAAAGAATTACTTTGATTTTATTGCTGTTGCTTCATGTGAACAAAAACTATTTATTTTCTCCTATTCTCTCTTTCATTCCCTTGAGTCAAATTGTTATTAAATTGCCCTGCTAAAGAGCAGTATCTTGGATCAATTTGAGCACTTTAGGAGTTTCCAAAAGGAAAATCAATCCTTGAAACGTTTTCTATGAACGTGCCGCTGCAATTTGTTTTGATTGCTTGCTGCGAAGCACATGACACTGTTTCTTGCCAACTTGAACTTCCAAAAGGTAAAGAAATGGACTCCAATGACGAAGATGAAGAGGTGATGGGCGAAGAAGAAGAAGAAGAGGCTGATCACCAGGAAGAAGAACCAGAGACGACCACCGCCATTGAGGATGACATCGACGAGCTGCCTCGCCAGCGAAAGCCCCACAAGGCGCTCGATCTGGACCGCCACGCGTCGAGCCACCTTCTGCACCAGGTCCTGCCTCGACTTTTCAACCTAAAGCCCGACGAGGAGCGGGCCATCCTCGAGCAGCACGGCCTCAGCGTCAACCGAGGTCGCTTCACGAAGGTGGAAAACGCCATGCTGCGGCGGAGCTGGGCGCGCTACCTGAAGGACTACATCGTGCCCAATCCGCGCCTGATGTTCGGCGTCTTCTGTCGGAACCGAAAGGCAAATGGCGCCGTCAAGGACTACTACCGGGCGTTCGCCGCGCGGACGAAGCTCTTCCTTCGCCTGGCAAAGCACCTCCCGAATCGGACGCTGGCGCAGATCTACCAGCGGGCGCGAGCCACTCTGAGCGGCCTGAAGACGGGGGCGGACTTCAGCGAGGCGGACCGGGCCACCATTCTCAACCTCCGCCGCGTCCACGGCGAGCAGTACGCGGTGTGGTGCGAACGGCACGGCTTCAATCCCCGCCACGCTCGGGAGCTGGTTCGAAATAGCGAGAAGGCAAATGGCGCGGCGGTGAAGCACGGCCGCTGGTCGAACGAGGAGCTGGCGGCGCTGCGGGACAACGTGCAGAAGGTGATGAAGGAGCTGCGGCTGACCTCCTACGACGCCATTCCCTGGGTCCGCGTGGCGGCCACCATGGGCCGCTCTGATGTGCAGTGTCGGCAGCGCTTCTTCAGCAAGTCGGTCTTCCTGCTGGTGCAGAACAAGGTGGACATTGAGCGGTGGGACGACCGCTTCGATATGGCGCGCCTCGTGGCGCTGGTCCGGCGGTGCGCCTGGTCCGACGAGGCGCTCATCGACTGGGACTTTATCAAGGAGCAGTTCTCCATGTCAGTTTGGATCTAACCGATTTTGCTTTTAGTATAACAACCTTTTCTAACCTTTTCCACCCCTTTTCTGCAGCGAGTGCTTCAACATTCTCCTCCGCTCGTGGGCGAACGCCTACTCGCTGGTGCCCGAACGGGAGGGCAAGACGCTGGCCGAGATTGTCGAGTACCTCTACGAGACGAAGGTGGTGGCGCGGTACGGCAAGGACGAGGAGAAGATGGCTGCCATTGAGGCCTTTGTCGAGGAATGCTGCGCTCAGTACGGCTAATGAAGTGCCCTGCTGCTTTCCCACCATTACCAAGATTATACTCACTGATCCATTTCTGCCTGTATTATAAAAGCTGTATAAACTGTATTACCGAAAGAAAGAAAGAGAAAATTACGAATTCAAAACCCGAAAAATCCTTTTCCGATTCTATTTCCATTCAGGCACCTTTCGGCCAGCTAGGTGGAAACAGCGCTTGTTTTGATTTGCGCCTGAAAAACGTGGGTGATCATCATCATTTTCCCAGCAAAAAAAGTCCCCGAAGATCATCATGCTTCGCGGAACCCCTAAGCAAATACCAGTGCTGCTGCTGCAACAGATACTTCACCAGGGACTGGCAGCAAATGAAGTCACCACCTCTACCATCTCCAAGCGGTACCTGGCTCGAGGCGCCGCTCAAGTCGGCCGACGACAGCATCAGCATCAGCAGTCATCTGAAGAGCTGCTTCAAGAGCTGTCCCGGCGGAGCAGCGTCCCCCTGGAGGAGGCGGCCGCCGGCGACTACCTGGGCATCGGCGAGGACCTGGGCGAGACGGCGGCCACCGTCGTCCACGGCGAGTACTGCTACGAGGCAGTTGGGAGAAAGCAATCGGCGGCGGCGGTGCGCGCCAAGTATGAGCCTCTTTTAGAGCCAGCTAAGGGCGATTCGAAGGGAAAACTTCGCCGAACCTGGTTCGGTCAGGTGCGCCTCGACTCGCAGAACGTGCCTCGCTTCCACGGACAGTACGAACGGGTGGAGCGGCCTAATGAGACTTCCAATGAAAACAAACTGGCGCGGGTGATGCAGCACCTGGTGGAGCACGAGGTGAAGCTGAAGAAGGCCGAAGACGGCAGTAGGAGTGACTGGAAGAAAGAGTCAACGCCAACAAAGCTACTACCACCAGAGAGTGATGATCAGCTCGAGGTGATCGAGGTGTCCTCAAAGACCACCACCACCAACTCAACAGTTAGGTCGATGACCAGCGCCAAGATTGGCTTCCTCTACGCGGCCGACTTTGCCGCCGAGCTGAAGGCGAGACAGCGGCGCTGGAGAAGCGCCACGGAGGCCTCTTCAAGAGGTAGTGAACAGAGCGACTGGTAAGTGGAAATTAAGTTCTTTTTTCAATTTCTAATACTCCCAGTTTACCTAGGATCGAATACGAGAGGGCAAAACGAGAGAGGCAGCCGGTGAAGGGTGCCCCGATTCCGGAGGAGAGCATTGAGGAGCTCTCCGACCCTGCCGTCTGGTCGGAGCGAATGGCCCAGGTGAAGATTGAGGACTTCCAAGCCGAGGACCCTAAAGATCCGCACTTTCCTGAGATGGAGTCGCTGAACGCCCGCGACTACCTGCGAAAAATCTACGCGGGCAAGATGGCCGCTCACTTTCAGGCAGAGGTGAACGAGGCGGCCGCCTCGAAGCAGCTGGTGCCGAAGCGAGGCGAGGTGCTCGACTCTAAAGGTTCGCACATTTTTTGTGTTTTTCTAAATCTAAATCTAACTCTCACTTTTCTTTTTCCTGCAGGCTACCGCATCCTCAGCCACCAGGTGCCGGACTTTCGCGCCATGACCAACGCCGAGATTCTGGAGCTGCTGGCGAAGCAGGTGCTCTTCAACGACGCGGAGATTGTGGCGCTGAACAAGCCCTATGGGATGGCGGTTCACGGCGGCGGCTCAGCTGATAAGACCTCATCATCCTCATCCTCACCCTCATCCTCCTCACCCTCAGCCCACTCCAACAGCAGAAATGACCTTCACCTGAACCGCTTTCTACCGGAGCTGGCAGCCCGGCTGGGCGTCTCGAAGCTGTACACCGTCCACCGCCTGGACCGGGACACCACCGGGCTGCTGCTGCTGGCCACCACGCAGGAGAAGGCGCACCAGCTGTCCCGCCTTTTCGCCGAGGGCCGGGTGGACAAGCGGTACCTGGCGATCACCAAGAGCGTGCCTCACCTGCGCGAGGGCCTCATCGACATTCCCATTGAGGTGGGCCATGCGAAGGTTGGCCCTCAAAGCTCGAAGGCCACCAGGCGAGAGCGCATGGTCCTCTGTCCGGAGCCGGTGGAGGAGATTCGGGCTCAGAAGAGGAGCCATTCAAAGACGGCGAAACAGGCGGTGACCCACTACCGCGTGGTGGACGAGGCGGGCAATGCCGCCCTCCTCGAGGTGCACCCCCGCACCGGCGTCCGCCACCAGATTCGCGTCCACCTGGGCTTTGCCCTCCGCTGCCCCGTCCTGGGCGACCACAAGTACAGCAGCCTGGGCGAGGGCATGGCCCCCCAGCGACTGCCCGCCGACATTCTCGGGCGGCTGCGGGTGCGCCAGGCGAAGGCGCGCACCGTGCCGATGCACCTGCACGCCTACATGGCGGTGCTGGGCGGCATGGGCCGCCACGGGACGGACATCAGGCTGAGGGCGCCGCTGCCCTATCACTTTACGCGCAATATGGCGTCGCTCAGGTTGCGGCTGAAGCAGTAAGGAGGAGGAGGAGGAGGATTCGATTTAGGTTTAGGTATGTAGATTTGTAGTTTGTACAGTTCTCTCTTTCTACTTTCTCTCTTTTTCCACTTGTCACACTTTTCTTTCTTTCTTCTTCTTCTTTCTCTCTGGTCTATTGTTTAGTGCCTCAGTGGCTTATCGCCCGTTTTCCTCCTTTCCCCTTTCTTTCTTTTTCTCGCTATTTGTGTTAATTGAGAAGGAATCTGACGATCTGCGAGTGGATCACATCCCTTTCACTGCCTCTACCTAATAAAGTAGCAGTGGCAGTAGGCAAATTCCTGCCATTCATTCATTCTTCCCTGCAGCTATCTCCTTCTGCCAACTGTTCTGTACAGCGAATTTAGGTACAGGGACACTCTCTTTCTCGCACTAGCACACTGAAATCTCTGTGTATGTGTCTTAGGTATCCCCCTCCCTCTCTGCTATCTCATTGTCGGTGTCGTAGACCACAGTCGTGCACATCACATCGTTCTCTTGGTGGCATTGTTGAATGGTCGCCAAGAGAATCCGCTCAATCCGACAGTTCGCTCAGTGTGCCTGCTGCAAATCTGCCATATGCTGCTGCTCATGGAATTTCTTCTTCTCATTCTCTCTCTCTCCACAGCCCATTACCACTCCGGTGCTGCTGCTGCTAATTTTATCAAGACTCCTCGAATCGGTGTGTGTGTGTCTGTTTACGTTACAACATCAGCAGAAGTCGTACAGCAGCACCTTTCCGTTGAACTTCGAAGAGAGAGAGAGAGAGAGAGAACGAACACTAAGAACTCTGAAGCTCGGCGGTTTGTTAATTATAGCCAGCCAGAACAAGCGAAGACTGCCTGAAAGAGAATAGAGGATGAAGAGATTCTGGCGGTGGTGGTGGTGAACATACGTACGGAAATACTGAACAACTGCCTCAGCTGTCGTTGGCCTACTTTGCATCAGCATATTACATTGAGGAGATGTGTCTGTAGACTTTGCCCGTTGCTGCTGCTAACTCACCCAGAAGGAAAGAGGAGGAGAGGCTATTTTAGGTCAATTTATGGTGTGGCATGCGCCTCTTCTTCTCCAGTCGATTCTGTTGAAGAAAAAGAGAAGAATACTGAAGTAGTAGAATAGTGCACTGTGGTGACTGTGTACGCCCCGCGCCTACCGCCACCAGGAGAAGATGTGTCGTCATCCCAAAGAGCAGTGTGTGCGCCCCATCCATCCTCTGCAGTGAATCCTCGCTGAGCTCAGTCGACTTTTGGAGAAGACACCGTGCGGTTCACCCGAGAAGACTCCCTTGCCTTCTCTTCTGCTTCTCTCATCTGTAAGTGCAGTAGTGATAGGCAGTGTTATCGGTGAAGTGTTTTTTTCTTCAACTTATCTTTTCTTCTTCTTCCTCTTCCTCTTCCTCTTTCCAACAACAACCAGTGCCCACTGCCCACCTAAAAACTATCCATCGAAATGGTAAGTTGAGGTCCTCTAGGTCCATGCGCTTTTGGCTGTTTTCCCGATCACCCAAAGATGAAGATTATTTTTTCTGAAAACCACTTTTCTCTTCTCACATTTTACTTTTCATTTTCTCAAAACACTTCATCTTCAAATCTTCAACTGCAAAAACACATTTTTCTTCTTCAACAAATGCCCATCCTTACAAACATCTACACTACCTTCAACCTTTAACCACCATAAAAAAACTAGGCCGATCTGAAGCCCCCGGAAGTTGAGAGTAAGTAGTGTGGACAATGCTAAGCTTGAAAGAGAGTTACCTGAGCAACAGTAGAATTTGCGGAATCTTGCCCACACCAAGAGCAATCCTCCTCCTCATTAGATGATTGATCAGAGGCCTACTGTACTACGCTTACCACCACCACCACCACCACCACCACCACCCGAAACATTGCCCGATTCTCTACTTCTACTTCATTGAAGTCTGTGCAAGTCTGGCAATTCGGGTAATTGTCGGTGTGTCGGTTTGCAAACTAAATTAGGCAGTAGTCTGTGCCTGGCGGTGGTGGTAATCGTCTTACTTCTAATGCTGCTGATGCTATGGCAGCCCTGAAGAAGGCGTTAGGCGAGGCGGTGAGAAGGAGGAGGAGGAGGGGGCTATAAATAGAACTCCCGTTTCGGTGATCTCGCTTGCTCGGTTCTCTCTCTCGTTCTCTCCGGTTTCTAAATTCCATTCTCTCCTTTTCTCTCTTTCCTTCCCTTCTCTCCCCGCAGAGGCTCGTCTTCACTTTGACATCTACGACTTCACCGGTGAAGGCAAGGTCGACTACTTCCTGCTCGGTGACGTTCTCAGGTCGCTCGATCTGCGTCCCACGCAGACCATCGTCGAGAAGAATGGCGGTCAGAAGAAGAAGGGTAGGAAGATTCTGTCTGTTAAGATTCTTTGCTTTTGGTTCTAAATTCACCTCTCACCCCACCCACCACAGGCCAGAAGTCGATGACCTTCGAGGAGTTCCTGCCGATCTACAGTCAGGTGAAGAAGGACAAGGACGTGGGCGCCTTCGAGGACCTGGTGGAGGGCCTGAAGGTGTACGACAAGGCGGAGAACGGCACCATGATGGAGGCGGAGTTGGCCCATGTCATGCTCTCGCTGGGCGAGAAGCTGACCGACAGCGAGGCCGAGGAGATCCTCAAGCTGTGCGCCGGCGGCGCCGACGACGAGGGCTTCATCAAGTATGAGAGTAAGTGGAAGTCTTCGAATTGCTCTTTTAAACAGTCGGGTTCTAACATCTCTTTCCCTTCCACCAGCTTTCATCAAAAACGTGATGACGGGTCCATTCCCTGAGGAGGCCAAATAAGTAATTAACTAAGAACTGACCGGCGGCAAAGCAAGACCTGACTGACGACCATTTTCTCAACCAAACAACCAACCAACACACAAACACACACCCACATCCTCTTTTTACTACCACCAATACTCTTTCGACGACTATACCATCAAGGACAAACAATTCTAAGAAGACTAACACCACCACCACCACCAGCACAGCAGAAGAGTGGCATGGCAATCCTACTGAAATTCACCAGCAGTGCCTTAATACACTAACTAAAATTGCCAGCAATGACACAGAATGGCACAATGAAATAAAGATTTGACAATCCCAATCACTGTTTGTTGCTGTGTTTATTACTCGGGAATGTGTAGAGTGGAGCGGCAGTAGGACTTCAGGTCGGTGCAGTCGCTGGGGAGGAAGATGCTGAGGATGCAGAGGGTGCTGAGGAGGGTGAGGTAAATCGACAGTGTGATCACTAGCTTCACCGGCCAAGGGAGGGTGATGCTTTCCTTTGCGATTGTTGTTGATAAAACGGTGGTGATGGTCGTGGTGGCCGTGGTCGTCGGTGTTGAGGTGGTGATCGATGTTGTCGTGTCATCGATGAGGCTCTTCGTCACCAGGCGATGATCACCAGAAATCGTTTCTTCCCCACTAGTAGGGCTACATTGAAGCGAAGGGCATTTAGAAATGGAAATCGCCTCTTGATGGTCTTCAGTTGGAGCAAACGTTTCGCTGGTCTGAAACTGCAGCTAAAAGAACAATAAGATTAGTCGGATTTTCTTTACAACTTTCCAACGCTTACATCGCAGAAAACGGTTACAGAGTACAGGTAACAGATGGTCAAAGTGATCAAAGACTTCAACGATGATGATTTGACCGAAATGGCAGGCATTTTCGAAAAATCTGGCCATTTTTGAACATTGCGCGCTTCTTTATACTGCGACAGTTCACCAATTTTTTCCGGCAAACTTGCACTGTGCAAAGTTCTCTTTTAGACGTTTTCAGAAAAGAGCGCGCCACTGCAGATTTTTTTTGCGGTCACATGTTTTGATTTTTCTGCTTCGGCTGGACTTCAAAACATCCCACTTGTCTTGGATCGTTTGGTTCCTGAATCCTTCCAATTTTTGCATGTTCTCTTCTAAAAGACTCTAGTGGTAAGTTTGATGATAAAAGCCAAATGCCAACTTTGGTTTGATTGCCTATTGTTTATCACTTCTTCCATTTAGTGTTTATTGCCTCTCGCAAGCAGCCTACCACAGCTGCCTATATAGCGTCTTTATTCTCGGATTCTGGTGGATTCTCTCTCTCTCTCACTCTACTTCACCAATTCCACTTCTACTCAAGATGACGCTCAATACCATGTTGACTGGGTGAGTGAGCTGGATTTTTACCACTTTTCTAACCTCGATTCTTGTCAATCTTTGATTGAGCGAGGTTCTAGAACTTGATCCCTGCTGATCTAACCTCTTTTCCTCTTCTCTCCAGTGTCAATACCTTTTCGCGGATTTTGCCGAGAACTGCCCCGAAGGCAAAGAATCCACTGTACCTGGCGTTGAAGACGGAAAAGTACGCCGTTCAGCTGAAGCCGTACAAGCGACTGCACTTTCAGTTTGATCCCTTTCACCCGAGAGTGGCCTCGATTCGGTATTAATCAAATCGATTGCATTTTGGTTACCAGCGATTAATAACAACCTTCTCCTTTTCATTTTCAGCGAATTCCTCACAACCATCAACACCAAACAGGCGCGCAAGACGAACCCAAAGTGCGCCTTCCGGACTGACATTCTCTCCAACCAAGAGGAGCCAGTGGTGACTGCTCATTTGGGTAAGTGCTCAACCAAGTTTTTTTGTTTCCATTTCTATTCCGCCTAGTTTGTGAATTTTAAAACGATCTTGTTTGCTTGCTTGCTTTGCTCGTCACCAACAGAGAACGGAAAGAAGCTCATCTTTAAGACGGCAAACTTGAGCCTGCTCGAGCTGCTGCAGCACTTTAACCAGTTTACGGTGAAGTTCTCTGAAGAAGAGTAGAAAGAAAGCGGTGAAACGAGTTTGCAGAGAGTCGACCCTAGTCAAATTCTCCTCCTTTAAAATCCCTAGTTGTTCCACTGTTAGCCTCCTCTGTCCACTGTTGTTCGGTCCCATTTTCCCATTTTCCTTTTCCACCTCTCTGCAAACTCAACTCTGCCACGATGGTCAAGTCAATGGCGCGCAATCACTTTCGCATTCACTCGCAGATCTACGACTCGGTGTACAACTACTTTCCCGCCTTTGATGAGCTCTTCGACGAGGAGTCCTTCTACCTCTTCGCCATCGGCGTCACGCTGACCACCATCGTCGTCTGCTACCTCCTCTCGCGGAGAATCAAGCTGGTCGAGGTGGAGTACTAGGCTAGGATTAGCTAGCTTAGGAGATTGTTCTAGTAGTTATCATGTCCTTTTGTTTACAGTAAACGCTCTCTTTTCCTTTTGTACACACCAACTTTTGCTGAGATTGCGAGTGGTTCACATTTATAATTCAATTCAATTTACATGAACAGGAGAGAACAGACTTAAAAGGTAAAGAAGAAGAACAGAAACGGGTTCAAGCATCATCGGTGTTGTGTTAGCGAATCAGGTGATCGGGAGAATCAGAAGCAGAGTGGTGGTGGTAAAAGAGAGGAAAATAAAGAAAAGATAAAAGTAAAGATTTTTACAAGTGAGAGAGAAATTCAGCAGCAGTGTAACGGGTGAGCACCAGGAGTAGGCGGCTTCTTAAAGAGTAATCCAGTGTTGCTCACATGTTGCGAATGCGCCCCGGGACGTAGTTGTTCTTGTCCAGCACCGGGTCCTGGAGGAACATGTGCAGCGAGCGCTCGTTCTGCGCCAGCGGGTGGCCCGCCACCTTGTTGAGGAAGACCTCCAGGCCCTTGCGGCGGTCCTCGAGGAACTCCGGCTCGTAGAGGCCGTCGTCGTTGCGGAAGGGCAGCTGCCGTTGCCAGGCCTTGCCGGGCAGCGGCGGCACCACAATCTTCGAGTCGCGCTCCAGCTCCGAGCGGAGCCACTCAAAGTCGGAGTAGCGGCGACGGACCGTCGACTCCTTGCGCTTGAAGATGGGCAGGTTGGTGCGCAGGCGGATCTCGTAGTCGGTGAAGCGGGTGCGGTCGATGCCGTGCGTCACCGGATTGAGCACGTCAATCTCGAGGAAGTTGGCGGGCAGAGCGTAGGCGTCGTCCAGCGACTGCTTCGGCGGGGCGAGGCGCCGCGTCGAGTCCTGCGGCAGGTCGTGGGACATGGCTGCTGAAGAAGGTGGTGGTGGTGAAGGTGGTGAGGGTAGACAGTGTGACCACCAGACAGGAGAATGGAAATGGAGATCAGGTGTCAGATCGTGAAGAGAAAACACACAGATGGCTCGTGAAGATCACTTTTAAAGTGATGGTGATGAGGATGAGTAGGATGATTTAGAACACTCAAAGCAGACAGACGTCTTTTGTTGTGTGCAAATCAGAGCTCGCAAACATAGAGCTTCGAGAAGTGTCAGTGTTCGGTGTTTTGAGAGAGTTTGAGAGTTTGAAAGATGATTGCGTCTGATTTGAGTCTGTCTTGTGATCTTTTTGTTGCCTGCTGCTTCTGCTGACAGCGATGAGCAGAGGAGAGCAGTGTGTGTGTGGAGGCGCTGGCGCCGGGCGCCGCCGCTGCCTGGGCGCCATCTGCCGTACTCTGTGGAAGGCAGGCGGTGCGTGCTGCTTTTCGAGCGCTGCTTTTCTGCATTTTCTTCCTCGTCATGTTTGCCGCCGCCGTTTAGTGTTTGATGTAAACAAGATCGAGAGCAGTGATCCTCTTCCAGTACACCGTCGAGTACTTTTACCCATTCCTCATCAACACCACCACCACCAGCACCACCAGCGCCAGCACTAGCAGAAGAAGCAGCAGGACATGTCGAATCTGGTGGACTGCATTCTCGGCCCGTCGCTCTATCGCATCTTTGATGAGAATGTTAGTAGAACCGCTGCTACTGCTTTAGAGCTGTCATCATCCTCTTTCTAAATTCCACTCTTTTTCCTTTCCCAGAGATCTCGCGACTACGTTCCCTTCACCCTCGAGCGCTACGCCGACCTGGCCGTCCGATCGGTGGCCCTCGCCAAGTCGCTGGCCACGCTCGCCTCGCCCTACATCGTCTACAGCTTCTACCGAAACTTTTTGTCGGGCCCTAGCGATCCTAGCTCTCCCACTAGTCTTCCTCGGTCCCTCCTCGGCAGTGCCTCCTTCCGCCTGGTGGCCGCCCTGGCGATGCTCTACGCCGTGGGCACCCTCGCCCGGGGCTTCTTTCGCAGCCGCAACCCGGCGTACCTGCAGTTCATCAGCACCTACCGAACTGCCGTCACTCAGCAGGACCAGCTTGGTCAGCAGAAGCAGCTGAAGAAGGACGACGACGCCTCGAAGGTGGTGGAGGAGGCGCGGGCCCGCCTGCGCTCCACCTACGACTACGACTTTCGCCAGTGGCCGGTGGACTTTCGCTGGACGGAGGGCGTGTACGCGAGGGATCGCGTGCCGACGCTGTTGCCCGTCGAGCAGACCACTACGGCCTCGACGGGCTCGAACTCCTCCTCTTCAGCGCCGGCCACTGATGGCCCCCTGGTGCGCGGAGTCTCTTGGCTGATGGCGCACACCATCGGCCGGATCATGCTCTACCCGGGCTCCATTGGGCTGCTGCAGACGGTTCTGAGCAATGCGCTGACCACCGGGCGGCAGTTTCTGGTGGAAAACTACCAGGCGAAGCGGTACAAGCTGCAGGCCCGGGACGGCAATCTCATTGACTGCATCTTTGCCGACCGAAGGACTCCGAAACAGCTGCCTGACGCAAGCTCGACATCTCAGGAAACATCAGCCCACCATGAAACGTCCACTACGAACACCTCCTCCTCCTCCTCCTCCTCCTCCAGCAGCAGCAAAGGCAACACACTGATCATCTGCTCGGAGGGCAACGCCGGCTTCTACGAGATTGGCGTCGTCACCTCGCCCCTCTCCGCCGGCTACTCGGTGCTCGGGTGGAACCACCCGGGCTTTGGCGACTCCACCGGCAGCCCCTACCCGCAGAATGAGATCAACGCCTTTGACGCGGTGATCAACTTTGCCGTCACCCGGCTGGGCTTCTCCCTCGACCAGATCTACGTCTTTGCCTGGTCCATCGGCGGCTTCCCCGCCGCCTGGGCCGCCTCTGCCTACCCCGAGCTGAAGGGGATTATTCTGGACGCCAGCTTTGACGATATTCTGCCGCTGGCGAGGGCGCGCATGATGCCCCTTCTCTGTGAGTATCATCTTTTAGTTCTTCAAACCTTATTGCTAACCAGGCCAAGGGCTCTATCTCCTTGCAGTGCCCATCGTCGACCCGACCATTCGCCGGCACTTTAACCTGAACGTCAGCGCCTACCTCAACCGCTACCCGGGCCCGGTCGGTCTGGTCCGCCGCCTCCACGACGAGATCATTCCCCTCGATCCGGCCGATCCGCTTCGAACTAATCGCGGCAATTGGATACTGCTGAAGCTGCTAGCGGTGCGCTTTCCCGCGCTGATGCGCCGCCAGGAGGTGGCCGCCGAGGTGCAGCGGTACTTGCATGCGGAGAATACCGGTAAGCGGTTTGGGGGCAATTACCTTTTCAATGGCTAAAAATGTTTATTTTTAGCGCCACTACTTCGCTCTCTGGACGCCGACACTGCCCACGCGATGCTGCTCTCGTACATTGGCGAGCGGGGCATTACCGCCTACCCGGTGCCCATCACCGTGGAGGACGTTGGCGGCGTGGAGCAGGCCAAGGCGATCATCCTCTTTATGGTAAGTAGAACTTCTGCTTTTCTTTCTTCTTTTTGGAATTTGAGTTTCTATATTTTGCTAAGCTGTTGCCCTATTTTTGTTTCGGTGTTTCGGTTGGTGTAGGCGAGTAGGCTGCTGCGGAACTACAACTCGACGCACTGTACGCCGCTGCCGCCCTCCATGTTTGAGGAGCCGTTTGACCTCTTTGCTGCTGCTGCCGCTGGAAACGCCTCCAATTGAGGCTATGCTGATGCTGATGATTACACGACATTCGGTTTAACTAGATTAGGCCGTACACTTAGTCCATCCTTCCCCTTATACTCTTTTGCTGTGGTTTTCATCTATCTTATCTTCCCTTTCCCGTGCCCCCTTTCCATTTCCATTCAGGTCACCACATTCTAGGTCGCGCTTAACTTCTTCTGGTTGTTGTTTACTGCTTGACGAGAATTGTTCTCTCTGTGTATATGTTTTAATATTTACTCTCAGAATAATATAAGTTAGAAACGGGGGTAACAGAATAATTACACAACAGCACAGCACAGCACACATCACAGTTTTCGTCTTTAGCAATCTACTAGTCAACTACTCGTCCCAGAGCTTTTCATTCTTGAAGACGGCCAGGTTCATGCGAGGGATCTGCTCGCAGGGCAGCTTGGCATTGAAGCCGCCGGGGCGGAGGAAAGCGAGCGGTTGCACCTTGCTGATGGTGTCCGCATTTTCGCAGATCAGCGAGGCGAGACTGACCTTGCGAATCTCCGCCAGTTGATCTAGAGAATTGTTGAAAAAAGGGTTAGGTTCGTTTTTAGATTTTTTTTATAATTTTTCAGATTTGTAACTTACTCGGTCTGAAGGAGGTCGGCTGGCCGCCATTCTCGTACCAGAACCGATCCCCCACCTTTCCCCTTCGCTTCTGCTCGCCGATGATGCAGGCAAAGACCGGCCCGACGAGCGCCTCCGGCAGCGGCAGCTCATGCGCCCCGCCGATGAACAGGTCAATGTCGTCGACGTGCTTGTAGACGCGGGCAAAGGCCTGGCCCTCGCCCTCGCCCATGGCCTCGTCCAGGTCGCGGAAGGAGCGCAGCGGCGACAGGCCGCACAGGCGGCGGAAGGCGTTGTAGCCGGGCAGGCCGTGGTCGCGGCCGCGCTGGATGTTCAGCGCGATGAGGTCCATGCCGAAGCCGCTGCCCGGCACCTGGAAGAGGTGGTTGGTGAGCTCCTCTGAGAAGAAGCGGTCAAAGGACTGGGCCGGCTCGGTGGCGAAGCCGTTGAGGAAGAGGTCGAAGGCGTTCGGGCGGTACATGTCCTTGGGCGCGAAGAAGATGTCGTGCAGGCGGACGCGCTGCTGGACGTTGCCGTTCTCGTCCATCATGGCGAGGGTGCCCTGTATGAGGGAGTGCATCCGGTAGGCGGCAGTGGCGAAGGAGTTGAGGATGTTGGGGTTTACGCGGGGGTTGTACGACTTGCTGTAGCCGAAGGACTTGGGGAGGATGTTGAAGGCTTTCATTACCTGGGGGGAGTTGAGGGTTAGATTTGGGGGTTTTTGTTATAGATTTTTCTTAGCTTACCTTTCTCGACAGCACAATGGGCAGCCACTCGCTGTAGGTGATGTGCTGAATGATGGCCGCCACGATTCTTCTGGTCTCCTGAAACAGCACCTCGTCGTTCCAGCGGCGGTTGTTGTTGAGCTCTTTCAGCTTGGCGGCAATTCGATTGTGCTCCCTCAGCAGCAGATTGTGCATCATGGTGAGGCCGAGCTGTTCGTTGACGCGCACATCTCCGGCGACGAAGCACTTGAACTTGCGCTGCTCCGCCTCGGAGATGGAGCAGTCCTCGCTGTGGTTCTTTCGCTCCAGCGGCAGCCATTCCACCTGGTTGACGGTGCTCGCCTTGAGGCGGCCGTCGCGGAAGGTGCGCAGCTCCTTGCTGCGCTCCAGCGAGTTTCCGTAGACCATGCTGGCGTCGATGGTGTGGGTGAGGGTGTTCATCTGCTCGCGGTGGCCGAGGGAGCAGCCGCTGCGCGGGGCAGGGCTGTTGCGGACGAAGTGCATGCACCGCTGGCGGTGGCGGGCGTAGAAGCGGTCATCCTCGCCGATGATGATGGGGAAGCAGGCGTGGTGGTCGATGGGCTGCTGGCGCTCGTCGCAGCACATCACGCCCTGGCCGGTCGCGGTGCGGGTGCTGCTCGCCAGGGTCAGGTCGTGGTCGATGAACTGAAGGGGGTGGGATTAGGGGATTAAATTGGGGTTAATTTTGGGGTTTAAAATTTGAGCGGTTCTAGAACCTCCCAGGGCTTACCTGTCCCCACTGCATCACCATCAGCGTGTACCTCGGTTCGGGGGCGTTCTGCTGGCGGGCGAGATGGAGGGAAACCAGGCGGGCCGAGGGGAGGAGGCTCCCGTCCTGGACCGACTTTTTCCTTGGCTCGTGGAGGCCGTCGTCGTACTCGGGCGGAAGCAGGCGCTCGAAGGCGGTGTTGGCCTTGCCCCAGAGCGGCCGCTGGAGGTTGGTGCAGCTGCCGTCCAGGGAGCGGTACTTGCTGGGCGTGCAGGCCGGCTCCTTGATGCAGAACTGCTCCAGGTCGGTGTTCTCGATGCTGTAGCGGGTGAGGCCGTCGCGGGCGTCCTCCTTGCTCAGCTTGAACCTAGGGGGGGGGGAGTTTTAGGAGTTTAAAAAACTTTTAAATTTTAACTCCTCTTTTTTCTCACTTGTTCATGATGATGACGGTGGTGACCAGGCTGATAAAGCCGCCCTTGGTCAGCCGGAACTGCACCGGGTCAAAGTCGCCGAAGAAGGACTGGTGCATCGACTGCATGCTGCCGTGCTGCTGGACCATGCCCCGGCGCACCAGCGCCCGCTCCTTGTCGATCTCCCGCTGGATGAAGGTCTGCGCCTCCTTCGCGCCGCGGTTGATGTCCTCCAGGCTGATGAAGCGGACGTTGGCCTGCTGGCGCTGCCGTTGCGGGATGCGGATCGGCAGGTCTAGACGTTTGGGGGATAAGTTTAGAAAAGAGGAGTTTAGGAGTTTGGAAAACGTTCACTTACCTTCGACATCGACCTCTGGCTCCTCTTGAGGACAGCAAATACCACCACCACCGCCACTAAACTCGCATCGGTTCGCCCGGTAGTCCTCCATATTGGCGTACTGAGAGAAGCAGTAGGCGGAGGGCATGCACAGGCCGCGAAGACCTTCCGTGGTCTGGCAGGGCTCACCGGGGCTGTTGGCCTTGCCTCCCTGAGTAGGAGGTGGTGGTGGTGGCCGCTGCTGCTGACGACCTTGCTTGTTGTTGTTGTTGTTGTTTCCAGGTCGTCGACCAGGGAGGTTGGGCTTTCTAGGAGGCTTTCTCTCCTCCTCGACCTTCTCGTGGAAGTTATCTCCCTCGTCTTCCATCTCCTTGACCACCGTTTCCGGTTTGACGCGATAGCTTCCGTCGCTCTCTTCGCTTACCTCCTCTCGAGGCTTTGGTTGAGGTTGAGGTCTGGGTCGAGGAGGTCTTCCGTAGCCACCTCCTCCACCGCCTCCTCCATAAACAGGTCTGTTGTTGCTGGGCTGCGGGACGTAGGTGGTTTCGGTCTCTTCGACGACCACGGGCTGGTTTTTCTTTGGTGGTCGGCCGTAACCTCCACCACCTCCACCACCTCCCGTTGGCTGGTACTCCTCGATGATCACCTCCTCCTTGACCACCGGTTTACTGTGAGGACGCCCTCCTCCTCGTGGCCTGCCGTTGGGTCGTTCGTACTCCTCGATGATCACCTCCTCCTTCTGTGGATATCCGTTACCTCCACCACCTCCATTTCCTCCATTTCCTCCTCCTCCCTGGTTGTTGTACTGCTCACAGGGCTCCATGAAGACTCGTCCCTGGCGGAGGCGTTCGCACATTCTCTGGCGAATGTGCTGTCGAATGCCGTGCTTGATTTTGCGAATCTCGCCGATGGCACCCTTGGCCAGATTGCCGGCAATGTCCAGCGGAAAGAAGGCGGACACTAGGGCCGGCCCTAGGACAGCCATCACCACCACCGCCGCCAGCCACAGTGGCAGTGCTGTGATCTTCATGTTTAGAAAAAAAGTGGTTGAAGTTTTTGACTTGAAAATGAGGTTAGTAAAAGTGGTGGCGGAGGAGCATTCTTTTGGAGATCACTGCGCGGCTGCTGTTGCTGCTGTTGTGCTTCTGCCCTCGGCGACAGTCGACTACTGACTACCATTTCGCCCCACCAGGAAAGTGGAGCACACTGAAGAGATCGAGTCTTCCTTGCATTGAGAGAGAATTCCACTGATATACCAGGAAAAAGTTGGGAACGGAAGTGGGGTGGTGATAACACTGCACAGAGCACTGGTTTTGATTCCTCGTCGAGGATTCTGTCGGAGGAAGTGCGGGGATGATAGTGCTGCTGCTACTGCTGCCCTGAGGAAGTGTACTCTTTACCATTTGCGTTGACATTCTGATTTTAGCTGCTAACTATAGTTTTGAGGAACAGAGAAAAGGTTACGAGGAAAATGGTAGCCAGTTGGCATTTCATTTGTGACTCCATTCGAAGCCCCAACTGATGTGTCAGTTATTGTTTTTTTATTTGATGGCTTTCTACTGAGATGATAGTTGTTGTTGATTTCTAAACTAGACTACTCTTTTAGTACAATGTACATTACTACTCTAGAGACCACATGTGAGGGTGGTGGTGGTAGTTGCGGTTGACGGAGGTGCTGCTGCTGTTGCCAGCTAAATTGGAGGTGGCTGCCGCGGCTGCCACCGAAGCCAGGTGATCATAGCCACCACCGGTGCTGGCACTTTGCTGCTGATGCGCCTGAAGTCCTGAGAAAAGGGACCCCACTGCTGAAGAACCATCGGCTCCTCCAGCACCACCGAGGCCACTGTAGCCGGAAAAGTGCGGCTGATGTTGTGTTTGTTGTTGGTGGTGTTGAAGTTGCTGCTGCTGCTGCTGCTGAATCTGAAGGTGAAGAGGAAGGTGGTGGGGGTGATGGGGATAGCCAGCCACTGATGATGGCAGCAGCTGCTGGTGGTGATGCTGGTTAGCATAGGAGATGACCTTGGCCATTGAGGAGGAGATTGGAGAGCCACCGACCTCGAAGGCGTTTTGATGGTGGTGGTGAAGGTGGTGATCATTGGCATCAGTAGCAGCAGCAGCAGCAGCAGCACTACCATCACCCCCAGTCGGAGATTGCGAAGTTGAGGCCTCCTTTGCGGCCTCCAGTGTCGTCTCGCCGTCCTCAAGCTCTGCTTTGCAGACCTGCTTTGCAGCAGACTCTTGGTGAATTGTTGTAGGGAAGTAGTCGTCGTCGTCGTTGACGACGTTCTCTTCCCCTTCCTGGCCGCCGTTGATGATGATGTTTGGTGAGGTGCTGCTGAGGCTGTTGTTGTTGTTGTTGTTGTTGTTGTTGTTTGATCCCTCACTAAGATCGTTGACAGTTGCTGAAGCAGCAGCAGCAATGGCATTTTCATGCTCCTCCTGTTTGATCGCCTTTGATTGCTTCTTGGACTGTTTGCCATTGCGCTTTGAGGTGGAGGTGGTGGTGCCATTAGTGCCCGAAGAGTTGTTGTTGTTATGGGAGTTGATAGAGTCCTCTGAAGCGAACAGCGACAGAATGGTGCTGTTGTTTGAGCTGGCCATCGTTTCAGAGGGCGAAAAGGTGCCCGCACTGGAAGAAAGCTGAAGAAGCGGTGAAAGGCCGCTGTCCACTGGATTGCACTGCTGTGGCTGCTGATACTGGTGATGAACTGCAGAGGTGAAAAAGGACGTCCTCGGTTGCACTGTTTGCAAAGGTTGCTGCTGCTGCTGCTGCTGATGTCCATAAGGCGATTGGTAGTGGCTAAATGGACTGATGTTACTGGGCATTGCACTAGTACCTCCTCCTCCTCCTCCTCCTAAATTGAAAGGCGAAGATGATGCTGAGCCGTGTCCGTATTGTGCCGTCTGACCGAGAATGCTGGAGTTGGAGTTGTAGTGGTGGTGGTGGTTCCAAGATGGTGGCTGTGGATGGTGGTGGTGATGGAGAGACGACAGTCCGTTGACAGCTGCAGTAAAGGGTGAGTAGACGCCGGCGGTTTGCGCTGATGGCAGTCGATCATGTTGCTCCTGCATTTGACCGCCTCCGAGAAAGGTGCTGGTGGTTGAGGAGTTTAATGGCGGTGATATCTGTGATTCTTGTGGAAGAATATTTGCAGCCTGGTGAGGAAGGTGGTGATGGTGAGCCACGGAAGGCGAGCCGTACTGATGATGAGGTGAGGAACCGAAGGTCCGGTGGTAGGGATGCTGAAAGTGATTGATTTGAGCAGAAGGTGCAGGGTGAGGGTGAGGGAGGTGATGGTGGTAACGAGAGGCAAAGGACTCGGCTGCAAAGTGCAGGTAGTTGGAGTAGGAGGAGGCAATCGAGGATGAGGAGGAGGAAGGAGCGGAAGGTGGTGAGTTCGAAGAGTTCGGTGCCAGCGAAGTCAGCGATTCGTTGGAGAAGAGCAACATCTGACTACCACTACTACCACCGACATCTACGGCAGCCGGACTGACGTTTGAAGTGGTCGACCCTTGATGGTCATCTCGCGAGGTTTCAGTCTGAAGAAGTGATGGACCTTGAAGAGAGGGAGAGAGAAAAGCGAAGATAGTGATCAAATCGAACTGCGAAACCTTTGTTTTGAAGCATTGCCTCCTGGCGTCTTACGTACTCTGCGCACGGGACACGCTGGCCCAAAAAGCAACCGAAAAAATTCCGCGGTCTTTTTTGTCTCGCTCGCTCGCTCTCATTCACCGAACAGACTTGGCGCTGAACGATCTTTCGCTCGTTTCTATTTTTCTTATCTGTGCCATTATCATCTTCATCACCGCCATCAGGAGAGTGTTTCCCAGTTGGTAAGTTCTTTCTCTCTATTTAGCTCATTACTTGTGTGCTCTAATGTGCTCATTATTTTTTCTTTCTGTTTTCTCGAAAACAAGTTCTCTCTATCTTGCATCTCCTTTGCCGCACAATTTTCGATTCACAATTTTCAACTGGCAATAATTGCCGTTGCCGCTGCCGTCAAATGTCATCAAATGGTCGATCTTTCATTCATTCATTCGCTCACTCATTCATGGGTAAGTTTGTCCAACATTTGTCTTTTGCTCTTTTTTGCGCCATTCGCTTTTTTCTTACCTGATAGTGAGTTGGTAGTGTTTTGCTGTTGCTGCTGCTGAAACTGTTGATTCGCCGCTGTAGCTGTTCCATCGCCGTAGGCTGAGGAAGTGCCTCCAAACTGCTGCTGCTGCTGCTGTTGTTGCTTTCCATCTTCGGGAGACACTGGACCGCCGGTGTTGTCTCCCGCATCAGCTGTTTCGCTAGTTAGAGTAGCGCTGACTGCGACGACTTCATTGCCCGGAGAATGGGCGCCCGAGAGGGCTTTATTGCTGCCGCTGCCGCCGCCGCTGCAGGAGTAGGCCGCCTCTTCCTCGAGAATGTGTCCTCCATCGCCACCATTTGGTGAATGCGAATGATTGGCGGCGGCGGCGGTGGTGTTTGAAGAAGAGGGAGCAATCGAAGCTCGATAGCTGCTGAGCATTCCCGTCGTGGCCGTTGAGTTGTTTGTCGGCGGCGCCGATGAGGAGCTTGCCGCGTAGACGGCGTTTAGGTAGTTTGATGAGGATGATGTTTGTCCACTACCGCTTGTTGCCTTTGGCAGCAGAAAGCTGTCCATCTTTAGCATGTCACCGTGTTGGTGGTGGTGATGATGATGATGGCCTCCCATTACATTACCACCACCACCACTGCTGGGCTGCTTGATGGTCCGCCGGCGACGCGTGCGGATCGTCTCCTTGCGCATGGCCGCCGGCCGATTGACTCCATTGAGGCGAAAGTAGAGGCCGCAGGCGTTGCAGACCGAGTCGCCCATGGCATTGCGCCGCCACATGCTCGTCGCCTTGGTGCCGCAGTTGGCGCAGGTGAGCCCGGTCCGCCGGGTGGTGGTGGACAGGCGGCGGACGTTGCGCACCAGCGGGCGGTGGGCGCCGTTGACGCGCTGGTAGAGGCCGCAGGCGTTGCAGAGGAACTGCTCGGCGCCGAAGCGCCGCCAGAGGGGCGTGCAGGTGGTGTGGCAGTTGTAGCACTCGCGGTGCTCGCCCGACTGGTCATTGGCGCTGATGATGGAGCCGTGCAGCGTCTGGTGCATGCCCTCCTGCAGCAGCGAGGAGTCGTCGTCGTCCTGACTGCTGCTCAGGGACTGATCCATCTGATTCGAGTGATGGTGATGCAGTTGCTGCTGCTGCTGTTGCTGCTCCAAAGTTCCTTCTTGATGATTGTGGTGGTGGTGGTGAAAGTTGTTGTGTTCATCACCAGCAGCCTCGCTGACGACGCTGGCCAGCTGGCCAAACTGCTGTTGTCGTCGATTAGCCGAAGCAGCGGAACTGTCGCTGCCTACCATTTTGTCCAGTGGTGAACTTCCACTGCCACCGCCGATAAAGAATGGAGCACTTTGGTGTTGTCCTCCTCCTCCTCCTGCCATTAACTCCACCTGATGGTGATGATGGTGGTGGTGGTCAATTGATAGGGATGCTAATGGAGGAGGAAGGGGAGGCGGTAAAAGATTGGATGAGGAGGACATGTTCACTGCTGCTGCTGCCGTAGCTACGGCCGTTGATGTTGCTGCCGAGGTCAGTCGACTGGTGGTGCTCGGCATGAGGTACATCTTCTGTTATCAGCTGCTGCCTCTTCTTTTGCACCCTTATTGGCTGTGAACTTTTCCTTTCACTCTCTTTGTTTTCCTCTGTTTGAATGGGGGGATTAGTGATAACAGCTGTGGTGAGTGACCGGCGATTGAAAAGTGGCTGCTGTTCAGGAAGCTGCTGTGTCTGTTCACCCACCACCACCGCCGCTGACCATCGATGACGCCGATTCGCGCTAATTAGCAGCAGCAGCAGCAGAGCACTGGCTGATGGCACTGCTTGGGTGCATTTGGGCAATTGTTTATTGTTGCAGCAGCAGCAGTAGTAGTTAGAGTTTACAGGTGATGAGGTCCACCAGACAAGACAGTGGTGTGTTGTGGTGGTGGTGGTGGTGGGACGATGCTGATTGCATCGATGAGATCAACTCGGGTCGATATCGATACACGCACAACACTGCCAACACAGGAGCCAAGAGAGGGAGAGGGAGAGAGAGAGTCAATTACGGAGGCGGTGGTGGTGGTAAGTGGGAAGAGAGCAAGAGAGAGAAAGCACTCGAATCAATTGATGGTGATCGAAGTTGCTGATGCCGTGTTGACACTTAATTAATGTTTGCCACTTTTACATTTTACATTTGCAGATGAAAGTGGCTGGCGGGCGCGAAGTCGCATCAAGAGCTGCTGCTGCTGCTGAATCGAACACCTCCACGGCTCATTTGCAAATAATCGCCTCGAGTTGATCAACGACGGAGCCGACGGCCACCAGCACAAGTGGCAGCAGCAGCAGCATCAACACCATCAGCATCACCTGTCGTCAAGTTTGTCGCCTTGTTTTGTCCAGCCAGTCTTTGCTCTGGCCACAAGCGTCAACATTTGACGTCGAAGCCTGACGGAGAAGGTGAAGACAAAGACGAAAACGAAGAAGAAGAAGAAGGAGAGGAAAAAGAAGATAAGGGAGAAGAAGGGGACACAAACTTGTCCTCTTCTTCTCTGGCCACTGTCTTCGACGACAGCGAAGGCAGCAGCAGCAGTGCTCGCCTGGACACTCCTCGTCGGACGGCCTCACCTGCTCTTGCCGGCACTGCAACAGCCACAGCAGCAGCTAATTGCCCAGCCAAGGTAAGTTTTCTTCTTCTTTTCCTTCTCCTTCACTGCCTTGCCTTTGCCTCGTTCAGTACCAAAGGAGTGGTTTATCTATTGCTGCTGAAGCTTAGCAGCTCTTTATGTGCTGTTCTGGTGCCGCCGCTGCTGCTGCTACAGCATCAGCAGCGGCGGCGATTGACGGCGATATGAGAGGCTGCTTTTTTTTATGCGCTCACTCTGTACTTTACTTTACTCGCTCTCTGATGGGGCACTCTTATCACGGCTGCGGCCTGATCCTATAACGAAATAGGATGTGCTTCTGCTGGACTGAGGGAGAGAGACCATCACCAGAAGACTGGTCGTCGTCTTGTGGCGCATTACTCGCTCACAACTAATGTCTTGATGCTATCTGCTGCTCTCGGTGCGGTTACGAGAGAATATTGCCGTGCCGCCACTCAATTGTCTCTGCTCTGTGTTCTCAGCGAGACACAATTGACAGAATTGACTATGCGGTGAGCGGCACTCTGCTTTCCCAGCAAGAACGATGACCACACTTTTGCCGCCGCCGTCATCAGTGGACAGGGGGGGGGGACAGTTCGATGCACTCACTCGATGCTGTGAGTGAGTGAGTGATGTTCGAATTTGTCTTTCACGCTCACTAGTGAGACGTGTAATACTTTAGCCACTTCTTAGCCTGCTCAGCTTTAGTCGCATCGTCACACTTTTAGTCTCTCGCGATTGCTTTGTCCCCATATACTTCTGCTTCTTCTTGTCAAAAAAAACCTCTTTTCAACATGTCCTCAACCAAGAAATCCACTTCCAGCCACAAGGTGGTGGACAATCTGAAGACGCAGCTGGAGGAGCTGCTCGAGTCGCTGGACCGCCTCTACGTGACCATCAACGAGCAGCTGGGCGCCCGCATTGGCTCCGACTTTGACGAGATTAACGCCCTGCTGGCGGAGGGCTTCCGCTCGGTGCTGGACGGCAAGCCGCCCAACGAGGTGGTCGAGGATGCGCCCTCCTCCACCGAGGACGAAGAAGACGGTGAAGAAGATAGTGGCGAGTACGACTCGGAGTGCTCCGAAGAAGAAGATGAGGGTGATGAGGCGGCCAGCAGCAGCGAGGCTCGCCAGAAGAGCGCCGAGGAGATGATGAAGATGATCAAGGCGCTCACCGGGGCCTCTGCTCACTAGGAGGCTTGGCGCTTGCTCGGTCCTTTTCAGCAGCATTGTTTCCAGTGAAATGCCGGTGTGTGCATTAAGCTCTGTGGCACGCAGCACTCTCTTTCGGCGCACTTTCCACTTTGCGGCCACTTTCAGCTAGTGTCCATTAAAATGATTATTTTTATTTCTGTCCTAACTTCTCACTAGCTCGCTCGCTTTTCTGACTAATTGCCGCTAATTGACACTGGTTGCATCCATTTGTTCATTTGGTATTGCCCTTCCATTTGCATCAAGTGCCACAGCGTCACACTCTTCTTCTTGTTGTTGGTGTTTCGTCAACTTTTTGTTTCTCGCTTTTCCAGCTTGATATGCACCTTTACTATTTGTTGCATTTCGTCTTTTCTTTCTTTCTTTCGTTCGTCTTTGTTTGCTTTCTTGACTTCGTAACTTTGCTGCAGCTGCTGCAGACTGTCTTTCAGTGTGCGCGGCTAATTTGGTGATTAGTCGCCGGTGATAGTGTTAACTAAACTAATGCAGGCGATCAGCCACCTCTGCCGACTTTTCCTCCTGTGCTGTTGATTTCATTCTTTTTCAAGCGACTGCCTGTGGTGAGAAGTGCCAAGTCCTCTCTTTTCTCGCTGGTACTCTCTTCTCATCTGATGGCGTGATTTATATTTCTTATTTTCACTGCCTTTGATTTTCTTTGTCGCGCTGCCTCTTTCAGCTGATAATAGGCACTTGTTGTCTTTTCTTTCCTTTGCACACTGTACGACGATACCCCACCACCACCACGGTACGGTACAGTTATTATGCACACGTTCTTTTAGGTATTACTTCACCACAACCGTATTACCACCGCACCACACTGCTGCTGCTGCTGACATAAGTGGGGAAACTGTGTATGTGTGGTGTGTGTGCTTGAGAGTGAAGCGTTTGACTTTGCAGCTAAAGCTAAATATAAACTCCACGCTGAACACGCTACCAGGTCAGTAGAAGAGGGAGAGAGAGAGAAGCTTACACAACTGAAAGAGAGAAGTCAACAGCGAGGAGATAGAGCTTGGCGGCGGACTTAAACTTGACCACCACCACCACCAGCACTTGCGAAGCTATATGAGCAGTTTGAGTCTCTGGCGACGATCAGTTAACAGGCGAGCGGCAAAACACAGCATCGCACATTGCTGCTGCTGCTGCTGTTGATGCGCCGTTGATGCGCCGAGAAGGGCGAGGGCGCACCTCTGCCGCAGCAGCATTTGTCCTTAATTTCTGCACTACCTCTCATACACTCGAAGAGAGTGCAGAGATTTGCTCATCATTCTCGCGAGCACTCACTCTTTTGAAGCTATAAGTTATGCGCGCAGATACTTCTCTATTTTTATGACGACAGAAAGACTCTAACCACACAACTGACTAGTTGAGCTAATTGAGCTGTGTGGTCGTCAACAGGGACACATTGGGGACACATTGCTGACTGTTTTTTACTGCGCCCCGGCTAGCCCTGTGTCTAGCCAAGGTGTGGTGCCCAAAGTGACAAGTTCCGTCAGCGATAAGTCAGAAGAATACTTTTAGGAATGATGGCTTTTATTAGTTTTTTCTTCGAGTTAAAGTAGTTAGAGTGTAGTAATAAGAGAATAACACAAGGGGGAGAAAACTCTATGATGAGAGAAAGTGTGAGTGTGAGTTCAATTACTTTTAGAAGGTGTTTGTGAAACGGTGTTTAGAAACTGTGTGAGAGAGAAAGAATTTGGCAATTCCGAAACAGTAGAATATAGGGAGTGAGAAGAAGAAGTGAAGGAAGTGCAAACTCTTGAAGTATTGTGTGTGGTGTGAAGATGCCTTGGAACAGAACATATCGGTACTGATTGATTTGGATGGCGAATGAAGGCGAGATAAAATGTGTGAGTGTGAGTGTACTTGTTTCAAATTGCTAGTGTGTCTTTGTGTGTGTTGATTACCTAGTGCAAATGCAATCGTTTGTGCTCCTCACTTCTCTTCCAACTTTCACCTCGTTAAAATCCGATCCACGTACTGATCTCATGCAAACATGCTAGAACGTGTCGTTAAAACCTCCCTTTCCTCCTAGTTCATGCCGCCGCCCTGTCCGGGCGGCATGTGGCGGAAGAGCTTGGGCGAGGCGGCCTCCTGCTGCAGCTGGTAGGCGAGCGGGTGGATCTTGAAGCCGTAGAGGCGGGGCACGAACTGATTGGTGGGACGCTTCGGACGCAGCTCCGGGTGCACCATGAAGAGCATGTGCGGGAAGCCGGTGCCGAAGTAGGCGCCGTCGGTGTGGTGGAAGCGACTGGACTTGGGATTGTAGACGTCCATGCACTTCGGACAGTACAGCTTCACCATGTACTCCCCGGGAATGTCGGAGAGGCCGATGGGCAGCAGCGTCTGGTTGTCGCAGAAGTGCCGCGGGCAGTAGCCGAAGTCGCCGTTCTGGTACTTCTCGATCATCTGCGCGATGCCGCGGTTGGTGAGAATGAAGCGGGCGTGAATCAGTCCGTACAGCATCTCCGCCGCCTGCTCCACCAGGTCAGCCTGTTTGGAAACATTTGGTTGGTTAGGTGTTCTATTTTGTTGTCGGTCTTTCTCTCCCTTACCTGATTGGGATTATCCTCGAGATCATCGTCCGGCTCCAGGTCGAGGATCATGTCCAGCGCCTGGCGGTAGTGCGGCACCGACTCGGAGAGCCCTGTCAGGTTGAACTTGTCGTGGATGTAGTCCTCGTCCACCTCGCAGAAGTAGTCATTGCCGCGCAGGCCGCAGAACCAGGTAATCCAGCTGACCTCCTCTGATGAAGACATTTCTGTTGGGGATGATGATGTTGTGGTTGGGATGGGGGTGATCCGATGAAGAATGGTGTTGAATTCGAAGGGAAAGGTCTGCTGATTTAGAAATGGAAAAGCGTTAGCTGTTGTTGACTTGAATCAGACTTTCACAGGCCATACCTCCTCCTCTTCGTACCTGATTGCTATTTGCACTGGGGTGGAGATCACAGAGTATTTGAAGACTGGAAAGAGGGGAGGTGGTGAAGGTGAGCGCCGCCGCCGCCGCAATGACCAGTTCCAGGAAGATGATGATGATGGGAAAGAAGATGAAGAAGCACTGTGGAAGTGTGTGATACCCCAGTGAGTGTTCTCCCTGTGTGAGTGTGTGTTTTCGCCCGAGCAGCGAGTGTCAGACTGTCCGCTTGTGTGGGAACGGTCGGCCGCTGGTGTCCTCGTGCAAATAGTCGCCGGCGGCAATCAAAACAGAACGGCATTTTTCTGCTGCCGCCGCTGTTGCGTCATTTAGAAATCGCGCCCTTTCAAGTGCCAAAGTTTCAACATCGAAGCTCTTTACCCGATCCTCACCCGATCATCACCATCACCATCATGTCCCAGAACGACCCGTACCACCTTTCCTCGCTCAGCGACGTGCCCGGCCTGACGCCGATGGACTCGTCTTCTTCTGCCCGCCGGGCTCTGGCCGCCAATGGCGACATCGGCGGCGGAGTGGGCACCTCTCAAATACTCCGACCGAACCCGCCGTCCTTCGCCGGCCCCACCTTTATGGGCGAAATTGAGGGCGTCCGGGCGCTGATCCCGCTGCTGAAGGCGATCACCATCAGGAAGCACGCCGTCATGGCCATCACCGACCGCGGCCTGAAGATCACCTGCGAGGAGACGTCGCGCTCGGTGCAGGCCTCCGCCTTCTTTGACCGCAACCTCTTCAAGCGCTACCAGCTGCCGGACGACCGGACGCTGTGCTTCGAGTTTCGCATGGCCGACCTGCTCACCGCGCTGAACATTCTCTTTCCGGAGCAGCACAAGTCGGACGACCCGCTCTTCGACAACAGCAAGGTGCAGCTGGCGCTGAAGTACCCGGTGGTGAAGGACGGCGGCTGCGAGCAGCTGAAGCTGCAGGTGCTGGGCGACCACAACGAGGCGGCCGCCTGCGTCAACACCTACAACCCGGACCGGCTGGTCGTCTTCAACATGTCCTTCGTCAACAAGATCATCATCGACGCGGAGCCGCTGATTGACTTCTGGCGGTGCGCCGACAGCACCTCCTCCCACCTGACGCTGGGCATCAGCAATGACATTGAGGTGGCCTTTGAGATGGCCACCAAGAGCGACCGGGGCGCCTTCCTCAATCGCATCAGCCCCGAGTCGGGCTACGTGGAGCACTACGAGTGCACGGTGCCGATGAAGAACCAGTACCTGATGGAGCACATGAAGAGCACCCTGCGGCCGCTCATTCTCGCCTCGAAGGTGTCCATACGGACCGATCCACAGGGGCTGCTCAACCTGCAGTTTCTCATTCGCCTGGACGGCAATGTGGGCGGTGTTCAGGGAGGAGGCGATGGCAACGCTACGGCGGCTTCAGGAGGAGGAAGAGGAGGAGGACGAACTGGTGGTGGCGGTGGAGGTGGTGGTGGTGGTGGCCGTGCCAATCGCGGCATCATGATCAGCCAGGAGTCCTCCTTCAGCGACGAGGACCTCAATGACGAGGTGCCGAAGTGCTTCATCGAGTTCTACCTGCTGCCCTCGGTGGAGGGCGTCTAAAGAAGAAGAAGAAGAAGGTGTGTGTTTGCTTTTCGAATTTATCGTTTATTCTGCTTTTCTGTTTAGTTCTCGGAGCCAATGTGTGTGTGTGTGGTGTGTGAGTCAGACTTACTAATGTGTGTGTGTGTAACATAACAACAACAACAGAAACAACGACATTATTCATCTCATTCAGTGTCTTTACAACTCTCACTCTCAGTCAATTCAGTATTCAATCAAACATTTGTCATTAACAAAACTCTCTTTCTCTCTTTTCTCACTCTCTGTTTACAGGCTGATTATTGCAGAAGGAGGAGGAGGAGGACGCTCTTGCTCTAAATCTCGAGATTACAAGAGGAGAAGGAGGAAAAAGAAGAAGGGTGCTACAGTGCTGAACAAGGAACAAAGTACGAACGAAGAGTGTGTGGAAGGAGGAGAAGTAAGAGGAAGAGGATGTGATGGCTCTCTTTGGTGTGGATGCTGCGGTTCTAACGATCGATGACGCTGCCAAGGATAGGATTCTCAGTGGAGGGAATCCCCTACTGTTGCTGCTGCTGCTGTCCCCAGCGACTACCACCACTACCACCACCACTACCACTGCCACTATCACCTGAAGCAGTGGGCGGAGGACCGTATGGCGTCCGTCGCGAGTGGGACCGACTGCGGCAGCTGCGCTTGTGGTGCGGCCAGTCGAGCTGCTGGCAGACGGTGCCGCAGTAGCGCGTCTCCTGGCAGCGGCCGCAGATGCTGAACTCCCGGGGCTCGCGCTCGATGCGCACGCAGGGCGGGTAGTGGCACTCGTAGTAGACGATGCCGCCTTCTGCAAACAAGTGGAAGTGGAAGGAAGGTAAGTTGGCAGGTTTTAAAAGAGTACAATTTTATTCATTGTTTCATTACCTTCACTGTCAATTAGGTTGCCCTCGGCGTCGTAGCACTTTGGAAGGCTACTCGAGCGGTGGTGGCTGTGGCTGTGATGGTGATGATGGTGGTGACTATTTGAGGGGGAAGAAGGAGAGGACGAAGCTGTGGAAGAGGAGGATGAAGTGGAAGATGATACCTGAAGAAGAAGATGGTAAGTACTCTTTGAAAATTGGATAAAAATTGTTTGTTTATTTACCTCATTTGACTGACTGCCGCCATTGACATTTCCAGCAGCAGCAGCAGCAGCACTTCCACCACTGGCGTTGGCCGTGGCCTGCTGCTCCGGCGGCAGCTGCTGAATGGCCGCCCAGTAGAGCGTCAGGTGGAGATCATTGGCCGCCGACTTGTCGGCATTGCTCAGCACCAGCTGCTGCTGCTGCTGATTATTATTATTTTGGCCACTACCTCCAGTGCCTGTCTTCACCGCATTGGCCCTGGTGTACCAGACGTGGGCGTTGCGAATGTCAATCAGACAGAGGTTGTCGAGGCGGTTGTCCATGGAGATGTGGTTGCGGTGGACCACCCGCTGTCGCTCCGGAATCGGCCCGTTGTGTCGCCGCCAGATGAGGTCCTGGAGGAGGATGGCCGCCTGGCGCGACTGCCGGCTGGTCAGGTAGGCGTACGCGAAGACGACGGCGCCGCTGCCGCTCGCCAGGTCCACCTCGAGGCGAGCCTGAAAAGAAGGGGGATGAGAAGAGATGTTGAAGATCAGAAGGATTCAAAATATTAAGCATCTACCACCGCCTACCTCAAAGGTGTACTCCCGTGCGAGGACAATGTCCTGCTCGTCCACTAGGGTGTACTTGAGCTTGCCGGCGGCGTGGCCCAGCCGGACGATGCCCAGCTTGACGCCCACCGGCCACAGCTCCTGACCCGACTCGGAGGTGCTGATGGTGGAGCGGGTGGGCGGACAGCCCGCTCTGGAAGTCGAGGAAGATGAGAACGAAGAAGATGAGGAGGAGGAGGAGGAGGATCCGAAGCCAAAGGGCGACTCGCTGTACTCGTGGTTGATCAGCAGTGGGTCCTTCATGATTGGGTCTGTTTGCAATAAAAAAGGTAAGTGCTATTGATTAGTGCTTTCAGTGGTAGGAATAAAAGTCTTGGTTTTTTTCAGACGCTTTTGCCTGCTTTACGACTTTACGGAAGTCTGGGGAAGGGCGCTAAGGCTGAAGAAGAAGGAGAAGAAGAAGTGGACGACTCACACATACACACACACTCAACGCTTAACTAACTGGACTGCTGGCCACCACCACCACCACCACCACCACAACTGCTGCTCAGGTAGGAACTCGGTCTTTTCTTTGTCTTTTCCTTTTCCAGCTAGTCTGTCAGGCTTTTGCAGGCAGTTTGCAGCTTAGCTCTTACTTGTGTTGCCCCCTGTTTCCTTTTCTCGTTTGCAGTTGTGTTCAGTGTTCTGCATTCGATCGTTGAAAGCTGTGTTTTAGAGTTTTAGTCTACTACAGAGTCAGGCCAGATCTTCCCGTTACATTTGTTATATCTTGCCGCCTTCTCTCTCTCTCTCTTTCTTTGCCTCTTTCTTTGCTGCTTTTAAACCAGTTGCCTTGTGGCGACGGCTGTGTTTTGTGTGCGAGTTTGTTGTTCAGGTTCTTGCCTTGTGGTGCGCCCGTCGCACGACCAGTCTTTCTCTTTTCCTTCTTAGCTTTGTAGACAGACTTGCCTTGCTGCTGCTGCTGCTGCTAATGTCTTTCTGTCTGAGTGTCTAGATCGGCGGTTTCTGTCTGCTGAGACAGCTGCTGAGAAAGATAGAGAGAGAATGTTGACTGACACTACTGCGGCTGCTGCTGCTGTTGTATTTTTATTTCTGTGTCGATCAAAAGCGAGTGCTCTTGGTGGTGGTGGTGGTGGTGGCGTCGGTGATGGCGTCGGTGGTGATGGTCATAGTTCGCGGGCAGCCTGTTTCCCTGCAGCCCAACCATGTTTGGAATGTGTGCGGTGAACGTGTTTGTGCCGCCGCTGCTGCTGCCTCTGTAGCTGCTGTTCACACCGAGAACACATCTCGATCATCATCGGGAAAGAAGGCAAAAGGCAACAGCAGCAGCAGCTCACTCCTGAGCTCTTATTATCTTCGGAGAATGAAGAGCTGTTTTGTGGTGTGGTGTCACTGCCTGCCTGCCCTCAAAACAGGTAGACAAAGCTGAGGTTGCAGTGGCAGCTATTTCACTTTGAACACCTATCACTGCCTGAGATGAAAGAATGCCAAGAAAGGGCAAAGGCAAATAACCTGATCTCTGCTGGGCAATTGCGCTTTAGTCTTTAGCCTCGCAGTGTGTGTTTGTTCTTCTTTGTTCTGGTCATTCTCCGAACTGCCGATGGGTTCCTTTATTAGAAGGGTTTTTTGGCGAGACTCTCATTTTTCCAGCGAAGTGTTGGCATACGGTCTCTCTCTCTCTCAGTCTCTGCTGAAAGAAGAGTGAAAGCCCCCTCGCAACAGCCGCTGTCTCCGTCGTCTGAACCCCTCAGCTCAGCTCTGCTCTCGGTTCAGCGAACTCTCAATGGCTCTCGGGACAGGTCAGTGGCCAGTGCACTTGCTTGCACTTGCTTGCTCATGCTTCCTTGCACTCGGGACCAGATGCAACCAGGCTGCTTCCAGGAATGGCCTCAATGCTCTCCATTTGATTGTTCCCACGCATTTGCGGGCTTCCGTCTGGGCCGATGGCAGTGGTGGTGGTCTGAGGTGTGGTGGCGAACCGAGAGTGGAGAGGAGAGGAAAAGAGGGCATTGCCATTATTCTCTCTCTCTCTCTTTCTCCCTCTCTTGCCCGTATTGCCCCTTTCCTTCTGCTCGCCAGTTAACTCAAGTGTCATTCGCCTTTGCCTTTTTGCTGCTGCTGCTGTCGTCAACCAGTCTGGTTGCCTCATCACCTGAGCACTGAGCAAGAGAGAGTGAGTGCTGGTGGTGGTGGTGATTCCTCCGATCGATCATTGTCCTTTGAAGTAGACTAGCACAGGAGTAGAGGAGACTGGCCAAGACTGGTAGTGTAGTATGATAATGGTGGTGATGTTGCAGCAGTACTGGTGGTGGTGGTGGTGCCCCTCGTTTCGGTTGCGCAACTTCACACACACACACACAGTCAATGAGAGAGAGAAGAGGCCAGTGCTCCAGTCTGCAGGCTGCTGCCGCCTGCTTCTGCAGCCATGTCAATGACTTTCCAGAAGGAGAGTCGATTTGGTGTCTTCTCTCTCTCTCTCTCTCTCTCTCTCGCTTTAGCGCAGATTGGTCGCTTCTGCTGCTGTTGGGGCGCTGATTGTGCTGAGGAATACCAATGGAAGAGGAGAATATCGGTAGAGTGTGTTGGGTGTTGTGTGCTGTGCCCGCAGTGGTTCCCTCTGCTCGCTTTCGCTCTCTTGCACTGTTTTATTTGGTACGACGATGGCGAACCGATCCGGAATCGCCTCTTTTTTGGGAACTGTACAGCACCAGCAGCATAACCGGCGTCGAAGTGATCTTCGTCTCAGAGAGAGAGAGAGAGAGAGAGAGAGAGAGAGAGCGGGAATTGACTATACACTTCACTCTTTGCACTCTTTGCTGCCGCCGCCGCCGGTTCGGTGCTCTGAGCTTGATGCCCGAGTTCACGAACTTTGCTGGAATTGTGCGCTCACAGACGGGCGACAGTTCCACTGTTCTCTGCTCACTTTGGTTGCCTGGTTGGATGGCTGGATGCTGTCTTCCTTGGTTCAGTGTTCAGTGTGTGACCTCAAGTGTCCGCTGGCTGACTGTGTGTGAAGCGGAAGGGCAGCAGCAGTTTTCTCAGCTCAGACGGCGGCAGCAGCCCAATTGTCTGTCGGTGTGTGTGTGTGTGCTGAACTGTTCCTTGTATAGTCAGTTAGAGTTGCCTTCTCTTTCTCGCCACTGCATTACCGATTACTGGCGATGTGCTGCTGCTGCTGCTGCCTCCGCTAAGGTTCATAGCCCTTTGCTGCAGCGGCTTCTGTGAGTCGACGACTTTGGCTGCGGCTGCTGCTGCTGCTGCTGTCTTTGGCGAACACTCGCGTGAGAGGAGGAGAAGTTGCGAGGCGCCCTGTCGCCAGTGCCACCACTTTCGCTGAACAGAATTGATTGCAAACGCAAATTTGGGTGCTTCTTATTCCTCATTCCTTATTCTTCCCCTTATTCCTCATTTCTAATTACCGTCGAGAATCATTTCATTTTATTTTATGCCTGCTTTCTCCTCTCCTCTCCTATTATTGTTATTGCATTTCCCTAGTTTGTTTTGGGTGCTTCCAGTGCGCCAGTGAAACTTTCTCTCTCTCTCTCTCTCTCTCCCTGGTGCGGTGCCGCGTTTTGAGTGCAGCTGTCCTTGCCCGAAGAATATTCTGCTCTCTTTTCCTTGTCCTAGTGTGTGTAGGTGCATCTAGAAGACATTTTGTCTCTGCAGGCAGTGCTGCTGCTGCTGCGGGAAATGCGATTTTAGCGGTTCTCTTGATCTTTTTCCTCTTTCTTGGTGTCGATCTGGTTAGCATATCTTACTTTTTTTTCTATGTCTGTCTCTGTCTAGGCCTGTTGTCGCCGTAGGTTCTGCTGCTGCTGCTGCTGCTCGAGTCGGCGGTGGCCTTTTCATTTGTTCAAATATTCAATAAGGTCGAATAGAGCAGAGTCATGTTTTGCAGAGTTTGTGTGTGTGTGGGCTTTAAAATATTCTGCTCTGCACAGAAGAGAGCAAAGAAAAGTGCAATATTCTTACAAAGTAGACGCCTTGTGCTTTTAGCGCGAATTTGGCAAATTAAATTGGCAAAGTAGGTCTTCTACTTTTGTACAGTTTCAAATGTCAGAGGGGAACTACTGAAGTGCTGACTCTAGTGGCTACAATTTTTAAAAGGGAAGTTTTAATTACCTGATTGAGTTTGATGTGTTGAGAGTTGTGGAATGTGTGTGTGTGTTGTTTGATGATCGGCGACGGTGCCGGGGAGGGAGAAAAAGAGAGAGAGAGAGAGTTGATACTGAGGAGGAAGCTGAGGATACTGTTTACAGGAAGCTGAATAGAGCGAACAGGAGGAAGAGGAATCACAGGAAGAGGAGAGAATCGGTGGGAATAATTGGTGAGAACTTCAAAAACACTTCAGGTGAGATGATACTGAAGAAAAGAATACGATGATGAGGGGATACTGCTGTTGAAGAACTGATTGGTCAGTAGTGACGTATGTCCGTTTCTTTGTTTGTTTGTTTGTCTAAGTAGTAAGAAGTAGTAGCTATTTAATAACTGGAGTGGACGGTCAAGTTGAGAAGACGTTGAAGTTGAAGTTGAGGGTTCAAGTGTGTGTCTGTCTGCTGCGCGGCTGTTGACTTGCTGCTGTCTGCTGTGTCAGCCACCGACCTCTTGACAGAACACCGGCTGTGATAAGACTGACTGGCTGGCTGAGGGTGGTGAAGACGCTGCCGCTGATGGTGAACGCGGGGATCAGTGCACTCACACACTGCCTGTGCCAGCACAGAGAGAGGTACTCAGCAGAGAGAGTGTGTGCTGCAGCCGCTGCCTCGCCTCGATCAAGACTGTGCCTCGACGACGACGACGGGCGCCGACGCCAGAGCACACTCTTCCTCTATTCCCTTTTCTCTCTTTTCTACTGTCGGGAATGAGCTCTACAGCTGCTGCTAGTGGTTCAAGCAGACGATGAACCGCGGATGCAGTGAGCAGACTAAGAGCAGAACGCTACGGCAACGCCGCTGCTGTACTCTATTATACCCGTACAGAGCCTGTATACAGAGCTTCTGCTAGCTCTATGTCTGCGATGGCCACTGACTTCTGAACGGATTCAGGCGGACTGACCTGTCAGGCGCTGTCTCCTCTTTCCTCTCTTCTCTCGGCTGGTCATTGTTCGGGTTTGAGCTCTTTGGGGACAGCCAGCCACTGTGAGGGCTCTCTCCTTCAATCTCGGCGACTCTAACGGCGGAGAGAGAGGGGAAAGATGAATCGCTGATGATATCTTCTCGCTCTCATTCTGTCTTTCTTTTTCTCTTTCTCATGCATACTGTCCCCTTGTACCCGTCTTTGCCGTAGTGTGTGTGTGTGCTGTGCCTGTGCCAGTGTAGCTCTAGTCTACTTTGCATAGAGAGTGCACCGACAGTAGAGGAGCAGAACTGGGCAGGTAGCATTGTTGTTGTTGTTTGCCAGCCAGCCTGCCAGAGTCACTTGATCATCAGCATGTCTGTCTGTCCAGGAGGAACTTCGGTGTGTGTGTGTGTGTGTGTGTGTGTGTGTGTGTGTGTGTGTGTGTGTGTGTGTGTATTCAAGAGCGCGTGATGATGAGAAGAGAGTGCGGAAGGAGTGAGCGAGCGAGTGTGTGTTGTGTAGAAGAGCACATCTCTTCTCCAATGTACGATTTTTGTTGGTGCACAGGTATTCATGCACTCCTTTGGGGCAGCTATTCAGCCACCACCACATCAGAGCAGCACTTGTTGTCGTGTACAGCTGTACCTGATCCCTCTCTCAGCCACTCTCAAGTCTGACCTGCTTTTCTCGCAGACTTTATTATTTAATGTCTTTTTAGTGCCTCCACGCTCCTTCTCTCTGTCATCGTTGCTGATTGAGCCGCCGTCGATGCTGCTGCTGCTGCTGCTGCTGCTGCTGCTGCTGCAAAAGGCGAGACCTGTCTATTGTTGTGCAATGGGCAAAGTTTTTTTTGTACGGCGGTGTTGTACATCGAAGGACATTCGATGGTGGTGGTAATGGTGGTGGTGGATGATCTTTTGATGTGTACGGTGGTGGTTTTAGCTAACGAACAGCTTGATTGTTGTGACGACCAGGTTGTTGTTCACTTTGTTTTGATAGCTGATGACGTTGATTGCCAGTGGTGTACCTTTTTGTGCTTTTCTTTTTTCATTTTTTCAATTTCAAACTTTTATTTCCTTGCTAGCTCACTAATGAGTTGACGAGTTTTAATTTCCTCCTGATCAGACTTTTCCATTAGCGTGTTAGGGGCAGACTGACAACACGGCTCTTTTAGCTTTCTTCTTTCTCTTGCTGTTACTTCACAGTTTTGTTCATTAGCACTGGAAAAGTTCGTTTAGATGTTTTTACCAGCGCTCAGGTAATATGTGGTGACGTAGTGTTAATCAAGTCGTATGTTGTTGAATTGCGGTGTCTGTTTTTTTGTCTACTGTATAGGAGTGTAGGTTTGTACAAGCAGAGTTTTTCCAAAAGGGGTTTTATTATTTCTACAATTTAACTAGACAAAGAGGGTGGGTAAACTTAACATAGCGATTTGGGGTGGGATGTAGTGAATAGAGCAGTGACGTGGGGATGGAATGGGATGGGATGAGATGGTTGACCAGAAGAGTGGTGGTGGTGGATTCGATAGGAAAGAATATGTTTTTAGAGTAAATTTCTCTTTCATGCGCTGAGAATGTACAGACTGAAGAGAAAGAGGAGGCCGGTGATGGAGAAGACGGTCGGGGCGGAGGTGACGGTGGTGCCGAAAAGAAGGCCGCCGGCGACGGCCCCCGGCCCGCCCCCGTTGCAGAGGTCGCCCTTGCAGAAGCACATGTAGAAGGTCTTGCGGCGGTTGGCGTAGAAGGTCTTGGAGCAGCGCTCCTTCCCGTCGGGGGGCGGCCGCTGGAGGCAGAGGCGCTCGGTGGCGACGATGTGCGCCCCCTCCTCCTCGTCCTCCAGCGTCTTGCCGCACCAGCCGGAGGCGCAGGGCTGCACCTCTACCGGGGAGGTGCCGTAGGCGAGGCTGGCCGTCGTCACGTTGAACTCGAACTGGTCTTTGCCTAGCGGGAGGAAAGGAGTTAGTTTTGGGGTGGTGATTTTAGGAGAGAGGTATACTCACAGTCGCCCAGCGGGCCGCGTGATCGACAGGCGAAGCACCGTCTTCGGGCGCCCTCAACTACTGCTGAACTGTGCAGGAGTAGCAGCAGCAGCAGTGATAGGGACAGCAGAGCTTGATTGACTGACCAGTGTTGCCGCCGGTTGTGGTGGTGGTGGTGGTGATTTGATGATGGGAACATGATGGCACAGGTGGGAACGGAAGGGAAAAGATGAGGGGTAATAGTTGTAGGGAAGGGGAAGGGGGTCACTTCGACATCTTTTGTGTCTGATGGTGTTGTTGTTGTTATTGCTGTTATTGCTCTTGTTGTTGTTTTGGAAGTTGGAAAGAAAGATGATATTTGCGAGCTGCTACAGTTTTTTAGGAGCACTCCCATGCACTGGCTGCTCGTCTAGCTCTGTAACGTGGAAGTGAGCTGCTGCTGCTGCTGAAGAAAAAGTAAAAGATGATGGAGAAACGAGTTGCAAAGAAGACAGTGAGAAGAGATCAGCATGTCTGGATCAGCGGCACTGATAGCGAGCCAGCTCTTGTGTCTGGGGAGAATGGCAGAGAGAAATGAGGACACCTGAAGAGAGGCAGAAAGAGATTTCAGCCGTCTTGAAGAGACTTGTCCGGCAGGTTCTGTTCAGAAGAGTGAGAGAAAGAGAGAGAAGGACACAGGCAGACAGCAGTGAGACAGCAGTGTAACTGGGCCAAGCTGACCTGAGATGGTGGTGGTGGACAGTTAGCAGTTAGCAACAGTAATTATACGTCTTTCGCTTTCAGTGTGTGTTTGCTCACTCTTGAAGAGACTGCTCTTCTCTCTGACTTAAAAGCTTTCAGCTGTCAGCACTCACTTTGCCCAGCCGATGATTACAGTGATGATGATGTCTTAATATTCACTACTCTTCACTCAAATGATTCGCTGATGGCGGCAAAAAGGCGGCGGTGTTCCGGCGTGCTCTTTTTTTGCTTGACGCTCCTCTGATGGATGAGCCTTTGTGTCGACCTTGGTGTGTGTCTGTATTGCACACACACACACACACAATCGTTGCTTATGTAAAGTTGGATGGATGGTCACCGTTAGCATTCCCCTCTCTTCTCTTTTCTCACTTCTTTCCCCTTTTTATTGATTGCAGACAGACACAGACAGACCACGGCTGAAAAGAACTGGCGGCAGGCTCAGCAGCAGCAGCAGCAGCAGTGAAAACTGGAAATGGTGGTGGCTGTACTTGAAGACACAAGCTGCTGAAGAAGCAGATGGAGAAGACGACACTGAACGACGATGATGTGGGAAGTGAAGTGAGAACTGAATGGATTGCCTGATGTACGATTCAGCAGCAGCAGTTGTTGACCAGCAGTCTGCTCACGGAGACGCAACCACACACACAATGCATCCCACCACCACCACCACCACTGCCAGTCTAGTCGCTACCCTCTTGTCTCTGGTATGATCATATCTTCTTTCTTTGTTGTCCTTTTCTATTTACTGATAAGCCTTTTGTTTACCTTTCCTCTTTCCGCATCTCTCCATCATCAGCATCTTTTGGTCAACAACAGTCCTGTACAGTGCCAGCAGCAGCAGTTGCACCCGAAACGTGAGCTGACTCAGCCGCTGGCGGTGCCCACTGCCCAGTCGCCGCTGCTGCAAAGTCGGAGAAGAGTGGTCACTGCAGAGGGTGATAGTGGTGATGGAAATCATCAGACGACCTTGTCTGGGACGTCACCATCACCACCCACCAAGGACAACAACTGTGATGACGACGCTCACCACCAGGACTTTGTCAACGACCGAGTCAAAGGTCAGCAGATTTTTTTATTTGTCTGCATGTTGACCTTGCTGACAAACTCTTATTTTCCCTCAGTGACCCTCGACTGCAAGCCAAATCTGATGCGACTTCATCTCAACTTTACCGAGCCATTTCGAGGCGTCGTCTCCGTCGGTCGAAGTAGCTGGGACGAGTTGAGCGGAGGAGAAACGGCGGCGACGGCTAAGGAGGCTCACCGGTGCAGCATTCGAGGCCAGGGCTCACGACGGTACCGCCTCGACCTGGACCACCGCAGCTGTCGGACCACTTTTGATGTACGAATGTGCTCAATGTTGAAACTGATTTCCTTGCCAAAATTCGCTAAAATCTTTTTTCCCCTAGAGCAAACGCGGCCAGTTCAGTAACACCCTCTTCGTGCGCTACCACCCGACGCTGGAGACCGGTGGCGACTACTCAAAGACGCTGCTCTGCAAGTTTGGTCTCACCTCTTTTTCAGTCCACTAACAAAACTGAATGGAACTGAAATCGTTTGTTTGTTTGTTTGTTTTTCTCGAATAAAAATCAAAATGCATTTTGGAAGTTTGAATTTCGAATTTGCCCGGACTGGTTTGAACGGCCGCCATAAGATGGCGCTGCGGGCGGTAAATAAATGAGATGATTTTGCAAAAAAATTCGCTTTGGCGCTCATTTGTTCTCCAGTCGCTGGCGCGGCGTGATCGCTCGCTCGGTTCGATTTGGCCTGCCTTCAACTTCTTCTTCAAAAGTTCTTTGAAGTTGCTGTCACCAGGATCACTATCATCATCATGGTCACCCCCACCGCCATGGACATCCTCATGGGACAACTCTACCGAGCAGGTAAGTGGCACACTTTTTTGCTCTCTCTCTTCTTTTGTGTTGAGTGCCTATAGTGCTGTTCTATTTTTAGTGCCTTTTAGTCGATTCTACTTTTACTTTTACTCTGTTTGCTTTTGAATTCTCATTGATCTAGTACAGTGTACTCTGTTATTTGACTATCGACTAGCTGCCCTGTGCCCTACGCCCGATGCCAGTGGCCGGTTATTGTGAGTTTGTATGTGTGTGTGTGTTTGCTGATGTCATTGTTCTTTGTTCTCTCTCTTTTGTTTCTCTGATTCTCTTGCATAATGAATTCTTGTATGCTCGCTGTATTCCCTCGCCCTCTCCATTTGCCTTCTTCCCTTTGCCCACTTTGCCCCTTGCCAAATGATGGTGGCCACTTACTGCTTTGCTGTTTCTGCTGCTACACTGTGTTAACTAGAATCCGCCGACCCTTGCCCTTTTCAGCCCCTCGCGCTCTCTCACCACGATCCAGGAGGAGGCTGGTGGTAGCTAGCTTTTTTTTGCCAGCTTGCTAGTTTCTCTTTCGATTTCTCTCTTCCTTCTTCTCCAGCCCCCGGGGTCTTCGTTCGTTTTTGCGTTCGTCTTCGACTACGACGTCGTTCACTTACTTGCTTCTGCCTGTTCGATGTTGGGCCATCTAGTGCTGTGCCTGCCTGCCTGCTTTCCTGCCTTCCTGCCTGCTTCCTTTCCCTCCTTAATTTGGTTTCGGCTCCTTCTTCTTCTTCTTTCCCCGCTCTTCTACGGCCGCATCATCCGCCGCCGTCGCCGCTGCGTTTCGTACATCGTCCAATTTCCTGCATCCTCTCTCGGCCTACTCTCTTCGCTTGCTGCCTCGTCGTATGTGTGCTACCCGGACATTCGGGCCATCTTACGAACACCAGCAGCAGCAGCAGCAGTCGTTTCCTTGACTCACTCACTCACTCACTCACTCTATCTCTCTATATATTCTGCTTCGTAGTTTTCGCGTGGATTTAAATTGCCAACTCGCTGCTACTGCTGCTGCTGATGATGATGCTGTGATGCTCGGCGAACTGCACACACCACACATCCTCACAATGAATGAATGAATATGTGTGAGTGTGTGTGTGTGTGTCTGTTTTCGACTGCAGATGAGGAGGAAAAACAATTTGAATTTTAACCACTGGCAGAAGCGCAGGCTTTCTCCGGTTCTTGCTTTTTTGAATGAATGGCCAGAAAGGGGTAGAATCAGTGTAGAACCGCTCGCCTGATGATGGCGGATGATGGTAGGCAGTGGTGGTTAGAGGAGGAAGGGAAGGGGGAGGAGAGCTTGGCCAAATAATATCGAATAATTATTATTATAATGAAGGATGGAGATGGATGCATGCCTCCGAAGGGAAGGGAAGGGAGTGCGAATTCTAGCTGAGTGCTGCTGCTTTTGCTCTTTCTGCCTCCACTTCCCCACCGATCGATGGATGCTGGTGCTGCTGCTGCTGCATCCTCACCGAATCAGCAGCAGCAGAGCGGCAGACTAGGCAGCTTGACTTTGCCTTGCACAAAGGAGGGCGCCTTTTTGCAGGCAGCCTAGCTCCCTCACTCTCTCTCACTCTCACTGGCACTGCTCCAAATGGAACAGACAGAACTGTTATTTGTGCTCCCTTCGCTTGCTCATTATCGGACAGTGTGTGTGCTGGCTGCTGCTGCTGCTGCAACTCTGTTACCAGGCAGCACACACACTGTTCCATTTCAGCACTCACTGTCCCAGCTCACGATGCACACACACACTCTCTCTCTCTCTCTCTCTCTCTCTCTCTCAGTGCCTCTACCACTGCGGGCGTCGTGGATTTGGGTGCACTCTACGAAGAGTGAGTGAGTGAGTGAGTGAGTACCCACTACGGGCGCCTGAAACTGGTGCAGGCCAGTGAGGGCAATGCATAGACACACAAACACTCTCTGGGCTTTACTGTAGCAGCAGCAGCAGCGTCTGCACCCAAGGACGACGCAAATGGTCTGTGCTAGTTTGCTTTGGCTCACTTCGGTTCGGTTCGGTTCGCTTTGCTTGGGCCTTCAGCCATTCAGCCATTCCAATACTTTTGCAGACCTCTCTTCTCTTCTGTTCTGCCGAACGCAGCAGAATCCGCCGAAGCTGAAGCTGCCACTGCCGCCGCTCTCATCGGCTGGTGCCTGCGATAGCCATTCTCTTGGCACAACTACGACGACGACGACGACGACAATTTGTAGGCAGTGTCTCACTTCTGGTCTCTCTCTCTCTCCTTCTCAGCTCTACCCTGAGCTCTTTCTTCTTCTTCATCTTCAATTCCTTTTCTCCGTCTTTCTCCGTCTTCAGTTGGCATATTTTGTCGACACATTCTTGTCATCAGCACTTTTGTTTGCTTTCTTTTCACCAGCCTGAGCTGAGCTGAGCCCACATACAAACTCACTCGTTTGCTCGCTCACTCACACATTCTGGTGTTGTCCAGTAGATGTGTGTGTGTGTGTGTGTCTCTGCAGTGCTGTACACTGCCCGCTGGACTCCGTTGTTCATTCTCCGCTCTACTCTCCTTTCCTCTCCAGTGCTGGTGTCCCACTCCTTTCCTGTTGGTGACTCTATCTTTTTCTCCAGTCTCCAGACATTAACTCTGCTGCTGCTGTCGCTGCAGTGTTGACCAGAAAGCTGCTGGTCGGATCATTCCGCCGTCGTCGACAGTAGTGTCCCTGTGTGCTTTGACAGTCTTTCTAATTCTCGTCCTTCTTCATTCCGTCTTTTGAGTATTTTGCAAATTTTGGGTATTTTGTCTGTCTTTGTGCCTCTCTCTATCTCTCTCCTTCTATCGCTTTCATTTTTTGCTTTGCCGTCGACGCTGATTCTGCTGAGTTTCTGCTGGTTGCTACACTTTTCCGACTAACGACTCATACTCGGCTGATTTTCACGCCAGCAGCACCGCCACCGAACTCTATCTTGGCCCACTGTCCCTGTCCACGCCGAGTTCTTCTTCTTCTTCTTCTTCTTCTTTTGGACTCGAACTTACACTATTCTGTTTTTCTGCCATTCCGTTGCTTCTGCTGTGTTGTCTTGTAAGCTGATTTTCGTTCATTTTTCTGCCCTTCTTTCTTTTACTGTGCTAAAAATTTTGTTTGAATTTTGCACTCGCTAGCTCTTTCTCTGGTTCTTTCTCTGATCTCCTATCTGCTTCTGCAAAGTGTCGATTTAGTGGTGTCCCTGTTCGTTCAGAGCCTGCCCTGAGCGCGCTCTTTACTGCTGCTTAGTGGGTAGACCAAATTGCCTAGACTAGTTCGCTCGCTAGCTCACTCACTCACTAACTGCACGCTATACTATTTTTCAATTATTTATTTTTTCCATTCGCTCTTCCTTCGCCGCCGATGCCGTCGTCGTCGTCGTCGCCGTCTTTCTCGTCGCCGTCTTCGTATTCTTTTGCCCCCATCTTCTCTCTGCCTCATTGCCTGCGTCTGCTGCTTCGTCAATCTGCTCTCAGTTCTGATTCTGCCCCTTACTTACTGCAAAGTTGGGGGCTCCAAATTACCAGTGAGCAGCAGCAGCTATCACAATTACAGTTTCTCAATTCGGCTCGCTGCTGTCTCCTCTAGTCATGTTCAGCTGTTTTCGCTGGTAGTGAAAAGACGACAAACTCTCCTCTCCTTCTCGGTCTTTTCTTTTCCCTTTCTTGCTCATTTCCTCCCCCTCGTCCTCATCATCGCCAGTAACTCGAACACAGCATTTCATTTCATTTCATTTCATTTGTTTCGTGCCACAGCAGCAGCGCCCATTTACTGCTATTTAATTTTCATTTTGTTTTTCGCCCTTTCTGCTTCCTTCTCTTCTTGTTGCTCTTGACTGTAGCTGTGTGTGTGTATGTTTCACTTTGGCCGTACCAATTTCCATGGGCCTTCTTCTTCCCTCTCTCTCTCTCTCGCTTTGGGTGAATTGCCCTTCAAGTGGTCTCACTCTAACGCATACACACTCACACACACACACTACCACTCAAGAGGTCAGAGCAGTGTGTGTGTGTGTGTGCAGAGTTTGGGTGGACGGACGGGTGGAGATTACCGAAATGCGTGACACACCGAGGTCCTCATTTCACGTTCCCATCCATATCCCCGTCCCCATCCTCGTCGACGTCTACGTCGATTGGCCACTTTGAATTAATTAGTTTGAGATGCTAGCGAGCTGCTGTACGGTAGGTAGTGTGTGCAGTTGAGGGGGCTGCTGCTGCTGCTGCTGATGGAAATGGAAACACACACGGTGGTACTCGATGACGTTCGAATGCTCCTGCCCAGTTGTTTCATTCAATGATCGAGGAAGAGGATGTTGGAGAGAAAGTGAGCTCTCTGCCCACGGTTTTTCTAATCAGCAGCGGCAGCAGCTTTGTCTCGGTGCTGCTCGAGTTTGTAGCGTACTGAATTTGGACTCCGACGATGTGAGACGTGGAACACTAGTGCCTGGTGGTGACCTCTTTCCGACTTGAGCGGATTCGATGGAGTAGACGGAGTAAAAAAGAGGTAATGAGAAAATGGCGAACTGAGCGGCTGCTGCGGCTCATTATTATTAGGCGCGCGCCGAGGTGGCCGATAACGAGGAGGCGTGTTGGCCACCGTAGTAGTAGTTGTAGTTGTAGTTGTAGTCTATAATATGACTGATCTGATCTACCTGACCGCCTTCTCCGCAGAGATGACAGGTTGATGAACTCGATTCGGGTTCTGGTGCTGCTGGTGCTGCTGCTCTGGTCTTGGGCTTAACTTGATTTCCATGACCACCACCAACACCACGGCCTCTGCTGCTGCTTTGCCAGCAAATGGCCACTACTGTCGTCATTATTGGTAGTTGTCTTTCTTTCTTTTTCTCCTGCTCGGCCCCACCAATCGCTCGCTCGTTCGTTCGTTCGCTCGCCAATCAGTAATGGGCGAAGAAAATGGTAAATTGGGTATAATTACCCGCAATTCGCGCCACCAGAATACAGTGCAGAGGAAGAAGTTTGCCTTGGCAATAAATTAAGTTATCAGGAGCGGAGAGACTAGACGAGACTGGCTGGCTGGCTTGCTGGCTGCCCGAGATATTTCCTCCAATTCAGCGGTGGTGGTGGTGGTGGTATGTGCCTGCTGGACGAGGAAGCAAGGACCTTCTCGCTCTTTATTTCGCTCTCTCTCTCTCTCTCTCTCTCTCTCTCTCTCTCTCTCTCTCTCTCTCT
>JAALOO010000214.1_pt1 | contig 52377 bp, 46 predicted proteins | sample 7257641 | NCBI WGS metagenome assembly JAALOO01 (sample SAMN14085613, study PRJNA598686) | mite metagenome | biome: ENVO:01001000; feature: ENVO:01001002; material: ENVO:01001226; isolation source: single female mite from University of Michigan culture on fish food culture... ...
CACACACACACACACACACACACACACACACACACACACACACACACACACGTTTTGCACCCAAAGTGTTTGCTGTCACCCAATGACCAATGACACCGAAAAGAGGGGCAAAAATTGCCACCACCACCACCACCACCACCAGAACCAAAAAACCGAAACAACTTTCACCACCGGTTCAAAGTAGTAGTAGTGGTAGTAGTGCCTGAAAAATGGAGAGAAAAAATCCGGTAAATCAGTGTTTGTGCTGGTGCTGCTCAGCTGAAGCGTAAATCAGTAGCAGAGGCAAAGCAGCTCTGCAGCAGCAGTGCTTTATCAGGCAGTCACCAGCAACCAGCAGCAGCAGCCAAAATTCAGGCGTATGTTATCCAATTTGGTGCTTCTTTTTTCCAAAACCAAACGGCAGCAGCAGCCGCCTGATGGCAACCATCAATCGGCAATTAGCTAATCTGCTGCACAGTCTTGCTCACTCTTTTTCTGCTGCAGAGCAGTGAGCATCCGCAATCAATCAAGATGGACGCCACAGCAGCAAAGGAAAAAAAAGATTCAAGCAGCTCTACACTAGACACAGATAGTGGTGTTCATTCAGTGCTGGGCTTGTAATAAGTCTCCGCCAACGCTCCTTTTCCCCCTTTCCTCTGCTCTTCCTTGTTCTTCTTCTCCTCCCAAACAGCCAATTAGTCATCAGTTTGGTGGTGGTGATGACGACGACGATGCAAATGATGCATTCAAATTAGAGCCTGTTTCGACTGTGCACCACTAGCAGCACCAGCAGCAGCAGTGATAGATAACTCCTTGTCTGTCTGTCTGTGTTTGTAATTGTGTCTGTGTGTCCGATTGGCGCCCAAGATACGGGTAAAAAAGTTTTCCTCTTTTCTTTCGCCAGTCGAGTTCAAGATGATGTGCCATAGTTCGAATAGTGGTGCTCGATCTTGGTGGCTTCATCATTCACTTTTTTCTTTTTCTCACTTTTCCTGCACTTGCACTGCTCGATTGTTAAATGGCAAAAATGATTTGAATGATTTGCAAATTGTTTCTGCTTTTGTTTCAGCAACATCAGCCTACTTTACTGCGTGCTACAACTTAAATCAAGATTATTAGCGATGAAGCACGAGCTACTACTACTAAATACTGAAATGAATCAGCATCAGCAGCAGCTAAACTAAACTAAAAAAGAAACAAGCTATTAGAGCAGCCAAAAAAGAACGGCTAAAAGTGGCTGATGAATAAACGGAGATAAGTGTTCATGTTCTTCGGGTTCCAAATTCTGCACTGAACTACTACTGCGCACTACTAAACCGACAAACCAAACGGAGAATCAGCAAAGGCCATAAATCCACTCCAGCCTAGCAGAAGTGTTAATGGAGAAAGGCAGAGAGAGAGAAAAGCAGAGAGGAGAAGCCAATTGGCGTAATGATGATAATTCCCGAACCAACCGAAATAGACAAAAGAATGCGAAGAAGAGGAGAGGCAGATGGCGACGACGATGATGTACGATGGAGAAGAAGAAGAAGAAGGAAAATGGCAGAGAATACGGCAGACAAAAAAGAGAGAATTCAAACCAAAAGAACAGAAAAAACAGAGAGAAGTTCCAAGAGCAAAAAAGGGCACTCGTGGTAGTGTTCAGTCTGTTCAGTTCAGTTCGGTTGCCTGTATGTGCCCACCATTTGTGATGCAACATTAAGTGCCCCCTCCCCACTTTATTGTTGTTTTGTGCGGCGCGCATTTTGGCTATTCTTTTCTATCTCCTTTTTTATTACAGCGGCAGAGAACTGAAGATCACAGAAGACAGAAACACAAAAGTCTATTTCTCTTTGGGTATGTTCAACTTTCCCGAGACTGTGAAGATTCGCAGTCTCGGGCAAACAAAAGTCGCACTTTTTGGACAGGCAGAACAGTATCGATTGAGATGGTCAGAAAAACGCATCTTCAGATGAAACATCAGCCGAAAGAGAGCTGAGAGAGCTGCCCACCGTACCTCGTAAAACAAAATCACAACTTGCTAAATAAAAGTTTTCTGCTTTTATTGCGAGTGAATCTCTGCCCTCCTCAACCTCCACCAACACCACCTTCTTGTGCAGCTACAGTGCAAATTAATAATAATAAAAAAGTAGACCATAAAATAAAAAGAGTGAGAGAGCCCAGTTAATGCCTTTTTCGCTAGAGGGATGAGAACAACTGCGGCGGTAACTCTTTCTTAGATTAGACACACGACAAGAAGAAAGGACAAGAAAGAACATTACAAGAGCATCTTCAAAGATACAGCCCACATTACACTGTGTTTGAATTGCCGACAAAACAAGCTGTAATGTGAGAACAGATCTGCTAAAAGCAAATCAAAGCACCTGTACCAAGCTATTGAAAAAAAAGAAACTCCATCCATCCATATTTCCTCACACAGACACGAGCAGTCGTTAATTCAATTTGCGATAATTAGAGGAGCTAGCAAAAAAGAGAGAGAGAGAGAGCAGTCGATTGATTGCATAGCAGCAGCAGCAGCAGCCCAGTTAACGACAAAAAGAACAGAGTGAACTTGAACACGGGAGAAAAGTCGCAATGTAAATCGCGGGAGGCATCTCGAGGTAGTAGTAGTAATCACCATCAAGTGGAAAATGGGAGATGAGGCCGTGTGTGAGTGTGTGTGTTTGGGCTGCAGCACTTGTATTCGCGCCTAATGAGCATCTCTAGGAGAAGGCGAACTACAGTACTAATTTGTCTTGCTTCCAGCACCACCACCACCACCAGACACTCGCCACATTAGCGGATCGTTGACTGCGAAAACAGCTCAAAGCAGCAGCAGAAACAGCACTGGAAGCGCCAGGTAATGGCGGTCAGAGGATGTCAGAGGATGTTTACAAGTGGTGGTGGTAATAAGATGGAGAAGCTGTGCTGGTAATGGAGATGAAGAGCTGAAGTTGAAGCTGAAACAATTTGCCAGTCAGCCAGCGCAATGACTCTATTAGGCGAGGGCGCAGACACACACTCCAGGTAACTGCCGCCACTGTCGCTGCATCTTTAATGATGATGACCGCCGCTGCCGCATCAGAAGATGCACAAAAAGATGATGATGATGATCGCAGTGAATGCCACTCTCTGGCTGCGACACTACTACCTCTGAGACTAGGTAAACATAGCACAGAGGAGGACTGCTTTCAAACTAAACAATTTGAGCCAATTGGAATAAATTGCCAGAAATAACGGGGGGCTGGAAATTGGGAAGGTGGGGGCTATCAAAAGTATCGATCGAGTGCACACACGTAGGGCCTTCCTTCTTCAACAAAAAAAGATGATTCTCACATTAGCAAGAAAAAGGGGGGCTAGTTGAATAATAATTTGACTAATTTGATAATGCCAGGCACGAGTGGAATGTTGTCTATGTTTGCTCGTGCATTTGCATATGAATGCTGCTGCTGCTGATGATGATGATCTATGTATTCAGTGTAACCAGAATAGAACAAGAACAAGAAGAGTGAACAGAAGAAGAGTGAATAAAAGTGAGGTGAGGTGAGAACAAGAAAAAGAAGAAGGTAAACTCAAACACTGGTCCTCGCTGACGACGACGACTGTTCTCTCCAAGGAATTGAAGGATAGGTACATGCATCGGCGAGATATTTAAAAAGAAATCGAAAAGAAGAAGAAAAGGAAGAAGTGTGCCAAGAATGTTGGGCACATCATGGCATCACCACTTTCTACTTCATGTGTTTTTTCAATTTTTTTCTCAATTCCCCCTTGCACTGGCTAATTGCTAATTGCGTTGTCGTCGCCGTGGCCGTGGCCAGCGGTGCTGTCTCTCTGTAATTTCATTTGACGATGCACCTGTTTTGCAGGAAAATGCTTGTGTAAATTAAAACTTAAAAAAGGAGAAGAAAAAGGAAATGAGTGAAATGAGAGACAGCCAAAAGAAAAAAGCGACTGAAATTACAATAACACTAAAAGGTGTCCAGTGCTGTTTTTGCGCAAAAACATCGGTGTACAACTGAAAAGAAGTAGTCAAAAGCAAACTTGAAAACACACGAAAGCACTTTTTCTTTTCAAAGCACATTCATCCAGGCAATGACAATTAAGCAAACAACCCCACAATTCAATCGCCATAAAAGAGTAAGAATAAGAAGACAACTCTTTAAGTTTGAACTGCCTGCCGCTTCTGACTGGTTCTCCTTTCTCTTCACTGGTAGTAAATGGTGCACCATTAAAGATCGACAAAATCATCGGCGTCGGCAGAAGCACCAAAAGAGACAAAGAGAAGCAGATTGAGAAGAAAAGTGCTCTTGTCTTTTCAGTCAGATAGCAAAAGCAAATCGGAGCTATGTAAATAGTGATTGCATAGCTGGGGTCTGCACACATTTGAGCAGGGAGAAAAGGGGAAAATCTTACGATGAAAGGGAGAAAAGGAGAAAGAATGGGAAAATGGCCGATTGGCGATGGGCAAATATCAATTTGGCCGCTTGTCTGCTCGGTGCTCAGTGCATGTATTATGTTCGAGCCGATTAGCAGTAACGATTGCTGCTGATGCTGCTGCTAAAGATTGAGCTCTTCCAATAAGAAAAAGAAAGAGAAAGAGAGCTCAGACGAATAAAGGGGGAGCTATTAAGAGGCAGTCATAGAGCATCCTCATCACCATCACCAGAAATAGGGTTCTGAATGTGCTCCTCTCCACACTGGAACAATCCATAATTCAAAATGAATAATCTATGGCAATCGACTGAAGCGAGTGTGTAGCAGAAGGGCAAAAGTTGCTACAGAAAACAAAAATCTTGGGCTCAATCTCGGGAGCTAAATTGGCGCGCCATTACGTGAAGGACAGGACAAGACAGGCAGCAGAAGGCAAAGAATAAAGAATAAAGAAGAAAATCGCCTTGCAGGAAGTAAAAGTGTGTGTCGCTTTTGAGAAAAAGAAGAGGAAAATAATAATAAAAGCGGAAAATGATGATCGGTAGCTGCTGCTGCTTACCGGAGAAGGAATAAAAAAAGAACAACTACGAGGGGAGAAAACACCAAATCTCGGCTAAACTCTGTGCTCAGCTATGCAACTAAAAAAGAAAACGGGAGCACACACCTAAACACTAAGAAGAGAGGTAGGACAAAAGTCTATCTCAAAGAGAAGAAGGAATGCTGCCGCCAACTCTGGAGCTCTTTTCTTTCTATTCCCACTAATGAGCGTGCCATTACAGCATCAGCAGCATCTCCAATTTGACTTTCCGTGCGGCTGATGTTACTGTTTTCCTTTCCCTCTCTCTGGGCGCCACCGTTGCATCGACCAAAAAATAAAGGGAGAAAAGACAACGACTTCAGCTGCCACCACTGCCGCCTCTTCGCTAATCAACTTTGATTGCCTGCAATCACGTTAACTTGAGAGGAGCCTTTGAAGATGAGATGCCTCGCTCGCTTTCTCCTCGCACCTAAAAAGCAGACGAGTGCTGGTAATAATAGTAGTGATGGGGATGGTGAAAATGCAAAGGATTTACTGCTACTGCTGCTGCTTTACACCAATCAATACTCTTTACTCCGATGTGTAATCGATGACTGACTGACTGCTACCGAGAGATGCCGATTAATTAGCATTACACTCGATTGTGCACTGTGTGTGTGCACTACCACGAGTACCCACTGAGCTAATACTAATACTAGAGAAGTGCTAATTACTGTCAAAGCCGTTTTCGGTTTTTTGGTGGTGCTGCTGCTGTTTAGGAGCAGTTAGAGACAAAAGTAAAAGAGAGAGGGAGAGCAATTAATCAAAATTCATAGACTCACTCAACACACACACAGAAAGAGAAAGAGAGGAAATTCCATCCGCGTGCTCGCCAACCATTTTACTACCAGTGGCATTAGTAACGGCAGCAGCAGCAACAACAGCAGAATCGTTAATTAGAATTGATCGACGAGGATGGTTGGAAAAAGAAGAAGAGCTATCGGTTGGTCTGCAGTCAGCAGTCCATTAGCAGTCCAAGAGCAGCAGAAGTTAGCAAAAGTCAAAGAAAAAGAGACAGTACTTTCACCACCACAATTGGCAGATACTGTGTTGGTGACACTTGATACTGGCGTCAACCACTGAAAACCGCAGACAGGACGATTGAGTCTTCTTTCTCCTTCTTCTTTCTCCCCAAAAGAAGATAGCAATTCACTTAGTTTTTTTCGTTGACTAAAAGAAAGAAATGCCATGCAATAGCAACAGCAAAAGCAAAAATTATCAGCACTGCTCGGCGCTAAAAGATCTGCTAGTGCTGCTGTTGCAGCTAATTGCTGCCAGTCGACAAACAGGAAAGTGAAACGAAAATGAACAAATTAAGAAAAAAGGAAAAAAATAAAACAGTAGCAGGACACAACCCCAGCAACACTTTTAGTGGCATCGGCAATTAGCACTACCAGCAGAAACAGCAGAAACACAGATCCAACGACAGAACGAATTGACTGTGTGCGTCCGTGATTCGGGTGCAAAGTGCCAATGTCGATGCTGCTGATGTTGCAGCAACAGCAGCAACAGCAGTATCCGCTAATGAATTGCTAGGATTCTTTGCTCAAACTGTTTTAGCAGCAGCAGCTTCTTTCCCCTACTAAAAAGTCAGAGTGGGGAACTGCTGTTGCTGCTGCTGCTCATTCAAACTGACATGTAATGCGACTAGACAGGACAGACTAGAGAGAGGAGGAAGAAGATTCGCCAACATTCGGCGACATAACGATTATCGCAGCAGTAGTAGTAGTAGTGGAAGTGATGATGTTCAGACTGAAGTTCAAACGGATAGTGCAAAAAAGTAGAAGCTTTCAACTGAGAGACAGTCAAAAAACAGTGGTCTAAACGAAGGAGGCATCTGCATCTGCCGTTGCATGTCAAACATCAAACACATTTTTAAATTGGACAAATTCACATCAACAGCATCAGCAACAGAAGCAGCAGCAGCTTTTGAACTTCCCCGTGTTGAGTATGTCAGCGAGCAGTATGTGTCTCAGTAGTGAACGTTGGACAAACTTTTTCTTCCTTGCTCATTCATTCGCTCATCATCAGCAGTGGCCCCGGCAGCAGCAGCAGTTGCTGCTGACAAGTCGCCACCGCACTAAAAGCCATTTGAGTGAGTGAGTGAGAGTGCCAGTGAGTGAATCTTCTGCTCTGTGCTCAGTTCCTAGGCAAATTCAATTACCAGAGACAGAGGCAGACACTGACAGAGACAGTGTGTGTACACCGATACACGCGGAAGAGAAGGAAGGCAAAAGAAGCAACGTTTCCACAACAACAACAGTTTCTTCTCTGACCTGGGCTGAAACTCAGAGAGGGCAAAGGTGCAAAGGTGGTCGTCTTCTCCTCACATTTTGTTCTCTGCTCGTGACGCATTTGCATGTCTAGGGTCCATCAGCAACTCTCTCAAGTGAAGTTCAGCTCAAGTTCTCTCTCTGTCACTGAATTCAGCCACTGAACCAGAAAGAAGAGAGAGAGAGAGAGAAAGAGAGGCAGTCAATTAGGAGCAAGAGAACAAAGTTCGTGAGCGCTTTCTTCTTTCTTTTTTCCCTTCTTTCTAAACAAGTCAAACAGAAGTTCTGAAGCTCTGAAGTGTTTGGTAGTAATAAACCCGCTCTTTCTTGCTCTCTCGCTAACTTAATATTACCGCCACAGTCGATGACAATTGCTGCCCCACCACCACCACGCCATTTGTGTTGTTGCTGGTGCTGACAAAAGTTTGCGTCAGTTTGCAAAATGTGCAAAACAATTAAGACAAAGGGGCAGCCCGGCGAGGGAATTATTAGCGGTAATTAATGAGAGAAAAAAGAGGCAGGCAATTCAGTTCAACTGTTTCAACGACTGACTGACTGTTTGTTTGTTTGTTGCAGATTAATGAACATCAAAACTGCAGAAAGAGGGAAAGAAATAGAACGGCTGGTAAAATTTTCTGCTAATTGAAAGTGACAGCAGCTCTGAGCAGACTGAATGAACAGACTGCTGCAGACGCACACGGGGCCTCATCGATTGGCTATCTGCTGAGAAGAAGCTGCTGAGAAGAGAAAAAGTAACAGCAGCAAAAAGTAACTGAAGAAGAAGAAGAAAAAGAAGAAGTAGAAGCTTGCAAGGCCAATTAGAGCACTCTATAGTCTTTGGCCATGATGATGATGATGATGATGAATCACCAGGCACTGGACGTCACCATTAATCTTCATACTTGTCGCAGGCACTCGAGCTCCTGTGTCGGCTGGTCGTCGCCATAGACACACACATGTTTTAGCGACAAATGTGCGGACACTAGTTCAAACGGGAAACTGTGTTCAATCACGCAAAAAAGCAAAAAAAAGTGGAATCAAAGGGATGACCACGTGAGCAGGCAGCCAGTGCAACCAGTGGGCACACTTTTTTGGTAAACTTTTTTGAATGTTTTTTGTTGAATAAAAAAGCGCTAGATTTTTTTTATAAATCACAAGCAAAGTGTAATCGATTTTCATTTTTGCTGGTTTTTTTCACTGCTCGGGCTCGTTTGTCAAACACACTGGCGGTGCAAAGTTGTTCAGCTGATTGACAAGCAAGCGCGCACACTTTTTACTTTACTCATTTTTTATTCGTTTATACTTTTTCTTTTCCGACTTACTCCCGAGCGCTAATTGCTATCGATTGAGTGTGCGGCAGCAGCAGTGTGCCGGCACCAAAAGAAATAAAAGTGTGTGTGTGTGTGCGTTTGCTAGAAACAAAAAATGCAACTCCCAATTCAACTTTGTTGCAGTGCATTTTTGCCTACCAATTAAGAAGTGTAGAAAGACAGAGAGAATCGCAGAGAATCTCAGACAGTCAGAGGAAGAAACCATTTAGCGCAGAATGCCTAGAACTATGACTACAGAGAAAAGTGACACGACGTTGTCAACAACAAAACTGTCCTTTTCTCTCCACTTGAACAAATTAAAATCATTTTCACCACTGAGAAGTGCACTAGAACAAAACGAAATGGAACACCGCCTTTCCACTGACTTTTCTACACACAAACAGACAGTTGAAGATCTCCGCTTTCTCATTGTCGCTCCCTCGGGTATCACACATTAGCAATTATGTAATTGAAGCAGCAGCCGTAGCCGTAGCAGCAGCTGAACTGTTCACAGCACCAACTGATAGTGGCTGATACTGTTGCGCACAAATCTGAGTCGTGTGAACATCATTATTTTAATTAAGTCCACGTTGAATCCCTCTCTTGTTCTCTGTTTCTAAATGAATGACTGACTGAGTGAGCAAATGAATGAACAAAGTTTTCCATTCTAGAACGAGCCGCATTCTAATCAATGGGAATGGAAGATTCAATTTGGACAGACAAACTGAGAAAAAAGGTAAGAGGGCAGTCAGTTTTGTTTCTCGCTGACCAACTGACAGCTTTCGATCATCAAGATTGAAAGAGCGGCTGCTGCTCTGCTACTTCGTTATCACCTGGTGGCAGGTGAACACCACGAAAAGAACAGTACTGAAGAAAAAGAAGAAAGCAAAAAGAAGTCTGAGAAGTGAGAGAAGGAGGCGGCATTGGTGTTCTGTCTGATTACTATTTTCCGGCAGATTATCGAGTGTGCTGCGTGTGTGCCGTTTGCCGTCTGCAATTTCTAAGCACGCCGCTAATGTCTTCATTTGCCTCTCGCTCCTTTTTCTTTCTTCCCCCAACTTCACGGTCAGTCTTTTTTTGCAAGTTCCTCCCCTCATCTTTTTGCCGACTTCTAGAGAAGAGTGAAGGCAGCAGCAGACAAGCAGGGCTAATTTCCAATGCACAACAACAACAACAACAACAGTGGTCGCACTTGACCTGTCCAATCGAGTTGAGACGAGCTGCAGCAGCAGTCTGTCTGTCTGTCGATTCTTCAATTCACCTCAAAGTGCAAAAAGAGGGAGAGAAGAGGGGGTAAATGCTAAGAAGCATTGAGTGAAAGAGAGGGGTTAAGAAGATGCAGCAGCAGCACCTCAGCACAGCAAAACCCGAGGGTAACCGGTTGTAGTACCTACCGAGTTGATTGGCAATGAATAAATCGAATTGCACCGCTCGAGCATCCAAAATGACGTCAGGAAGAGAACTGTACTTCTGCTAGATCACTGACCAGACACTGGCCAAGGGGCAAAACGGGTTCTGAGGAGAAGATGCTTCGGTTGCTGCTGCTGCTCATCATCATCATCATTCGCCGACAAGGCTGCTTCAGATCAGACAGCGACAGCAAAGGAAGGAAGGGAAGGGGCGCAAATTAGTTGTGCCTTTGAAGTTTGCCGGGCACACAACACTGCAGTTCTGTCCACTCAACTTTAACTCTAACTCCAACAGTTTAGATCTAGTGAGATACCAGAGAAGAGGGATGGGTTGAAGTGAGTTGAGTGCACAAGGTTTTGCTCAGGGTGATTGGCACATTCTCTGATTGGGCGACAGGAGCAGCAGCAGCAGCAGCTTGCACAAGTTATCTTGCACTCTTGGTGCTGATGAGCACACATACCTCGTGTCACTGTCTCTTGCCAGTGCTGAATTTTTTCCTGTTTGGTCTAATTACCAGGGCGCTAAAAATATGGCAGCAAAGCAGAGGAAAAAGAAAAAAAGTTGCACGCTGAAAAGTTGTCGCCTGTGAAGTTGTGTGTGTGGTGCAAAAACTGAGAATAAAATTATGAGCTACATTCAAAAGCTAATAAGTCATCAGCTAGTGTGCCAGCAGTCAACTTAAGAGAAAAGTGAAAACGACCACAACTACCATCATCACCACGAGATTTACTGGGCAGAAAATTGAGAGTGAAAACTGTGGAAAGCAGTGGAAAACAGCAGTGGCAAACGATGCGGCACAGTTGATAAACGAGTGTGCCTTCTAAAGTACTCTCACACACATTAAGCGGGAGCGGCTGCTCAATGTTGCTGCCACTGCTAAAGAAACTGAACTGTTTCAGTAGTTGTGGTTGTTGTTGACAGTGCTTGTGATGGTGGTGGTGAGTTGTTGACACTAACAAGTCAGCAAGACTCCTGATGCGCTAAATAAAGATGCCTGGGAATACAGACAGACTGAACACTGAGTTGCTGGTACACTGGTGTCACTGACACAGTGCTCCCTTCCCCACAATTCAAGAATTAAGCGCTTTTTCACTTTCTGGTGCAGCGTTTTAAAGAGAGAAAGGAAGTTGCGCAAATTGAGTGTAGTTGTTCACCACTAACAAAAAATCGGCCAATAGAGCGAATCCGTCGCAGGCTGCACTCGTTCTCAGGCAGTTTTTACTGCTGCTGTTTTTGCTGGTGAAAGAGGGGGTGAAAACGTTGACCAACACGAGACTCACAACACGAGCGAGTTACAAGAAAATTAAATTAACGAAAGAGTAGTAGCTCGGCTGCTGCTGCTCTGCTTGTTAATAATAAAAATGGCCCCATTGTTCTCATATAATTTTGAGCAGCAGTAGCACCAACAACTTCAACCGCTTTGCAGACAGAAGCTTTGGGTGCTGGGGCACAATCACCCAGTGTTTAGCAGTGCTTACAGTTGCAGTCAGCTAGTACTGAAGGCTAAAGTGGCGATTTTCAAGCATAAAGAGGAGAGGGCTGCTGACATTGAGCGGTATTGAGTTACTGCTAGCCTAGCTTTGTTTAGATGCGCCGGAAAATGTGGCACAAGGGCAGCAAGAAGAGCAGCAGAAGCTCCAAAGTCTGTTTACTGGTGCTGGTGGTAACTGTTTACAACAACAGCCAATCAGTTGATGTGCCGTTGCTGTACTCCACAACTCGATTGACAGAAGTGGGAAATGAGGAGATGAAGGGGAAGGAAGAGAAAAAACGACAGGGGAAGAGGGAAAACCATTGGAAGGAAGGAGATCAGTGCAGGCAAATTGGCAGTGATTTATGGCAGCGGCAGCAGCCGCCGTCTGTTCACATTGTGTCGCCCAGAAAAACGATGGACATCGACCGGACAGAACACACACAAACACAAACTCAAAGGGTGAAAAGGAAAGAGAGGGTAATTCTACTCTTAGTGGACAGTTCCATTTTTGAGAGGGAGAAGTGGAATTTAGGAGATTTAGAATCTCACAGTAAAACAAAGTCAACTGTTTTTTTGAAGTGCACTTGCACTGAATTCAATTGTGTAGACATTGGCACACTTACCTCGCAGTCCGTCCTGTTGATGTCTTTTAGATTGAGCTTGAATACGTTGTCCCTGGGATTAAGAGAAGGAAGAGAAAAAAGAAAAAGTTGTTGTTATTGTTAATAAAAAAAACAAAAAAAATTGAAAACAGCAGCAAAAAAAAGCACAGTAAAGCACCACCACTGACAGCATGTGCGTCAGTTTTTTTGTTTTCCTCAGCAGCTGAAGAAAACAGCTGAACCAAGTTGAACTTTGAGAGAGTCGAAAACAGAAAAAAACAGTCAGATAAGTTTTTGCGCCAACTCGACAATTGCCACACTTTAGGAGGAGAAGAAGAGGGAAAAGAGGGGGAAAACAAAACAGTGACTTGCAAACTTCTTGAGCTGCAGCTAAAGAAGAAGAAGAAAGAAAGCTTCAGCCTAGGAAGCTGCTGCTGCTGCATCCTCGGCGGATTGTGTGCACCACTGCCCATCGTGTTATGCAAATGTGTCGATTCTTGCTCGCTGTTCACTGTTCACTACTACTCAAACTGGTCACTGGGCTTCGTTTTCCTTAGCTGGCCGGCTGGCTAGCTCTCCTTCATTAGTGGACACACCAAGCCAAGGCAAGCCAGCTAAGCTGGCCTGAAGACTGCTGAGACAGCGCAAAGTTGATTGAGCATCAGTGATGGATGGAATTGAATGGAAGAAAACGGACAGCACAACACACACACACACATAAGGAAGAAACAAAGTCAGCCAGTGAATGACGAACAAAGCTAAAGCCAAAACAAGTCAGAACTCTCTTTCGCTCTCTACAGGAGGTGAAGAAGGAGCTGTCGAGCTTCTCTTCTTCAATGGCCACACCGATGTAGTAGTGTGCTTCGACGTGTGTTTGTCTGTCTGTCTGTCTGTTTGCCTGCAAACAACAAGGCACACTAACTAGCACCGATACTAAAAGATGCAATGGATGTAGTTGACCACTGAGCCAACGACAAACAATTACCCAAACTACGTGATCAAAGCTAGCTTTTATCAGTCAGTCAGTCAGTCTCTCTCCTGTTCTCTTCCGAGTAATTGAGCAACTTTGCTGAATCTCAATGCAATTGATCAATATATCTCCGACATTGCTCTGTTTGTTGCACTAGCACATCCATTCAATCATCATCAGCAGCAGCACTACTACCTCAATTACCACCAACTGAGGTGCACCATTGCTCGATTGAATCGTCTCCTGTCGGTTGCTGCCGCTGCTGGGCACCAATTAACAGCTGAAGCACTCAGTGAGTACTCTCCTGTGATAATTAGCAGAAAACAACCTAAGAAGAGAGAGAGAGAGAGAGAGAGAGAGAGAGACATCAACTTTGAAATGAAATGAAAAGAGGAGAAAATTGGAAGGTGAGTGCACAGCACAGCAGAGCGACACAGACAGGCGCAAATTGGGTGATAACAGCAGCAGCACTAATTCAATTCAGAGAAGAAAAGTAGAAGCACTTTGAGACACTGTGTTTATCAAAGTGTCCTCTTCCTTCTCTTCCTCTGATTAAGTGTTGGAATGATGACCGCATGATAAACAGTGCTTGAGCAAAACATTTGTCGTCTATTTTTAGCCCTAGCACTTCTTTACCGCTGCAAGTTCCAGCGTGTCAGAATTTTCATCAATGCAACAGTTGTCAGTTTTGAACAAAAAAGGAGTTTAAATAAAACGCAAAAACTTCAACTTTCCCCAGTTCTAATTTTTCAGACCTGAAGAAGGTAACTGGTAGACAGGCGTAAATTGAGTGATAACAGCCGGAGAAGATTTGCAGCAGCAGCAGCAGTTCAATCAGCAGCAGCCAGTGCTGATTTATCAACGTGCTAAGTGCACGCTATTGAACATCTGCCCCTCTCCCTCTCTGCTAGGAGAAAATTGAAGTGAATTTTTCGATTAAAAATCGCCGATCAAACAGAGAGCACTCACACTAGAAGGGAAAACGCCCCACTAAAGGAGGCAAGGAAACGATGATTTAATCTACGAGTGGAATCTACTCCTGATCTTCTCCTGCCTGCTTGCCCCATCTCACTGCCTAATCAGCAGCAGAACTTTGGGGAGAGGCACAAACACACACACAGGTATCATCGATTAATCAAAGCAAGGTGCGCTGTAATTACTAAATAAAAGTAAAAAGATTGCGATTGATCACTCGAAAAGTTGAAGAGCTGAGGAGAGAGAGAGAGCGAGAGAATGTTCTCGACTTGAGCCAATTCAAGGCAAGTTATTAATTGAGGCCCATTACTGGTCGTTGCGCAAGGTCGTGGTGGTGGTGATGCTCACTACGCTGTCTAATGTCTTAATTGAGTTAGGCCAGCAAACGAGAACGAATAATTGGTGACCACTGAAGATCATTCTCCTCTATCTTTGTTGCCGCCGCCACTGAAACAACTCAATCGAGTGGTTGTGGTGATAGACCACCACCAACGACCGAAACAAGAAGAGGGTGAAAATCAGATCAAATTGATGATAAGTGATCGTGTGTGTGTGTGTGTCGGAAACAAAACAAAGAAAAGCATTGCTGAACCTAGTTGAGATTACTACCAGTGCAATCAGTGAGTGGACTCCATTCCTTTCAATTGTGTTACAAATAGAAATTAAGTGCTTTCTAAACCAGAGAGATAAAACAGTTCTGGTCAAGTTGAAAGCGGATATCGAGGAAAAAAGGACGCTAATTGCAATGACAGTAGAAGAAGGAGAAGAATCCGCTCAAAAAGATTAAAAGAATGTGCTCACGGAAAAGTGAACTAAAACCATTATCTGCCAGCACAATCCTGGAAAAGTGATATCCTTGAGGGCAATTGAGAGCCGGGCGGCAATCCTTTCACAAACTCTCTAGAATTCACTATTTTCAATGCAGACAGTGCAATGAACTACTTACATGGCTCCAACGTAGAGCGCATCCTGCCTTGGATCGAGGTAGAATGTGCGATAGTAGAGGCGGCCGCATGAGAACTCGCGCGTATGATCTGTTTTGGAATTAGAGCAAAAAGGAGAAAATTGGTTAGTTTTTTGTTGCTGCAAAACAAAACAAAAAAATAATAATAAAGACATCTCGACATAAAATAAAAATGGCGGTGAAAAAGAAAAAGAATATGACCGTTTTCAGCACAAAGCAAAGAACAGAACAGACAGCTCAACCTCAATCACACGGACACATCACATCACAACTGCCCTGCCGCATCAACTTCAATGCTACTGAACAGAAAGAAGAAGAAGAAGAGGAAGAGCAGCAGCAAAAAGTGATAAATTAATTTGATAAAAGTGCTGCTGCTGCTGCTGCTGCTTAATTAAAGTCAATTAGACATCAGTGTGCGGAGCGATTAGAAGTAGAGTAGACGGAGAGTTCTCTCTGTGCACACAGTAGACTGTGGCTGCATAAATCAAGCCGCTCTTGCTTGGTTCGAGTCTCTTGTCTCCTTTTTCTTCTTCTTCAAGAGAAAGATTGCCTCGATAAGCGGCTCTGCTTTGCTATGCTCTTGGAAAGCGCTCAATTCTGCTCAGACTGAGAATTGAGCTGCAGCAGCATCAGCAGCAACTCCAGTGAGCAATTATCAGGCTTGTTTCATCAGCGCAACAGCAGCAGCGGCACAGACACTGAAAATGAAGTGCACATCTTCAAGTGTAGCAAAAGAAAAAGCAAAAGAAAAAGCAGAAAAGTTTACTTCACTTGACCACAAAGTTTGCCACTGCCACTGAGATCACCTGATGATAACTACTGTCTAGTACTAAAGCAGACCAACATTTTCAGAAGTTGTCACAGAAGCTCTTTCTCCTTCTTTCTCTTTTTGGCAAACAAATTGCCCAATCGTTGACAGCATCACCACAGACAGGAGCACAGCACCGTAGCACAGCAGCAGCAGCTAATGGCCATGACCAGCGAATTAAAATTAAGCCACCACTGCTACTGTCAATACTTGAGAAGAAAGATTGGAGGCGCAAGAGAGATGAAGACAACCCGATTAATTGGGCGACAGAAGCAGAGACAGAAATAGTGACAGCAGAACAAAGTCAACCGCCCTGATCAACCTAATAATAATAATGATTGCAATAACAGCAGCAGAAATAATGGTAATAATCACTTGCAGGACAGTGGAAAAGTGCTAATCGAATATAACTTCAGAGTCAGTCAGTTAGTTAGTTGGCCAGCTAGTTAGTGGCCTGTTCCTGAACCCTCTCTCCCACTTTTCCTCTGTACTATCTACTTAGCATAGCACACCCAATCACACTCACTGGCTGACCACAACCAGCTCCAAATAATAATAATAATGTCCTTCTCTTTTTCTGTTAGTGTATCAACCAAACTGGAGAGCTCGTTACGGACGTGCACACGAGCCAACTAGCCAGCCAGAGTTGGCACTAAACAAATAGAAAGTCCAAGAAGAATCAGCGACAGCAGTAGTAGCAATGATTAATACGTGCGTCAAACTGCTGCTGCTTTTGTTGCAGGAATTAGAATTGCCAATGGTCACAAGTCATTAAGCACCCGAGACAGACCAAGAGACAAACAGACAAAAAGAAACCCTGCGACAGTCGTGTCATCATAACCGATGATTATGAACCAGGCAAACACACACAGCACCAAGAGAATAGGGTGCACACTAGTCATTCCATTAGCTCGGGCAGGCAACAAAAGAACGAGCAAAAAGCCACTTCTTTCTAAATGAGCAGCAGCAGCGGCGGCACTGACAACGCCACTTTGGTGCCTTCACTTTGCTTTGCTGTTCCGCCATCATCATCATCAGCAAGAGCAAATGGCAATTAAAGGTGCCCTTCAATTAAAGAGGGAACGCAAATGTACATCTATTGGCAGTCAATCAGGGTGGTGGTGGTAGTGCTGGTGGGGTGCTAGAGTGCAATAGAGTTCATCAATGAAACAAGTGAGTGACAATGGCCGGAATAAACACAGCAGGGTAACTTCACTGATGAACAATGAGGCATTGAAACAAGGTCAGAATCAATTCTGAATGAATTCAGCAGCGGCACTGCATTTCATTCATTGGACAGCCCAAACCTAAGCTCAATTCATTCATTCAAAGTGCATATGAAAAAGTTTGGTGAAACAAGCTAAGGAAGAAGAAGAAGAAGAGGAGGGGAGGATCTAGGCAGGGTATGTCGCCACAACATTTACTGAATTACTTCAAAAGCCAAACACTGTACAAAATTCAACACTGCTGTACGACAGTTGTTATATGCTAATGAAATGAAGACATCCCGGTGTCGAAAAGAATCCAAAGTGGAATGTTCCGGTTTCAGATGAGAGACTGACAGTGAGCCCTGTGTGCCCTGTATGCAAATGCAAATCTGCACTGAATCAAATCTTCAAAAGAGGATGAAGAAGCAGCAGCGGCAGTAAAAAAGTATAACGAGATGATGATAATTAAAAATAGTGGTGATGCAATAGAGAAAAGCATTTTAATTAAAAATTCCTCGCTCTCTTCTCTTCGCTTTCCTTTACAGTAAGAAACAAACACAGTGCAAACTGTGGAGATGGCAAATGAAATGTCAGTGAATGAAGCAGGCACAAAACACTAAAGCTAAAGCACCATCACACCACCACCAACTGCCATTCAACGAAATTTTTCTGACCAGTAGTGGACAGCAGCAGCAGCTCCTGACGATGGGCAAATAATTAAAAATGCAAAAATGTCACTGCAGATTACTACAACTACCACTGAAACCACCGAAACCGCCGCATCAACTTTACAAAAAACGGTGCTGCTTACTGCTGGTGCTAGTTTTGAAAGTGGTTATTGTGATGCTGATGCTGAAACTGATGGTTTTGCTTTCAACAGTCAACATTCCATTTGGCCACCGTTCTAAAGCCGCCAAAGCACCAGAACAAGCAGCAGCAGCAGCAGGAGCTCAAAGTTTGCCAGCGCTTTAATTACACTTTCATAAAAGTGCTGCAAAAAGTGAAAAAGAAGAGGTGCCAACACTGAAAAAAAAGAACGAGTGCTGGAACCTCAAAGCTGTTAATTTGAAAGCAGCTTTCACAGCTAGTAATGCAAGTGATCGCTGGTCACAAAAGGATCACAAGTTGACTGACTGGCTGACTGGGATTGGTTGGCAGATGAAAGGAGAAAAAGAGCTTTGGTGAAACGCCAAATCACCGCAGCAAATCGATCGCAGCACGGTGCAGCAGTGAAAGAAGAAGAAAAGGTTTCGCCAGGGAGCGAGGATCAACTCCGAGTACTGAACGAAAAATTCAACCAGTCACTGTCAGAGAAGACGTCAGTGAGAGAGGTTGAAAAACAGGCAAAATCTGCGCCACAGCCGTTGATGGCAAAATTTGTAACCGTAGCAGGAAGGCCTGGCCAAGCCAAGCCAAACCAAACCAGGCAAAAGGCAAGGGGGCAATGGGCTTTTAATTGAGTGCTAAGCGAAGTGATTGAGCAATTAGCATTGGAAATGAGGAGCAGAAGATGGAGAGGAGAGGAGAGAAGAATTACAAGGCAAGTTCATCACAGCCACCACCACTATTAGGAGGCTTTTTGTTTTTAGTAGTGCTCGAGTTTGAGGCAGAGTACTACTCACTTCTCGTGACATCTTCACAGTCAGGGGAATTTGCACTGTGAAGAAACGCAGTGTATCGACAGATGAAGGTGCCGCCGCCGTGGCCGCTGAATTGCAAATGCTAATTGTAATTACATGGCCGCCGATGAATAGGTGAGAGAGAATGGAATAGAATGAGGCAACATCAACCAACTCAACTCAACTCAACCGCCTCATGCAAAGACGCGCTTAACTCGACAAAATGCAAATCAGTCATCATCATCATCGTCGTTTTGCTTTGCTTTGCCTTTCCTCCTTCTCTTTCTCCTCCTTCTTCTTGTTGGAGAGGTGATTGGTGTGAAGAGATGTGTGAGAAGTGAGGGGAGAAGGAGGTAAGGTGAGAGAAAAAAGGATGAAGGAAGGAAGGAGTAAAGGAGTGAAGGGAAACACTTTGTAGCTGACAGCAGCAACAGCAGCAACGGCCAAATCAGTCAGTCTGGTGCGCAGTAGAGTGCGGCAAAAGTGTGAACACTTTGCTGCTGCTGCCGTCGTTTCTGATGAAGAACTCAGTGGAGCAACCCTAATTTTCCCCAGCTTATTATTATTATGTAAGCCTAGGGAAAGGAAAACGAAAAAGAAGAAGAAAAAGTCTCGCCAAGTTTGCCTCATTTGAAAGAGTTTTCCTGTGACTCATTGAAGTGCGTGAATGAGTGAATGAGTGAGTGGATGCACTACTTTTTCGCTGCAGTGACCGCAGCAGAAGTTGATGAGGAGACCGATTAAAAGTTGTCCGAGTTAATCACACACACACAGTCTGAGTAAATGAGCGTGTGTGTGTTTGTCTGCTGGACTAGATACTCGGGGCAAACAAGGAACTCCATTCACTCATTCACTGCTGCTGATCTTTAAATATAGTACAAGGTCATCTTCATCACCACTATCATCAGCTCTGCTCACTGCTCACTGCACTTCTCTGACAACAACACACACATTCCACTTTGATTCTGTACAGTGTTCAAACACAGCAGCAGCAGCAGCAGCGGCGACAAACAAGTACTACTTTTGTCACAGAGAAGAGAGGCAAGTGCCGCCGCTGCCGCCGCAAGCGGCGACCAAGAGAAGACAATGGCCACATTTGTCAGTTCGGGAGAAAAGGGGGAAAAGAAGAAGAAGCTGCTGCTGGCAAACAAAAATGGGCTAGAGTTCTACTGGGCACAAATCAAATACTCAGTAGAGGACAAAGGAGAGAGTGACAGCGACAAATGATTGCTGGGCAGCAGCAGCAGCAGCAGTGGTCCCCAGTGGACAGTGGCCGGCAGCCAGAGTTGACGAACAAGAAGAAGAAAAAGAACAAGAGAAAGAAGAATAGCAGTGCACTGATTTGAGCCTGAACACAAACACTAGCATTTTGAACAAGCCTGGGCAATACTGTCCAGTACTGTTTTCTCTAAACTGCCCACAAACTGCTGATCAACAGATGACTTCCATTTCCAGCGAGCAATTGAAGAGTGCAATTGGAGACACCGACACACAAGTGCCACCACTACTGTGAGCTATCAAATGACACTGCTGAAAAAATAGAGCAAAAGAGGGGCAGAAAAATGAGCAAACAGAGACAGTGACAATGACAGTTGCAACGTCTGTCAACGGAGCAGCAAACGCAGACACAGACACAAAGACTCAAACTCAAACACTTCCAAACTTGACTCGTTCACCACCGTTGACCTTAGGCAACTTCAGTTGAAGCAGCGGCAGTCCATTATTCTAGCCGAGGTTCAACAAGAGCACTGCCATCAAAACACAGCAATCACACATCAGCACAGAGAGAAGGTACTACTTAATTAGGTGTCTGACCAGCAATCTCAAACGAAGTGTGTGCCTGAGTGGTCAGACAATTGAAGCAGAAGAAGATAGGGCACCCCCTGCTCCAACCTAACGCTCTTTCTTTTTCATTCAGCAGTCTATTTATTAATTTATATATTTATATTTATTGCCTCTACCCTGCATTCACCTCGCCAATTGAAGACTGACTGATCTGAGATGACTGACTGAAGAAAGTCCTAAGACTTGTAAGCAGTGGAGCGAACAGCAAGTGGTCAACGGAGCTGCTGCTCCTGCTGCCACTTTGAAGCTTTAATTAAAGAGCAAACACACAGAGAACAGCAGCAGTGTCGACAATCTCATCAGGTAGTAATTGAAGAGAACAGGTCACCAGAAAGAAAAAATTGAGATTGTTATTGAACTATTGGTCAATGACCAAACGAAATGAATAATCCCAATTTTCCTATTTTCGGATGATTTTTGCTGCAAAGTATCAGTCAACATTTTTCTCTCAAAATGCAGCTAAAATGAAAAACTGTATCTTTTCCAGAACAGCAACAAAATTTTAAACTTGGGCAAGTGTTTTGAATGTTCAAAAATACAGATGCACTACATCAGTTTTCAGCACGTACACACCTCTAGCTCTGTCTGGTCCTGAGAACCAAACGGTCTTAATGGGCCTGTGTGTTTGAGCAGAACAAACTGAAAAAGAACAAGAAAACGAGAAGAGGAATCGAAGAGATCGAGTTGAAATTGGCGCTGGGAATTGATGCAGCAGCAGCATCACATTCAGTGAAAAGAAAGAGGCAATTTAGTGTTTCGGTTTTTCGGTAATACTGCTGCTGTTTTTGATAGTTGGCACACATTCACCACCACCACCACCACCACTACCAAAACTAGGAACCGCCATAATGGGACCATTTATTAGTAGTGGTGCCTGAGTAGCAAAGTAGCACTGCAGCAGTTCTATTGATGATGGTGGTGGTGGTGGTGGTGGTCCCGCAGTTGAGCTTCATCATCAACTCGGGACCCGGCACACTTGTGCCGGCGCAAATGGCCAGCGCAATTGCGCCATTATAGCCCCTTCTTCCTCTTCTTCTTCGTTAGAAGTCAAACCGTCTGGTCAGGGGACTGGTCAGCAACGGCAGCAGCAGCAGTTAACGGCAGAAATTGCCAAAAAACTTTACTAAGCATCGTGTGTGCAATATCGATCGAATTGAATTGAATTGAGAACTAGCACCACCGCTGAAAACTAGCCTGTCTAATAACAGCGTGGTAATGCAAGCTAAGTGCTAAGCAGCAGCAGCAAAACTTAAAAGTTGGCCAAAGCACCAAGCGAGAATGATGATGATGGTGGTGGTGGTGGCGATGATGAAGTCATCATCCATCCACTGATCATCATCAACAGCAGCAGCAGGTGAAGGTGAATACCTACAGGACATGCTGCAGTGCAATGCAGTGCAAAGGACAGGCAGTTCGTGAATGCAAGAAAAGAAGAAAGAAAAAGAAGGAAAAGGCCCCAGGACATTTAAGAAGGCGAAGAAGAAGCGGACAAGGGTCCCCGCCTGTTCTCTGCGGGTATCCTCCTGCCTCTCTTTCCCTCTCTTTCCCTCTCTCACCTAATGGACTGCTGACTTCTTCTTCTTCCTCTGCTGCAACTCGCTAATTGAACGAACATTCGTCAAATAGAGTTGTTCGTTAGTTAGTTAGTCGGTTGGTTGGCAAGTTCATTTAGCTTTCGATCTTCGATCAAACACTGAGGAGAGAGAGAGAGAAAGAAAAGAGCGCGAAGCCACTAAATCACACAATCACAGTGTGTCGGACAGACAGAGAACTGAGAGCTGAAGTGGGCGTAAGTGTCAATAGCTTAATCAGTCTCGCTGAAAGAGAGAAGACTGAGAGAAGACTGAAGGAGGCCAAGACAAAGGGGCGCTCGGAAAAGGACCACTGTGCGAGAGTTCTTCACGATTTGTTCATTAGCTCTAGAGTGTGAGTTTGTGCCTGTGTTCTATCTCTATCGATCGGACAGTTTGCTCAGTGATTGGACGGCTGCTTGAAGACGGGGCAAAACAAGTACACAACAACTGCCGTTGCCAGTTGAATTGAGAACTGTGAAATTAAATTAACAACCAAACATGAAGCAGCAGCAGCAGCAGTGGTATAAAGCAGTCAAATTACAAATCTAGTTGTAGTTGTGAAGAAGAAGGAGAGAAGGAGAAGCTATCGATCTCCAGCAGCACAATTTCGCAGCTGCAAGCTGTGTTAATTTACAGCACACATTGCCGGACAATAACGAGTGGACGATGAATTGGTTGGCTGGCCAAAATAGTGAAATAACTGCTGAAAACAAGAAGAAGGTGCTGAGAGACGACTGATCATCAACAGCAGAAGGAGCAGCACCAATGTACAGCTATGTGCTGCTTGTGGGCCACAGGATCGGTAAATTGGCCATTAATAAAAGTGGTCACTGTTGAAAAGGAGAGGAGAAGGAGAGGAAGAAGAGGAGTCAATGGTGCTGCTAGTGATGCTGCTAGGCGCAGACTTCTTCTCTGGAATTCAAGTCTGTGTGTTCACCATCTCCTTCTCATTACATCGACGATCGAATGCAGATCGTAGCTGCGGGAGGCACTAGTGGGAGAAGGAGAGCAAGAGTGGCAAATCTTTGCAGTAAAAGATTTGCTCTTTCTCTCAGCACTTGAGGATGCGCCGAGGGAGACGAAGAAAACACACTATTCGATTCAACTATTTCGGCAATTACCACACATTTCGGAGAGGAACCATAGTGTTGCACTGTGTTGTCTAGTCGATCATTTGGCTCCCTCAAAGAAGAAAAAATTCGGCCCTCGCATATTGTGCCCACCGTGGTCGCTAGATGAGAAAAAAGTTGCTGCCGAGGCTGCTGCTGCTAATCCACCGCGCCAGGCTAAGTGTGATTTATATTCATCGACCCCCAGTCATCAGTTGTCCTCTTTGGTTTTTCTTTTCTCTGCTCAATTGGACGACATCATCGTCATCATCATCATCATCGGTTTAGTTTTTAGGATTCGGGGCGAGAGTGTGTGTGTGGGGGGGCCAATGTCGACCAACAAATCAGCATCTCCTCGGTGTAGCAGCAACATCGGCGGCAGCTCGAACATGGTCTAATGACCAGAAAGCGAAAGAAAGAGAAAAAGAGCAAGACAAGCGAGGAGCAGCAGCAGCAGCAGATAATAAGGCCATTTGCTCTCTGTTTTCCGTTCAATGTTCGATGCTCCCCATCTCCTCTTCTCGGTAATGGCACGCTAACGAGCTTGTGTGAGCCACCGCCACTACCACCGGTGACATCACTTGGGCTGATCGGCGAGAAGAAAGAGAGGAGAAGAAAAAGGAGATCTAGTGCAGCACCAGCATCACTGGAGGCGATCCAGAAAATGGAAAGGCAGCGTTTGAGAATCTTCTCCAGAAGAAATACATGAACACGAAATTGGATGAGGAAAATGAGGAGGAGGAGGAGGAGGACATGGTGGACCAGAGAACATCAGTAGACATCAAACAGCAGTTCTATGCGCTATAACGAGCTAATGAGTGAGTCGATTGAGTGGGCGACACCAGCAGCAGCATCAACTGTGAAATGAAAACCAAGCACACACTGGCGCTGGTGCAAGTGCATGCATGAATTGTCCGCTGACTGACGCGTCAGTTCACTGTCCGGTTCGGTTCAGGAAAGCTGAAGATAGAGAAAGAGAGCGAGCAAATGTCCACATTTGTCAGCTCAGTGTCTGCCTGCCTGACTGCTGCTTTCTGCTTTTGCTTCCAGTGCAATCGATGCTCCCCAAATGTCCAAAGTTGATCATCGATCGAGCGGCAAAAGAGCGACAGCAGCAGCAGCAGCAACGGCCAAAGTGGTACCGCTTCCGAGAGTAGTAGCAATAGTGGTGGTCAACTGCCACTGACACAAGCAGTGTGTCTGTGTGTGTGTGATGCTGATGATGCTCAGCTCAAATGTGAGGATGAGTGAATGGAAATAAAAGTGAATGAACGAGAAAACGAAAGAGACAACTTCCAACTGTCCAACTTTAGCTCCCCATTTTCCCCACAAATCAGTCGATCGATGCATCGTATTATGTCAGAGCAGAGCGGAGACACGTCTCGGAAGTCCTCTGCAAGTAGCAGAAGAGGAGGACTTTTTCAGCAGCAGATGAAAGTAAAGAGGATACAAACGGGAGGGAGGTTGAGGGGAAACGTGTGCCGGGAAAAGTGCTCTCTGATCATTCAGTTGAATTGACGATGAGCTGCTGCTGAATAAGGTCTGTATTCAAATTAGCTACTCGTCACCATTTGTCTCTGCTTTCTGCTCTCTTTCTCTTTGTGACCATCAAAGAAAAGACCTGCAAACTGGCAAACCGGAGACAGCGACATCGGCAGAAAATGTCCATCTGGGCGCATCTGTGAAGCTCTGTTTGCCCCCGGAGCAAAGTGCTGCTGCTCACTGTTTTTGGAACACACAGTGAAGTACAAGCCACTTGAGCTCCGGTGGACACGCGTTCGACTGGGAAGCTGAACACCACTGTCTGCCTGTGCTCTTAAGCTCTTTCTTTTTCGATCTCTTATTTGTGTCCTCTCTCTCTCTCTCTTTCTCGTGTAAGTACCAATTGAGTGCGACGATTACAACAAAAAGGACGAGGACCAGTGCTCAGGCAAATCCTCAAGCAAGTGGACCATCATCATTTGTGTTTCAGCAAAAGCACTACTACTAATCGGCACAACTACTCCCCCGAGTTCCAATCATCTGACCATTCACTGGTCACACTGTGTGTCTCTAGATCCGAGATGACCACCACGTGGATGCTAATACAGACTAATGCTCAGACTAATGCCCTGCTGTTTAGCTGTCAACAGGAGGAGGAAAAGGAATAAACTGTGTGTCCTTTTCTTTTTTGCTGGTATTTCAGCATGTGTGAGCAGCAGCAGTCTAATGGAAATGAGACGTCAACCAAGAAAAAGGAGAAGATGTCGACAGTCAATTAGCAGGGGTATTAACACACTGCTGCTGCTACCAGTTCCAGTGTACCACAGTTGGCACACTACACTAATTGACTAAGTGAAAGACAAAGATGGTGGTAGTGGTGGTGGTGGACTGCCACTGGCCACCACGTACGATTCCAGCAGCAGTTTCTCTCCGAGGAGAAGGAGAAGAAGAAGCTAATTTATATCACTTGGCCATCGTGGTGGTTGTCGTCGCCGAGAAGAAGGCAAAGGCAAAGAAAACTAACTGGCAATCCTTATGGGCTCATCGACTTTCTCTCTTTCCCTCTCTGAATCGGCTATAAAAAAGAGCACTGCGAGAATTGGTTCTGCGTTCTGTCTGTCTGTCTACTGTGCACTGGTACTGCAAACACACACTAATGGCCACCACATGGGTCGAGTCTTAATGGACCGCTCCAGCAGAAAAAGCAGCAGCAGTATGTGATGCTGGCAGGAAGAAGGCCAACAACTGGTAATCTCGATTTGTCTGATTTGCCATCCTATTGCAATGGATCACACAGAAAGTAAGCAAGACCAAGTAAGCATCACCCAGACGGCCAGTGATTCTGCCAATAAAAAAGAGGATGACGACGTCGTCGTCAGCGATGCGACCATAACGCAGCCACACTGCCACACAACTCTGGCCGCAAATTGGTGTCCGCTAATTCAATTACAGACGTCGTTGCAACTACGACAGACAGAAAACACAACGTCGGCATCAGCATCGAAAAGTCAGTTCACTGATGGTCGTTGACTACTCGTTCTCTTTTACCAGCTTTGTTTGTTAATATTTGGTCTGGTCTGTGTTGTGATCATGTACTGTTGTTCTGTTCTGTCGGCAAAGTCTGCCAGTGAGCTCTGTATCCTCTTTGCTTTTAGTTCTGTCAGCAGCCCACAAAGCTCACCTCAAATTCCTCTGCGCTGTACCTGACTTTGATGTTAATTAGCTGTCTCCTCGCTGCTGCAGCAACAGCAGAGCACCTTTAGCACTTCAACAACAGCAGCAGCAAAGCTGTAGGGTCAAAGTGCGAAGGAGAGAAGGTGGTGCACTGAAGTCAACTTCAATTTCTGAAACTCGGTTTCAGAGTGCGGGCACGATTCGTGGTAGCAACGACTACTCGGAATGTGACTCCGGATCAGGGCAAAATTGGTGGCAAAAGAAGGGGAGCTGATTGACTGACTGGTCGCTGCTTCTAAACTTGGTTTTTAGCAGTCAGCATCAGTCAGTCAGTTTTGAGACAAAAGCGCGCACTGGCAAAAAAGAGAGAATGGAAGAATCGAGCTGGTGCCGCACAGAACAGAGTAATCTCAAGTGCAATGCACTACTGTCCACTGCCTCTGCCTTACTCTGCCTTTGCCTTGTCACAAAGTTGGAGTTCTTTTTCCAACACTGCACTTGCGACACAGAGCACAAACACAGACAGTCAGCTCAAAGCGCACAGCAGAGAGGAGATATGAAAATGAAAAGTTCAATTCATGAATAAATGATAGAGTCGTGCGAGTGCGAGTGCTGCCAGTGAAGCAGCAGCAGCAGCAGTCAAAGTACTCTTTGTGGCGGCTTTTTGTGCTTGCTATCCAACTATCCAACTAGCTAACTCTGGTCCTGCCCGACAACGACAACGACGACGGAGTTAAAGTGAGGCAGCAACGGCAACAACAGCAGCAGCAGCAGTTGAGAAGAATATAATCACCAAAAAATCGCGCTTTGAATTGAGAGAGACTGGAAAAAAGCTGGCTCTGTGGCTGCAAACCGATTCGCACTGCTCGCTCACTCACAAACACACACAAACACACACAAACACACACACTTCACGTGCTAAGAAGTAATCAGCTAGCTAGGAAAAAGAAAGAGAGGGCGGGAGAGGAAAGAATGATTCAGTCAGTCAGTCAAAGCTTCAAAACTTCAAGCTTCAAACCGATGACTTTTTAGCTAGAAACGGCAGCAGCAGCAGCAGCACCCAACAAGCGAGACATGCAAACGAGAAAGAAAGAGAGGGAAATGAGAGAAACAGTGCACCTTTTTGACGCAGTCAGACGCTGACTGTGATTCTCCAAAAGCTGATCTAATAGCAGCAGCAATGCACACTGTGCAGAACAAATAGAGCCATCATCACCGTCCGTCGCCAGTCAGGGCACCACCACCACCACTAATAACAGATTCGTGATCGTAGCGTTTCGAGCAGGTAGGAAAAAAGTTGAAGGTAGAAGGTTGCTAGATTGAGAGGGTTCATCCCATAGCTTTCTGTTTAGTTTCAGTTCTGGGGAAAAAACGAGCAAGAGTAGAGAGGTGTGTGCGAGCGATAATGAGAAGCCAGGGCGGAAAAAGCGTTGCGTTGCCTTGCACCGCCTGTCTGCCGCTAGGTTGTTGGCAAAAGAAGTTTGGTGATGGTGGTGTCGGCACCTAAGGCAGTGGTAGTACTGTTTAGTTTTAGTAGACTAGGGGTATCGTTGATCATCAGCGGCTGACCGACAACTAGTATTCTTCTTTTGCTTTTTTTCTAACTCAATTAAGACATTAGACCTAGGGAGGCAGAGAGAGAAAGAGAGACCGCACGACCCTTAGCTCATCATTATCGACGGTGCGTGTAGAAAAGGCAAAAGAGAAAGACTACCTTTTTGGTGCAGACCACTATTCTTTCCGTTCTAGTGGGCATTATTCTCTCTCCCGTTTTGGCTCTCAATGTCATTAGCATCGTTTGGCACTGTTTTGACTGCTGCTGCTGCAACCAATCGCCAATTGGGCAGTTTACTCACTACTCACCACCACCACTACCACCTTGATAATAATTACGCTAATGTCTGTATTACAACAACAACAGCATAGCAGAACAGTTGTTCGACTGCTGCAAAAGAAAGACAATGCAAATGAATGAAAGCAACTGCTGATGCCAATTACCGGCAATTACCTGCCGCCTGCTGCTGCTGCTGCCACTGCTACAAAACAGCAGTCATCCTGAAAAAGGAGACAATAACAGACAGACAGTAACAAAACAATAAAATAAAATACAGCGAATAAAAAGCTGGCCAGAGTCAGGCTAGTTGGTCAAACACTGGCCACCAAAATCACATTGTCATTGACTGCTGCCCCTGCTGATGATGATGACCGGCGCTGATGTTGATGGCATGGCAGAGAACAGAACAGAATAGAAAGGTCAATCCAGTAGAAAGTGTGAGGGCATCAAGGCATGACACGCTCTGTGTAGTTTTTGACTTGAACTGAACTGAACACACTGGGTCAGTGGCCAGTGACCGGGTCGAAATGAGAAAGAGAAAAAGAACAGGCACTTCGACTTTAACTTGCATAACGAGCAGCCACGGCCAGAGCATCAGCAGAAGACAGGTGCTAAGAAGCATCAGACAGTGCACAGAACAGCAGAGTTCTTCAGTTGCCTGAAGAACAGGCCAGGCACACACACACTCAATTACCGGGCAAAGGGCAGGAGAGAGAGAGAGAGAGAGAGAACTCGTGAGGAGGAATCAGAAGAGGAGAGGACAGGACAGGGGAGCTAGATGAAGACATTAAATCATCGTCTGAGCAAGAGAGTGAGAGCATGAAGTCTGCAGGCGGCGGCAGCGGCAGCAACTTGATGATTCTATTACTCTCGGCTAGAAGAGAAAGATGTGCACTAGCCAGCCATCAGCAGCAGAAAAGCGAGCACTGAGCACGAGCCGCGCGACCACTTTCGCTCAAACTCGAGAGTAAATTAAATCACAACCAGCAGACTGACTGAGCTTGTATTACAACAATCTACTCAAACTGATTGTGATGCTCAACGAGTAGTCAAGCTCAGCTCGCTTGATAAAGTAAATTGCAATCAAGCAGTGTCGACAGAAGAAGAAGAAGACGAAGAAGAAGACGAAGAAAGTGAAAAAGGCAATCAATTGGTAATGGCAGAATGCGAAAGAGAAAAAGAAAAAAAATAGGTTAGAGAAAGGAAAAAGGTGGCCGGCAGGCCGGCTGATTAAGTCCGGTTGGGGCGGCAAGTGTGACTGCATGGCAGTTAAAGAAATGGCTGAGCAGAGTTTCATCCACGTGGATGACCATCAAAGAAGATGAAGAAGAGGATGATGATGATGATGCCAGCCGAAAGGATCTGCTGCTAGTCATTCAGTCAGTCACACTGCGATCATCGCGTGATCGTCTGCTGAACCGGCAGAACTTTAAAAGTGACACGAGAGTCGTGAGTGATCTTTGGAGAAGGAGAAGAAGAAGAAGAAGACAAACAGACACAGACACTCCGACAAGTGTCCGTCTGACTGTCTCCCCGCCTGATTGTCCAGTGTCAAAAGTGACTGCGACTGGGCAATCATTACAGCAAAAACAGAATGGGCAAGCATTCATTCGCTCTGGCACTTTGCGGCAGCAGCACCAAAAAGAAAAGAATCATCAAAACTAGAATCAGAATCTCATTCTCTTTCACTTTCTCTTTTTCTGTGCTTTTGTGACATCGTCAGCGACGACGACGACGACGACGGCGTTTGATTACAACAATAGGCAGCAGCAGATAATGGGCTTCAGACGAGCGGGGGAAAACGAGAGCGAGAGCAGATGAAATGAATATGCCAAAGCTCAGAAGCAGAACTCGACAATTAGAATAATCGGCCTTGGAATAACCGAAAGAAAGAGAGTGAGACAAAGTGAGAGGAATCACTTCGAATAGATTCACTGCGACACTGCATCAGCAGCAGCAACCGGAAAGGGAAAATCACGAGCGGCGGCGGCGGCGACGGAAATTGCGCTGCCGCCGCACTGTCAGAGATTGGAGAGAGTGAAAAGCCCGAAAATCCCGTTTGCTGCAATATTTGCAAAAGTATTCATTTTTGTTTCCGAAACAGCTAAAAGAAAAGTGCGACCATCCGAAGGAGGAGGAGGGTGAGGAGGAAAAGGAGATCGGCGTTATGCACAGCAGCAAAACAGTCAGTCAGTGTGTAATAAATGGCACCAAGATGTGGTGATGCTGACGGCGGTTGTGGTGGTGGTAGTAGTGAACTTACTCGCTCGGTCATTTGTCATTGCTGCCGTCGCCGCTGCAGTAGTGCTCGATCAGTCGGTCCAATCTGGTTTGCAAAATACACACACAGTAGCTAGCAGGCTGAATATGACTGCTAACTGCTGCTCAGTTCAGTTCAGTTTAGTGTTCAGCGGCAAATCAGCTCCCGAACAGAAGCAGAACCAACAGTTCAACCTTCAGTAGTCGATAAACACGACGGCCACTGGGAAACAGTGTGGAATGGCCAGTGGCCAGTGAGGCGGTGGACAGGCAGGCAAGTTTGACAGAGCAGAAGTGCACAGCAAACTGCCATTTGCATATTATTCAAAAAGCTTGCTTTCCCGAGAAAAGCTCAGCCTTTTTGATCGTTTCACGACTTTGTAGCGGCACGAAGGTGTCGCTAGTTTAGGTTCAGGGTACACCATACAAAGTAGTACTCGTAGCATCAGCGCCCGCATTTTATTTTTTTTGTAGCACCGGGCAGCCAAAAAACATGACAAGGTGTAGTGCTAGTGCTGGTAGTAAAATGGCCAAGTAGACAGGCAATTACACACACGTACAAGACTAGGAAGAACAAGAGTCAGTGGCAACAAACTAGAAGAAAAGAAATGGGCAATCAAATCACAGTGCTCTTCTACTGCTGCACAGAAGCTGCTGGAGCAATAAAAAGTGCTGCAGCTCTTGTTGGTGAAGGAGCTAAAAAAGCTGAGTGCGTCAGTGGCAAATATTTTTAGAATGAGCACCAGCAGAAGAAAGTACTTCCACGGCAAAAAACTAAATGAGACGAAACGCAAACGAAACGATCTCGGCAGTTCTGTCTCTGTCTCTTCTCAGTTCAAGAAGGGACTTCTTTTTGTAGTGCACTTCTACTCTGAACTGCTCAGTTGGCACCAAGATGCGAAAGAGAGAAAGAGGGGAAAGAGATGATCTGACCTGAGAAGACAAAGAGGAGAAAAAGAAGGAGAAGGAGACGCCAACAAACAAGTGACTAGACACTCTAGACAACAACAGCAGCGGAATAAAATAATAAAACAGAAAAGGAAAGGTTCATCAACTTCATCTGCTGAACCATCACCAGAAGAAGAGGAAGAAGCAGAAGAAGGATCTTTTCTTGTGATGGTGCTAAATGCCATCTCACTAGAGTGAGATATCACTGCACCGAGAGAGTGAGTGTGTTTGCAGCAATGTTGTCCTCAATGAAGTCATCAGCAGCAGATCATCAATGGACGAGTATTCACTGAGGAGTGAGGAGTACATGTGCTAAGCACGGCTGACTGCTAATGCTGCTGCTGCTGTGGATTACCATCACCACTACCATTGAATGAATTGGCACTGTCGTCGACGTCCACTTCCTTTGCCTCCCCCTCCTCTCCTTCTTTGCCTTCACTGTCATTTTTCCGCCATCACCACCACCACCACAACTTCTCATCGCCTCACTCCAAGCGAGACCAAACTGGCCAGAGCATGTGTCCAGTGGCGGTGGGGAGAATGAAGTTGAAGAAGATGAGAGAGTGAGTGAGTGAGTGAGTGAAGCCTGCTTGAGGTGCACCTTGTCACACAGACACAAAACTACAGACAACTTTGTTGTCAGTGGTGGTGGTGCATCAGTGCCATGACATAGACCAGGGCAAAGGCAAAGGCAAAGTAGAGCAAAGCTGACTGTAGCAAACGCAGACAAAAACGAGCAAAGACGAGAAGAAGAAAAGCGTCCACGATATCGCGTGACACTGCGCTAATGCTGCTGCTGCTGCTGCTGGGAGAAAGTGACTATGAAAACTACATTTTTCTTCCATTTCTTTTTCCAACCAACTACCAAAGCCGTCGACAAAACGACACATGTGCCTCAGCCTAAGCAGCAGCGGCAGCAGCAGCCATTCTGCAAATGATCAGTGTGCTGAAAGCTGCAACAGCAGAAGAGAAGAAGAAAAAAATTAGATGTCCGGCTTAGCAAAGTGAGAGAGACAAAAAAGAGGGAAAAACGCTGAGTGAATCGATATCGAGCGAGCAAAAACGAGCAAATGTCCAAGCGACGAATGTTCACTCGATTCAATTCAGTTCGTAGCGACAACGATTGACAAAGTCAATTGAGCGAGCAAAAGAGAGAGAGGGAGTTAAGCGAGATGGCCATTGGCAAATCAAGTGTGCGCGACAAAATGACCACTACATAAAATAATAAAACTGGGAAAAGAAGATGAATGACCAAATGTCTTTTGTAGCAATTGCCAGCAGTTGTAGTGAAAGTAGATCAAGAAAAAGTGCTGCAATTATTGTCCACAGAATAGAACAGAACAGAGTGTCAATCGGCTTAGCTTATTCACTCTCACCAAAGCTGAAGGTGACCAGTAAACCAGGACAATTGCCCAGACACAAATACACACACACACACACACACCTGGATTGGGTCACTGGCGACGGTGGTGGTGACCAAGACCACCAAAAACGACCAGTTCCACCAGCACCACCACAAAAAGCGCAGTCTTCAGCGCGAATCTAATTAAATTAGTCGATAGCGTGCCAGGGAGGAATTACCATAGGCCATCATTACATTAAAAGAGCAAAAGAAAAAGCAAGAGAGATTGGCGACGGCTGCCTTCTTTTCTTTTACTATTATTTAGCCGCATTTATTCAGCGACAAAAAGGAAAGGAAAGAAATCAAGCGCCCTGACTTTGGGCGCGACTGAAACACACTACTTCGTCACTGGTAGTTCTTGTCTGACCAAAAGTGTCTTTTTTGTTTCTTCCTGCGACTCTCATGTGCAACACATGGTCTGTCATCGCCAGCAGCAGCAGCAGCAGCCAAAAAGAAGAAGATAAAATACAAAAATAAAAAGACGCTAAATTCTGCTCTGCTCGGCAGCAAACTTTGTCCTCATTGTCGTCGTACTCGTCGTCGTCGTGCGTCGTCAAGTCTAATTAGCGGCGATATGATCGCTAATTTGCACACTAACAGAATTTAGATAGCTGCAGAATGGCAGAGAATGATAGAGAATTGTAGTAGCCGGAGAAGAAGAAGAAGAAGAACAGAATATAATGAGTCTATTATTGTCATCGTGCAGGATAGGAAAAGACAGAAGAAGAAAACGACAAAAAACAAGCGCTCGCGCCAACTCAATCGAGGCGGCTCTGAAGCTCTGAAACTAAAGCCGAGCAGAGTGATCAAGTGCGCGCGAGCGCGTTCAGTCGTCGCAAGGCGTGACAAAAAAGAAGACGAGAGAAGAGAGAGAGAATCGACGAAAGAATCTTCTTCTTCCTCAGCACTATCACCACCACCACCACCGCCAGTGATATCATCCAGAGGAATCATCATATTCTGCACACACACTTAATGAGTGCGCTCTCAGCAAGTACTATCACGCCAAGTGATCGTCGCCGTCGTCGCCGCCATTGCCATCAATCCACTTTTACAATTTCTCCTACTCCTCCTCGTGCGCCCAACTCTCTAACTGCTTGGGCGCAACCAGCAGAATGCCGTGCTGCTGTCATCGCAATATCGAAGGCTATAAATAAAAAAGAAGAAGAATAGAATGGAGAGATAAAACAATGGAGTGGAGTGGATGTGGAAAAGTGGAAAGTGGGAAGATGTGCCGCACTTTAGTGAGATGCGCACGAGCGATCCCCAAACTCCTTAGCAGTGCACGCGTTCGCAATGAGGCTTTAAAGTGAGGGAAAGAGCAAAAGGCATCCCCCACCATATTCATTTCCATTCGCCACTGCCCCCACTACCACAGTGCCCATTGCATTTTAATTATAGCTGACGACTGGTGGTGGTGGTGAAGATGTCGCCAAGAAGCACACAAACAGAGGCAGTCAGTAGACAATAGGGTAAACTCAGAGTTGTGATTTGCCGAATGGAGAAAAAAAGAAAAACGGCCGCATTTTGATGGGTCTTTAAAAAGCAAAATAAAGTGCAAATTTTGCCGCCACCGCCAATGTCGATGCCGCAACCGACGATTGGAGAAAAAAGAAAAAGAGAAAAGAGAAAAAAGCCGGAAAAAGTGTAGAATATTGGTGAATCCCCCTGAGAAGGCCCAGTTAGCATCTCCTTCTTCTTTGACTTTCCAATTTCTCCCAATTTCGCAGCACACCGCCTGCCACTGAAAGGTTTCTTGCATGCATGTGCATTCTCGAGTGTGTTTGATGTTGATGGCGGTGATTTAAATTTGCAGTCGTCAGAAAGAAGAAATCGACAGAAGGCAAAGGAAGATGTCCCACTCTCACTTTAGCAGCTGTCAAAGAGATCTCCTTCTGCTCTGCTCTGGCGCCAATTAGGCGGCCAAATAGAGTGAGAGCGAAAATATATCACAGTGAGAGATACACTCAATAAGAAAGTCTGTGCCTGACAGAATCAGCAGCAGCAGCAGCAGCAGCAGCAGCAGCACCTCCTCAATCAACACAGACAACACAGCTCTCTTCGATTATGTGCCACTGCTGCTGCTGCTAAATTAGAGGGGCCATTAGGCGCGAACCAACTGCGACTACTGACGCTGATGCCGCTGTAAATCAGACAGCCCAGCAAGGCAAAGTGCTCCGCTCTGAGCAGTGGTGACAAAAAAGTCAGCAGCAAGAAAAATAAGAAATAAGAAGTGGAAAAGTTGCTGGCTGCGGTAGACACCGCTCCAGCAGCACACGCTGATTAAGTGCACCGACAAGAGAGGCAAGTTGAAAGTTGAGATAGTTTAGAGCTTCTTCTTTGACTGCGTGCAAGCTCACTTCAGCAGCAGCAGCAGCAGCAAAAAAGTGTGCCAAAAGTTAAAAGTGGCAAATGCAAATGGTGTGGACAAACACATAAGACAGCCAGTGAGTGAGATAGGCCAGAGCAGCAGTGGCAGACAAAACGTTGAGATAAGTGCACAACCACCATCCAACAGCCAATAATCGTCAGTGTTAGCAATGCTGGCTATTGCTGTTGCTGCTCATGACTAATTGAATAATTGCTCAAATTGATATCGTGACAACACAGACACAGACAGAACACAGCAAACACACACGAGCAAACCAGCACACGTCAAAGCTAAAGTGCACACCACCACTACCACCATCATAAGCAAGCATTCCACAGGCAATCTATCCCCCTCCCCATCCCCAAGTGTCGATAAGATTGGCGGGGTAATTGGAACAGAACTGTTTTTAGAATAGTGTGTCAGTGCAAGGAGAAAAAGAAGCTAGGGGCGACAGGCAGTACAAAACTCTGAACACACTGGCGACACTGGCCGACGGGCGATAAGAATTGCGGGAACCAGGGGGGAAAGGGGAAAAGTGGTTCTGGGGCTTCAGCAGCCGTCTAAACTCCACGATGAATTTCCCTGTCACACTTTGCCTTTCTGCTGCTGCTGAAACCCGACACTGCTGGGCACGAGGGCATGAAAGAGAAAAAGAGCGCACTGCACCAGAAAAGTTCCCACCACCATCACCACCGGCGAGGACAACCGCAACAGCGGCGACAACATCAGCAACTCACGTGCCAGTTATGTGTCTGTCTGTCTGCTGCGGTTGAGGCTGAAGTTATGACTGTGACTGTTGGGCAATGCATTGTCAGAGGGTGATGGGGCGAGTAGTGTGGTGTGGTGTGTGCAACGATGATGAAAATGAAAATGAATGCACAAGTTGGTGTGTATGCTCATAGTTTGTGTTCACTGAATCCGACTCACTCACTGACTGACTGAGAGTGACTGACTGTCGTGACAGCTGGCCAGACAGCTTGTCAGCTTGCTTGTGCTTACTTGGCGGACATGGACTGCATCCTCTGTCTGTCTGTAAAGGTTAGCTGCATTCAACTGACTGAAATCCCACTGATAGAACTGAAAAGGAATGGCACCCACGGAAGCCAAGCCAATGGCACTGGCGCCCAAGCTCGTGATTCACCGATAGAAAAAAAGCTGCTTGGTGTTGGTTACGTCACCGGTCTCTCTTTCTCTTTTTTTCTGTTTGCCTTATTGTCATTAGTCAGGATTGCTGATGCTGCCGATGCTGCTGAAACAACAAAAAATAGTAAATCGTGCCTAGCTGCTAATCGTCGACTATGCTGATAAGCAGCAGTGAACGATATATTTTTTTTGTTCTGCCGCTAATACTGAGAAATGAGCAATAATAAGTGGTGGTGAAGTAGTGAAAAGACAAAGAGACAAAGAGTAGCAGGCTGCTGCTGAAAATGCTGATGATGATGAGTCAGTCATTGCGTTAGGCAGCGACTGGCAGCCAATCTGACAGATACAACACGAGACAATGAAATGTGAAAGCAGCAGCAGCAGTGCTGGGAGCAGGTAGTCTCTCGTTTGGCAAGACCAGTTCTGGCACCCAAAGTTGGGAGAGCTTGAATGAACTTTATGGGGAGAAAGCGAGTTATGACAAAGTAAAGTGCCGCCGCTGCACAAAGACACTTGCTGAACTTGCTGGTACAGCAGACAATAGCCGACCGCCTTTTGATTTGGGGAGATGTGCACTGCTCTCTGGAAGTGAACTTCCAATTCAGCGGCGACGACGACGGCGGCGGCAAACTCTGTCAATGGCACTTCATTACAAAGTGGTGAAGACAAAGGGTGCCACTAATCAGCTCGGGCTGAAAAGCAAAAAGCAACTCTCTCATTCTCAGTGCCGTCATCGCCGACGACGCCGAAAAATGTGCCGCCATTTAGTTAGCTCCTCTTCTTCCTCCTCCTCTTCACCATCTTCACCACTGCTAATAAATTAGCCGAAGTATAATGAAGAGTGGGGTGCACATAGAAAACTTGCTCTTTGAAAAGTAGTGCCAGCAAACTTGCAAAATGGCAATCTTTAGAAAAGAATGAGAGAATGAGGAGAGAAGGGGAAAAGGAAGTGGAAGTAGAAAAAAGAAGAACAAATTGCTAGGTCGTCTACAGTGTTTCTCAATCACAGTGTGTAGCACCTCTCTCATTGTTCAATCTATTAGTAAAGCGGATGTAAAGCAAAAAACTGCCAATCAAAACCGCCGCCACTAAAAATTTGTCATTTTTTGTCCAAAAATTTTGCTACAAAAATAGCCGTAGACAGGTGCCGCAATCTCAATAGCAGAGAAACAAAATCGTGAACATTACACAGGACTTTGGCTAGATTAGCCTGCACGCGTGTAATGTTGCTGCTGCTGTTTCAGCCTCACTGTTGTCACCACCAGATCATTAGAGGCGGAAAAGCTGCTGCTGCTGTTAAGTTTGCTGAGTCTGCTGAGTCGACCCAAACTCTCGTCGGGTGCATCGGTAATAAGCTTCGAAACTCGACGGTGAACTACAGTGAACAGCACTCAAAACTGCAAAACTCAAATTCAGCAGCAGGGGCAGCAGCCGCAGCTCTAAACAGTGAAACAAACACAGACAAAGTCGCAGTAGTCATCAACTGTGTCGAGGTGGGTTCCAAATGGAACCACCACGACCACCACCGCCAGCACTGCATAGCACAGTACCAATCGATAGTGAGCCAGCACAGCAGAAGCACTCAATTGTGATAAGAATTTATAATTTAGCAGTAGCAGAAGGAGGAGAAGGAGAAGAGGAGGCAAAACAGCAGTTGATATTGCGGCAAATGACGGTGCAGAGAGACCGGGGAGCAACGAGGAGATTGCAGGATTTGAAGCAGCAGCAGCAGCAGCACCAGAGATTGAGCCACTAGGAACGACAACGGCGACCACCAGCAATCGATAGTGCTGAGGCTGAAGAGAGCGGCAATAAATCAGCAAGTAGTCGAAGAGGAAGAAGGAGAAGGCAGCCCAGAAAAAACAGCAGCAGCAGCAGCACATCTCTACAAAGCCATCTTTCTCTGAGTGCTCATTACCGGCACACAACATGTGCAGTTTGCTCGCTCTCTGTCGCCGACTTCAGTAGCTTCGGCATTAGCATACGGTGCTGCCGAAGCTGCTGCTGTTTGTCGAACAGAGATGATGATGACTCGTGTGCGGTGAAAAGAGGAAAAGAGGGAAAAGTCTGCAGAGAGAGAGCATTATCGAGCAGTGCCAATTGCCAATTGACAACACACACACACTCAGCAGGACAGCAAAGGCAACGACAGCAGACGCAATCGTGCACAAAATCGAGCATCTCTTTCGGCAGAAGCTCTTTGTTCGCCTTGCGTGGTGGTGCCGACAACAAGAAGACACCGAACAGAGGGGAGCAAAAAGAGAAGAAGAAAAACTTTCCGCACCCAGTGCAAAAAGAAGAGGAACACAATGAAAAGTGTCGCCAGAGTGCTGGTGCTGGTGGTGAAAGTAAGTACCACGCAATGAAAACGAGTGAAGGAGAACCACCGCAGATTGCAGCACTGCCGAAGAGTACGACAATTAAGAATGTGCTGCCAAAAGTGCTAGTTACATGATACCGAGGAGAGAGCAGGAGAGATTAGTGAGTGAGTGCACAAAGTTAGTCAGTCACAGACCAGAAGACACACTCACTCTCAGAAGGATGTTAGAGTGAGGATGTTAGCGTCTGCTGAGGCGGTAAAAAGGAAAGACGATCTTTCCCTCTCACTGGCAGACACAACTTGTCGTCGACAAGTCTCTCAGAGACTTGCCAAGATACTAAATATTCGGCTTATTGTCATCACGAGAGTGAGAAGAGAGGAGAAAATGGCGACCCTCTCTTTCTAAGCTGCTGCATATGGCACATTCAGACAGAGAGGCAAAAAAAGTTGTGGCCTACTGTGCGCAATGGCTGTTTAGCAGTATGAGCCCACTACTACACTAATTGCGCTGATCAAGTGAAAGAAAGGAAAGAGAGAACTGTCACTGTCAAATCAAACCAGTGCCAGAGACCAGTAACGAACTGTCATACTCCATTGGCTGCCGATTAATAAGTCCTTGAACTTGAAAATGAGAGAGATGGAGAGAGACTGCTGCTGCTGGTACACTGCTGAAAGAGAAAAGCTGCTTAGCATCAGCATCAGGAGCAGCATCAGGAGCACTGATGTCCACTTATTATGTAATATGAAATGAAAGTTGAAAAGAAGTCTAGGGATTAGATGAAGGAAAAAGAAGTGGATGCGCAGCAAGTGGTGCTGCTGCTTCGCCCATTACAATTGCAAATGGCGAGGATAATAGTGCCAATGCTAGTGCACTTCCATCACTGCTGCTGCTGCACAACCGAAATCAATACCATCAAACTGCTGAATAACAACAGCAATCACCCAAAGTCGATGATTTGGAGCTGGAGCTAGTGATCAGCAGTGAGTGACACTTTAATGACAGCTGTGCAATCCTGCAATGACTGCTTCCCATTTCACTACCACTCACCGGCAAAACTATGTTCAAGCCAAAAGAAGAAGAGGAAAAGTGGAAGGAAAAGTGAGGGGGATATTCTATCGAGTGAGTAAGTGAGGGGTGCAAATGCAATCAGCACTGAGGTGAAATGGGTGATCACTGCGATGCGATGTGCCGAGGTGCACAGAGTTGGAAATGGTGATATCTTCACTTCACTCACTTGCTCACCAGTCTGTCCGCGCCCGAGCGCAGTTGCACAGTTGTTCTCTATAAGTGCTGAAGCTGAAGCTGAAGCTGTTGAATGAGCTGAGCTCTTGGCGCCACAACGTCCAACTTGCCAGCAACCACGTCAATGGCACCCTATATGCAGAACATGAAGCTGAAGTTGATGCATCAGTTGGCAGAGCTCAGCACTGAACTAACCATTGCCACAATTGACAGCGCGGCACAGAAGACAGCACGACTATCACCAGGCAAGCCAATTACGAGGTGGCCATTCAACAGCAGCAGCAACACTGAGCTGATGATGTGGGTGCCAAGGGGGAAGGAAAGAATGAAGAAGGAAAGAAGGAAGGAAAGGCAATTGCCATTGCATCTCTATTCATCGAGCAGGAGAAGAGGAAGAAGAAGAAGAAGGAGATGACTGACCAGACGAACTAAATTGAGATAGAGAGAGAAAGAAGTGCAGACAATGCTGCTGAAGCAGGGCACTTGCTCAATCAGCAGTGGTGGTGGTGGGTTGATCGAAGATGGAAGTGGCAGTGGTGATGGTAACCGGCTAGAGTAGCACCCAAGAGTGGCTGCTTCTGCCGGAGAAGAAAATTGGCGGCCAGGCATGCAGATTGCCAATGTCGATGTCTCTCGGCATCTCCTCTGCCTGAACAACCTGCAACCATAAATCAAGCAGGCAAAAAAGAAGAAAAACAGAGAAGGAGATTGCTGCACTAGCGAGATAGACTCACTCACTCGCTCACTTACTCGCTGCTAAGCCGACAAATGTTTAATTAACGAACACAACATACACACACTCAGCTCCGGTCAAACTGAAGAAGGGAAGAGTTGAAGAAGAAGAGGTGAAAGAAAAAAGAAGAACAGCAGTCTTCTCCCCTAGCTCAGAACTTTTGCAACTCAATCAACTCAACTCTGACTCTCGTAACTCTTCCGCCAAACTCTCTGCAACAACAACAAAAACTGGTCAGCGAGGATGATGATGATGTTGATGATGGTAATCAGTGAGGAAGATAGGATAGGAAAAAGACATCATCATCATCAGAGGACCAGAAATCAGGCTGCTGCTGCTGCTGCTGAAGGTGCCTGTCGTCCAATCAATACACAGCAGCACTTCTGATGCTACAGTTTAGTCGTTGAATTTCAGCAGGTGCAATCAGCAAGCTGCTGCTGCTGCTAAAGTCGAAAAAAGCTCGACTCGGCCTCAAACTGACACTGAAGCCAATAATAAATTAGCAGCAGAGGAGCTTCCTCTTCTTCTCCCTCTCCCCTCCAACATTCATTCCCGATCTCTCCTTCGAAATCTGCCAACATCAAAAGCAGAGCAATGAAAATGGCCACTCTGGCGCCCAACACCACCACATTTCCTCTGGTGAACAGTAGTGGCAATTACATTGCCGCCGCCGTTCAACATTCGACAGCACAAACTTCTGGCGACATCAATACACGGCGTCACATTACGACTGTGAATGTTGCTACTGCTGCTGCTGCGACATGAGACAACAAGAAAGACCCATCGAGTGGCAATAAATCGAGTGGTGAACAAGCAGACAGGCAGGCAGAAAGCAGACAGAGCAAGCTGCTGTCAGCTGTCATCTGCTAATGTCCCATCGGATTTTGCAGTGTGAGGGAGTAAAAAAGTAGTAGTAGTAGTAGCTTATATAAAGAGACACAATCATAACCGGACTGAGAACGAGAAGTGAGAGGAAGGAGACAAAACAAACAACTAATGAAGGTTGTCGGTGAGAAGGAAGAGAGTGATCTAAAAATACTGATCCGAAGTAGTGCTGCTCAGTTCACTCCAATCACCACCACCACCACCAACTCCATTCACCACCAGAGAGTTGTCAACAGAGTAGTCCTCGTCCTCCTCCTCGTCGTTGTCGCAGAGTTGTCCTTGTTCAAAACAGCAACATTCACTCACTTCAGCAGCAGTGCAATGAAGTAAGACGTGATATAAATCAAGCCCCACTGAGTGACTCTCTCAGTTCTCAGTTCTCCCTCTCCGAAGAGAGCAAGAGTATAAATCAAGTGCGACGCGCAATTAAGTGCTAAGCGCAGTAGTGCCTAAACTGTGCTGTGCTGCTGCTGCTGCTGGTGGTGGTGCAGGGACTCCCAGAGATGCAGGGACAACAACTGAAAAGTAAGGCACATTTGGTGGGAGCGAAAGAAGAAAGGGAGAGAGAGAGAAAGATTCACATTGACAGACGACACCACTTAAGAAGTGGTGGCGAGGATAAAAGTGGTGGATTCTTGGGTGAGAGGAAGGGAAAGGAAAAGAAAGAGGAAAGGAGTGCATGACACCTGAAAGTGCACTTCCACCACAACCTAAAAGGGACTTTCACCGGTGCATCGAGTACCATCATCATCATCTTCTGCAAGATGACAGACGACAGGCGATTAGCCAAAGTAGCAGTGCAATGCCAAAGAGGACGACGCTCAGGTGCCGCAGCCATAACAAGCCATAGCCATTTCCATCAGCCAATTGACAGCTCATATTTAGCCAGTGATAGTGACCGACCGGCAAAGATGATGAAGCAGCAGCAAAAGGAGCAGAAGAAGACTGTGGCGTCGATGCCATTAAATAAGGAGAAGGAGATGAAGATGAAGAAGGAAAAGAAAAAGTAGAAGGAAAAGCGGTGCGGATCGGCGATAAGTGTGTGTGCAGATGGATGCGGCATGGACGCCAAAAAGAGTCTTACTCTGAAAGAAAGCAGCTGCATCAGCATCAACGACAGCACTGACGACGACTAATCTGCCATAAATTGGCCATTTGTTATCACCACCACCACCCGGCACATAAGTTTGGCGAGCTCATAGAGATTCATATTCAGTCTCCTCTCCTCTTCAAGTGCCTCTGTGACTGCGATTGAAAGAGAGAAAGAGAGGGGCAAAGTTCAAAGTAGTAGTAGTAGTTGCGATACTAATAAAACGATGACAAAAAAGATGACACGAGGGATCAGGGAAGAAAGGAAGAGAAAGAGAAGAAGACTTTGGCGGCAAAAAATCGGCAAAGACATCGTCGAGACAAAAAACGACTTCAGTGTTTCCTTCTATACTCTCTACGAACGTGCTTGGCAGCGGAAAAAGGGGGTAAAAAGAAGAACCCGAGAGAAAGAGAGCGAGTGACGGTCATAAATTAGACGGCAAACATTATTACACTGGCACTACTACCACTACCATCACTACCACTGGAACAGCAGCAAATGGCCGATTAGAGAGGGCACTAATTGCCGGAGCCGCCGTCGTCGACGTCGTCGTTGACCACAGAACAAAAACTGCTGCTGTTGCTGCTGGTGCTACTGCGACAGTTTTAGTAGTTATAACCAGCACTACTAAAGACCTAAAGAGGATCGAAAGGAGGGATTGACAGGTCAGTGGTGGTGGTGGTGGTGGTGGTGGTGGTGGTGGTGGTGGTGGTGGCAGTAACTCCGATATCACCACACAGATGCCTATCTGAGGCAAAGGAAGGCATTCGAAGGACGTGTCTGCGGTGACCGAAAGAAAAAAGAAAACGAAAACACTGTATCCGGCTGAGCCAGAGTCTGTGACTCTATCGCAGGGTGACGATCCAAGATGAGGAAAAAGGAGAAGAGAAAAAGGGGAAAAAGTTGTCGCCAGTATATATTCTCCTCCTCCTCTTCTCGGTTCATTCTCGTCCATATTGCCAAGTTGCAGTAGTGTGCGAGATGTACACACTGGCTGCTGCACTGCTGTCACTGATTAGTGATTCCAGGCAGACGCCGATAATAAAACGTAACAAAGCGACTGGCTGCTCTGGCCACTGCTGCTGTCGCCAATCGGAAACATCATTAAAAGCATATGCAAACAGAATATTTAAAAGTGTGTGTGTGTGTGTGCAAGTCGTCGTCGTCGGACAGATAGGAAAGAGTGCTACCAAACAGAACATTCTGGTGGCAGAGAAGTAGCAGTTGTGTTTGCAGTGCACTCTTGTCTCCTCTCTAATATCGCTAATGCCGACGCCGTCGTGTCATAATCGCACACAAAAATATTAAAGTGATCTATGGCCGTCAGAGCAGATATCGTGGTCTGAGTGAGTGAAGAGCCAAGTGGTTCAAAGTGTGGCAGCGTTTTAATAGTAATCATCGTCGTAATCATCATAATCATCATCAAGGCACAGACAGATAGTCAAACACAGACCGTTTTGTCACTGCTGATACTGGGACAATTCTCTCTACACACGGCACACACTTTGATGATGGCGACGACCAGAGAGAAGAATCAGCCGTTCAGTTCATTGACTGACTGTGCTGCTGCTGGTCGATCTGCCGTCCATTAGCAGCCAATGAACATGAAAAAGAAGAAAAAGAAGAAAGGGAGCCAGAACTCTTCTGCACGGTGTGACATCACATCAGTCGCCGCCATCATCGGTTCGATGTGATCACAAAGCTAGGAAAAGCAAACAAACGGACAAACAGGCAAAATTCGAACACGAAAGTGAGAGAGAGAGAGAGAAGCAGCAGATGACCAGATTTGTTTGCTCACTTTGTGCACGGCTGGAGTCAATGGGAGAGAGAGAGAGGGAACCAGAATCAGAGAACCCGAATCAGAGCACACGAACACTGCAGCAAAAGCAAAAGCGAGGGGAGACAGTGCATGTGCAAATTCGTGAGGAGGAATCGAGGCGCGAATGGACACACACACACACACACACACACACACAACTTGAGCAATTGCTGGGCGCCCAAAAAAAATTGCTAGGCTTTGCAAAGTCTCTTTTCGCGCCGTAGAATGGTGCAAATGGAAAGGAGAGGAGAGGTGGTGGCTGTGGCAATCAATCGACGACACACACACATTCTCTGAGTGTTGGTCAGCAAACGCCCGGGCGACGGACAACGGCAACAAACACAGCAGCAGCAGCGGTAAATAACAAATTCAGTGGCGGAGTACTACCACTTCGTTTTAGTCAGAAAAATTCAGGACAGGCAGTCCAGTTCAGCTCAGTTCAGTCGATCCTGGAGCAGAGCACATTTGTCAGTCTGAACCAGGTCAAATGATATATACCCTCTCACTCCAACTGCTATTTTTGCTCTCTTTCTACTTCACTTTCAGTAGCCGACTAGACTACTAGTTAATCTCATTTAAAGTTTTTCAAGGCAATTACGCTGCTGCTGCTGCTGTCCACTGCTGCTGCTGTTTATGCGATTGTTTTGCCATTTTCCACTGCACCATAATTGCCGTACGCCCAACTGCACCTCAACACTGCCACTGCTGCTGCTGATGTACCTCAAATAAAAAGGGAAAACACACAGACAGAGAGGCTAACTACAAACTAACTAACTAACTGCGACACACCACCGCCAGCCACCAGCTAACCAACAACCAGGCCAAGCCTAATGACTAATGACAACGCAGGAAAGAGAGAGAGGGAAATGAGAGTGAATGAGTAAATGAGTGCAAGAGGCAACATTTCGGAGCACTGAGAGCGAGTAAACGTGTGTGCACGCAGAGCTGGTCAGCAAAAAACGAGAGATTTATACTGGACACATCGTCACAGCACCAGCAGCACTTGTCACCAAACATTAAGTCCACTAGGTTGTGTGCTGTGGTATATCAGCCGCTGATAATCAAAAAGGCTGAAGAGAAGAGAGGGGGGGGGGCACCTGTGCCTGCACACTACCAAACCAAAAAATCACCAAAAGTATTATGGCCAAAACAAAGCGGTGAACTAGAAAAGCTGCGTCGGCTTGAATCGGCGGCCTGCTCGTCAAAAGAAGCAGAAGAAGAACATTCGCAAACAGAAACCTGCACAGACAGAGCTGCTGTCCAGCAGCAATAAATCATCACTCTGCGGCCACTTTGCTAATGAAAGCACGGCAACGGCAACGGCAACAGCAACGGCAGCAGCCGTAAAAGAGTCAAGAGAAGATAGAGTCAAGATACCTCGAGGAACTTCAGCAACAGCAACAGCAGCAAAAACAAAAGAAGAAAAAGAGCAGTTGGTGGTCGCCATCACCACCACAAGCAGCACAACAACAACAAAAACAGTTGTGAAAGCTGTCCGCTTAATTAGCGGCAATTTGCTGCTAGAGCAGCAGCCGCATCAACAGCGGAAGAGCAGCAGAGCCAAAGGTTACAATCTTGAATTTGCTAGCGTGCAACAAAAAGTAAAGAGATTGAGATAGAGCAAAAGTTCAAGCTTCCTCAGAGTAGAGGTAAAGTGGAAAATAAAATAAGTGAGTCTCGGGTTTTTCTTCTAATTTCTTTTTCCCCTGAGCATTTAGTTTTGCCCCTGCGTCTTCAAGACGACGACAGAAGTTTGCAGGAGCAAAACGATTAGCTCCTCACTGCTTGCCATTGATATCAGCAGCCGCAGCACCATTTGTCACCATCACCTCAGCTAAGTTGATGATGACAATGAAATGGTAAGAACGAAATAAGAAGAAAAGAGGCAAATCTTGAAAGCAGCATTTTGTACCGTGATTTTAATCCGGCGGCAGCAGCAGCATTTACACTTCAATTGTTGTCGTATTGGAAGTAAAAGAAGGGGAGATCACATGAGCACAAATCCCTCAATTCAAATAAAAATCGGCAGAAAAATAGAGGGAGAGAGAGAGAGAGAGAGAGAGAGAGAATGTCAGCGGCGACTAATGTCTTCATTCAGTTTGCCTCAATTTCTCTCTTTTTAGACTGGTCGAGGTCACCATTACCAGCACCTCACTTTTACCACCACCACCACTGCCAGCAAATTAATCCATTTGATAGCCGTAGCGAGGAGGACTAATAAGCTTCCAATTGCAGCAGCAGCAGCAGTGCACACCTTGTCGGCACAATGCTGGGCAAAATTGGGCCGTGTTCGAGCACTGCTAATACTGACTTGTAGTTTTTCTTCCTTCCTTCGACGATTCTACGGCGCACCAAGGGCAGGCAGGCAAATCAATGCACACACATTAGGTCCAACATGAAGCTGTTGTAGGGAACAGCCGATGGCCGTATGTGGTTGTTTGCGTGCAAATTGACTCCTTTGTAACAGTCAGGCAGACTGACTGACTGGAAGGCAGGCGAACTGGCTGCCTGGCAGCAGCAGCAGATTAACGTGAGGCAGCCGCAACAAACTCGCCGGCAAAACTAGACGGAGGAGAGGAAAGAGAGGAAGAGGGAAAGAATGGCCGGGGAAGGAAAGACGGTGAAAATGAAGAAACGAAGAAGAAAGATCGAAGTTGCCTGCACGAAAGGCGAGCAGAGGTGGTGGTGGTGGTGGTCAGAGGCTGCCAATGCTGCTGCTGAAATTGAAGGTGCGCTCGTGGGGAGAGAGAGCAGGAGAGAGGGAGAAGGAACAGGCCAAAATTGAAGGCTTTGACCACCGCTGCAGAGGCAGCCGCAGAAGCAGCACTTCAGGTCTTCGAGTCAAGTAAGACATCAACTTTACCTTCTTCTCCTTCACTCTGAGACGTCACTTTCAATGTCAGCGAGTGGTGGTGGTCGGGCAGGTCGGGCTGGCTGGCTGGCAGTGCTCAGGCACAGACACACCGGCTGCCCTCCACCACCACCAAGTCAGCCAACAAACAAACAACATACAAATAGCTTTTTCAGCTACTTTTCAATATATGTGCTGGCGGTGGTGGTGGCGGTGGCGATGATGACCAGGTCGGACAATGGAAAGAGAGCGAGAGAGGAACACAAAGAAGTCGATACATTGAGGAAAGCCTACACACTCACTAAACTAAAGCTCTAAAGAAGGAGAAGTAGACATTCGAGCCCACTAAACAAATCTGCCTGTTGTGTCTGTTTGTGCTAGTGCCAGTGCCTGACTGTGTGTGTGCCCGGGACAATTGAGAGATCCTAGGCAGGCACTTTTTTTGACAGGGCAATAGACTTTGGACCCTGCGAGAAAGAGAGAAGAAAAAGAAGAAAAGGAGAGACAAATCGACCAATCAGGCAAACAATTGGCCAATGAGCACTGGAGAGAGCGGTAGCAGCAGTGGCACTCACTCAAGAACACCGGCAACACACAGTGAACACTGAAAAAAAGTCATTCATTGGCGCCAATTGATCAGCGCCTAGGGGTTTCTAGCAACTGCAACACATGACAACACACACAGTGCAACATCATAAAGTAGCTTCTACTTAGACATCACAAAAAGTGGTGTTCGATTATTCGATTGTTTCGAATGGGGAGAGGGAGATGACTCGATCTAGATTCATGAGCATGGCATCACCGCGTCATCATCGACGATGAAGTCGACTTCGGTGACAGCAGCAGCGGCAGCAGCAGCCAAACTGCGGCCGTGTGCGCCCAAGCGAGGAGGCAATTGCAGCAGCAGCAGTCCTGCCGCATGCCACCCAGGTCAATCAGACGGGGACCCGAGAGGGATTCAATGGAGAGAGGGGCCCAGGCAGTCAATGAAGAGAGGGGAACCCGAGAGCACATGAGCACATGAGTGTTCAATTGCGCATTTGTGTCAGTGAGCACACTGAACAGAACAGACGAGCCCGCTCTATTTTGGTGAACACACCGAAGGCTTTTGGTGTCTGTTATTGACAAGTTTGCTGCTGCTGCTGCTGAATGAATATCCAAAGTGTGGTGCCTGCTGGAGCAGACCAGAGAGCAGACGACCATTTGCAGCAGCAGCATTATAATTTAGCTAATCAAGCACACTTTTTTATTTCACCATTTTTTTCATTTTATTTCATCTTACTTTCTAGTCCCTCTGTGGCCCCGATCCAAAAAGCATAGAACCGCACCACACACGCAAAGTGAACATCGAAATAGGCAAAACTGCTGATGCTGTTGGTGCCAAATGATGCAATTGCGGGCATATTGAGCGGACAAAGGAGCAGTGGAGGGCAGTCAATGAAAGAAAGACAAAACACACAGAAAGCACAGAAGTGACTGTGTGTGTGTGTGAGGTGCCCGACACCAAAGACCAAAGTGACTAATGGCTACACCACCAAAGTGCACACACACCGAGTGGTGTCAAAGAGCAGTCCAGATTGCCATTGTTCACTTGCGCAATGTTCAAGCTGCTGCTGCTGCTGCTGCCGGTGACATCGTCATTGGAGCACTCAGAGTGCTGCAGATTGCTCAATGCTCAAATGTTCAATGCGTTCAAAGAGCGCTAATGGACGAGATCAGTCAATGGGAAGGCGAAAAAATTCCACACGTCCCTCGCTGAGCTGCTCAGTTAGAGGGAGAGAGGAAATGAAAGAAGGTAACGTGTGTTCAACTGTAGTTGAAGTGGTCTTTTGTGAGCTTTTCCCTTTCTTTCATTTCAGTAAAGTAAAGAGAGCAAGCAAAAGCAAACCAACACCGACTGATTGGCTTGATTTACTTTTGTTTTGTTGTTTTCAGCCTAGCAGTGTTCAGTCGATCATTGTGTTCATTTTGTGTAGCTGTTTTATGTGTTGTTGTTGTTGTTGGTGTTGTTGGTGTTTTCACTTACCTCGATGATGTCTCAGTGCGTGCTGCGTCTCGCCGTTGTACGAGGCGCTCCAGTGCCGCCGAGAGGCGTCCACCGAGGCAAAGAGGAGGGTGAGCGTGAGAAGGAGCACCAGCAGAAGGTGGGTAAGGCACTTTGAAGGTTGTTGATGGAGGTGGTGATGAGGGTGAGGGTGATGAGGTTGAGAATAATGAGAGTGATGATTATGAAGTTGTTGTTGAGGGTGATGATGTTGAAGGTGAAGGTGGTGATGAGGGTGATGAAGGTATGCAGAAGGTCTGAAGGTCCCGAGAGCCGAGGTCATCATCCTCGCTCGACGTTGGCCCCTTCTACTTAAAGGCGGCTGTTGAAGTGACATGTTGTGTGATCGGCTATGATGATGACAAACACTTGGCTTGTCTTGACTCTTGATGATGACTTGTGTTGACTTACGGGCCTAGCTTAAAACCCGGGCCCCGAAAAGCACAGGTGAGGTGGTGATTGGTAAACACTAAAAAAGGCGAATATAAAGTAGAGCAGATCTAGAAGTGCTGGACGGCGGAGGAAAAGTGCACGTGAGCCTTCATAGCCTTCTTGTTCAGCTGTGGTGCGGCCCTAGAGAGCACACACCTGATGATGGTGATGGTGATAATGAAAATGACAGTGCTGCTGTTGTTTACTTTTAGAGAAGGCTGAAGCAGTAGACCCCCGTGGACTTTTTCTTCCCGTTCTCTTCAGTCGTTGTTTGCTGCTGCTGCTGCCGCTGTTGTGGACACTATTCATTTAGCCCATTTAGCTGACCAATAACTGAACTACTTTTCAGTGGTGAAGTAGAAGGAGAAAGATACACAAATCGTGGACGGAGAATGAGGAGAAGGGAAGCAAATCTGGCCAGCCACTGACCACCAAACTCTGAGGAAGACAACTCTGACACACTCTGTGCAAACAGAAACAGAAAAAGGTCTGCACTAATGCACACAAATGAGCGGCGACGACGGGGCGACAATTGGGCTTCTGCTGCTTCTGCAGCGGTGCTGGGTCAATTGCAATTATTTGCTTGCTTGCTAAGCTTGAGGCCCTTTTGCTGCTGTCTCTTAGACTTGCTACAGATGTAATTCGGTGCACCAGTAAGTGCCACCACTATCAACTGCTGCTGTCGTTGCTGCTGTCGTTGCACAAAGTCAAAGTGTAAACAGTGAGGTGGTAGTGCAAGTGGCAGTGAGGCACATTCCGCGCAGTGAACGATGAAGGAGGAAGAGAAGAAGAAAAAGGAGAAGATAGATACGACGGGCAAATATTTGAACGAAAGCAAAATCAGGCGTAGAAGTAGAAGTAGCAGACGGAGGAACGGAGAAATGGAAGGAAAGAAGGCAGCCAGGCCAGCGCCAAATCTTCTCACAATCTGGTGCACTGGTAGCACACACCTGTCTCCTCCCGACAGTTCGACTAAGGTCTGAACAGCAACACCAGACGTTGCCAAACTCCAACGCCAAAAACAAGAGACTTGAGTTGAGTGGGGTTCCAGAAGGTGGTGGTGGGCTTCAGAAGAGCACTTTGGAGTGCCTGAGCAATGATGATGATGCTGATGCTGATGATCGATACTGGCGCAAAGTCAGGTAGACAACAACAGAGTGGAAGAAGAAGAGGAAGAAGAAGAGGAACCAGATGAGCCAGACAAAACAGATGGCAGACACTTCTTTGTTTTGGTAGAAAGTAAAAGATGGCAAGTGAAAAGTAGTGATTGCCTTCGGAAGAGGAGGAGGAGGTGATTCAGAAGAATATGTAGTAGTTGGAGACTAGGCAGCAAGTGTAACACACAGACAGACACAAAATACAACAACAAATCGAAAATGAAATAAAATGTTCAGTGTGTGTTCACGGCGTGCAAGAATGAGGAGAGTACTTGGGTAAAGAGAAAGAGAGTAAGAGGGAATAGAGTGCACGATGGAGAGAAGTACTCGCTTGCCGTCCTGTCTCACGATCTGAACTGGTCGAGCGCCGAGTGCAGACTGAAGTCTGAAGCTGAAGTGCACATGCTTCTTCGTAGTCTCTCTCTTGGTTTGCAGCAGCCGGTCTGCAGACGCTCAAGAGAAGAGAAGAGAAGAGAGCGCTGAAGCTGAAGCACTGCACTGCAACACAGCCACACACGACGATACCGACGCTGCTGCCACCACCGCTTCTTTTACTTTTCCACAACCAAAACGATAGAGGATAGATAGCCAAAGTAAGAAGGAAAGAAATACATGCGAGTTGACTTCGAGTTTTTCGTTTTTCTTTGCTTCACGGTCAAAGGTGAAGAGGCTGTGGGGAGGGAGATGTCTTGCAGCTCTTCAGCTCTTGAGTAGTTCATTTTCTCCTGAAGAAAGTGGGGGTGATGATGATGCTGTTGATGATGATGATGCTCTGTCATCCTCCTCCTCCTCCTCCTCCTCCTTTCTTCCACCACCTCCACCGTCTTCTTTCTCTCTGTGTTTTGGTCAGCCATCACAAAAAGTACACAAGTAAACTGTGTAGTGTAGTATCACCGCTATCACCAAGCTTTTGATGGATAATAAAAGAAAAAGAAGAAGAAATGACTAAAGCTGATGCGATCTGATAAGCAGGCTTCACTGTCTTCAGTCTTTCGATTTGCTTTCTTCGTTTTTAGCGAGACTTTTTTCTTCTTATTTAGCGGCAATTAGTGTCACGTTGGTCAGCGACGATCGACGAGGAGAAGGAGATGCTTCGGAAAAAAATCTTCTCTACAATCTCCTGTTCCTGCTTATCAGACATGGACAAGAACAAGAAGATGAAGAAAAAGAAGGTGATGACAAAGCAGGGAAACTGGACAAGTTGATCAGAGTCTCTGAATTACGACGGCGACGATGCTGATGCTGAAAACACTTTATGACTTTGAAACTGGGCAATTTGATACACACTTCAAAGGAAAAGAAAAAGCCAAACTAAGATGCTAGACAAATAGATCTCCTTCTCTGATCTGCCTATTTATTGGCCATCGACTCTTCTTCAAAAATCAGCGGCAGATCAGCCGAGCATCTTCATCGCAAGTTGCCTGCTTCACAATCACCACCACCACCACCAAGTAATCTTTAGATTTTAGAGGCAAATTTATGGTCGCTTTTTCCACTTGGTGGACGAAATTTGGTGGCGATGCAGAGTGAGAGTGAGAGAGAGAGAGAGAGAGAGAGAGAGAGAGAGAGAGAGAGAGAGAGAG
>JAALOO010000216.1_pt1 | contig 52240 bp, 27 predicted proteins | sample 7257641 | NCBI WGS metagenome assembly JAALOO01 (sample SAMN14085613, study PRJNA598686) | mite metagenome | biome: ENVO:01001000; feature: ENVO:01001002; material: ENVO:01001226; isolation source: single female mite from University of Michigan culture on fish food culture... ...
GACTTTTAATGGTAGAGGGAGCAGTTTATAAAGCATTTACAGAGGTTTCGAACTTCGCGTGAGCAAAACCACGTCACCAGCGGCCTGGTGGCCGCTACTTTAATACAATTTTTAGTCAACATGTTCATATTTATAATTTTTTATGCACCACTATAAAAGAGTTTTACAACAATTTCCAACAACTGAATACCGTTTAATACATTTTGTTTTGGCATGATAAAAATGAGCAAGTGAAATGCAAAGTTTTGTCGGCTAAGTTTAGTAGTTGGTTAGTAAGTAAGTAATCGAGTTCCTTTTGAAAATTAATGTCCTACAAAAGGATTGAAACATAAAGAAAAACACAAATTTGACCACGACAAAAAAGAATTGCTGTTTGCAGTGTTTGACGTTGTTGGCGAGGGCAGCGGTGAACTGTTGTCACAAACCTGTACTTTTTTCAGCCTTATTTTGGTCTGTTATTGTAATCTTTTGTCCAAGTTTTTTTTGTTTTGTCTTTCTACGCATAGTCCAGTCAGCATCGGTGATTAGTTACTCTGCACTCGGTCAGCACTGTTACGATGGCTGGCTAGTACGACATCATTTTGAGGCTGATGTTTTTTGTTTGTTTTGTTTTTTCACTCTGTACAACAAGGACACAGACACTGACCCAAACCATTTTTCATTGTGCAGTGTTGTTTAACAGAGCAGCATTTTTGCACCAAATCATATGTCAATTCTTTGCACACAAATTTTGTTATTTTTATTTACTAAAACTAAGAATAAAAAAACTGCACCAATTTTTTTAAAAAAGATTTTAAGTTATCTTAAGGAGAGCCATTTTTAAGGGAAAATTGGTTTTCCTGCGCAATACATTTGTATAGCAAAAAAGTCATTTTTTCGGTACACATTTCTCAGCAACCACACATTGGATTAAGATGCTGTAAAAAACAAAATGTAAATGAGGATGTAATCTTTATTTAAGTTAACCGCAAAAAAATTAAAAAAAACTTTTGCATGATTTTTTGATTAGAAAATGTTTTGTTTTTTAAAAACTTGATAATCATTCAAATTAATTTTGTTCAACCTATTTTTATTGATTAAAATGAAGATTGCATCCTCATCTATATTTTGTTTTTTACAACATTTTAATTCAATGTGTGGTTGCTGAGAAATGTGTACCGAAAAAATAACCTTGTTGCTGTACAAATGTAATGCGCAGAGAAGCCCACTTTCCCTCAAAAATGGCTCCCCTTAAATTAATGCATATTTTTGAAATCTTTTAGTTAATTGTATGCAATAATTGTATATGTTAAAAATAAAAAATAAAAGTTTGTTTTTATGTATCATTTTTTAAAAAATTAAAACTGACAAAAAACAATTTTTAAAAAGTTCAAATTATTTATAAAATTATTTTATAATGATTTTTGTTTTTCATCAGACTTTTAGCAACTACAATTTTAAAAATTTGTTAACAAAGCAAACACACAGATAAGTTTTTTGTTTATTTATTTTTCGTTTATTCAACAAACAAACCACTACAACAAAAACGTTTTGAATTTTACAAAATTAAAAAATATTGAATTTTGAAGTGTTTTGAAATTAGAATTTAAACAAAAGTGAAACACCAATAAACGTAAAAGTAGCGGTCCATAGGCCGCTAGCGACGTGGCTTTGAGAGTTCGAAGTTACGTCGCCTGTTTGTATATAAGCAGCTACTCTTTGCCATTAAAGTCAGTCTGGACTACGTATGCTTGTGTGCAATCTCACTCAGCGCTTTTTAAACTATTTAAAACAAACAAAAATATCTAAATCTTTTATCAAATTAAGCTAGAGGCTAACCAAAGTTAATTAGTTTCTTTTTCCAAATGTTTTATTTTTGATCTTGTTGTTTTATTGCATAAAAACGTTGGTTTTTGTTACTTAAAACAAAATTTTTAAACTAAAAAATGTTTTAACTTTGTTTAAACTTAATATTTAAAATGTTTTTAATGTTTATATTAAAAAATTTTTATGCACACATTTTATAATTAATCAATCAATTCAGTCATTTTTGTACAGATAAAAATAACATTTTCAGTTTTAATACAATTTAAAATTTTTTCAAAGTTTTATCAATTTGAAATTTGGTTGTTTCTCAAACATAAAGATAAAAACCTTTCAAAATAATTAAAACTTGCAATAATTTTAATTTTAAAAACGTTTGGTGAGAGGAAACACAAGCATACGTAGTCTAGACTGACTTCAATGGCAAAAAGTATTTGCTTATACACAAACAGGAGACGTAACTTTGAACTCTCAAAGCCACGTCGCTAACGGTTTGTGGGTCGCTACTTTTTAAAATTGTTTTGTTTTTTTGTTTTAAATTTTTTCAAATGTTTTTTGATCAATCTAGTTATTTATTAAAATTATGAACGTTCTCATTATTTAATTTTTTTAACAATTAAAACAGACACTGTGCAACTGTTAAAAAAATTATAAATTTGCATTTTGTTGTACAGCATCTGCATTACCCAAAAACAACGTTAAAAAAGTTATTTTTAGTAAACTTGGTGCAAGTGTGTTATTATTACAATAAAACAAAACAAATGCTTGTGCACCAAATGTTTTCTATTTAAACTAGATTCAAACTTTAATTTTTTGCTTTTATTTTTTTTGTTTGAAATGTTTTTGTTGCTTACAAAAAGGTGTAAATGCTCAAAATTAACATTCTTGTCAATTTTTAAATGTTTAACTTTTACACACCTGTTTTGATTTCAAAATCTTGAGAAAAAGTTAAAACTGTTTTGTTTATTTTTGATAAAGAAAAAATTATTAATTTTAACACTTGATTTTTATGGTTTAAAATAAAAAAAACACGCAATCAGCGTATTTGACATTTGATCTTTTTGCAGCCGGTCATGATAAAAGCGTTAATAAACACCAGTAGTAAAGAACCACATTTTTTAACAAGCACTTTTTTCTGAAGTAAAGTGTATTGCGTAAACTTAATTTGATATTGTTTCAATGGTTTCTTAAGTGTTTTTCAATTTATTCTTTTGTTTGTTTTTGTATCCTCTCACAATGACTGTTTTTCTTCTAAAAAATATTTGAAATTTTCACAAACCAATTTGCTTAAGACACTGTTGATTTGCTAAAATACTGCGTAGCTTTTTGTTTTTCTTGCAAAAAAAATTTTAAAAAACTGCTTTTGATTACTAAAAACACCATTGCTAGTACTATGTGTAGTATTCGTTATATCTTAGCCATTTTGACCGTTTAAGCCCAGGCAAAAACCAATACAAAATTTTCCCGGTTGTAATCGTGGTTGGTTGTCTACCAGAAAGTTTTTTGGTTTAAATTAAACTTGTTAGTACTAAGGTTAGTTTGTTAAAATTCACTTTACAAAACAGCAAAATAACTTTCACATTAACACTAAAGTTTTTTAATTGTTTTGGTGTGTTGCTTTTAACAAGAAGTTGTATAAACAATTGCCCCACAAAACCAACTGTCATCTACAAACAAAATTTAGTTTTTTATACTTTTTTTGGTTTTCGATGTACTTAGTAGCACATAATCTGTTTTTGAGATAATATCACCTAAACTTTGACCACTATTAACATTTTAATTAAAATAGCTGTTTTTGTTTTTATGTTCAGCAAACTTTTAAGTTTAAATAAATTTCATTTAAAACAACAAACTAATTTTTGGTACTTTCACTTGTTGCCATTGGTGCTTTGGTAGTTGCCAATTGCCTGGCATTATTATTTATAATATTTCTAAATAGTGGTTATCCAAAAACTGAAAAAATCAACAGCAACAAATTTTTAAAAAAGTTAAAAAAATTGTAAAAATATCAATAAGCGTTGAGTGAGAGTGAACACAAGCATACGTAGCCTAAACTGATTTTTAATGGCAAAGAGTAGCTTTATATGCAAACAGGCGATGTTACTTCGAATTTCTCAAAACCACGTCGCTAGCGGCTTATGGGCCGTTACTATCAATAATTTTTACTTTATTCTAACACAATTTTTTTTAATTTTGTTAATTTCAATTCAAAAATTTTTTTCGACAGATGTATTTCAATTTGCACTTTGCTTCATATACTGCGGATTATACTCGGAAACTTTGCAATCAACCTATTTTGAAGTGCATTTTAAGGTTTCGTAATTTTATTTTTTTTAATGGAGAAACAGGAGTTAATAGTGTTTGTGGCACGACTAGTGGCGGAACTTTACCTTACGAGCGTTTTACTAAAAAAAACGAAAAAAATCGAAAATAAATGAGTGTGTTGAAAATTTCGACGTTGCCGTTGCCGTTGGCGCTACACAGCACACACACAGTTTTCAGATCTTTTTCCACTGTCAAAACCAAAACGTTGTTTTCACCAAAACCAATTTTTAGCGTTAATTTTTTTCTTTTTCCTTATTCTTAAGGCACTAATCGTTCAAAATGCGGACAAAACAGTCGTCATTGAGCTGTTGCTGTCTTAAACAGAGCTGGGCTGTCAAAAGTAAAAGAAATCAATACTGAAACAATTAGGAAGCCAAAAGCTAATGGCGATGATGATGATGATTTTCTGGTAAAACGTGAAAAAGTTGATCATTGAAATGTGCTGACTTGTGTGTGGTGGCATGTTTAAATTGGAAAAACAAAAAACCACAACAAGAATTAAGCAAAAAAAATCTTTCAGGTCATCTTTATTATTGGATCATTTTGAGAATAAACGAGGCTATTTGTTTTGTACCAAATTGAATTGTTTCAAACAAAATTTGTTTTGTTTGTGTATCTGGGTTACTAAGTGTACCATCGGTTGTGATAATTGTACTGTTGAACTAATTGTTTGTCACATTTTTTGCCAAACGAAAGCCTTACTTTACGTTTCTAAAATGAAAACTTTTTTGCAATACAAACAAAAAAATAAATATAACTACACAAAAACACCAATTAGGTCAATTGTAAACATTTGCAATTTTTTTTAAAACAAAATTGCAATTTTTGGTATATTGACTAAAGCCGACAATTACCCAAGTGACAACATTCCACTTGAGATTAGTTTGTATTCAGTAATGTCTAAAAAAGAGGGAGTAAAAAACTATCTATAATCCATTTAGATTCTGCAATCATTTTTTTCTATGATTTTTCTCTGTTGTTTTCTTATTCATTTTTTAACTTTTTGTTTTTTGTTGTGTTTTTTCACACTACAGTATTCATTTCCTACTGTGTTGTCTGAAACAAACGCTGTTTTATCAGAGAAACAAATAGAAAAGTCACTTGACACCGATGTGGAGTGAACAAACAAACGGAGAAAAAAAAGGAATGGCCATCAATCAAAATGTGTGATGACACAACTTGATTGCGGCAGTGTTGGTCGGCGGCAGCAAAAACTTTGAAATAATGTTTTAGTTTTTTGTTGTTTTATTAGTAAAATTGACGCGTTGAATACAAACAACGAGACAAGTTAAAAACAAAAAACTGTAGAAAACAAAGCAAGTTTAAAATGACGATAAACGTAATCAAAAATTGTGGTATGCGTTTTCAAAACACCAGAATCAACAACAGTTTAAAACTGCGACATCCGGCATTATGATAATACTTTTTTATAACACAAAATAAACTTACGTTTGTCATTCATAGAGGTATTCATCCTTTTCATTAAAAACATAAATTGGTAATTGCACTGGTAATTGATGATTTTACAATAAAAACACTAATTGAACGCTATATTAGCAAGAATAAATTTTGTATTTTTTTGTTCAGTAATAAGATATTGGGAACTAAATGAATTAAAAACCAAAAAATGTGTGACTGCGCATAAATTAAAACGTGATTAACAGCAAGTTAACAAAAAATCAAAAAGCAAAAAAACGGAAATAAAGAGGTTTGCCATTACAAAAAAGTTTTCCTCCCCTCAATTTATCCTAAATCTCATTTAATTCTGATTTCATTTTTTTGTTACCATTTCTATTCTAATTATTAAGTATCAGTTTTAAATATTATTTTTAATTAAAAACTTTAATTGCTGATACTAGTTCATTGATTGTTTAGTAAATTTTTTAGTTTTTTAAAATTAAATGCATTTTATTTAAAATTATAATTTAAAAACACGAATATGTTTTATTTTTTTGCATATTTCAATTGTTGTTTAAATTACTAGTGCAATGGCTAATCTTATAAGGAAGTGCGCAAAAACATTGTTTTAAAATGACATCCTGCAGCAATTTTTTGTTTAGCTGTTGTTTTTATTATGCTTTGTATAAACTGTTCTATAACTTTTTTTCAAATGATTTTTCTTTGTCAAAAATGTTTTTACAATATTTAAATTAAAACAACTGCTAAATTTTAACAAAATTAAACAGTTTTTTATTTTGTATTTTAAGTTTTTTTTAAAAGTTTCACGTTAGTTTTTGCATTTAATAAAACTGCTTATAGTTTGAAAAACTATGTTTATTTTAATTTAATTAAAAAGCCTTGTTGTTTGTATTAACAAAGAACTAGTACATTCAGTGGTTTTTATCGGTATACAACAAAAAGCAAAAACCTGCTATAAAAAAACAAAAATTAAAATAAAATTATTTGGCATCTTGGACTGCACATTTTCACATTTTTGGCAAAGCTCTTTTTTACTTTGTTTGCTTTTTAGAATCTTAAATAGTGGTAAAATTTGACCATTGTCACCTTTTTTGGACAAAAAATGCAGCAAGTCCCAAAACGGTTGAGTGATTGTAATTACAACCAACCAACCTTTTGAAACGTTTTTTTGGTATCACTAAAATGCAGCAGCATCAGCAGTATTGTTTAGAACTGTCTAAAAGCTGAAGGTTTTTACAAAAACCCTCTTTTTTCTACCTGTCTTCTTTCAATTTATTTTTTTACTAAATGCCATTTTTACTTACTATTTATAAAAGAATCACAGTCATTTTTTCAATTAAGAAGCGGTCGTTTTTATTGCAACCACACTTTTTCTTCAGAAAAAAATTTGAACTGAACGTTTTTGTGCTTTTGATTTCCTTAATAAATTTTTTTAATTTTTTAGTCAATGAGAAATACCAGGGCAGTGAAAAGGACAAAACGCAAAAAAAATTATTTTTGTGTATAGTAAATTTTATTAAATTTTAAACATTGATTAAAAAATTATTGCTGATATTGCAGTTTGTTTGTTAAAAATGACTTATTTTATAAACAAAATGTTCAGTTTTAAAAAAAACATTTACGACTCAATCAAAAGTTTTGTTTGCAAATATTAAAAATGTTTTTATGTTTAAAATAAAATCAAAAATGTTTCCCAATCAGTCATTGAATTTTTGTACTGGTAAAAAATGCAAACATAAAAGTGCAACTATTAATCAACGGGTTGCCCCAAACACAAACTGTAGAAAAATGATGCTATTAATAATATTTTGAAAATATTTATTGTGGCGATGGTGATTGTTTGCATATAAAAAGCCCCAACTAATGTCAACCTTTTTTTCAATCTGCAAATTTGAGTGCACAATAATAAATTGTGCAAATGATGTTTGACCAGGCGGGTAATGACCAGTTGGTGAGGGCAGCATCACTCGGATGATTTATCAATTTAAAAATGATATACTGCTGTAGGTTTTTTGTTTTAGTTTGGTTGATTCGTTTTGATTTATACATTGGTTTTGTTTATACTATTTTTATTGACAATCAAATAAACAAAAAAAATTGTTTTTTCTGTGAAAGTTGTAAATAAACAAGTTTACAGTTTTTTTAAAAACATCACTAAACTGCCATAAAAACGGCGGCATCAACATTGGTTACATTGTCAAACTAAAATTTTCTTTTGGTAACTTCTATTTTAGCATTTTCACCTTGAAAATTTGAGCACACAAAGGCCACAGCATCGGCCAGTGTGAAAAAAAGTTTTTTTCTATCAAAAACGTCAAAAAAGTTTGTTCGCTGGAAAGTGTCCAGCACCAAAGGACTGACAGTGGCCAAAAGTAAGTGGACACCCATTTTTCGCTCTAACTGTTTGCTCAATTCTTTCAAAGTAGCGGCACCTTTACCGTCAATGTACGGCACGTAAACCATGTCAAAGATTGCCACATTTTGATGGTGATAAGTAGGTAGTGCTGGTGATGATGGTGGTGATAGATGAAGAGACATGGTAGAAAATCTTTGTTTTGATAAGTTTTCGCAACTTTTTTTCGCAATTTGTTTGTTTTGAACTTTATGATCATTGTCACCGTCATCAAAACCGCCGTCGCCATTTGTAGAAGTAAAGCTGATCACTGAAACCGATGATGAACTGCTTTCAACCTTTTTGTGGCGGCCGCTTTTTGTTGAAGCTTTTTCTTTACTAGTCTGTAAACTAGTAAATTTTGCCATCACCACCTCGTTAAAACGGTTTTTAAAGCGCTCCACGTTAATGAAAAGCAACGGGCCGTGAAACTCAAAAACTACTGGCAATTCACTGTTGTTTGAATGTAGTGTTGACAATGATGACGATGTAGTAATTGAGTTTTCTGCATATTGCTCATCGATGTAGCACTCAGTTCCAGAAATTGGACGTTTAAGGCTCAGTTGTGGTCTGCAAAACAAAACGCCATTAGATGTCACCTTTTCATTTTGAATCAAAAACAAAAAGGCTTACACTGCCAATCGCAGGACCATCAGAAACAGCCCAGCGGCCAGACTGTACAACAGGCCTTTATCAACGCCCATCAAGGCAACCAAAATGAAGGTGGAAACCCAAAGAAAGCCGTCCAATTTAGAAACTGCCCAATGCTTTTTTACTTCAGCAAACTTTCGAAAACTTGAAATCAACGCCACAACAATGATTGAGGAAAGGGCGCACTGGAAAAAATTAAAAACCCAGTTACTATCATAAACTATTCTCATTCTCACCATCGCAAACAAACCTTAGGCAGTGTTTCGAGGAACTTTGAAAGAAACAGAATAAAAAGACAAATCAATCCTGAAGAAATAAGCGAAGCCAGCTGAGTCCGTCCGCCCACCTTGTCCTGGACGGCAGACCTAGCCAGTGACCCAGCACAAGGATAACAGCCAAAGAAGCTGGAAACCGAATTGGCAACGCCCATTGCCAGCAGTTCCTGATTGGGAGCCACTTCGTAGCCGTGTTTGGCTGCGTACAACTTTTCCAGTGAGTAAGTGCTTGCGTAGCAGATAAAGGCAAGTAGTAGAGCGCTGGTGGCCAGCTTAGGCCACAGGTCAAATCGGGGAACGACAGGCAAACCGCCAAAGCCGGCGGCAATTTTGGGAATCATTGACACTTGAAAGCGGGAGTTCAGGTCAAAGGCGTAGGAAAGGCCGGTAAGGAAGACAATCTGAAAAAGGAAAAAGTAATCAAGTTAATGAGATTATTTAAACAATTTGTAAACAGTTTCCGCTCACCGAGATAATCTCTACTGGAATAGCCAGACTGCGCAGTCGAAAACGCCGTTTCAGGTACGGCTCCAAGTGGTCTTTGACGCCGTAGAGGACGGCCATTGTACAAGCGGAGATGATGGCGGTGGCCAGGTTGCCGGTGGTGATGCGGCTGCCCAAGCGGTACCAACTCTGACAAAAATGGGGTGAGAAAACCAAAAATTAAACTTAATAGAAAAAGAGAGAGAGAAAGAGAGTTTCTAAACCTAATAGATCTGAAAGTTTCACAGACCTTAATCACATCAAAGGGAATATCCGGCTCTCCAGGCCGTTCAGCCGAGTCGACGTCGACAAGGGCAAACACCTGACTGGTGAAGACGTGTATGGCAGCGGCAACGCAGAATGCAGAGATGATTGGCTCAGAGAGCAGCGTGGCAACGATTCCCAAACGAAGCAGGCCGAGGACAAACTAGAAGGAAAAAATTGTTTTAAAATTGATAACCGTTGATAATGCTCAAGACTTATTGAATGCCAAAAACTGACCTGAATAATGCCCACCAGAAGGCAGAGCGAGGTGAGCACCTCAATGGCGGTCACCTCGGCTACTGCTGCCATCGCAGCTGGCTCGGCCAGCGCCTGTTTATCACCACCACCACCACCACCACCAAACGAGCTGACAAAACTTGAAATTGAGGTCGGAAGGTTTGCCACCAGGACCGGCTGATTCGGTTCCAGGTTAGCCTCTCCATCGACCATGTTGGTGGCCATCACCTGGTCCAGTACATCTCGACAGGCGATGCTGATGACGGCGAAGGTGCCAATCGATATCTGGCGACTGCCGCCGAAGAGGGCGTACACTACCACGGGAAAGAGTGACACGTAGAGGCCGTTGATGGGCTCGACGCCGGCCAGTCGCCCGTAGGCCAGTCCCTGGGGAATGTGCAGTGCGAGGATGGTCACGCCGGTGATCACATCAGCGAGAAGGTCCTCCCTGACTCGGTACGTCCTCAACCAGCCAGTGATCGGCAGTAAGGTGGTGAGCAGTGACCAGGGAGAGGGTGGACAGCGGGTGAACGAGGAGGGGAGAAAACCTTTTAGCACTCTTGATGTTGAGGAGCAGAGTTTAGAGGATTTGGGTCGGGAGGAGGATTTAGGCACTTGAGAGGTACAGTACACGTCATCTACGCAAAGGATTCGTCGATTGATGAACACGGGATGATGGTGGTGTTGAGGAGGGGGATCGTGGGAGTGAGGGTGATCATGATCAGAATGGCTGTTTGATGACAATTGTGGTTCAGGATGGGGAGTTTGAAGGTACGAGGAGATGCCCGAACTGCCACTGCTACTGTTGCTAATGCCATCAGAAATGTTTTCTTGACTTTCAACATTTGATACTTCATTTGGATTCGACATTTTGACTTAAAAAATCAAAATTTTTGCTCAATGTTTGCGTTTGTTTGATTTTTAATTTTGAAAAATAAATATTTAGACAACCAAATATTATTACAATTTACTGCTTTCAACCTTTGCAATTTAAACAAAACAAAATTTAAGTTGAAATTTTAACTATTGACTTGTCACTTTTATAGACAATGTGTTGCCATTGAAAAAAGAGGAAAGCATTGCACCTGATCTGATCTGCTTCTGTGCACGTGCCTCATCTCTTTTTCTCACTTTTTTCACTAATACTCATAAGTGTGCTGGATTAACGTTTCATCTTTTTACCACTACATTTTGTGTTAATCTTTTTGACCAGTCTGTTGCACTCTGAAGGTAATGGTGAAGGTGATAGTAGTAGTGCAGTAGTGAAAACAGTAGTAATTGTAAATTTTAAGCTCATTACACATGCATACATTATGCGACGATATCATCAACTTAATCAATCAATCAAAAAAGAGATGATGATCACCACCACCACTACTAATACTGCCACAACCGTCGTCAGGGTCTTTCTCCGGTGATAATCCTAAAAAATGTTATGAACTGCAACAATGTAAGTTAGTGAGTATAAGTGGAAAACTTTTAGAAAAGATTATTAGATAGTTTGAGGTACACTTCAGAAGTATGATTTACAGTCCTCGTCTAGTCGACCTTAGTTTGTAACGTCTGGCTTTGACCGTGAAACAAAGTTTGCCGTCTGTTTGTCGTCGTCGTCGTTTTTGTCACTGTAGTGCACTTTGCTGTTCAGTGCTGCAAAGTGTGTGTCAGTGTGCAAATTACTGGAAAAATACCGTGCATACTCTAAACTACTTATTTTTCTCCCATTAACCCATTAAACTCTTTAAACAACAGCAATTAAAATAAATAAAATTAAAAAAATTTTGTTTATAAAAAAAATAAATAGTTGAATATACAGCAAAAAAGTGAATCAATGTTAGCAGAATGATTAAGGTTTACTTTACCCAAAACTCCCTCTAAAAGCGAACCATACCAGCTAGGAGCACTGCTACGGCCATCAGCGCACCGGTCACCTCCAGTGACCACCTCGCGGAGCGTGCATTTCCCCCGGGCGCCCCACTCTTGGTCACATCGCCGCAGCCCTGCTTCTGTGCGGTGCAGTCCGCCTTTGCGGCATTATCCACCAGCATGCCGAAGACGATCGCCAGGCCCTCGGTGCAGTTGGCGTAGGCCGGCAGCTTGCTGGTGTTCAGCATGCAGTGGTAGCGACGCAGGTGGAGGCAGCACTCGGCGGGAATCGGCTTCGAGCCGACGCCGTGGATGGGCATGTGGACGATGCCGCCGCAGTGGGCGCCAATGGTCTCGTAGTCGCGGTAGCACTCCACGGTTACCTTGCTCATTCGAGGATCGACGCCCTGGTCGGCAGCGAAAACGGACACTTTGGAAGTTTGAAGCAGCAAAGCTGTAGTGATAACGAGGATAGTAAAAAGGGTTGTGGCGGTGGTGGTGGTGGTGGTGGTGGTGAAAGTGGTGGCCATTTTTAGTGTTTTTGGTATCGATTGTTTCAAAAAAGAGTTTCTTTCAGTTGCACAAGTGTAAGATAAAAATTTTTAAATACTGTTTTAAACGAGTTACAAAAGTTAATTTTGGAAAACACCGACTAGTGACACATGTAAGAGCAAAGTGACAAACAAACCAAGTGTGTATGTGTGACTTTGGAGTTAAATAGGAGTGATTGGGGTTTAACTTATAGGTAGCAATTATCGATTTCTAAGCTTTATGATGAACAGTGCAAGCTAAAGTTATAAAACACAAAAAACTAGATCCTTTTAAGAACCGATAAATTTTTGTCGTGCAAACTAAAAAAGTAAATGACTCAAATCACGACAGAGCAATGCTATGATAAGTAAAAGGCAAACCTTTATATTTTATTTTTATCATAAGTTGTTGTTGTTACATACACTTTTTAGTTTTCTTGACCTAAACTTGCCTGTGTCAATAAAGGCGCTATCTTAAAAGCACCTACTACGTTTGGTAATTATTATATACTTTAGTTATTGTACATAAGTTTGTTAGCTGTTTTTAAATTGAGTGTACACCTTAAAAGGAAAATAACGGTTCACTTTTGGCTCATGAGAACTGATTAAGAATTTTTGACTAAAGCAAAGTTCCATAAGGTTTTTTAAACGCAGATGTTTTTTACTGCAAAACCAGTCAACAAAAGTAATTTTAGTCAATAAATGAAATAAAATTAATTTTATTATGTTTAAAATACATTATTACTATTACAAATAGATCAAGTGGAGAGAATAAGTGTTAACAGTAAAAAATGAGTAAATGAGAAATGAGAAAGCAGTGTATATCGCAAAAACAAAAAATCTGTAGTGTGAATTTTTTTTTGGTTTTTTGATGAAAGTGATATAAAGATGTGAATAAAGAAAGTGGCAAATAATAAGCAGCAGCAACATTGATAAGGTGTGTGTGTGTGTGTGTGTGCAGGGGTGTGTGGGTGTGTAAAGTAACAGTGACAAGCAGCATTGTGGTGGGAACACATAAGCATTTCAGCCATTTGTGGCAAAAGAAGACAATAAAATAAAAGCAAAAATCAATGAAAAAAATTGCAGCAATGCAAGGACGTAGAAGGTAAATGGCAAAAGAAAAGAAAAAGTGAAGGGTTATAAACTTGATGATAAGAACTGACTTTGATGGGTGGACCAGACTTATAGCGGCAATGTGTGTGTGTGTGAAGGAAATTAAAAAAATAAAAAAGGAGGAAAAGTGGAGGTTGTTTGTAAAAGTGGCAAAAAATAATTGTTGAAAGAAACGGTGACTGAATAATGAATCCAGAATAAACAAACTGTTTCATCATTTGACGCATTCACAGTAGTAGCAAATCACTGTTTACGGGAGCCTGTTTGGTTTCTGTTTGCTAATCAATCAATCACTGACTGAGAAAACTGCAAGCCAAAATTGCATTTCAATAAAATAAAGTAATCAGAGTAAGTTCGGACTGTTGTGTAAATGGGTAGGTGGGTGACGACTGAAATATGTTAAAGTATGAGCTCGATAAGTTTGCAGAGAATAAAACTTGATAATAGTGAAAGATGAAGAAAAAAGGGTGATTGCAGTAAAAATAAAGCAAGGGTAAAAGGGAAGTGATATAATTAATAAAAGTATGCAAATCGTTGTATCTAAAAAACAAAAACAAAATTGAGTTAAAAATCATCTAAAAAATGCAATCAATATTTAATTACTTACAGCATGTGGTTTGAGAAATAAAACTTATGTTTTATATTAAAAAACAAATTGTTTTTTCTCAATCTTTTTAGTTTTTGGTTTTCGATCAATCTTCAAGTAGCTCATGACTGGCTAGTAGTGTCCAGCAGGACGCCGTTACGAAGGGCGACCGTCACCTTCTCTTCGCCGGATATGTCCTGCACGCCCCTGTTTGACAGTGCACTTCCGTCCTCAATCAGCAGAATGGAGTGGTGCGTAGAGAAGATCACTTGCTGAACCGAGGGAAGCGCCGGGCAGGCGTCAAGGAGGGCGGAAATCGATGAGTAGGTGGTACTTCCGGTCCGGGCCTCGTTCACCAGGTAGGCCGTTCGGTAGAGGCGCTCGTACTCCAGCTCCTCCACGAGCGAAACTTCAACGCGCATCCGGTGAGCTGGCGGTTTGCAGGGAGAGGGCAGGTACTCGCCAACCGTCGCGTCTGACATCAACATCTGCACTGAGCCCTTCTGCAGCTGCTGCTCACTGGGCTCGGACAGGGTGGCCCACAGTGCGGAGAAGGAGTCCACCGCCTTCAGGTCCACCCTTAGGCGCGAGCAGTTGCAGTAGAGCCGGTGAGCATCTTCCTCCGTCTTTTCCGCCGTCCTGCTTTTGCGAGCTGCACTGAGCTCCTCTTGCTGCTGTTGCTGCGGCGGCGACGGCGGCTGACAGCCAATGCTGACGGCCAGCGGAAGGTCGTCCAGTGCCCCACTGGCCGAGCAGCGGGCGAGAGCGGCGCCAAAGAGGTTGCGCTTAAAAATTTGCACCATTAGATGGTCCAGCAGTTTTTCGCGGATTTTCGTCCGCTCTGAAAATGGCAGAGACATAAAGGGCGGCGGTGGTGGTGGTGGTGGTGGTGGTGGTGGTAGTGGTGGTGGTGGTGGTGGTGGTTGTGTAGGTGATGTGGCAATGGTTTTCACGGTTTTGGCATCTGTTTCCGCCGTTGATTTAATGGGCAACGCCGGTAAGGACTTCGGCGGACGCTCAAACCAGTATTTCGGTAATCTTCTTTTTTCACACTCAAAAAAATTCATCACTAAAAAAGAGAAACAACAAAAAGAACATTAGTAGTTGGTGAAATTAAAGTGAGGTTTCCTTCTTTTTTCTTTTTGCGATTGAGATTAATGAATTGCTTTTCTTTTTCAAATGTTAGCGTCTCTATTTTGTGCATTTCTCTCAAAATAAAAAAAATTGAATTCCATTTAAGAAAACCGCGATCACTTACCGCTTTCAGGTGCATTTGGGCCCAGTTGTTTTTGCAGCTCACCTAGCAGAAAGATGTCAAAGGCCAGCGTGCCAGAGGACGGGTCGATTTGAAAGTCGCCTCTCCAGTCCTTCTTGCCGGCAGCAGCTTCACAGCTTTGCAGCGTTGCCTTTTCACCGTTGCCTTCTGTTGACTTGGCGCTGCTGTTGAGACGCTGCATGCGCCGCATCTCCTCGATGGCCAGCCGCCGATTGACGCCAATGGAGTGATCCTGGCGCCCGGTGAAGCGGCGCAGCAGCCCGGCGGGCAGTGTGTGGCAGTTGGTGCGCACCGGCCCGACACCTTTCCGCAGAGCACCCACCCCAGCGGCGAAGGGCGTCACGATGGGCGAACTTGTGGTGATGCGGTCGCTGCTGCTGCAGGCAGACTCCATAGAATTTCCGCTTCTCGACTTCAGCGTGATCTTCAGCGGCTGGACGCCCTTCAAGGCGCAAATGCTCATCAGGATTTGGCCCTGTTCAGAGGTGAGGAAGACCTTTGCCAGTCGGATCAGTGTTTGCGCGAAGAAGGAGAGTTTCGGTCGCTTTTCTTTCAGTGCTTTAGTTGGATTCGGTTGTTGCTGCTTTTGTTGTTTACTGCCTTTTCGGAAAGTGGAGTCCTCCTCTTCCTCATCATTTTCGTTGGAAAAGAAGGAGCTTTCGCCTTCATCACTGGTGCTGGAGCTGAAGCTGTCGCTGTCGTTAAAGTCGCTGGCATCGTCGCTGTCGTCGTTGTCGCGTTCAGGAATCCACAGACGAGGACGAGGTCTAAAGTGATTATTTTCCTCCTCCTTTTCTTTATCGTCATTATCACCATTGCTTGCCTTTCCGTCATCATCCGTTTCCCGTTTTCGTTTAGGAGCGCGCGTATGGCCGCTGGTGCTGGCGCCTCCTGCTGGACCAGATTGGTTGCGGCCAACATTGCGGTGGTCATCATCGTCATCGTCATCGTCGTCGTCGTCGTCATCACCGTCAATGCCGTCATTGTTGTCGCCAGCGCTGTCATTGTTGTTACGTCCATTGCGACGTCCATCACCGTCCTGGTTGCCCTCGTCGCCGTTGTTGTTGTCACCTCCACCTGGTTGTCCTCCGTCGTGGTCCATGTCCTCGTTTTGGTTCCCACCACCGCCGCCGCCATTCGAGTCGTGGCCATTACCTCGATCATGATCATCACGGTTGTCACCATTTTCATTCTGTGGAAGGTCATTGCCTTCATTCTGGCCGTCGTTGGTGTCGTTGTTATCGTTTTGATAATCATCATCATCATCATCATCATCATCATTACCATTATCACCACTATAAGGCAAAGCCTCTTCAGGCGCCTCCTCATCTTCTTCCTGGCCGTCGAGAGGGGCTTCATCGTGGTAAGCTGGCTCTGTAAACGCCGAATAATAACCCGTTTGGTCTCTGATTTGAACTCTGGGCCGCTTTCGTTGCGAAGGACCGGCTCGCTGTTCTTCATCCTCATCCTCATCACCATCGCTGTCATCTCTTGCTCCGACCCTCTTCAGCACCGCCTGCCGCCGGTCAAAGCGACAGCTCATCGTGAAGCTGCTAGGCGCCTCGCCCAGGCTCAGCTGGAAGCTCTTCGCCTGCTCGGTGATGTTCAGCTTCACCGGTACACCGGCGCCCACCGCCCAGCGCTCAATCTCGGTGAAGCACTCCGCGGTGATGTGCAGCCGGGGCACTGGGTGCGCCCTGGAGAGGGCCTCCTCCCTCCCCACCTGCACCTTCGACAGCTCCCAGTTCCAGAAGATCTCCGCGCGGAGGAGGCGCCGGCTGATGCGGACGAGGTAGTCGGCCCGGTTCCGCCTGCCGCTTTCACCGCCTCCATTCACCGCCGGCAGCATGAACTGCTTCACCGTGACCGGGTCGACGCGCAGGTAGCGGGCGGCGGCGGTTTGCCGGCCCACCCGAGAGCTCGCCAACTTGTCGCCGCTCGGCGAGGTGAGCACCGCCTTGAAGTGCACCTTCCGCCCCTGCTTGTCGGCGTGCAGCGCCACCAGGCGGCGCTTCTCCTCCAGCTGTTGCGCCTCCTTGGGGAGGTAGTAGTCTTGTATTCGGTCCGCCTCGCCGTCGCCGTACTGCGGGTCGTCCTCGGTGATGGTGAGCACCAGCGGGAGGTTGGCAGAGTGAGTCATCAGCCCGGCAAGTAGCTGGCCGCTGGACACGTGGGGCGAGAAGAGGCGCCGGAGGATGGCCTGCACGGCACTGCTCACGTTCTCCAGCGCATGCTCGGTGTTGGTCTTCAGCGAGCCCCAGCGGCCGCCGATGGTGCTGTTGCCGACGCTGCTTTTCATCAGTACGCCCACTGGTGGTAGTGGTACCGGCGGTGGTGGTGGTGGTGGCGGTGTTGGTGGCGGTGGAGGAGGAGCTGCCATTGGTGCTTGGTTTGGTCCGTTCTCTGACGAGGAGGATAAAACTGAGTCCGAATTGGAGTTGGCCTGAGGAGAGTGCCCACTAAGCTGGCGAGTCGCCTGCTGGTCGTGCCGCGTGGCCGTGGTTCTTTTGTCACCGCCCGGTGGCCGCCGCCCGGAAATGCCGCCTGCCCCAGAGGTGGGTGGTGGTCCTCTGTCTGGCCGTCGTTCAGTGAGCTGCTCCAGCTCTCGGCTAAGTGATGAGCTGAGGTAGAGATTGAAGCGAGGCTCAGTTGAAGGAGAGGTTCCGGCGATCGGCTGAGAAGTCGATGCAGAAGCGGTGGCGGCGGCGGCGGCGGCAGAGGTGGAAGGCCTTGAAGCCTCGGCTGCTGCTGTGGCTGATGAAGATGAAGATGATGAGGAGGAGGATGAAGAAGATGATGATAGCGATGAAGTAGGCGAGTTCACCTCCAGCCATCCATAGTGGTAGATCTGCGTGGTAATCAGTCGCTGGCTGACGCGCACCCGCGGACAGTGGTTGGGGCCGCCCACACAACGGAGCGACCTCTTGACCACCTCTTCGGCAACCTGCTGGTAGAAAGCCGCCTCTCCGGCCGTTTCCGGCTCGCTCAGCCACTTCTCGTCGGTCGCCCTCTCCGCCAGCACCACAAAGTGGGGCGGGAAGCTGCGGATCAGAGGATCACCTTCTTTTTGAACTGCTCCTCCTCCTCCTGCCTCCTGTCTCCTCCGCCTCCTCTCCATTTCCTGTTCGTGCCGTTTGGCAAAGAGGCGCAGCGAGCTGATCGGCCGACCATTCTCGCCCTCCATTTGGGTGATCACCTCGGCGGGGCCGGCACCCTGCAGGGGCTCGCCGCAGAGGTCGTCCGTCTCCTGCATGGTGATGGACAGCTGGCTGATGGCCTGCAGGCGAAGCAGTGTCAACAGGCGCCGCCCGGTGACGTGTTCCGGCGAGAAAAGGTGCCCGAGGAGGTCTTTGACGGCGCGGGAGTTGAAGTCTGCCTCGCGGGAGGTGTCGTTCGGATCGAAGGGGGAGGGAGGGTAGAGGCGGTTCCGCTGCTCCGCCGCGTCGTAGCCCGCGTGGTCGTCCCGCTCGTACTCGTTGTAATCCACATTGGAGAAATACGGGTGGTGGTTGAGGTTGTAGTTGTCTTGAAAGTCCTCGTCGGAAATGCGGTAGCCGCCGGCGTCCAGGCGCACATAAGCCCCATTCATTTCCGCCGCCACCGTCGGCGGCTGGTCTTCCCCCAGATTTTGCTCTTCTGGTTCAGGGTTTTTGTGCTTGGCGACAGCAGCATTTTTTGGTTGTGCTTCATTTTGCTGGTCCTGTACATGATGTTCCGGTTGAGGGTGCTGCTGCTGTTCGTTCAGCTCGTTCATCGCCTCAGCCGCATTCTCCTCCCTCTCTATCGCTTCGTGATCATTTTGGTAGGCGTTTTCTGCCATTTGCTGCTGATGCTGTTGTTCAGCTAGATCGTTTTGCTGTTGTTGTTGTTGTTGTTGTTGTTGTTGTTGTTGTTGGTAGTGATACTGATGATGGTTGTCTTGCTGCTGAAAAGCATCATCCTCTGGCTCCGGAAAGTCGCCGACCATTTCTCCATTCTCTAGTCCATTTTCCTGCTCATTTCGGTTTTCTTCTTCTTCATCGTTCAGCGGCAGGTCGTCTGGAACGTTTTGCTGGTCATCGTTGTCATTTTTCGGTTGCTGCTGCTGCTCTTCCTGCTGCTGTTGAGGAAAGTTGTCCGCCATCAGAAGGCCGCCGTTTTCCTCACCCATCGCTTCGTTCTGTCTTTCGGCTTCTAATCTTGCCCTTAAAAACTCAGGGTTAACTCTGATATGATGCTGATCAAAATCAATCTCAAATGGTCCATTTCGCCGAGGAGAAGGAGAACGAGGAGGAGGAGAAGGAGGACGAGGAGGAAGAGGAGGAGGAGGAGAAGGAGGAGAACGAGGAGGAGAAGGAGAAGCAATGTTCGGTATGTCCAGTCGAGCCCGGGCATTCGGCAAACTGTCATTGTTCACCGGTGCATCAGCAGCATTAGCAGCAGCAGCAGCATTAGCAGGAGGTCGTTGCTGTGGCGGAGCCGTGATCTCTCTAATGAACTGAATTTCGTCGTCGTCGTCGCTGCTGCTGTTTCCCTCTTCTTCCTCCTCTTCCTCCTCCTCTTCATCATCGCTCACTAGATCGACGATTTCAACTGGCCGGTGGAGCGGTGCATTGGCTCTGTTCGGTCTGTTAACCTGATTTGGAGCTTCATTGGCTTCGTTTTGATTGCCGTCCACTTGACGTCCAGCATTATCATCATTTCTTCGGTTCACCTCCTCGCCTGGGTGCTGCAGCAGCTCGTCGGGAAAGTTGGGAAGGTTTTGTTCGTTAAGGTGATTTCCGTTTTGATGATTGTCGTTGTCATCGGCAGGCTGCTGCTGTTGTTGCGGCTGTTGCTCTTGATGTTCCTGTTCGTCATCATTGCCATCTAAATTTTCATTATTTTGTGGAAATGCATCATCATCACCGCCACCTTCGCGGGGGACATTGTTTTCATTGTAGCCGTCGTCGTCGTCGTCGTTGTCGTCGTCATGATGAAAACCGTTATGAAGATCATCCACCTCCATTTGAAGAGGAGCTTCGTTCTCAAGGCGATCATCACCATCATCAACACCATCAAAGTCGTCACCGTTTGCAGCATCAAAGTTTTCATTGTCAAGTGCGGCCTCTTCTTCGACTAGCTGGTGTTCATTATGGTCATCATCGTGGTCAGCATCAGGGGCAACATTGGCGTTATTGGGATGTTCCTGGACTAGAGCACCATTTGGGGCGTCATCTCTGCCAGCAGCGACAACAGCAACACCATCTTCCCTCTCATCAGGCACCAGCTTGAGAATGGGCAAGTCCTCCTCTCCTTCCCAGGCGGACCTCTCCTTCGGCCCCCAAATCCACCCCACCAGCAACCACCAGCTCTCCGGCTGCTGTTGCTGCTGTTGTTGCTGATCTCCACCACCCCCTCTTCTTCTGGCTGCATTCACCCGATTCAGCAGAAACCTCGTCGGGCGGCAGCGCCGACCACCGACGTCCAGGTTGGCCAGTTGGCTGCTCCGGTCGACCAGCTCGAAGCGGAGCACCGGAGCCGGTTGCTGCTGCTGCTGCTGCTGCTCTGCTTCCTCTTCTTCGCCGCCAGCGGTGCCCCAGCGCCGCACCAGTCTGCCCAGGTGGCGTTCCTCGAAGAACAGCTGCGGATAGGGCGCCCTGTCCACCGCTCGCCGCCACCTCGGTCCGGTGGTGTGTTCCAGCGGGTGGGCGGCCATCCACCGCTCCAGGCGGCCGTAGAGGCGCTTGTCGATGACGAGACGGTTGTCCGGCCGACCGGTGTACCAGCGGAGGGTGTTCTGAGCGGCCGCCAGCTCGGCTCGAATTAAGTCCACTATCAGCCAGTGGCTCAGCCGGTGGCGGTGGAAGCGTTCACCCGGCCCGGCGTGGTCACTCAGCTCCGCCTCCGCTTTCTCCACCTCGCCGAAGGTGGTGATGGAGGCCTTGAAAGCGGGCATTGCCACCGACGCCTCCGCCTCCTCCGCCCCCTCATCTTCGTCGTCCAGTAACTCGAAGATGACAGCCAGCGGTTCGTCGACCCGTTCGGCGAGTCGCAGCAGCAGCTCCCTGTTGTTGACGCCGCCTCTAGGGTGGCAGAAGAGTTTCTCGAGGAAGATCAGAAGAGCTGACGTTTTTATCCTGCCCTCTTCGAAGGCTCTGTCGGCCTCGGCAACGGGTGCGTTTTGGCGGTTCTCCGGAAGTTCTGCGTTCATGGGCTGATCACCTTCTTCTTCCTCAGACTCATCATTTTCGCCCTCGAGATCGTTTTCATTTGCAAACTCTTCAGCCGCAGCATTTGCAGCATTTGCAGCATTTGCAGCATTTGCAGCATTTGGATCATTTTCAAATACATTTGGATCAGCTGCCACGTGTTGATCATTTTCAAATACATTTGGATCAACTGCCACGTGTTGAACATTTTCAAACTCGGCGGCAACGGCATTTAGATTGCCCTCAAACAGATCTGCGTCAAATTCGGCGGCAACAGCATTTGGATCCCCTTCAAAATCAGGAAAGTCATCATTTGAATCATCATCTAGCTCGTCAACAGCTGCTGCAGCAACAGCATTCGGATTGGCTTCCAGCTCAGCAGGAGCAGGAACAGCCGCAGCATTTGGATCATTTTCTATCCGAGCAGCAACTGCATCAGCATTGAAGGCATCGCCATTTGCAATTTCTTCATTAGGTCCTGCGCCTTCGACCAGGTGATTTGGCTCACCTTCACCTTCAGCCAGTCTTTGATCATCATTATTTGCCAGCTGCTCCACCAAAGGGTCCATTACTCCCGCTTGATTGACGATGGGGGCGAAATAGTCGACAATGTTTATGGGAGGATCCTCATCGGTTACGGGGGCATCCTCATTGTACGGCAGCTGTAGCCCATCATCGTTGAATTCGTCCAAAAGGACTTCATCATTAGCTCCTTGATCATCGGCGCCGTTGTCAGCCTGTTTATCTGCCCCCGCCACCGCAACTTCTTCTTCCTCCTCTTCCTCTTCCCGAGCGGACATACTGATCGCCATCACCAGTTCACCGTTTTCCCAAAGACTGACGCGGTGCTCTACTGAACTAGTGTCATCACCATCTGCAGCTGCTTCATTTGCTCGGTCGCCGTCCTGGGGAACGTCCAACTGTTGTGGCTGGTTGATGTTGTTGTCGTCGTTATTTGCTGCAGCAGCTTCAACTCCCTGTAAAGAACAAAATATGTCAAATGTTATTAAGTCAAACTTAGATTTAGCGTACTCAAAAATAGTAAAAAAAGTAATGAAAAATTGAATTCAGTTTTCGCTATCTTTTCTAAAAAATAAAAACTCTTTAAATAAGTTTGTTTTAACTTACAATGTTATCAGGCTGAGAGGGGCGATCTTTGCGGCGAGCTCCAAAAACAATGGAGTACTGCTTGTCTGCCAGAACCCTAGGTAGAGCTTCCCGTCCAATGTCCTCGTTGTTCAGTTCAAGACGGCTAAACTTCAGGTCCGGATACGGCTGCTGAGGCTCGCCCTGCTGCTCGCCGAACAACTCCACTTGATCGATGAACTCCTGCGTGAAGGTGAGTTTCATCGCGGGGACCTGCGCGAGCAGCTCCTCTGCCCTCTTGGAGCCGTCTCGCGTGTGGCGCCACTGCCAAACTGCCTCCTGAAGCAGCAGAGCTCGACTGACGCGGACGACGTAGTCGGTTCGGCGGACGCCGGTCCGAAGTTGCTCCTCACTCAGCAGGTAAAAAGTCTGGACCTGGTCTTGCTTTTCCTCATCAGTCATGTTGTTGGCAGTATTGACCGCCCAGCTCCCGGGCCCCTTCAGGGAATTGATGATGACTGAAAGGGCCGGTCGAACGCCGTTTGCCGTCTGATGTTCGGCGATGAGCTTCACCATCTTTGAGTGGTGCTGGTCGTGATCAGCAGCAGAGTTTGCATTTTGTTGCTGTTCGGCGGGTGTCAGTAGCTGCAGCGGGTTTGCCTCTTCAATGGTGATCGCAAGGCCGGTGCTGTGCACGCGACTGGTGAAGCCGCTGAGGAGGCGGACTACCGCCGACTGCTGCTGCTCCTCGCCCCTTTTTCTTCCCGGTGAGCGCTTCTCTTCTGGCTGGAACACTGCCCGGAGAATGGCAAAAAGTGAGTCCTGCTCGACAATTGACTTTGCGGTTGTCTCCAGGCTGTCCGCCTGTCGTGAGGAGCCAGCGGCGGTGTTGTTTACCAGTGACAGCAGCGCCGCCACGTTTCGATTGTTGTGCGCCTCATTTTGCTTGTCCTGGTCCAGCAGGTCGGCGTCAATGGCAATGGGAGGGATGGGAATAGGAATGAGAATGGGGGCTGGAATGCTGTTGCTGCTGATTTTTGGTGAAAGTAAGGAAAAGGGAAAGGATTAGAAGTTTGAAACTAAGTAGTTTAGTTTTGCAACTAGCTTACCTGTTATTGTCACTGTTACTTGGATTGTTGGTGGGGACACTGTTGTCTGTGTTGTTGTTGTTGTTGCTGCTGCTGTTGTTTGTGTTGTTGATGGTGGGGGCTGTGTTATTTGGGTTGTCGGTGGGAGCTGTATTGTCTTTGTTGCTGTTGTTTGTGTTGTTTGTGTTGTTGCTGCTGCTGTTGCCACTGTTCTGGTTGAGATTGTTTGTGTTGTTGAGATTGTTGGTGTTGTCGAGATTGTTGTTGTTGCTGTTGTTGTTGAGATTGTTGTCGTTGAGATCATTGTTGAGATCGTCGTTGTTGTTGTCGCCACCGCCATCCTCCTCCTCCAGATCTCCTCCGTCTCGATCTCGGACTCGGTTTCGCTCCAAACTGCGACTGCGACTGCGACTGCGACTTCGACTTAGGTTGCGGCTGCGACGACGACGACTGCGACTTTGGCTCTGGTTGCGATTAGTTGCCTGCGGTCGCTGCTGCCCCTGCCCCTGCTGCTGTCCCTGCTGCTGCCCCTGCTGCTGTCTCTGCTGTCGGCGAGTGAGCATCTGCTGCCCTGAGGCCCTGCCGGGAACCACAGGAGTGGGGGCAGCAGTGGCCTCCCCTCCTCCTCCTCCCAGGCTCTGCCGACTGGGCAGTGGAATCTCCCGGTTGCCCGCCGCTCGCCACTCATCCAGCGCACTGCAGTCCTTCACCACCTTCTCCGGCTCCCAGGTGGGCTCGTGCCATTCGAACCACTCGACGTGAAACAGGCGGAAAACCTTGCACCGTTTGTCCACGCGGGCCTGCTCCTCCTCGGTGAGCTCGGCGAAGCGGCGCACCTTCTCGCCGATGATTCGCTCCACGAACCACTCGCCGGTATGCGGGTCGCGGCCAATGTTCTGCTGCTCTTGTCTGCGAGCCATCGCCTCCTCTCCTTCGGTTTGGTAAACCCCAAATTGGCTGATTTGATTTTCCCTTGTCGGGCCAAGGCTAGTCAGTTAACGTCCCAAAGCTCATGAGGAATTCTTGGCAAACAGGTAAAGTTTTGAAAAGAGACGGGAGAAGGCAGGAGAGCAAAAGCTATTTACGGGAAGTTTTCGACAGCTGGAAAGTTCCTGAAAAATGGAGAAAAGTTGTTGGCATTGATGATGGTAAAAGTGGTTTGGTAAAAAGCAAACTGATTGCTGACAGATTGGCTAATTGATTGAAACGCAAATAAAGTTAAACTCATTTAAATGTTAATTTAGATCTTAACTAAAGCTGTAACAATAACAACTTTTTAATAAAATGTTAGTAAAGGATGCTAAATGCAAACTAGTGGCTAGTCATTTTTTGTTGCAATTGCAAAACTTTGCTTTAAATCTGATGACAAAGTCTAACCTGCTAATTACGCTTGTGAAAACTAAAATAGTAATTGAATTTAAATATAATTTAAATATAAAGCGTGTCATAGCTGAAAAGTTACTCTAGTAATAATAGTACCAAAATGATTATGTTTCACTTACCTGGTGTGTCATTGAACGATGAACTTTTAGCTTAAAAAGTATTGAAGAAATTGGTTTCAAGTGTTGACTCAGAAGTATTCCACAAGTATTTGACGACGACAGTTTGTCGAATCACAATGTGCAGTGAAAAGTGATGCTCTCAGCGATTTCTCACTAAAGTATTATGCAAACGCAAAGATGCAAAGATTGAAGCAAAAGTACGTGAATCTCAGCACTGATATCACAAAGATGGTGGTGGTGGTCAGTGTTTGAAAGTACAAAAGAAAGTGAAATGTTTGAAAGTGAAATGCGTAAAACACAAGTGAAAAAGAAACGGAAGCAAAATGCTGACTGTAAACAAGGGCAAAGCTGAAAGCTGTTGTTTGAAGATTGCAAGAAATTGCTAGAGTGAAATGAGTAGAAGAAGAAGATTGAAGTATCGGAAAAGGAAGAATCACAAAGTGGTTGAAAACGGAAATGGTAAAAGCAGAAATGGAAAGTTTGATGCAAAGTCAACGGCTCACGCAAAAGCGAGGGAACCAAGAGAGAAACGCACGTGTTTGCGAGTCAATGCGCCAAAGCGTGACCCTTTTGAAGACTATTTCCACACGAGAGGCGCTAGGGCCTGGGTCGGCTCAGAGCACACAGCGCTCAGGGAAAGGGTAAAGTTTCTAAGTGCAGAAAAAGAGAAAAACACAGTTTCGGAAGTGAAAAGATTTTGGCGGAAAGCGAATCCAAACACAGCAGGCAGTTTTGTTTTTGGCCACTTTGAGTCGGGTGACAGTGCTGGTGAAAGTATTTTGTTGATATCGTGGTTGGTGGTTGTGGTAGTGGTGGTGGTGGTGGTGGTTTTAGCGGCGCTGTCAACCTGAAGCTGGAGCAGGTGGGAAAACTGGTAAAGAAGATCCTCACTTGGCGAATGAGGATCCTCTTCGTCTGCGGCAATCAAGACAATGGCAGCAGTGCTGTGTGTGCTCGACAAAATCAGCTCTCTCGCTTTCTGTCGTGCTGAAAACTGGCAGTGCGTACTACTCACCGCTGCTTCTCCTCCTGAAGCTGCTGCTACTATTACCACTGTTGTGGTGTGGCGCACTTCGAGTGGACGAGCAGAAGGCACAGCGCAGCCTGAAGACGAGAAGAGGCAGCGAAATGAGTGAAAGGCTTGGCGAAGATGGCAAATGGCAGCCAGAACTGCGACGGCGCCAGTGGTAGTGGTAGTGGCACAGACTAACGCCACCACCACAGCCAAAATGGCTGTGCTCCTGGTCACAAAGTCTGTGTGCTGTTGTTATTGTTTTGCTGCTGCTGCTTCTTCGGTTGCAGACGCTGCTGCTTTTAGGCACTCTACCCAAAGGTGCAGTGGCGTTTCACTTTCGCCACACAGTTCAGTATAGCGTGTTCAGTAAAATTGGCTTTTTTGTTTATACATCTCGCTGGCTGTTGGCTGCCTGTGTCGTGCTGGTAGTCTGAGTCTGAAACGCGAACACTTTTCTCTCTTTTCTTCTCTCTTGAATGCATCGCCGCATCAAGGTATCTGCCTCATTTTTGTGTTTCTTTTTCTTTTTGCCTGCTTTTACGTGAAATGAGCACGGCAAACGCTGCTGCCGGTGTCTTTGCCGTCGTAAAATGGATAGTTTCTGGTCGTAAAGGCTGGTGATGGCGATCAGTGGTGCCTAAAGGGTTGACGATGATGGTTATCTGTAGTTTCCGGCGTAAACTGTCCGTCTGTCTGACTGATACTGGTTGAGGGTGAAAAAGTGGAAAAGATGGTAGACAATCAAAAGACGATTTCTCTAAAAATGGTGCATTTCTAGTATGTCCAGTCATTTGCCGTGACACAGTGTGCACGCAATACAGACACCTTTCATCATCACGTTTGTCAAAACTAGATTCAATCAGTGCTACTTGCTTAGTAGCGCAATCTCAATTTAATAAGGTTTAACAGGGTGAATTACTAAACCCTAAAAGCGGTCAAATTAAAATCATATTTCCAATTGATAAAAAATCAATATTTTTTGCACTGTCTACTGAAAAGTGCTCTCTACATTTGTGTAAACAATAGGACACTTTTTGTTTGTTTTTAGTAAGCACTTCTGTAAGCGGCAAAAAGGGACTAATTTTTTAACTTTCTTTGCTTGATCTAAAAAATGTGTTCACTCTTTTTTAAGTCTGTGCACCAAAAAGGCTACAGAATCAAATTCCAAAAATCAAATCATTTGCATCAGTGGTGCACACATTTTTTTCCAATGCCATTAATTAGCGTATAAGTTCTCTTTTATTAGTGACGCTCAAACTGGACACTCACAAAATAAACATACTACAAACAAGGACAGTTTGTTTGTTTTCTTTTGAATTTGGCAAATCTAGACAAAACAAGGTAACATTTTGCCAATTAATGGTAGTCTCTGTTGCTGCTGCCACTGCCATTTGCAAATGCCATTTTTAGCATAAATATTGGTGCTGTTGCTATTTTATTCCTAGCTGTCGGTAGGTGGCTGGCCATGTTTCTTTTTTTTTCTTTTTGTTTAGCCGCCATCTTTGCTGCAACTAAAAAAACAGGCAATTGTATAGCCGTTGAATTGAGAAAACTGAGCTCAGAACCGAAGAACTGAAAACTGCAGCAAAAGAGAAAAAAAGAGGGGGACAGGGGACAGTTTTGGCAGGTCGATTGAAGTATCGGTACTTTAAATGAGTGCCTATGCTGCTTAGATCAGTTTGGTTCTAAAGTAAAATGCGTGTATCGTTAAATTGACTAAAAACAAATAGGTATCATAGAGTAAATTAAAAGCAATATCAAAGCACACAAGAACTTAATTTCTGCCTAACAGTGTATCATACAGTGTTTTTCATCTTAACACTTTTTCCCACTGTTTTTCAGTGTTTTCCAGCAGTGCTTACCGTTGCTCAAAATGGGCTCAAACGGAATAAAATAGCGAGAGAGAGAAAAAGATAGTGAGGGGTAAACGTTTGTCTGGAATGGAAAAGGGGAAGAGGTGAATTTGCTTTGACTATGTGCTCTATAATGATGTACTTGTACTGAAGACGTACTTGAGCCAAATGAGTTCGGGTAGTCACTTAGAGCTCCTTGAGTGCACAGCTCTTTCAGTTTGAGCTCCTTTAGTGGGTCCTACCATCCTTTCGCTAAGGCCAGCCATACTGTTGCCCCCCTTTCGATTGTCTGGTCGATGCGGCTATGGTTTTGGCAATATGGCAATGGCAATGTAGCCACGTCGTCGCCCAGTCTTGCCAGACAGCTCGGCTTTTCCAAAGCGCATCGCTGGAGCCTAGCAGATGAATTTGAAGTGCAATTGGGAGCCTGAATTGGGAAGCCAGACTCGCAGGCAGACAATCACTAGAGACTGAAAACTCTCTCTCTCTCTCTCTCTCTCTCTTTCTCTATCTAGAGAAGAGACGACCAAAAGTGACACTATAATCAAGCAATTTCTGGTTAGGCACTGGTAATGGTGGTAGTAGTCTATCATCGGTAGAGGTATTCCACTCTTTCCCTGTTTGAAACAGTGTGAGCTATCTTTCTCTCATTTGCTCCCATTGCCCATTGCTTGGTAATTAAATTAGGTTGTTTGTCTGCGGTGCTGTTTTAGAGCGGGCACAAACTGCAAAAATGCTAAAGGTGTGAGCTTCATTTTAAACAATGATGATGCGAGGATAATTTTTGACAGTTTGAAAAAGCTTAAATTTTAGATTAGGTTCAAACGGTCAAGGGCAGGTCAATCTGACCTAGACAACCATTGGAGTTAATTGGTTTAACTGATAAATGTCTAAAATAAAAAAACATTGCGCGTCATTGCAATAAAGTAGAGTAAGATGAACGGCAACATTGACTTTGCAAAATTTAGCTTTGTTAACTTACAATTTTAAATTTTCTAATTTACCATCTAACACTTTTTACTACTTTTTTATTGCAAGTTTTTCCGGAGTACTAAATCACAAAAATAAATGTGTGAGTGTGTTTCATTGAAAACAGTTTATAGCCGCTTTTCCAGGTAAACTGCTTAAGCTTCAAATGAGCGTTTTTCCTCAAAACACATTAAAAGGGAATTCAGGTCACTGCAGTTAACGTCTCCGTTTTAATCGGCGGTGTTCAAAAGCCAACTCAAAAATTGACCGAAAGAGGGAGTACCACTGCCGGTCGTTTTAAGGGCTAATTTAGCAAACAAAACGGAAAAGGAAAGCACTGAGCATTATTGACAACAAAAAAACATTAGCAAAATATAGAAGGAGATAGCACTGACGACTTTCCTTTTACTGTTGCCAAAACTTTTTTTAAATTTAAATTATTTTATGTCTCTAAAGCCACTAAAACGTAATTTAAAATCAAAACGCAAAATTGATTTGAAACCGTAAAAACAATTTTTTGACTAAATTGGTGTTAATGAAAAAACCAGAAAGAAACAACAATTTGCTTTCACGTTCATTTTTTCAGCATTTCCTGCTCCAGTGTGGATGCATTAAAAAGCTTAGGCAACTTGATCAACAGCCAATTTCCAATCTAATTTGCCAAATTGGTAAATGGGCAAATCAAGTAAGCAACCGTAGCGCTAATTTGCCCGTTAGTTCTGGGGTACACTTTGAGGACAGCATCACAGAATCGGCGGCAGCAGCAGCAACAACAGCCAGCCAACGAGTCATCTGACTACAAAATTCTGCTTTTGACAGGAGCCCTTCTACTTGCCCACTTTGCCCATTGTGAATGTGTGGATGTGTGCACTTGTAAAGGTTGTGCGTGGGCAGACGTGAGCGCTAGGTTTGCTGCTGCTGCTGATTCCGCTGCGTAGGTTGGCCTAGCCTGAACGAGGAGCTGATCCACGATCAAAGCAAAAAGGGCCAAAACGGCCACCAAATCGGCAACCAATGTCCCTGAAGTGTCCCTGAAGTGGTTCGCTAGTGGTGCTGATCGGTTTGTCTGCCTGCCTGTCTCCCTCCCCTCTTTCTCCTTCTTTGCTGTTGTTGTTTTTGTTGCTGTCTACCCCCGTCTGTGTCTGCATCGCACTTTCATTTGCTCTCTTTTTCTCTCACTCTCTCTCTCTTTATTTGCGCAACGTACACCTCACTTCACTTCACATCACATCGCACTCACATCACTGGCAGTGCTGGGCAGAAGAGAGACTGAAGAGTGGTGGCAAATAGAGTGGTGGCCACGGTGGTAGTCCATCATCTATAGACTCAGACGGTCTAATTAAATTATAATACTCAAGAGCTGAGCTAGGCTGAACACTAGTAGCAATAGTAGTAGTAGTGCCAACCACTTTCACTTTTGCTTTCATTTCTCGAGAAGGGCTGAGGTGAAAGTGGTGCTGCTGTTTGACGACAATGACGGCTGGTGGTGATGGGGCCTTAGCAACAACAGCAGCAGCTCCAACATCGCTGCTGCAAAGTCCTCGGCCATTGAAATGTTGGCAGTGTATCAAAAGCTGAAGCATATGTGTGCTGGAGTGGCCAGTGAAGTGGAAAAGTGCGCGCCACTTTCAAATGTCAGCAGTGCAGCAGCAGCAGCAAGGGTATTAAAAATCAGCGCAAGTACCCAAAAAAGCTGCAGACAGAACGGTTGAGATTTTGAGAAATCACATCGTTGTTTGCTTAAGCTGGCTTCAACTTTTTTTTGTTTTTTGTCTGGTTCATGCTGTACTCAACCTGTACTCTGCATTGCTGGTGCTGCTGGCTGTGTTTTCAAATTTGTTAGCAAAGTTTGTTTTTGACAAACTGCTTTTTGTTTAGATGTGTGTCTAGCAGCAGCTTTGTTTAGAACTCCACTAATGAGCGTGTGAAGAGGAAAGCCAAACTGGAAGAAGGTTCAGCAACCAGATTGGAAAAACTGGTTGCACCTGAACAGCTTTCAGGCACTAATGATGTTAAATTTGTCTGTTTGTTTGCTTGTTTCATTGGATTAATTAATGCGAAGCCAAAGTGTGTGTTGTGCTGTGAGAACTCTTTTCTGAGTTTTGTTGTGAGAAACAAGGCTGCTGTTGTGTTTACTTTTTGTGAGGTCGATATTGATACTGCAGTTCTAGGCAGATATGTCTCTTCTGATTGACTGATTATCATCATCATCAGTTCACTTCATTGAGTTTTCAGTTGAGCTTTCCAGTTAAACGACACATCTGGCACAACAACCCTGATAATGGTGATGACGATACAAACGTTTGCAGTGTTAATTAGAACACACTGTCTATCAAAACAAATGAGTGAAAAATCAGTTTACAAAGCAAAATCTCACAGTTTCATTAGCTGCCTGACACCGATCGCTGGTTTTGGTCACACAGACAGTCAACCAGACAAGCAATGTGACAATCAGACGATGCAACTAACTCTATAGCAAGCAATCTGGTTGAACTAAAAGATATACACTCAATACACAAAAATGGTTTTAGGTTATTCAGTTTAATTGTTTTAAAAATCTTAAAATATGAAATCACTTAAAAGTGGAAAGTATGTACAAGATGAGAAAGAGAGGACAGGTAATAAATAAAATAGTAAAAACAGTCAAGCTAGTGTTTTGAAATATATTACAAATTGGTATATAGTTTGTCTAGATGGCCACAAAGTCCTCCTCATATCCGCACATTGAAGCGGCGCGCCATCGCCTGAAAGTGCGCCTCATTGCGAAAGCTCTTCAGCGCCTTCTTCATGATTGCCTTGATCAGCTTGTCGTAGAGGATGTCAATGTCGTCCTGAATTAGATCCAGTACGGCAGTCATCACAAAGTCGGGCACTCCTTTAAAATGAAAGTTCTCCCGTTCGATGGTCTTCTGCTCGATGCGAAAGCTGTTTAATTCGAGGCGCTGCTCGAGGAGGTCCGCTTCGAGGACGCCCGACAGGCGGATGACGGCAAAGCGGCTCTCATAGCTGCCGTAAAACTTCTGGAAGAAGGCGTTGAAGGTGAGCTGGGCGGTGACGGAGACGTTGCGGAGCTCCACGCTGAAGGCCGTTCGGGTGATGGGGTGATTGATGAGGTGGTGAGGCACCAGCGGTGGCTGGTGGTGATGCGAGTGAGAGTGGACGGTAGTGCAGGGCGGGCCGGTGGCGAGGATGGAGCCGTAGGAGTTGATGGCGGTGTCGTCGACGTGAAGGTTGGCTGAAGAGAGAGAGAGAGAGAGAGAGAAAAAGAGGTATTGATAAGTTAGAAAATTTTGGTTGATAGGTTGATAAGAAGTGTCTGTCTGCTTGCTCCCTGGCTTACCATGACTAGTGTCGACTTTGAAGGTGAGCACTGACTTGCGAATGTGCTTCATCACGTAGTCCATCTCGCCGGTGGTGTTCACCGCTGGCAGCTGGCAAAACTGTGGTGGCGGAGGAGGCGATGGTGGTGGCGGGGCTTTTGGGAGTTCTGTGGTAAAAGTAAATGGTGTAAAAGTTAGTTTAAGCCAATTTACTAAAATAATCCTAAGGTTTAAAGTGGTTGTCACTTTTTTTTGTTTGCATACCTAAGCAGACGGCCGGGCTTAGCTGTGCAGCGGAAAAAAGTAAACTGCTGGTGAAGATGATGATCAGCGTCATTGTGATGTGGTAGTGGAGGTAATTGTGATAGTGTGATTAAAACTATGAAAATTGACAATAAATATTGTCAGTAGATGTAGAAGTCTTTTAGTTGAAGCAAAAAAGTTTAGGTTTAATCGATTGAAGTGAAAAGAGGTAGTTGAGGAGAAGCTTGATTGAATGAAACGCGGGCAGCAGCCAACGCTTAAATACTCTTTCTATCAGAAGCTTGGGGTCTGGTGACTCTACACTGAGAGGTGCACCGGAGAAGAAGACGAAGGGAGCACAAGATAGAGATGCAAAAATTGATAAGTTTGTCAAGTGGTCAGTGGTCAGTGTCTGTATTGATATAGACTGATCGTGGTTGTGGTCAGTGCCGGTGTCAGCAGTCAAGTGGCCGCACTCTGCCTGCCGTCCAGTGCCTTTTGGCCTGCTCTGGCCAGTGCCGGGTCGTCTGCCTACGTGACCGGCGACATGCACTTGTTGTCAGCTGCAGCAACAGACGAGCATTGGTCAGTCTGCTGTTGCTGCTGCTTCTGCTGCAGCTGACCTTTGACATGTGTGCAAGTGTGTGTGTGTACTGAAGAGAATGAGAGTGTAGGTCAGAAGGGCAGTTTCGGCCAGCTGAGGGCACTCTAGTGCCTTCTGCCTGTTCTGGACTATGTGCTCTCTGTTCCGTATTCAGTAACTGACGACGGACGACGGACGGCCCGTCGTGAAGTGCAAACCGCTGCCATTGCAGCTGTTGCAGCTGTTTGGCAAACGTGCACTGAACAAAATTGCTGCTGTTTTGCCGGTAGAAATGAAGAGAAAGTGTGTGTGTTGTGTTGTGTTTTGGTTTTCAAAACAAAATGAAAGATGGAAAGGAGGAGAAGAAGGAGGGGCTGGACTTCAAGCACAGTGGTAACAAGTGTGAAGGTTTTGAGAATGAACTGAACTGAACTGGCTGACTATTTAAAGAATGTTTGCGATGTTTGTTTGTGTTTGGGCAAAGGTTAGCTGTTTTAAGGCTTTTGAAATGAGTGTGGTAACCTTGACCAAGAACAAAAAAGTAAGGAGAAAGGGGTTGCAAAATGATAAGCTTCACTGCTATCAAGTTTTCTGGCCGGTTTAATCAACTTTATGTCTGTTTGCTTTGCTGTCTATGAGACTACTGTTTCAGCGATTAAAACTGGTGATTACTTAACGCTGCCAATTACTGTGAACTTGAACGAAAAGAAATGTTTCATTTTTCTGGCCACTAGTGTCTGGCTACAGTCGAGTTAAGAAGACTACCAAAGCTTGTGTGCGTGATAAAGATTGATAAGTGTTTGTGTGCTAATTCTCAGTCATATCGTTATGTAATGATTGTCGTATTAGAAAAGTATATCTAAAATATCAGAAATATTTAAGTGTATTACTGTGGATATTAAGCAGAAGCAATGACATTATTTATTGTCAGTTTTGTTTGAAATGTTTGTGTAATTTAAATGTGAAACAAATGCGTTTATAATAATGCACAAATGCAAATAAGTTTAAGCTGAAAACAACGTTGAACGTTTTATCATTAATTTTAATTGCGTTCTGCATTCAAAATTATAGTCATCGTAATCAAACCGTGTCATCAAAACACAAAAATCAATACTTTAGTGTCTAATTAAAAAACTACTAATTTCCGCATTTCTAATTAAAATCTAGTAGTGAAAGTCAAAACAACCAGTGTTCTTATTTTACGAATGTGGTCCATTGGTGAATAGAAAACTGTTTTTGCCAACCAATCGTTAGTATTTGCTTTGAATGAAAGGCTGCTGTTGCTGATGCCACTTTTGCAATAACAACAACAACAAAAGCCACCACTACCACCACCACTACCATTACCTAATGATGATGCACACGGCACATTTGGGGCACTAAATTAATTTGGTTATATTCAATTGAATAATAATTCTCGCTAACGCCAGGGAAACTCATTAGTGAAAGTGTGCGCGCCAGCTTGATGCACCAGCTCTGAGCTGAGCTTCAAATTCGGCGGCGGCAGCGGCGGCTGAAGCAACAACAAAAACAACAGCACACTGGCAGCACTGGTCCCTATTTTGATCCACTGCCTCACACTGTGTGCACTATGGGCACTACTGCTGCTGACACTAGTGCGTCTCTCTTTGCCTCCTCAACACCGTACCGCACACTGTTCCAAGGTGGCCAATGTGTGGATCGAGTGGCCCAAATGCATTGCAGCAGCAGCAGCACTGCCAGATCATGTGCGCGCCTGTGCACCACAGAGAGAGCAAAGGAGAGCGCCACAGAGAACAGCGTGGCAATCTATAGCAAGTGAAGCACGGTAAACACACACGCACACATATACACACCAGAAAATGAAAATGCATCTGAAAAGCTCGGTTCGGTTTTGCTCTCCTTCTTCTTTCTGTCTTCCTTCTTCTTCCTTCCTTGCCATGTTCTCTGAGCATCGGCAAATGTTCTCTCTGTGTGTTTGTGTGCCAGTGAAAGTGCCACTGTCTCCTGTTTTCTCGTTTTCAGCAGTACTGTACCATCCACCGCCGCTGCAGAATCTACTGCCTTGCTCAGACTGAAAAGAGAGAAGGAGAGAGAATCCAGCACACCGAGCACATTGAGCGAGCAAGCGACGCCGAGTGGCTGGCACATTAAGAATTGGCCTGTCGAGTAGATTCCTCTGCCGTCAAGGCCACTGATGCTGCCGTTGCTGCTGCCACCGTTTCTCAATTGTCATCCCCCAGCACTCTTCCTAGTCAACAGTCATCAAAAATCGAAGCTTACCATCTTCATCAGTCCTAAGTCAAAAAGTGATAAGAATTCACCGCTGCAAAGCGCTGTGATTGTTGACAACGGCATCAACGGAATCGGCGCCAAGAAGAAAACGGTGGTGAAGTTTGTTGTGACAGCCAAGGCGGCCGCTATCGCTGCTGCCGCCGCCGCTGCCGCCGCCATGCAACAATAACATCTGTAGCCGTTTCATCGTTGTTCTTGTTGTCGTCGTTGTCGGATTTTCATCATCAGTGATCTGTTTTAAGGTGAGTTGTACCATCTTTATTTTGTCTGTTTTAGTTTTGTGAAGTTCTCTATTACCTCTTCTGACGACTTTTGGTTGTTGCCGCATCACATAAAAATGTACTATTTCCTTCTCTGTTTGTTTTTTAAATTTTAAGATTTAGATTTTAAAGTAATTAAAGTGATTCTGTCTAGAGAATAAGATTAACGTGCAATTCAAAACAACAGTGAGCAAGTTCAAGGTAGACAAAGTCCTGAAGTTGTAACGAAGAAGGAAAAAGGAGACTGATCAGAGGAATGATAAGCACTTAAAAGTAAGTTTAACTTACTCAATAAAGTGTATATCAACTCCTATTTTAGTGAATTAAATGCTAGTTGGTTTTCCTCATTTTCTTTTCAGTATTTTATTTTCCTCAGAAAGAAAACTCAGTTGAATCAAGTAGATATACAAACTTAGGATGATCTTGATGTAAACAGTAAAAGATGCTAAATGTTTTTTTAAAAATGTAACAAAACTAGCACGATTGTACAGTGCAAATGGCACAACTAACCTGCTAAACCACAAGACACAATATAGGGTTTTTAAAAACAGTAATGCAGGTGTTACAATTCAACCAGGAGCTATACAAAATGAACCGAGCACGTACTATCTTGATTGCCCCCAGTTTTGTTTGTACTGTGGTTTCTCTCTCTTTCTCTCTTTTCTCGTTTTCTGCATCCATCTCTTTTCCATTGATCTACCTCTGTCCAATCAATCCCATTCTGGCATCGCATTCTCTCCGCTGCTCTCTATCCTCCTTTTCAGCTATTCCCATAGTTGTACCTCATTTTGATTAGAGCATTCCTGTACGAACCCTTCCCAGCAGGCGGAGCATCTGTGCATCTTCCCATCCTATTCCATCCATCCATCAATACTCTTCATTCAAGTAGACCTGCGATCTGAGCTTTATAAAACAGCAATCTACAAGCGTCCGATCTTCATTCAGTAGAGTTCACCAGTTGTGGGCTCTCTGTAGTAGAGAAGAGAGTGGTAGTTTTCCTCTAGCAGCAACACACCTGTACGCTTATTTTCAACTTGAATTTTCTAAAATGTCATCTTTTTCTGTCTTTGTCTTTTCAGAGATCAACCACTTGAACCAGTTTGATTGTTCACATTTTCACCTACCTACATTCCACTGAAAACAGTGAGTTCTGCATCAAGCATAAAATTGAATAAGTAAAACAGTGATCAACAGTCTTTTTTGCTTATCCTCACATTTCATTTTTTCAACTATTGTTCATTGTTTTCATCACAATTTCCACCGTTTGTTTTCATCTCAGGATTGCAAACATTCCCATCTAACACAAACACCATCATCATTATGTCGTGGAATTGGCAGTACCGAACGGACAGTTCCGCCCCTAAGCGAGGCCACTCCGGCGGTCCCTCACAGGGGCAGAACAAGCGCAAACGCCCGCTGCAGGACGTCTACAATCAGATGCTGCTGAACTACAACAAGATCACCACTAAAGGTAAGTTGGTACACTACAGATATCAACAATAACTCATTCTCAACTTTCCCCAACATTTCCCAGCATCGAGCATCTTCCGCGGCGAGTTCTACCCGCACTTTCTGCACACCTTCGCCACCGAGGAGTACCTCTACGCGCTGCTGTACGAGGAGGACGTCGACTACGAGGACGTGCTGAACCGCTACGAGGAGGAGGCCCGGGAGGAGGAGGAGGAGGCACGACAACGGCGGATCGAGGCGGCCGCAGCCAACTCCGCTTTTGCCAGCGGCCTCCACGACTGGCAGGCGGAGGAGGCGGAGGACGACGCCGTGGAGGACCTGGGCGTCGACATTGACCTCCTCAAGATCATTCGCCTCAATCTGCGCACCAAGCGCTGGGTCCGCCTGCCCATCATTCTGCCGGCCATTCCCCGGCCGGAGCAGCTGCACACGGCGGTGCTGCTGCCGTGGCGGGTCACCGAGGCGGTGCCCGCTATTCCCGCGGAGCGAGAGGAAGAAGAGGCAGCGGAGGCAGAGGCGGCTGCTAATCAGCCCTTTGGCAATCTGTTTGCGCCCAACAACAACAACAACGGCGGCAACGGAAACGGAAACGGCAACCGACGCCGGCGTCGCAACCCGAACGCCCCCAACACCATCCTCCTCTTTGTGCACATGGGCGTGGTGGAGGTGAACCTGGAGACGTTTCGCATCAAGGCGCACCTGAATCTGATTGAGGAAAGTGGCGGCATGTTTCCCGAACAGGAGGAGGAGCAGCTGCGACACATGAACGACGGCCTGCTGGTAGGAGTGTGAAGCCAAACGAATCATCATAAAACTAAACACCCACTTACCTTTGCCTTTATCACTTCCCTTCAGCCTGATCCGCACCGGATGCTGGTGAACGCCGACGTGAACGCCATTTTCTGGCGGGCGGTCTGCGTGGACGGCGTCGGCCGGCGCATCTTCACCATCTGCAAGCTGCAGACCTGCTTCGGCGTGCAAGACCGCGTCAAGCTAATGGTTCTCGAGTGGGACAAGGCGCACCGTTCGGTGGAGCAGGGCTCCGGCGGCGACAACTTCGGCCTGTGGGAGTGTCTCCAGGGCCGACTGGGCCGCCGCTCCGGGGACATCGCCTCGATGAGCCAGGAGCGCCTGGCGGAGCTGATGGACGACGTGGTCCACCTTTCCTACCACGACCGCCGCCTCTACGGCTTTCAGGTGTTCAGCGAGGAGAAGTCGACGCATAACAATCGCCTGATGAATGGCTATCGTCTGGTAGGTGAAAATTATGTTTGTGCAAACGTTTTCACAAACTTTCTTTCTTTATCATCTCCTAGCTGCGAATCAATCTCAGCACGCAGGCCTGCGACTACGTGGACACGCTGCAGCTGGAGCAGGGCAGCCCGCTGCGCCCCGTGCCGCAGCTCACGTACTCCTACGTTCAGGTAGGTCTACTGCTCCAAGAGAAGGCTTGAAACTCCTGCCAAGCTCTACTCGAATGAACCTAGTTTAACTGTGACTTTTGACGTTGAACTAACTAATTTTCCTGTTGTTCCACCAGATCGGCGCCCGCCTTTTCGTGGTGACGAGCAACGCCATGCCCTTCGGCGACGGCGGCAAGGGCTACCGCAATGAGCTGTGGGCCCTCGACCTGCCCAGTCTGCAGTGGACCCGTTTCACGCCCGGCTACCGCCTGGACATGCACAAGGTGATGCTGGCCGCCACCAGCAGCTTCATCTGGGTGATGGACTGCCGCGAGACGCAGCCATTCAGCAGCACCGACCGCACCGTCATCAGCTACCGCGTTCCGATGGACGCCCGCTGGCTCAACGCCCCCACCGTTTCCGGCCGTCCGCCGCGCTATCTCTTTGAGGCAGAGGAGGAGGAGGAGGACCGCATCACCAAACGGAGCACCTCCACTGCCAACGTCCTGCGCATTCTCGCCACGCAGCGATATCGATTCTAGACTGCTAGAAAGTTCTAGAATGCTCTACAGAATTACTCTGTAAACAAAGGTAGGTGATGCTGAGCCAAATCAGTGCTTAATTGATCGAATCATTTTTAAATACTTTTTTAGTTTTGCAGAACTGTACACCAAAAGTTTAAAGCAGCAGTTGCAAATGTTCTTTATCAAAGTTGTGGCAGCATCAGCAACGATTGCGTGTCCAAAACACACACTAAAGTTAACTTCTTTCTCGCATTGGATTTCCTGGCACGATGCTCATGAAATACCATTCTGTACGACCACAAAATCTGTTTTGACGTAGAATTTGTAGTGATAGTATCTAGTGAACTTTGCAATCTTTCCCGTTTAGTTTAGTCACTATTATTAGTTTAGTCTCTTTCTCTCTTACTCTCTTTTTCTCTCTCTTTTTCTATCTTTTTCCACATGTCCTCGTTAATCATTGATGATCGTTCTTGTCCTTCAATCCTTGTCCTTTTTATTCCGTTTTCTCTATGGTTTTTCCACATTCTATCCACTTCTATTCTGAGCATGCCGTGAAATTTAAATCAAACTTTCCCTATGACTCCTTCTTTTTTCATTTCTTTCCTTTTCTTTTCTTTTTAATTTTCTCTCTTTCTCTAACTTATCATCCTTGCAATTCCTGCAACATCTTTTCCCTGAACCTCTTTTTGCTCTCCTTTCCTTGTCTCCCGTTTTCCTCCTGCTCCACATTTTCCCTTTTTGCCAACCGCAACTTTAACTTACTTCCGAGTACCGACACATACTCTCTTACACTCTTTGACCGAATTCAACCCACCCACCAACCCACACACACACACATACTTTCACTGGCTACCCAGAAAAAAGCTACTTTTGAGTCAAATCAAAAAGCATTTTGGCTCTATTGATAGTGTCATCACTATCACTATCATTAGAGCCATTTGAGTCAAAACCGATAAAATGCAAACAAGCTAAATCGGTCTTGGCAAAGCATAAACCAATACACACACAAGTCAATTTCTTCTTTGGATCTCCTCTTATTTCCCTTCCTCTTTGAACCAATGTTGTATTTTTGTTTTGGCAAATCAATCTATACTATCTTTTCACATTTAATACAAATGCAGATATTTTATGCAAACGTTACCCATACACACAAACAACACAAACACACTTCTTTGCAATTTTTTCCTTAACATCTAGTTTTAGTCGATAAAGTTCAACCTCTTGATCAACTTCTTATCAATTGCTCCTCCTTTTCCACCACTTTTACCTTGAAACCTCTTTCCTGTTTTATCTGTTCTAAATTTTATTTCCCGGTTACACACACATCCATAATTTTGACACTGTTCTGTTTTGTTTGACATTTTCAGTTTTGAATCCACATTAACATGAAGTACGCGAGATCGACAACTTCTACTCTTTCCGAATAGTCTGACCACTCGGTTTTTTACCGAACAGTATTATTTCTATTTGGCTTTTCATTCTGACAACAAATTGCAACTTTTAAATTTCTTTTAGATTTTTAAAACAACTTTCTATTAAATTGCCAGTTATTTTAAGATAAGACCCCAAAACACACAATTGCATGCAATTAATAATTTGTCACATAACAATTAAAAAATTACTTTCAACTGTTCTTTCTTGAATAATCTTTGTGTAGTAGTTTTTTTAGTATGGATTCTTTTAAACCAAAATGTAATCTCAATAAAGGATTTGTCCCGATAAAAAGTTTCAAGCGTTTATTATGTTATCAACAATTTACAATTTATTGAAAAAAGTAATGCTTAATGCGTCAAAAGCTTTGTTTCTCAAATTAATAATTTGTTTTTTGAAAATAATGATATTACGTTGTTTTAAGCAGAAGTAAATGTAAAAGTTGTTGTAGTAGGTGTGGTGTAGTGATAGAAGAATTTACATTGGTGGATTGAAAACAAAATAGAGAATATACAATATGAAAAGGTAGAAGGTGCACAAGTTGAACAAGAGAGTGGCTAGAGTAGTGGTGCAAGCTGCAAAATGCTGTAAAATGCAGTCCTACAACCAGTTAAAGCCATATATGACTTACAAATAATGTGTTGTAGGCGTTAAAGTCATTTAACCTCATCAAAAGCAGTAATCATAAAAATAATAAGCAAAATTGACTGCTTTTAAATATGTGGAAGCGAGTTTTTTGAATAATTATCCTCACAAGCTAGGCTCAAATTGTCAAGCATTAGATCAATTTCTTGGTGAATTTGCAATTTATCCCAGTCAGTTATCGACAGCTTTTCATTTTCTTTAAATGCTGGATTTTTCATTTCATACCAATCAGATTTTATCGATTTTCCCGGGAATATCATAAACTCTTCGACCCTTTCTTCTATTGTCGGCATTCCATTTTGATCCAACTTATCTAGGTGTATCACAAACGATTGCTTTTGTATTGTGCTCGGCATTTTCTTTTTAATCTTTTGATGATTTTTCAACTTCTTCACGTCTACCACCATTCCCGTTTCTGGCATTTTCGGCATTTTATTTTCAATCTCTACCTTTTTTGATAGTTTGTCAAGGTCCTCCACTTTACTGCCATTATTTGCCTCTGTAGGCATTTCAAAAAACTGAGGAACCGTCGGCTCAAACCACTGTTTGTTGAAGCTGATGAAGGACATGACGTGAGAGTACCCGGAAAGGTGCTTCTCATTTTCTGCTTTCTCCTCTATGACGGCCATATTTTCAAGTTCCAGCGCAAAGAAGGTAGGCAGGTGGGAAAAATCGTAGGTGATCAGAGGAACAGTGTCCAGAAGCTGGTGCAGAGGCGGAGTGGAAGTGATTTCGATTGGGCAGTTTTCAACCATTTCCTTCTTCTTTTTCTCGCTTTCTTCCTGTTCATGGGTAAGCTTCATCTCTTTCAATTTCTTCTGGTAGCCGCAAAATGACAGGTCTGCGGTGATCTCCGCCTGAATCTGCTCAAAAAGTTGACCGGCCCAAGCTGGCCAGTGGTTGATGGGGCTGATATCGTTCTTTTTCTCAGTACCATCAGCAATTTCCTCCTCTTCTTTTTGCTGAGAGTACTTCACCTTGAGCTGCTGAAGACGACTGACAAAGCCGCTCACCGTCTGTTTGCGCAGTCCTTTGCCGTGCAGATGGTCGTACAGGTCAAAAAGCGGCGCCAGATGATCTTTTTTCACCATAAGCAGTGTCTCCTCGGCATCGGTGAGGAAAAACTGACGAACGGACTCAGTTTTTCGCAGTTCTCCCATCAATTTATGCATTACTTTGAAGTCGTTTTCGCTTTCGACGTCCTCGTCATCTGACTTGCCTTCTCTTCCATCGCCGCCGCCTTTGTTGCCCTTTTTCTCCCATTTCTCCAGCTCCTTTAAGCCAAACTGCCTGATAAAATTCCAGTGCGCCAACGTGAAGGAGATCCACTCGATGAGGTGTTCCTCCACCGGAATCGCCTTGTTTCCTCCACTTCCTTTTTTCATGGCAATTTCCCCCACATAAACGGGGTTTGTCGGCGGACCGGGCAACTGCTCCGCTTTGGAAAGCTCAGAGTCCAGCGTTGAGCTGCAGGCGCCGTCGTTGTCGCTGCTTTTCATTTCACGATTGGTTCGGCAGTAGTATTCGGAGAGGAGAAACTCAGGCACGACAATGTCCAGCAACAGGCGAATGTTTTGGGGAATGGTGGGGATGTTCTTTTTAGCCAGCTTCTTGCTGCCGACTCGATTGTAGTAGCGCCGGCAGTGTTCGACCACTAGGGGACGCATTAGCGAGTTGACGTTTTGCAGGGTGAGCATTCCCGGAGTGATGTTAGCAATGGTAGCAGCCGCACTTGCTAGCTGCTCATCGTGGATGAGCACCTTCACGTGAGAGCGCACAAAATGGGCACTTTCTTTTCCGTCTCCTGGATACAGTTGAAGCTGAATTTGTGTGATGTGGTAATGAAAGAGAAAAGGGAAAAACTAGATTAGTATATTTAGAAAAACAAATAAAAAGCTTGGGGCCTTTCTTTTGTTAGCAGGCCAACCCTCTCTCTCGGTTACCATGACGCTCAGAAAGGCGTCCAACGCCACCAGATTCAGCTGGTCCGACTTGGAAAGAGGGGCATCCGTGACGTGGCGTTTGTCGGCTTTCTGGTAGGCAAAGGGCATCAGCCCGAGAAGGTAGGCCTTCCAGTTGGCCTCGCAGCGACCGGCAAAAACCGCCACCGCCTTCTGGTCGCCCAAGGTAGTGAGCATCACAAAGAGAGCAGGCAAAGGCTTATGATCAGCATCCTTATTGCCCTCCTTATCTTCTTTCTCTTCTTTTTCAGCAGCCTTATCATTTGGCAGACGGAGAAGTTCTCGGCGAACCTTGACGGCCATCATCACGGCCGCCGGCTTGAGGAGGACATCGAAGATCATGGGCAGATTTGCAAACAGTCGGCGCTGTAGCTGCTTCGGATATTTAATGCCATTTTGAATAAAAAACTCCTCTATGGCCTCGTCCACCCAATTCTTGACGAGGGGATCTGAAGGGTTCAGACCGATTTCGGCTGCCCTGTTGTTCAGGGCTTTTGAAAGGACGGAGACACGGTTGGAGAGGTGGTGCAGCGGAATGCCGTTCTTCAACATTTGCAGTATCAGGTTTGGAAACTCCTCTAGGGAGTCCTTGTCGTCGTTGAGGGCTTTGCTCAAGGGGGAGCTGAGTTTTAGCACGTAGTTCGGCTCCGAGAAGCTGACCTCGCTTTTCAGGTAGCTGTCGATGGCGTCGATGAAGAAATAAGAGCAGGGTACCGACTTCATCAGCAGATCCACTCTAACTTTGCCTGCTAAGGGATTGGCGGCAGACTGAGAGCTGGGCTGGCCCGCCTTCTCGGTGGCTGGCTCTCGTGAAGCCTTCTTGTTGGCTCTGTTGTCCTTCCCACCCTTGCCCTTTTTGTTCTTTGCCTTTTTGGACGTTTTGCCCATCTTTGGAGTGATCTGTTGGTGTGGTGTACGGTGATGGTAGTGGTGATAGTGGTGGTGGTGGTGGTGGTGTACCTGAGCGGTATAACTTGTTGTTAGTTGGAAGCTTTATTCACTAAATAACACTCTAGATACTCACTTTAAACGTAAACACAACACTGAGAGTCGCTAGAAGCCTGTAAGATGAAACCGACAACAAAAGTTTAGCGATTGAAAAGGGCAAAACTGGAGCAGAGTTTGCAAACAGTTGTAGCAAATCAATCAAACATTACCTTGCCGCTTGGGCGCTGAGAAAGGTGGTGAAGTATTACGAGCTTTGAATCAAAGAAAGATTAGCTGCAAATGCAGCTGTTTATGAAGCAATGGAGCAATGTGTTGAGCCCTGAAAGGCAGGCTTGTAAACTGAACCGAGCAAATCTCTTTGTGTGCAAAACGCACCGGTAACGTACCGTACGTAAAGGACGGCAGGGCAGAGGCACAGAGGAAAGGGGGAATGGGAATGAGGCTGCAGGTGGCAGCGTGGAACATCATACGGACACTGAGAAAGAAGAGGCAACAGCATGCCCATGGATGCTATGGAGGAGTGGTATTTGTGGTAGTGACCGTTCTGACAGAACAGGTGGAAAAGTGCTGGCAAGCCAGAACTTCAACGAGATTTTTTTGCATGCTCCATGCACCGCTAAGAATTTGCAAATTCGGGCCGTGCACCGATAGAAACTTGCAATTACTGTTGACGAAAATTGACAGTGGTCAAGTCACGTCAAACCTAGCCGCGTGCAATGCTAAGAAATTCAAATTACTTTTTTGCAGATCTCTGCTGTGACTTGACTACTGTTAACTTCCGTCTCCTCGGGCCCTCTGAAAGGCGTCCAGGACCCGCTCTATGGGAAACCCATGTATTTCTTTGGGAGCGCTTGAAATGCATGCCGGTCATAAGCAGCCTGCGTAAATCGCCGCTGCGCGGCGGCTCACGCCCCTAACTTTAATGGTCAGTAACGATACTCTAATAGCCGCGGAAGCGACAAGGACCGACTTTGAAAATCATCTCTAACAACCGCTGCAAAACGGCGGTTTGTTCACACAACTTTGAAAATTATCATACTATTGCCGCCATTTTTGCGGTGACAGCAAAAACAAACCACAAAAATAATCATCCATCCTCTAATTGTCGCCCATTTTGGCGGCAATAAGTGGAAAGATGATTTTTGAAAAAATTGAATGAACTAGCCGCCGTTTTGCGATGGCAATTGGATGAGTAATCATCTTTGCGGTTGGAAGCCTTGTCTCTTAAAACGGCCGCAATAGGGTGATGATTTTCAAAATTGTGTGAACGAGTCGCCTCTTTGCAGGGGCTATTGGAGTATTTTTGATGATTTTCGAAGTTGGTCCTTGTTGCCACCGCTTTGTTTTGGGGCGATTATTGGAGTATCTTTGTTGATTTTAAAGGTTTTGAGAGTAAGCAGTTGCTACGCGGCGACTGTTGAAGTATCGTTGATGGTTTTCGAAGTCGGTCCTTGTCGCCGCCGCTTTGCCGCTGCTATTGGAGTATCGTTACTAACCATTAAAGTTAGGGGCGTTAGCCGCCGCTGCGCGGCGGCGGCTTTATGTTAGTCACTAGACTCCTTTAACTGGAGTTTCCTCGTTAGTTCGGCGACTTTTGGCAGCCTTGCAGTTTGGGTTAGAGTTGTGTGTTTTACTAAATTTCCTCAATTAGAGTTTGTTTGTTAGTTCGGCGGCCTTCGGCCGCCTCGCAATTGAGATTGGGTCATTTATAAAATTTTGCTAGGTAAAAGCATTCAAAAACGCAAGCAGGAATCCAATTGGTCAATAGCCAGTGCGTCTACTCCCGGGTGTAAGGACCGCTGGTCAACCTAAAATAGAACCCCTTGGTCTATGGCGTTTTTGCATGCAAAACTAACACTGACCGGAGACTTCGGGTCCCGATTTCTTAAAATACAGGGGCCACTTACATCAAATTTAAGGCCACACTCCAGAAAGAAATGAGGGCTTCCCTGCGCCCTTCCACAAAGCATGTGTTTCAATGAGGATTGTTATGATTCTTGCGGTACATTTATCTCAAGAACTACATATCAGATTAAGGTGATGTAAAAAGCAAAAATGAAGTTAAAAACTTAATCTAACTTTCTGTGGTTAAATATTTGAGTTAAAATTGGTTAAAATCATTAGAATGACAAAACAAACATTTCAACAACTGTTTTGTATATCCTTATCACATTTTTTCGAGATATTTAACCACAGAAAGTTAGATTAAGTTTTTAACTTCATTTTTGCTTTTTACATCACCTTAATCTGATATGTAGTTCTTGAGATAAATGTACCGCAAGAATCATAACAATCCTCATTGAAACACATGCTTTGTGGAAGGGCGCAGGGAAGCCCTCATTTCTTTCTGGAGTGTGGCCTTAAGGCCAAATATCTTACATTTGGATACTTTTTCAAAAAAGTATTTTTTCAATAAAAAAGATTTTTTACGGTTCGGGTGGTTTACTGTCAGCAGAATTTGATTGTTGAAAATAATTATTACGGCCAGTTTAAAATTTCATATATTAATTCTAAATGATTTTTTACATTTATAATTCTAAAAATTACATCGTTTTAAATTTTAAAGTTGAGTTTTACTTAAAAACAATGCAAAGTAGTGCCTACTTAATAGTATTAAGTTGGGGTTAATTTGTTTAACGCAAGTATTTATTATGACCAGTTACAAATGTAGGTTACCAGGGACCCCAAGGCGGCCCGCTGGTAACGCTAGCTGAAAGAGGGGAGCACACGGGGCTCCGGCAAGAGATGCGGGGAAGAGAAGGAGACAGAGAAGGGTTTAAATTATTAACTTTATTAAACGTGAACAGTAGACGGGGGTAAAGCTAACTAAGATGAAGCTCTTCTTCTCTGGAAAAAATGCAGTAGGATGGCAAGTGGAGGCCAAACGAGCGCTCTCCCAGTCCAGGCTAGAGGTGAACTTGTCGGTTGCTGGACAACGACTGACTGCTGGTTGGCTTTCGCCTCGTTGATATACCGATCATAGCAGAGGCTTCTTTTCGGCATCTTCAAGGGAAGGCGTTCTGATCTTTCCAGCTGATACGGCGGCACTTGGTTGGAGGTGCTATTTCTGCTTAGACCATCCAATCGTGGTTTTCCCCAGTGGAAAGTCTCCATCACGTACGCAGGATCAGGCCACAAAGAGGGTGGGGAGCCAGGGGCCATTCGGGGCATTTAATTCGTAGAGTCAGCATAGGAACAGAGTCCAGGTCGTAGTAATGCTAGCTCACGAGATGAAGCAGAGGAGAGCAAAGAGGGTAAAGGAAGGGAGCTAATGATAAGAGAGTGTCTTGTGTGGGTGAGTGTACATTGGCACAACGGCGGTGTTTGTGTTGTTTGTGTGGATGAAACAGCTTTCGATTGATTAGTTCTAGACAATCCCCAATCTCTTGAAAAAATTAGTTCAAAAAATGTTTTGCATAATGTTACAACAACCAATCGTTAGTTTTTGCCAAAATAAAAATTTATCGTTGTTTTTAGCAGTATTAAATGTAAAAGCTGTATTATAAAAAATAGTGAATTTTTCAAATGTGTGGAAATGAACATTTCAAATAGTTAGTTTCTCAAGTTAGTTAGGTTCAAGCTGTCAAGCATTTGTCCTATCTCCTGGTAGAATCGCATGTTCTCCTCTTCATCCTTCTTTTGCATTCCATCATCAACTCCCACCTTTGTCTTCATCATCTTCAGTACGTCGAGGTACTGAGGAGCAGCCGGCTCAAACCATCGTTTGTTGAAGAAGATGACCGAAGTGACGTGACTGTACCCGGAGAGGCGCCAAGCAAGATTGCTCTTTTCTAAATTGGCCATACGTTCAAGTTCCAACGCAAAGAAGGTAGGCAGGTGGGAAAAGTCGTAGGCAACTAGGGGAACCGTGTCCAGAAGCTGGTGCAAAGGCGGAGTGGAAGTGATTTCGTTTGGGCAGTTTTCAACAATTTCCTCTTTTTTCTCGATTTTTTCCTGTTCGTGCTTAAGCTTCATCTGTTTCAGGGCTTTTCGATAGCCGCAAAAAGACGGGTCTGCGGTGATCTCCGCCTGAATTTGCTCAAAAAGTTGACCGGTCCAAGCTGGCCAGTGGTTGTTATCGGGGCTGTTATCGTCCTTTTTCTCAGGGTCTCCATAAGCAACCTCCTTCTTCTGCTGAGAGTACTTCACTTTGAGCTCCTGAAGACGACTGACAAAGCCGCTCACTGTCTGCTCGCGCAGTCCTTTGCCGTGCAGAAGGTCGTACAAGTCAAAGAGTGGCGCCAGATGATCCTCTTTCACCATGAGCAGTGTTTCCTCGGCGTTAAGAAAAAACTGACGGATGTTATCCGGGCCTCCCAGTTTGCCTTTCAGCTCCTTAACAAGTGGGCAGTCTTTTTTGCTGTCGAAGTTTTCGTCCTTAGATTTTCCGCCGTCACTACTGCCGGAGTTGTTGTTTTCTTTCTCCCATTGCTCTAGCTGCTCTAGGCCAAACTCCTTGATGAGTTTAATGTGCGCCAGCGTGAAGGCAATCCACTCGATGAGGTGCTCCTCTACAAGAAAAGCTTTGCCACCACTTAGCCCACTTCCTCCACTCACATTTCCTTTTTCAGAAGTAAGCACTTTTGCCCCGTAGGGATAACTTGGCGTGCTGGGCAGCTCCTCTAATGACATTTCGCAAATGATGCTTAATTCGTCACCCCTGCGTTTCCAGATGTAGTAGCCGTAGCGGAGGAAAAGAGGCACGACGATGTCCAGCAGCAGACAAATGCTTTGGGGAATGGTGGGGATGTTCTTTTTAGCCAGCTTCTTGCTGCCGACTCGATTGTAGTAGCGCCGACAATGTTCGACCACTAGGGGACGCACCAGAGAATTGACGTTTTGCAGGGTGAGCATTCCCGGAGTGATGTTGGCAATGGTGGCAGCCGCATTTGCTAGTTGCTCATCGTGGACGAGCACCTTCACGTGAGAGCGCACAAACTGTAAATATTCGTTTTTGTCTGGGCACAGTTGAAGCTAAATTTGTGGTGTGGTAACGAAAAGGAAAAAATAGAGAAAACTAGATCAGTATTTGGAAAACATGAAAAGTGTAGCCTCTCTTTTGTTAGGCCACCAGCACCCATACCATGGCGCTCTTGAAGGCTTTCAACGCCACCAGGTTCAGATGGTTCAGCTTTGAGGTGCAGTCTGCATTTGTTAGACTAATGTCGAACTTATCGGTATTGGTATTGGGCACTAGACCGAGAAGGTAGGCTTTCCAGTTGGACTCGCAGTGGCCTGCATAGATTGCCACCACCTTTTGGTTGCCCAAGGTGGTGAGCATCACAAAGAGAGCAGGCGAAGTCTTATCAGCAACTTTATCGCCCTTCTTATCTTTCTCGCCTTTCTCATCTTCATCATCTGACAGACCGAGAAGTTCACGTCTAATCTCCACAGCCATCTTCACGGCCATTGGCTTGAGCAGGTCGATGAAAATCATGAACAGATTGGAAAGCATTCGGCCATTCTTCAGTTCTGGACTAAGAAATGCAAAGTTGAAAAAATACTTCTCCATCTCGGCGTCCAGCATCTGCTCAACTTTGGGATCAAAAATGTTCAATCCTTTCTCTATTGCCTTGCTTTTTAGCATCTCTAGACGGTTGCAGAAGAGATTGGCAAAGAGGTGCAGCGGAATGCCTTTTTTCACTAAAAAGATGATCACGTCTTTGAAATTCTCTAGGGCTACTTCGCTGAAAGGATGGCGGCAATTAAGCGCGTAATATGGTTTTGGGAAAACCTGGTGTTTCAAGTATTCGTTAATTTCGTTGATAAAGAAGTACGAATAGGGTGCCATTTTATCCAGTAATTCCGATTTTGCAGTGGCATTAGGAGATGACGTTGACTGGCCGTCTTCGATTGCTGGTCTTTGTTGAGCTTTAGTTTTGCTGTCCTTCCTATCCTTGCCCTTTTTGTTCTTTGCCTTTTTCGACGTTTTGCCCATCTTTGGAGTGTTGTTGTGGTGTACAGTGGTGGTGTACCTGAGGGGTATAACTTGTTGTTATCTGGAAACTTGTTGCAAATAACACTGGCTGCTTACTTTGAACTCGGCCACAACGGTGAAGGTCGTTGGAAACGGCGCTGGGAAAAGTGATGAAGTATTACAAGCTTCGGATTGAGGAAGGATTAACTGATGATGCGGCAACTTAGGAAGCAATGGAGCAATGTGTTGAATTGTGCCCTGAAAGGCAGGCTTGAAAGCTGAACCGAGCAAATCTCTTTGTGTGCAAAACGCACCAGTAACGTACTGGCAACGTGCCATACGGAAAGGACGTCGGGGCAGAGGCACAGAGGAAAAGGGGATCGGGAATGGGGCTGCAGGTGGCAGCGTGGAACATCATACGGACATTGAGGAAAAAGAGGCAACAGCATGCCCATGGAAGCTGTTGAAGAGGAGTGCTGGTTGTGTTGGCCGAAGTTCGGACTGTGGTAGTGGTTGCAGAGGGAGAAAAACTGTCATCCACTGGGCAAAAATAGTCTGCTCTAATTCGTTTGGTAAAAAATAGCCAATTTGAAAACTTGCCGGGAAATCTTCCATTGAATTTTAAATGACTGTTTTGAATAAATATTTCGCAACTTTAAATTCATTGTACTTTTTTGTAACAAAAAAATCATGAAAATTATTTTGCAAACATTTTTATTTTAGTTCAAAGTTTTATTTTTAATTTAACATTGATTTTGCAGGTATTTGTGCTGTTTTAAAGCAGGTTAACACAAGCCAAACTATATTATTAGTTTGTTATTTCTGTATAATTGCGTAGACGTAGCCAGCAGCGTCGTCGACATTGCTCTCCTGGTGAATGTTATCAGAGCGACGACTAGTCTGCAGAAGTGTGTTCTCAGCTTGTCGCATATTTTGTGTTTTAAAGTAGCAAATTTCACCGTTGTAATTTTTACCGTGGATTTGGCTTCGATCGTCAATGTTTACAGTGGCCCCAACGTAAACGGCATTTTTGGCTTTACTTTTCAGCTCTTCAAATGAAACTTTTTTCATTTTCAGTGGCATTTTGCACAAGTTGATTTAGCACAAAAATATTTGTTGCAAAATTCGAAAGTAAATAAAAACTTTAAATTATCACAATTGTCTCTCTTTTTATACAAAATGTACTAAAAAAAGTCAAAAATTTTGATTTTGCAAATTTAATTTGCACAACGGTTATCTTAGTTCTCAGTAAAAAATGTCTTTTTACAACTCACCAAAAATTCTATTGACACTTTACAGCGTTTTTATTACAAAAAACTATTAACACGTAGATTTGAGTTTCTCATTAACAACTCGTTTTAATTGCCTACAGGTAGGAGTTTGCGACAATCAGGTAGACGTATCCAGTCAGTGTTTCAGTGCACTCGCTAATGTTACTGATTTTCATTTGATTTTTTATTGATGATGTTTTGTAGTAAGGGTGTAAACAAATTTGCAACAGTTCGTCTTTTGCTCTTTCCATGTGATGGGTAATGGCGTAGTAAATAATACCTTCATAGCCAAGTTTTGTCTCGTGATCTTTAGCTCTGCGAGCAATGTCTACAGTAGCGCCAACGTAGACTCCTTGTTTTGCTAACATTTTTAAATTTTCAGTTGAAGTTTCAATAAGTTCCAAAGACATTTTTTCTAGGTACAGTTTAAAAATCAACTTTTAAATGCCAAAAGTAGCTTTTGCATGTGGAGCTAATAAAAAATGTTATGCACTTTTTTTTATTAATGTTTATGTTTAATAATGTTTTGGTATTTAACTAAAGTAATTGGAAACATGCAGATAATACAAAGCATGATAGGAGTGCATTAAGTGCTTTGGTTACAAGTGGTTTAAAAAAGAGAAAAATGCTCTAATAATTATTATAAAAAAAGTTAAAGCTTGTAATCAAACAAGAAAAAATGAAAAGAACAGAGAATAGAAAGGAAAAAAAGAAATTAAAGCATGAAGTAAAATATAAAAAATAAAAAAATGGATTTGATAAACTAAAATTGGAAAAACTAAAATTTATTATTAAATCAGCAAGTGCATTTTAATGTTTGCTGCAGTTTTATATTGGACAAAACTTTGCCAACTAAGATACGAATTTGTTTCTATGCCTACATCTAAATCTTCTTAAAGATAACATAAACGGTTGTCATTTTAATTGCTCAAGAAAATTATTGCAATCTAATTTAAAAGATTTTTAGTATAAACATTGAAAACTTAAAAGTAACAGTTAAAACAAAACATTTATGTTTGTAAAGTTTATTAACATTTACAAGGGCTCAGTCGCACTCGCTTCGCTCACGCCACACTTAACTGTGCACCGC
>JAALOO010000218.1_pt1 | contig 52218 bp, 52 predicted proteins | sample 7257641 | NCBI WGS metagenome assembly JAALOO01 (sample SAMN14085613, study PRJNA598686) | mite metagenome | biome: ENVO:01001000; feature: ENVO:01001002; material: ENVO:01001226; isolation source: single female mite from University of Michigan culture on fish food culture... ...
AAAATTTTTAAAAAGTGTTTTTAATAATATTTTTGTGCTAAAAACTTTGGTTTTAAATGTTATTTAACTTAACAAACATAATTTTAACATTTAAACTTAAATTTTGTTGCCGGAAGTTAAACTCCTAAAAAAGAACTCCTTTTTCCGGGTAAAGAAAAACTTATTCATAAAAAAATAAAATAGTTTGTGTTAATTAAAATATAAAACCAAAGTTTTTAGCACAAAAATATTATTAAAAACACTTTTTAAAAATTTTTAAAGTTTATTAAAACTCAATAAAACTCAATAAAACTCCTTTTTTTGATAATTTGTTTTAGCACTTGTACTTGTCCGATTTTAAAAAAATAAAAAACGGATTGTTATTTTCTATAATAGGGCTTTAACATATATTTTTTTCAACAAAATCCGAACCGGAAGTAAAAAACTCCAAAAAAGAAGTTCTACTTCCGGACCTGCTAAAATTTTTTAACTGCCAGAAATAAACTCCCCGTACAGAAAAACTATTTACTAAATGTCTAACTTGGATGGAAACATTTTTTACAACACTTTAAAAGCACTGCTAAAATTTGTATAAATTTACTTTTAATCAGTTTTGATTACTTTTTTTGTAATTGTTATCAGATTTAAGCAATCTTATTTTTGTTAAATAGAAACACCTTTCTAGTTAATTTTACCAAGTTAAATTTAGTAAAAACTAATCAAAAAATTTTTTTATGATTTTTTGTACGGGTAAACTCCTTTTGACCGGAACCGGAAACCCCAGGGCAAGGAAAAATAAGTGACCTAAACCATTGTACTCAGCTCAATTTTACCTTTCCGACGATACTAAATTCGGCGATGGAAACTTTTTTTGAGTAAAATCTGTTCACCGTGATATACATCACATTTTTACGGCTACTGTCAACTAAAAAAGTTGGCCGGCAAAACGTAATACAGGCAAAACTCACACTGCATAACGGTTCGCAAGTACATAATGGCAATAAATGAAATGAAAAAATTTTGTTATTTGTGCAATTTTGTTTTTGTTTTCATTTTAAAGAACGAGTTAAAATGATTTTTAATTGAAATTTTTAAAAAATCCTAAAATTTTAAAATTTTTTAAAGAAAAATAATCAACACGTTTGCATGTACATAATCGGCGTGTAGCACAAAAGCATTATGTAGTGTGAGTTTCGCCTGTACATGTTTAGTTTATCAATGCCACAAGTGCACCTTGAAGCTTAGCATCGTTATATGAGACACTTTTTAGGTGCAAAGGAAGGGTGCAATTTATTTACTGAAAATGATTTCCTAATTTTACTGTCAAATGCAACTGTTACCGCTCTAAACTTGATTTACTACTCTAAAAGAACATTCTTGTAACGAAATGCTTTTAATTACAAGAAACAAAAACAAATCACATTTAGAAAAAATTAACCGTTATTTCAAGCGTATCTTTTGTTGCCATTTTATTTTAGCTTACAATTGATTTTTTGCTAGAAAACATTTTGCAATTTAAAACAAATATTTGCAAAAAGATGTATGTTTCAAGTTGTTTAGCGACTAAATATAGTTTTTTTCAAAAAGAACCCTAAGGTGAATAGATGAAATAAATTTGTTTCAGTTGACAAACTGACCAGTAATTGGGTACACTTCAGGTCGTAAATGCCATTTCTTTGAACTCTTTGTCTATTAATTTTTAAAAGTTTTTTGTTAATTGAAGTTTCAAAAAAGTAAACCAACAGTACCAATTTTTTAAATTAGTTAGATTGATGTAATCAATTAATAATTTTTTACAATAAATATATCGTTTTAACAAACTTTTTAACTTTAATTAGGCAAAATGATCAAAGTAAAATAAAAAATTTATTTGTTGTACTGCCGTTAAACTTTTTATTTATCAAATCAAACTAGTTTGGTAAATAAAATCTTTGATTTTGTACTATTTTTAACCGTTTTTAATACATAAAAAAATTTTATTTTAAACAAAATACTTCAACATTCAGTTGTAGTACTTAATTCTGCTTATTAAGTTTTTTAATAGTAACATGTTTAAAACAAAAACGCTCGTAAACACATTGCCGAGTTTCCCTTATTAGTTAAACTTGATTTATCTTTTAATTAGGTTTCTGATAAAAACTGTAATTATTTTGACGGGTGGCTAAACTTTGATAAATTCACTCCTGAATCAAATTACTCATTCACTTTGTTTGACTCAAATAACTGATCGTTTTTTGTATTGCAATTTTATTGATTATTCGGAAAAATTACAACAGAAAAATGGCCGTTTTTGTGTGCTGTTGGGCACTGTTCACACACCGTGTTCACCTCAAATTGCCTTGTTTGAATCGCAACTTTGGTACATTTCATTCACTTCAGTAAATAAACATAGTGCATTTCCGTTGCAAAGTAGTTTGGCTATTTGCTCTCGCAACAAGACAACGACGACGACGACAACGACGACTTGCTGACTTGCCTTATTCAATTGAAAGCACTGTCGGCAAATGATGAAGCAATAAGTTACCAGGTTTTACTTTGTTAACGGTATTGCAACACACCAAAAGAGCAGACATAGAGCTTAGGTTTTGGTTCGTGGATGCACAAGCTCACAATGGCAGGCAGAAGTAGGAAGATTATGATGCCGGGGGTTTTGTTACCAACTTAAACTAAAAAACTAGTGCCTAAGCTCAGTTCGCCGTCTGCCGTCTCATCAAAAGCTGATTTGAGTGAATTTTAAATGTAAGGCAAAAAATAGCCGGACTTTTGGTGGTGGACTTTACTTTGAGCGTAAATGCCAAATGCTCTATTTTGAGCAAAGTAAAGCTTAATTAACTTTTTTGTTTATTGCTCTACAGAATTAAGAGTTTCAGTGGAAAAAGGAGAGAGGGAGAAAGAAAAGGAGAAATTCTGAACGGCATTTATTTCTGCGAAACAGTAATCATTTTTGTTTGGCTACCAACAAACAGTGTACATAATTTAGTTTAGCAGTGGCCATTAATTAATCTTCTTCACTCTCATTCTTTTTCTGCCCCTCTCTTCAGTGCGCAACATCCTCGACAACTGGCCTTTCGGTGAGATTCTCTGCAAGCTGGTGCCCTTCGTGCAGGCCCTCTCGGTGTACGTGTCAGTGCTGAGCATGACGATGATCGCCATCGACCGCTACCAGGCGCTGATCAAACCGCTGAAGCGGCGAATGAGCCACCGCGTCCCGAAGAGCGTCCTCATCACCTTCATCTGGTCGTCGGCGGCGATTCTGGCAGCGCCGAACGCCGTCTTCAACGCCGTCACCGAGATCAAGATGCTGAACACCATTGTGCCCTCGACGGTGGTCAGCGGCGAGACGGCCAGCGGCTTTGAGTACCACGAGGAGGTGCTGTACCGCTGCAAGACCGTCTACCCCTCCGACAATGAGCTGCTCTACCAGCGCATCTCCACCTGCGTCGCCTTCACCGCCCAGTTCTTCGTGCCCCTGCTCATCGTCGGCCTCTGCTACACCATGATCGGCCTGAAGATCAGCAAGCGGGCGTGCATCGGCGAGACGACGGTGGAGCAGGCGGCGACGCACCTCAACGCCAAGCGGAAGACCATCAAGATGCTGATCTTCGTGGTGGTCTGCTTTGCCATCTGCTGGCTGCCCTACAATCTGCTGTACCTCTTCAAGGACTTTGGCGACCTCAACTTCAGCCTGACGCTGCACTACCTCACCCACTGGTTGGCCATGTCCTCCATCTGCTACAATCCCTTCATCTACTTCTGGTACGTGATTTGCTAAAGGCAAGGATTATACTTTGTACTATTTTTAAAATAGAGGGCTCAATCACACTGGGCACTTACACTTTCACTCATTCTTACCCTTCTTAACATTTCTTTTTCTTTGACGACTCAATGACACACATTTCATTTAGGCTGAACAATGGCTACCGCCAGGGAATCCTTTCAGTGCTCACCTGCTGCTGCACCACCAGCTCAATGGTCGCCCAGTCAACTGATCCGGAGCAGAATCGGACGACCATCTTCCAGCGAAGTCTCAGTCGGAGCTACAGTAGCGGCCTACAGCCGACTAGCTCCAACTTGAACTACATCAACAATCTGAACACTAACAACAACAGCAGCTCTAGTGGCGGCAACAACAGCCATCACCACCATCATCACCACCACAATCACCAGCACCACCATCACCATAGTAGCAGCAAGTCGAGCGGCGACAAGGAGATCAACATCGCTCGATTAAAGTCAAACCTGCTATCGGTGCCCAGCTTCAGCAATGGCGGAGGAGTGTCTGCTGGTGCTGGTGCTGGACGCCAGAGCAGCCATCATGTCACTGGCGATGCAAACAACAACAGCCATGCTGCTGCCAATCACCAAACATCCACTGCCGCCAGCAACAGCAACAAAAGCCTGCTGCACAGCAGCAGCAGCTCCAATGGATCAGTGGGCACTGCCAGTCACCGCCACCTGCAGATCATCTACATCAGCCTGAAGGAGAAGTACTCATCGAACGAGGGCGATGATGACCACGACCCGGGCACACCGGAGGACATTGATGATGACGACGTCAACGCTAGCAACAGGAAAAATGAGACTTATAAACAGCGAAACAAAGCGGGGAAGTCATCGACGACGGCGCGAATTGCCGCCACTGAACAGCTGGGCAACTCTGACGGCGAGTACTTTGAGCTGATGGAGACCCTTCACCTTCAGGAGAACGTTGACCAGCAAAACATGGATGATCACGACGATTACGGGCTCAAATTTAAATCAGGTTGAGTTTGAAAATTTGAGAACTTTTCCTCCTCTCTCTCCTCTGTTACTTTACCGGACCACCGAGAAACACGAAGAGCTTATTGCTATTCAAACACTTCTGACGAATCAACATCAATTATCATTTAATATCATTTTTTTGTCTATTTTTCCAATATATTTTATTCATTTGCCAATTGAGTATCATTCCGTTTTACAATTGTACACTGTACATTAACATAAATTAAATTTTTTGCAAAACGTTTGTGTTTTTAAGCTAAATTGAGTTTCAATTGGTCACAGCGTTTTTGAAAAAATAACAATCTAGGCTCTACTGAAAAGTCAACGCAAACAGCATCTTTGCAACTCATTAATATTAATGGCCGATTGAGTTATTTATCTCTGCATTTTTTGCCTGCAAATGCACTCTCTTCATCTGCATTGAAAAGAGAGTTGCTCTCCCTGCTGCACTGTTTAACACTGCAATGCACACTTTCAATACTGTAGTGATCGATTGCGTTGGCATCCAATCGACGAGTGGCACTGTGTTGGTGTACTGTCTGTGTCCGGGACCAGTGCAACAGTGTGCGTTGATTACAGCTGATGATAGCATCTCTGTGAATCTTTTATCGCATTTGCTAATTCAATCTAGTTTTGGCTGGCTCACTCGGTCAGTTCAGTGCTAGCACTAGTACTAGTTAGCGGTTGTTGGCAGTTCTTGCCAAGTATCAAGTGCAGGCACCACTAGTTTCAAGTGCAAGTGCAAGTAGTCTCACTCAGTCTGACTGGCTGACTGACTGTGAAAGGCAAATCAAATCCAATTACTCACGTTGGCCCGGGTAGTAAGCACTAAGGCAGACGGTGTTTTGTTTTTGGCTGCTTTCGATGAAATGTACAGCTTGTTTCTGGAAAATTTTTGTTTAAATTGTGTGTGTGTGTGTTTGTGGAAGAAAAATGTTATTAGTTTTGATGTAATTTAGTTTTTTTCATGATGCCCTGGCAGTTTTTGCCGTGCACTGCCAGTTGCCTCAAATTTAAATGGGCTCCCGAACTCTCATAAATAGCTAGAGTTGAGCAATCGATACTATTTTTATTATTTCAATTTTTGTAACTAGAGAACGGTAGTTATTGGTTGCCTGCCTTCAAAACGAATCCTCTTTCCCCTTTGTGCTTCCTTCCAGACAAACTCGTTCAAGTTCAACTGTACTCGAGGGTTAATGTGCGCACTGGGCGGCGCAGAGGGCGTGTAGGGGTCATCATCATCGTCAGCAGTATGAGTGCAGATCAGCCAAATGGAGAGCAGCTGAAGGAGGAAGAAGAGGACAATGGCCAGCAGAGAATTGAGCAGATAGACGAAGAAGGCGTCAAAGAGTGGGCCGCAGATCTCGCCTAAGTGGCGATTAATGCGCGGCGTCACTGAAGAGCAATCGACATTCTCCTCAATGCGACCCATGCACTGAGCAGCCACTTCTAGACGACCCAAAAGACTGTTGTTATTGGTAGAATTGGTGCCATTCTTCACTAGGCCGATTATCAACAGATCCATGCGATGGATGGCCTCGCACAGATGATCGATTGGCGCTGACATCGATTGGCTGCTGCTGCTAGAGCTGTTGCACGGGGCAATAGTGGTTGAAACGGCGTCACCAAACTGCGCCATGAATGCCTTGCTCTGATTGACAAAGCAACCCGCTTGATGGACCATCACATCGATTGGAACGCTCTCATTGGTGAAGGAGGGAATCGGTGGCAAGTTCGGAGGCGGTGGCGGCGGTGGAATTCGGTCAGGAATAGCGAGTGCTCCACTAATCGAGTTGACAGAATTAGAGCTGCTGTCAGCAAAGGGTGATGATAAAGTACCGTCGAACAGTGATGTAAACTGCATTGACACTGGTGAGCATTGCATGTGGGTTTTATTTTTAGCTTGACTGGGACAGTGTAAGTAGTAGTCGTTGACTGGCGTCGGCATGAGCCTGTCAATGTTCGCCTTGCCGTCTACGCAAAAATCCGAGCAGCTAATGAGTGCAACAAATGCCAGTGTGCCAATGGCAAAAAGTGCCAGCCAGAGGAGGTATCCAGTGAGGCAGGCGACAAAGCGAAGGCACTGTCGGTAGAGGCCAACGATGAAGAGCAGCGAGGAAAACAGCAGAACAATGATCAACAGTATACTGAACAGGTGCGCCCACTGGGACACCTTTGGACACTGTGCGCTGATTGGATCCACAATGGTGAGCACCTTCTCCAGGGTATCGCCAATAATCTTCTCCTTAATACTGTCGCTGGTTTGAAGAATTTCAGTTTGCAGTTTTTCCAAGAACTCGCTGTACTGCTTGATGCTTGCAACAGCGGCGGGTGATATTTGCGCTATATCTCTTTTTACCGTTTCCATTTCTGTTTGCAGTTTTTCCATTATCTCGGTGATGTTCATTTGCTGAACAATAGTGTCTGCAAAACAAATAAAAATTCATATATTTTCATTTTTTTTGTTAAAAACAACGGACAACTTTGCATGTCATTTGCCATCTGATGTCAAATGTCTTTTTCCAAATTAACATTTTTGCTGTTTTAAAATTTAACAATTTGCATAAACAAAAAAGGGTAGAATAACTCACCAACGTCGTGCTTAATCAAATGAACTCGCTCGTTGATGAGCGCGACAGTATCACAGGCCCCAGTGGTCACTATGTGCACTCTAAACTCGCCCACAAAGCCAAGGGCAAAGGAGGAGGCGCCGAGAATTGCCAGCAGCAGCACTGTAAACTTCACCGGTGACATGCACCGACGTTGGCTTCTCGGCACTTGCTCGCCGTACTTCGGCCATGCCCGGAACATGACAATGTTACAGCAGCAGCAGCCGAGCAGCAGCAGGCTGCCCACTGCAAATGCAATGGCCGCCAGAACGGAGTACATTGCCATGGCGGTGCCATACTCCGTACTTTCCAGCGTCACATTGTGCAGCGCCTGGAAGTTGGTGCCCAGCCGAGGCACGCGGGTGAGAAACCAATGGGCCAATTGAGAGGTGTTGTAGTCATTCGCGTTCGGCAAAGTACCGTACATGGCAGTTCATTTGGTGTTTGTGGGACAGTTTTAATGATGAGGAGGAGGAGGAGGAGGGGATAAAGTAGCTGTTCACTGACAAAATGCGTGCACCGTTTTCTTCCGATGAATGTGCAGCGATGTGCCGACAAAAGTGCGACTGAAAGTGAATAGGCAAATTGACTGTTGACATTCAAATTAGCCTAGCACTATCACTGTGTTTGTCCCTGGCATTCGATGGCTTGGCAACAAATGGCGGTGATTACCACCGCCAACGCTTCCAAATGACTTCCTATCTGATCTGGTCTGCTTTTAATTGTATTGGAATTGCCTTTGTGCTGTGCCATTTCGATTATACCAAAAACAATGCAGTGAGTGTATGTCCCACACAAAAAGGTGCCACCATTGAATGATTCATTTGATGGCAGCAATGGCAGCGTTTTTTGGTGCAATTCAATCTCAAACCATTGGGGAATGATAAAGGATTGTTGCCATAGGCATTGTGTTGATTATACCTACAGAGTTCTTTTTGTCTTTGTTTAAAAATGAAAATCATATCTCAAACATCCGGTGAATTTGAAAATGTTTTTTTGGAAATTTTTATTTTAGTCTCGAGCAGAGGCGTTTACGTGTGAATAAGTTAAATTACCATCACTTGAGCAAGGTGTTGTGTTCAATTAGCTGTAATGCGATTTTTTCCCTTTCAAACAGAAGCCGCCTAGCATTATTTCTAAATTTGCCACAATCAAAGAACAATACCAACTCGCATTTGCTGAAAGGAGAGAAGAGCAATCAGGCAATCTATTCACGTCTCTTTTCAATTGGCCACTGTTCAATTGCCTATTGAAGTGTAGCAACACTGAGGATTGATGTGTCGATGCCGTTGCTGTTGTTGTTGTCGTCGTCGTGCTGGTTGCCTGTCACAGCCTGCTAATAGCTGAGACAATTCATCATCTGCTGACGGCCACCACTGCTCGTCATGCAATCGATCGTCGTCCACTAATCTGATTAACTTGGGCACAGCTTGATTGATTGACGCAGCTCGACGCTGGACGTAATACATGTTCATTTGGCACTTTTCGCACTTTGCCTTGAACTGCCGCTATTCATCAGCAAACAAACACACAGTGAGCGACCTGTCAACAGGACACAGTAGTCCATTACCTTGTCTGCATGTGCCTATTAGATGCTAAGACAGAAGAAGACGAAAACGAAGAAGATGGCATCGACTAGTGCACTAATGGCATGCGCCGCATACTGAGAAGAAGAATGGCGTGCACAGTAGTAGTGGTAGTGGGGCTTGATTGTTGTCACGTGGCTTACGTGGCAGGTGAGAGAAAGAGAGCCGATGAAGACTAAATAGTGAGTGAATGAAAACTTAAAAGTAACCGGGTGTCTGCTCGTAAGTAGTGGAGATGTGTCAAGTGCCATTGGCAGTCACATACAGCCTGTGGAAAGGGAAAGAGGCAATGGCCACACTGACCGCCAAAATACTCGCCAAATCACGGTCACTGTCAATAGCGCAGCAGCAGACTGGAGCAAAGAGGAGTGAAAGAAAGCAACACCTCAGTGGCTTATTTGTTTTTAGCAAAACAGTGTAAACGGCTTTCCATTGTAATGGGCAATAGTAGGCTAAACTGTGGGCTAATTTAACAGTGTGGTCCAGTGGGCCCCTTTCGTTTGACTGAAATAGAAGCCGTCTTTTGTCTTAAAGCGTCCTTGTCCGTCTGCTAAAGCGGTGGACTCCCCCCTTTTCAAGCTGTCAATATTGATCTACTACAGAGACTGGCAAGCGTATATCGGCGACGTCGGCGATAATTAAGTCACAGAACAAACCTGATTAGCACTACTACGATGTCACAGCTAATTGGTCGCAGTGATGTAACTAGGTTACACCAGTTGATGATGATGATGATGATGACTACTTGATGGCTACTGCATATTTAGGGTATAGATCAACGAGCTGTAATTGAGTTGTCTCTGTGACAAGCAGACTAGAAAAGTCACTTCTTTTGGCTGACTTAAGCTGTTCAATTAGCATCTATTGATTGAGAGCAGTAGCAACCAAGTGAATATTCTTTTACCTGTTTTTTTGTGTTCGGTCAGTGTTGTGATCATTAGGCGATAAATTGTGTACCGCACTGCAGCTAACTGGCAAACACAGTGGCTCACACTTGGTGGGACATCGGTGTATTGGTCAATAGATAGTGCACATTGATGCTGATATCACTGTGGAATTGATTTGTCACTGACCACTGACTACTTGCGATCGATGACTTGCGTGCCGTTCCTTCTCCATGGCCGCACACACTCAGACATACTCACTGACTGTGTCCACCAGGTATGAGCACTTCTCTTCTTTTTTTCTTTGCCATGGCCACTTGACAGCGCCAGTGCATCAGCACTGGGTGAGTGAGTGAAGGAAAAGGGGAGAGAGAAAGAGAAAGAGAAAGGGATGCTGCGAAAAGCCTTGATTGAAAGGCGAGCAAGGAATGCCATTTTCAATGATTTGATGCTTTACATTACCGCAACAAATCTATCCATGACCTTTACCCAGAGTGGCAACAGCAACAACTGTGTCCACACTGGACACTTCTACTACTTTCTACTTTAGGCAACTTCTTCTTCTTCTTCTTCTCCATCCTCACTGCGCTGCTCAAATGTGCTTCAACAAACTCGTTCTCTTTAGCATCTTTTATCGGCAACGGCGGTGGCCTGCACACTTTCTCTGTCCAGTGATGCCGTTTTCACTTTCACACTACCGTGAAAATGCCGCCGTAACTGACGCCCACTTTGCCACTGGAACTGCACAGTGTGTGCCCACGAATAGCAGCACACTGATCTCCAGTGCTGACGAAGTGGGCGCTCTGTTGATCAGTTTGCCTGACTGCAAGTGTGTGTGTGTGTTCTTCTCAAGTGCCACCACCAAGTTCAGTGGTCAACTTCAGCGAAAAGATATAAAAGCCGCCGTAGTCACAGTTGGAGATGCTGCATACTCGACCAGCTTCGATCACCCAGTCATCAAAGAGAAATCATCCACTGAAAATGAAGGTAACAAAAGAGTTGTTTGTGTTTTTCTCAATTTCGCCTCATGGGTATTACTTCCACAATTTCCCTCTCTGCAGCTGACCACCTCCAATCTTCTGGTCCTCTTTCTGCTGCTCAGCATCAGCATCAACCTAAGCAGCAGTCACTTCAGCAAGAAGCACCTCATATTCGGCAAGCTGAAGCTGAAGAAGTGGCTCATTCCCAAGCTGATCATCGGCAAGTCATTTGCAGTGAAGGGCGCTCTCTTTGCCAAGCTGCTGCACATGAAGAAGCCGAAGAAGCAGTGCTGCATGATGGTCGTCCAACAGAGGCCATACTACCCGCCGCCGATGCCCTACTATGGAGGAGGAGGAGGTGGTGGCGGAGGTGGAGGACAGTACTACTAAACATCTGGCCATCATCTCTTCCCTGCCAATCATCATCATCATCATCACCACCATCTGTACATCAGTTCAGTTCCCACCTGGTCATCAGCAGGGCTCCTCTCTCATCTATTTATTCCATCCCCATATGAGTTCTTCTTTTCCTCCTTCTTCCAGGGTAGTGTTCCTCTTCTGTAGCCAAATTGATTTTGAGACTTGAGTGACTTATATAAATCAGTTTTATTTCCCAAGTCATGAATACACAGTGAGTTAACATGTTGCATGATGTAGTTGCCTTATCTATCCAGTAATAAAGTTATTCATCAGTGAACAGTACTTAAAGTATTTTTTTTCAAAACATTTCTAAACTTTTTAGAAGCGGTAGCTTCTTCGTCGCGGTGAGCGAGAACGAGAGCGAGAGCGAGAGCGAGAGCGTGATCGTGAATAGCGTCGGCGTCGGTGGCCATCATCTCGTCGGCGATAGAAAGGCGAAGGTGAACGACGGTGACGCCTTTCATAACGCCTATTGTTGTTGTCATAGCGCATACCGTCACGACGCCGGGGACCTCGGTTTCTTACCTGATCATTTCTGCCCATGTATATGCCTGGGGTTGGAGAGTGGGCACGGGCAGTAATGGAAAAGTCCACGCGAATCCGGCGATTGTGGAGAGATATTCCATTGCACATGTACTTGGCAGTTTCAGCGTCAGCTTTGTCTTTGAAGTAGATGAACGCAAATCCACGAGAGCGACCAGTGTGCGAGTCATGGACAATCTGCAAGTCTTCAATTTGTCCATACGTTGAAAAGACGTTTCTTATATCGATTTCTTTAGTTTGCATTGAAAGGCCAAATATGCCCAGGCAACGATTAGCAGGAGGATCATTGCGTCCGACATTATCGCGACAGCCAAAAGAAACTGGTGAGCGGGAACGAGAGCGATCTTTGCCAGAACTACGAGAAGAGCTGCAAAAACAAAAGTCGCAAGGATATATTTAAATAGAAAACTTGTTGTTAACTTACTTGCTTTGGTTGGATCGACTGCGAGAGCGGCTTTTGCGTTTATACTGACGTTGGCGATGGACATTGCTTCTGCTTCGGCTTCCACTTCGGCTTTTACTTGAGCTGCGAGAACGACTCCGAGATTTGCTTCGAGATTTGCTCCGAGAATTGCTTCGACTCGAGCTTCTTTTTGAGCTTTTTGGGCTACTCAAACTTCGACTTGGGCTTCGCTTTGGGCTTTGACTCGGGCTTCGAGATTTGCTCCGACTCGAGCTTTTACTCGAGCTTCTACTTGAGCTTTGTTTCGGGCTTCGACTCAAACTTCGACGAGGGCTCTGTTTTGGACTTTGACTCGGGCTCCGGCTTTTACTTTCAGAAGTAGAACTGGAGCAAAATCCAGCCGGTTTCGGCGAGTGCTGTTCAAGCACAGTGTCTTCCATTTTGATGTCTATCTTATCTCCATCATCTGGCAGTGTTTCTTCCTTGTTGAGCAGCGCTTCTTCTTCTTTGATTGACGTATTTTCCATCTTTTCAGGAGGTTGGGGCTTGACGAGGATACTCATGGCAAGTAGAAAACTGATGTTCGCCTAAAGTTCAACAGCAAAAAACTGTGTTGACCCAACCAGAGCATGATGAAATGCAAAACGGTCGTGCAGTCGAAATAGTCTAAAAAGGCGCCAAAATTACAAAAAAGAAATTACTGATGAGAGCATCTGATAACTTTAGTTAATTCGATAATTTCGAAAATTCTTTCTTATTACTGAGAAATAAACTCCATTACACCATTTGCTTATTCACTTTATCATTTCCCATTTACTACTTATCAAATGGAAAACTTTTCTTATTTCGAAGCGGTCAAGGAGGAGGAGGGAAGCAGTCGCAGTACCACAATGGAGATTCTCGAGTCACTCTCCAATGGTGGTGGTGCATCCGTTCCAAGTGCTACCACAAACAGAGCTCTGACTGCATCACCCCCAGAGCCGAAAACCTTTGACGACATTGACTTCTCGCAGTACTACGTGCACGATTCATCGCCGGTCAAGAATGCGGACGAAAACCCCCTTTTTACCTTCTTTCAGGATGGTAGCTGTTCCAGCTTCGGGGTTCCAGACAATACTCAACCTGAATCTACGGCATCCAGTGGCAATTCAAATGCAGCAATGACTGATCACTTTGGGTCATCATCAGTGTTCGAAAATGCCGTCAGCACTGAGCAAGAAGAGCAGGCTGCACTAGCACTAGCTGGCCCTAGCACCTCAACTGCCACTGCCACTGAGCCACGCCAAATAGAACTCCAAGCCCAAGGAATGACTCCAGGACCTGTTCCGAATCCTCAGCAGCAGCCACCCCAAGCGTTCATCTACGGCTACGTCTACTATGGGGAACAGTACGGATTTGTGCCCTTGGTGGCCATGTCGACCACCTCGGCCACCGTGGCCACCTCTGAAGAGCTTCAGCAGCCTTCATCATCGACCGCTCAAGGGCAAGGCATGCAAGGCGGCCATCCCTTCTACTCCTTTTACCCGCAAGCGGCTCTGCCAAGCACAAGCAGTACTGCCACCTGTGAACAGCACCTCCACCAGCAGCAACAGGCTGTGTTCTTTTCGGGTTTAGTGGCGAGCCAGGAGAGCCAGCCTCAGCCAACGCCCAGCCGGCGTTCCTACAAACGAAAGTCGGTCCCAGCACCTGCTGCCACTTCAGCTGAAGAGGACGGCCTAGCCCCAAACGTAGTTCCAGAACTGAAGGCCCAGGGCACCTTCACGCTGAGCGGCGAGAAGATTCGCCGCCCGCCGAATGCCTTCATGATCTTTGCGAAGGGCCGCCGTCGTGAGCTGCTGTACAGCAATCGAGCGCTCTCCAACAAGGACGTCAGCCGGATGCTCGGCCACGAGTGGAGAGACCTGAGCGAGGAGGAGCGCGAGGGCTTCAAGGTGGCCGCTAATGAGCTGCGCCGCGAGCACCAGGCCAAGTATCCGGGTAAACACATACTACTGTTGTCAACATTGCTAACTTTGTCATCCACTCTTACCTTTTGCCTCCATCCACCCCAGGCTACTGCTACAACCCAATGGTGGCTCGACGCGCCAAACAGGAGCGAAAGCTCAAGAACGAGCAAAAGAGAAAGCAGTCGGCAGCCGCCAAGGGCCACGACAACGAGAGCAACAGCATCAGCAGCGGCAGCTTTGACTCGCAACAAGTTGTTCTGGAGCCAGCAGAAGACTGGCCTTCGCAGGTGTTCTCCTCCTCTCAGGCCAGTGTTTCGACCTCCGTCAGTGCCACCGCCACAGACGCCGAGGACCACTTCTTTGACTTTGACGAATCGGAGCTGTACAACAGCGAGGACAGCACCTTCTTGTAGACTCGTGTTTCAGCTGCTCATCTCCTTTGCAGTAGTAGTAGTAGAATACACACATTCTCACACTAACATTTAGACAATTCAGCACTGGCCAACTTGTTGAGCACTTGTAGACCAATATTTACCATTAAAAACCAGTTTTGCAACACGAAAACAGAAGAGAGGTAAAGTGGAGATGAATATGCTTTAATAATGTTTAATAAGAGTAAGAGGAGAGCAAAAGCGCTCACAATTGGCAAATTGAAATAATTAAAATCAAGTTAGGTGCCATAGGTGAAGAGAGAGAGAGGTGTAAAGTGAATAGATGGCAACAGAGCCTTCTCTCTCTCTCACTGGCTGGTGTTGAGGGCGTTGGTGGTGGCGGTGTACTTGGTCACGGCCTTGGTGCCCTCGGAGACGGCGTGCTTGGCCAGCTCGCCCGGCAGCAGCAGGCGAACGGCAGTCTGGATCTCGCGACTGGAGATGGTCGACTTCTTGTTGTAGTGGCCCAGGCGGCTGGCCTCCGAGGCGATGCGCTCGAAGATGTCGTTCACGAAGGAGTTCATGATGGACATGGCCTTCGAGGAGATGCCAATGTCGTTATGCACCTGGCGCAGCACCTTGTACACGTAGATGTTGAAGGATTCCTTGCGCTTCACCTTGCGCTTCTTCTTCTCCGAGCCCATCGAGGTGCGCTTCTTCACCTTCGAGCTGCTGCCCTTGTCGCTGGCGCCGGAGGACTGGGCGGCGGCGGCTGCGGCCAAAGCTGCGGCGGCGGCCTTCTTGCCGCCCTTCTTCGTGTCGCCCGAGGTGGCTGAGTCGGTGGGTCCGGCCATGGTGAGAGAGGAAGAGAGAGTCAAAGAGGGGGAGAGAGAGTTTCGGTGGAGAAATCGGGTCCGAGAGCGACGAGGATGACTTGACGAGAGATGGATGGAGAGCGAGACGTTGACAGTCGACGTGCTCAAACAATGAATGCTGACACAGCACTTTTCGGCGCGCCTTTTATAGCGAGCGCGCCAACAAAGCAAGCGCCGGGAACCGTACACTGACTCAGTAACTGGTGTCAACTTTTGCCACGTTTGTCATCAGCGACCTCAGTACATGAACCTGAGTAGCTGGAGAAAAATGGCGGTGGCAGGAGGCAGTGGTGGTGGTGTGACAAATGGTCAAAGAGAGGACACTAAAAGATGGCCTGATAAGCCCCAGTCCCAGTATTGTCGTATAAATTGGCCTGCCTCTCAAAGTTGTAGTCGACTTCTTTCAAATCTTAACAGCAGCAACTTCATCCCAATCTCAATGCAATCGGCAACAATGTCCGCTCACCGAAACCCGCGGAAACACCCCTACCAGCAGCAGCACTCAAAGTCCACCGTGAGCTTGTCTCGCTCGGCCAGCCTTCAGGAGAACGCAGCCAGCAGCATCAGTCTCATTGACATAAAAGTAGAGCGCCTAAAGAAACGCAAAGCTGACTTTGACCTGCAGCTAAAGTCAATGTGCGGCCAAGTGTCGGAGATGATCAGGGAGATCGAGTCACTGCGGGCACGCAGTGAGCAGCTGTTCCACGACAAGATGAAGCATCTGCTGCGGCATTCCAAGCGATCCAAATACCATCACAGCAGCAGCCGCAACAAAATACCTAAATTGAGTGACACTTCATCTACCTCGGCGAAAGCTTCTACTCTTCAGCGGCCATCTTCTTTTTCCACTTTAAAGCGAAATTCATCGTTCTCCTCTGTCTCTCTGTCGTCATCGTCTTCCACAGAACATGGGAAACTTCCGCCTCCTGCAAACAAACTCTCCGAACTGGAGCACTTGACGGTGGACAAGATCGGCCAACTGCAGACTGAGCAGATAAACAGCTTCATTGATCTGCTCTTCAAAGAGGCGACTGTTCAAGGCAAGCCAAGCCTTGTCGTTGAGCCGAACACACCAGTCATTGCTGCTGCTGTGAAGACAACCTGTGAGCTTTCAGTGTATCGTGATGACAGCCACTCTGACCAAGCTGTGCCAATGGTTGTTGAAGAGGAAGAAGAAAAAGAAGAAGAGTCGGAAAAGTCGCAGCCCGTTTCACCACAGGTCGTTGTTGAGCAGAAAATCTCTCCCAAAATACTTGATAGCAGCGAACAACTACTCCTCCCTACGATTATGGAAAAACCGAAAAGTCTCGATGACGACTTGGAAACAATTGCCCTGGAGAGAATGTCATTCGCTAATCGACGAAACATGTGGGAGCGACGATCGCTTGGACGAAGCTACAAATTCCGCCCAGCTAAGTCTATTGTCTAACTTGGTGTTTCCCCAGTCAATGTGGCCTTAATTTATCACCATTTACAACTATTACAAGTCACACACACACCTCTTTACTTAATTATTTATTTTTACATCTCTGTAAATCATCAGAAAGGTACATCTTTCTTTTACCAATCAAGCTTTGATTTTCATCAAAAAATAAACGGAATCTGAAAAACAGCTGTTCAGAAAGCATTCATTAACGTCATGTGAAAAAACGACTCTTCAAAAAATGTTGACCACTTTCAAAGCATTTTTACGGTGCTTTTCAATTCTCGCCAGTCGCTCCCTTCTATTCTCCACCGGATTGAACTTGCTGTAGAAGAGGTAGAAGGCGATGCAGCGATAGAGCACCAGGTTGAAGAGGAGCATCAAGATGCAGTGGTAGTAGTCATCGTCAGTCAGCTTCATGACGTACAGTATCACCTGAATTTCATTGGCGCCGCACCTCCCAAAGCCGTACTGCAGCAACATGAAGCCTTCAAAGATGAACCGCGTAATGGCAAAGTTGGAGAGCCACAGGTAGAACGCTGACAGCCGGGAGGCGAGTAGCAGAAAGTTGCTGAGTAGCACGGAGAAGAGAAATACTGAAACGGATAGAATGAGTATCATGGAAATGTTGCCCCTTGAGAGGATGGCGAAGATTTGACCCTGCGACTGGAAGGTCACCGCTGTGATGATGAATAGGAGGACGATGTTCCAGTAGATGCCCGGAAGAACCGCCTCATAAATGTTGCCCAAGTACACGTAGAGGAGTATGGTGGGGAGAAGAGGCAGCAGCTCAAAGATCGACTTGGTAAGGTAAAACGATCCACAGCTGATCCAGCCATTTCGGTGTTCATTGGTGAACACCTCAAGGTCCTTGTGAAAGCTCAGAGCCTGCTGCAGCAACACGAAGATCATGAAGAAGTTGGCGAAGAAGAAGCTGTACTTGAAGTTATTGAGCAGCTGAAAGACCACCTCCACTCCCTGAGCATCACGACTGCACAGCACATTGAAGTCACTCTCCAGGTTGAAGCAACCGGTCAAACTGGCCATTCGCCGGTCGTAGAAGAGCGGAATGGCGACGCCGTAGAAGAGGTAGTTGGCGCTGATCAGCAGGTACTCCTTCCAGAGGTGCTGCCAAAAGGCGACACTGTACCGGAGAAAGGCGACGTACACTGAGTAGAGCGAGAAGCGAGTTCGATTTCGCTGCACTCCATCAGGCGTCAGCTGGGCCTCCTGGGACAGCTGCCAAGCGTTGGAAGATGACCACTGAAGATTGCTTCGAGCGACCAGTCGCTGCACTGTTCGGTCTTCAGCACCGGAACAGGAGTGCCTGATGAGCACCTCGATTGGAGAGTTGCTTTGATCAGAAGAGGAGGACACCGCCGTCGCCGAACTACTGCTCAAATGCTGCTCCATCTGCTCTGAGGTACTCCCTCCTGAATATATGCACACCCCGCCCCTTGCGAGCACATAAAGATGCTCAAACTTCTGCAGCACCTCCACTGTGGGCTGGTGAATGGTGACCACAATGGCCAGCGGGTGGACCCTGGTCAGTCGGCGCAGCACCCTAATGACCGTCTCCGCGGAATAGGAGTCCAGATTGCTCGTCGGCTCGTCTATCAGCGCCAGATTGGGCATCTCAGTTGAAGTGAGCTCCAGCCCCAGTGCCAGCCGCTGCCGCTCGCCGCCGCTGCAGTACTCCACCTTGGTGTTGGCCGCCCCCTCCAGACCGAGCTCGGTGAGCCACTTTCGGGCCACTGCCTCGTGATCGGCGCCACTTGCCTGTGCGTTCTTGAATCGAGATGCAAACAGTAGCGACTGCTTGGCAGTGAGGCCGCTCAGCAGGTGGCCGGACACCTGCTGGGTGATGAAGCAGGTTCGAATGGGGCTGAACTTGGACTGGTAGATCTCCGTCTCGGCGCTCAGTCGGGTTTTCATTTGGCCGTTTAGGACTTTGAGGAGAGAGGATTTGCCGGCGCCTAAAAAAATTTATTAGTTTACAAGATTGAAAATGCTCAAGAAAAAGGGTGTTACCTGAAGTGCCCAGAATGCCGCACAGAGTGTTCAGGTGAAATTGCCCGTTCAGATTGCAGAGAATTCGTTTCCTTTTCTGGGCGGCTGTTGACTCCATTTCTAGCACTGAGCTGGTGGCAAACAAGCTGAGGTTTCTCCAGGCGATCAGTATTTTCTTTTCAAGCGCCTTCTTTTCAGGCGACTTCATTGCCGCCTTGCTGCCTCCATTTTGAAGCGTTTTGAAGGTGATAACTTTGTAGTCAAGTGGTGGCTCTTTGTAGCTGGAAATTGACAACTTTTTTTTATTTGAACCACCTTTTAACTTGCTGGAAGCAGCTTTTATTCTTCTTGAAAACGGCCAGAGAGTGCTCAAATTGCCAAACTTCAAGAACATCACCAGCAGCGTCAGCAGGCGAATGGCAGCAATATTGAGCAGCACCCGCATCACGTACACTGAAATTTGGGTTCTGTCGACGTGAAAGACTTTAAACATGAGCGAGAACTCCTTCTCCCAGTCACACCGATCGATGCCATAGAAGGTGTAGAGGATGCCGCGAGCGATGAACTTGAAGGCCACTAGATTGGAAATCTCCTCGAGGACGACGCTGCCCGTCTGCTCGGTGTCCACAAAGAAGCCGTTGATCATGGTGGCGCCGGTGTGGTACACCACCGAGACGATCACCGCCAGCTGAAGGTGGTCGACGAAGAGCAGGCCGACCAGGTGGCCGGCACTTTGCATGTAAAAGCAGAGGAGCCACATGAAGAAGACGTAGTGGCCGAAACGGCTCCAATTGAGGCGGTAGCCATCGACGGCGTGCTGCGAGGGCAGAAAGTAGCCCAGCGAAGCGGTGAGGAGGGCGTGAACGAGCAGTTCGAGGAAGCTGACCAGAATGGCGGAGAAGTAGAAGGCAAAAAGGCTGTACCAGCCGTTTCGGTGCTCAGAGCGGAAGACCTTGACGATGGAGCCAAAGACGAGGGCGCTGGCGCAGATGGTCACCACGCCGGTGTAGATGAGGATCTGCGCGAGGAAGGTGGCGTTCTCTTTTAGCAGGGTCTCCTCTCGAATTGTCTCGGTGCAGGTTTGATTTTGAGGAGCGTTCAGCAGCGTACAGCCACTCGACTCGGTCATGGAGGGGCTGAAGAGCGAGGAGAGCAGGCTGATGTAGAGGGTGAAGAGGAGGATGGAGAGGAGGAAGGCGCGGTACCGGGCGATGAAAGTGACGCGGAAGAGGCGGGCAGTTTGCAGGATGACATCAGTGAACCTGAAAGGCTTTCGTAGGTTTTGCAGGCCTTCAGCTTGCAGAGATGACTGTTGATGCTGAAGGGCTTTAGAAGTTTGGGCGTGCACTGCTGCGGTTGCTGCGGAGGTCAGCTTGAAAATGGCAGAGTTGGCGCTGTCTGAATGTGTCATAAAAAGTTAAATTGTGGTGCAAGAGCAATCATTCATTTTGTACGCTTACCATTTCCGTTGCAGGCTATTTTAATCAACGTCTCAATTGGCGGCGACTTTGTATCGGTAATGGCAGTGGGAAGATTACTCTTTAAGAAGGGGCGGATATAACTGGGCGGCCCGGTGAAAATGCACACGCCTCCGTCGAGGGATTTGGCTAGAACGTACAGTTGGTCAAAGAGGAAGAGCGTCTCCTGGTTGGGCGCGTGAATCGAGCTGATCACGGTGATGTGCTGCCTCTTGGCCAGTTGCTGAAGACAGCGCATTGTCTCGTAGGCAGAGACGCTGTCCAGTCCTATGGGAGAAGGTTTTGTACTGATTTCGTCCTTAATCAATCGACCAACCTACCTGTCGTTGGCTCATCGAGAAAGAGAAAATTTGGAGCAGTCAGCGCCATCAGCTCCTGAGCAATGGCAATGCGCCGTTGCTCTCCGCCGCTGCACCGGCAAAATGGCTGATCCAACAGTTTTTCCGGCAGCAGAAGAGTGGACATAGTTTGGGCGATGTGACTGGCAGCCAGCCGTCTTGCTGAGGAGCCATTTTTGAAGGCGAATGCGTACTGTAGTATCGTCCTGATGGTCAGCTCGCCGATGAGGTTCTCGTGGACGTGCTGCGCAATGAAGTACGAGGTGGCCCACTTGGGTTGAACGTAGATTTTGGAGTTGGCGGCCAGGCGGCCACCACCACTCGAACAGCCCTGGCTGCCACTGAGAATGTTGAGCAGTGTCGTTTTGCCCTGCGTTTTAATTTGGAAAATCGTTTTAGTCAATATGTTATTGTTTAGAATGTAACTGACCGTTCCAGAACTGCCTAGAATTGCATTCAGAGTGCCGCTTTTGAAGTAGCCGCTCACACTGTGAAGTATGACTTTTTTGTTGTTTGTAAAACTGCTCCAATCGTTTACTTTGTAGTGTATATTTTTCCAGAGGATTGATACATTTTCATCCTCTGTTCTAGGCACATCTAAGCTAGTTTTTTCAAATGCTCCATTGACAACTCCGTTGGTCTTCATTGTGACGGCAGCAAAGTTTTGAGCAATCTTAAAAATTCATTCAGTAACTTTCAGTAGTTTTTAAACACAAATGAACAAGTTTTTAAAAATAAAATCGAAACCCTCAGCACCATCACTTGTTTTCGACGACGCTACCGCTTGCTGAATGAATGAATGAACAATGAACTTCTCGAAGACTATCAATTAGGCGTTTTTGTCAGCTGTAGCGCGCGCACTGCTGTGCTTTTTAATTTCACAGTGTCCAAGTGGTAAACAGCCAACACTTACAGTTGCATCTTGCTTACGCACAACTTACACACACTGTCGCACAGTTTACCCTCCTCTGCAATGCACTGAGAACATAGCCGATAGCTATAGGAAGTCGTACTGAGACTGTACCTCAGTGAAAGTATCTAATAACAAAAAATGGCAACTGGTTATTTTCCAATCAAAAGGTGGACACAAATAGTTACCCTATCATTTTACGTAGAACAACATATTTTTTACCGAGAAAATGATGACGCTGCCTGCTGAGTGCGAGAAGTGCTAAAAGAGGAGTAGGGGAGAGAAAAAGAGAAAGAGAAAGAGAGATGGGGAGAGTAACATCTGATTGACAGCAGCTATCCTATCTTTTTGAGAAAAAGCAGAGAGACTTCTGTCCTTGAGGCTTTTCCACACAGTAGCTCCCACTTTGTGCACATTTGCCCTCGTCAGTGCACTACATCACCACAGCACTGAACACCTATTTGCCAATTGTTATCACATTCACTCACATAACAATGACCATTTTTCATTTTGAATAAACAGGAGGGGGGATTTTTAACTGGAAACACCGGCGGTATAATCCTTGTAATTATTTTTTTCGTTTCAAAAAAACGACACATCACAGAAAATAATATTCAATTGTGTAATTTTAAAGCTAAATGAAACGTTGAAATTTCGCTAGCCACGATTTTTGGCGACCAAGTCTGATTGCGGCGTATCCGGTAATGGCATACAAAGCAACCAGTGCAAACATCAGGTAGAAAAAGGTTTGAGATGCTTCCCATTGCTTAAGATCAGAGGTTCGATTGGTTTTGACGTCGATGTACTCTATAGTTTTCCCACGTTTAGCTTCTGTTGTTGTGTAGCCGAGGATTAGACCAACGAAAAGACTAATTACCGCTAACTTTACATTTTTCTTTATAAAACGATATCCTTTTCTTCTAACAGGAACTTTCTTGATGTTATTTGACCGTTTAAAACGGACAAATTGCTTTGCATGTAAACAGAAATTTTTTCTGGTCTGTGTGTCGATTGAATGCATCCAGTCAGATGAAGTTGTTGTTGGAGTGAGAAAAAGTGAAGATGAAGAAGAAGAGCTGATGCTGACAACTGGCATGAGCAGGAGAAGGTCAGAGACAGCCGACACAGCTGTAGCGGTACTGAAAATTTCAATACTTTTTGCATTTTCAAAAATTGCCAATTGAAAAGTTCTCATCGAACTTCAATCAAGGTAACAATGTCACTGTGGACGCTAGTTAGCAGGCAAATTGCCATGACGAAGTAGTCAATACTGATTTAGGCGTGATTGTTGCTTATGTTGTGAAGTTGCCCCTACCAAACAGTTTGTGATGACTACCGCGAGCACTGAAAACGCTACTCCCGCCGATCTGCTGGCGACCATTGTTCAGGCATGCGACCCACTGACTGAAATGTCCGAGCTGAAGACTGCCTCCAAGCAGATCGATCATCTCTTCGGCCTTGGCTGGCATCCACAGCTGCCACCGCTGGAGCAGTGGCTTCGAGGTGAGCAGGTGAAGTCCGTTCTCACGGCCTTCGAGAGCAAGCACTCTGCAAAGAATCTAGCCACTGCCAAGAAGCACAAAGAACTGGCCGACATGTACGGCGGCATGGTGGAGGGGGAGTTTGCTGAAAAGGCCATGCACAACATCTCTAAGGTAAAGAAGAAGAAGTTTAAGATGTACTCGTCATTGTAACCCAATTTTTCACAGGCCATTATCTGGGCTCCCTTCACCGAAAAGAAGTTCCTCGCCGAGTGCCTGCTCGCTCGTGCCGAGCTGCACCGTCGATCGAAGAACAACCTCGCCGCGCTGGCCGACATTGAGGGGGCGCTGCTCTTCACAGAGAACTCCAACATGCTGGCCATCTGCAGCAAGGTCGCCCTGCTGAAGCGTCTCGACCGTCGCCCTGAGGCGTACCACTTTCTGACGGAGGTGCTGAAGAGTCTCGAAGGCAAGGACAAGGACAGCGGCAGCAACTCTGCTGGTGCTGGTCTGGAGAAGAAGGAGCTCAAGGCGCTGCGCTCACTGAAAAAGGAGCTGAAGGTGTACAAGCACTCTGCTGCTGGCAAAGGTGATCAGCCAGATTCGAAAGAGAGTGGCAGCCAGCACCAGCACGACCACCACAATTGCACCCTGCAGGTGGACCCTCGCCTCGAGTGGGCCCTGGAACAGTCAACCGGTCGCCACGTGCTCAAGGCGACCAGCGCCATCGAGGGCAGCAGTGTGGTGCTGGTGAAGGAGGAGCCGGCGCTCTTCATCGTCCGCCAGGAGTCACTGCACCTCAACTGCAGCGCCTGCTTCGCCGAGTGCCCCGCCACCTGCTGGCCCTGTGCCACCTGCGCCGAGGTGGTCTACTGCTCGGTGGGCTGCGCCGCAGCCGCCCACGCCGCCTACCACCGCCTGGAGTGCGGCATCCTGGGCGCCCTGCAGCCGACGGCGCCGCAGGCACTGCAGGTGTACCGCCACCTCGCTCGAGCCGGCCACGCCCAGTTGATTGCTTTCCAGGAGGAGATTAAGGAGGCAGAGCAGCTGACCGAGCCGTTGCAGGCGCTGATTGGAGGCTCTGGAGCCGAGGCTCTGCAGAAGGTGCCGCGCACCCAGGTGCACTCTCTCTTTGGACGGCTGGCCAGCCTGGTAGGCAGGCGCATCAAGGGGAGGAAACCACTGCGCACGGCCACCCAGCTGGCCACCGCCACCTACCTGGTCGCCGTCTACTGCTACAAAAGTGGTGGTGCTGACATTTCACCATCCGACTTTCGCCTGCTGGTGGACATTCTGGCCACTGAGCTGGTGCGCGTCAGCCTGGCCGAGTACGGTTGGAACGGAAGCGGAACGGGGGGCGAGAATCAGCGCATTCACGTGGGCAACTACCAGTGCCTGGTCAGCAGTGCAATCGGTCACGGCTGCCAGCCTAATGCCGACTGGAACTTTGAAGAGCAAAACTTTGTCCTCACTTCCAACCGGTAATAAGCAGCTTCTGTGTGCTCATCTTTATTTCTTTAACTAAGAGCTTCGATTTCCTCTAATCTAGAACCATAAAGGCTGGCGAGGAGGTCGTCATCACTTTCGGTCCGACTGCCGCCCAGCCCTTCTTTGCCCGCCAAACTGCCTTGGCGGCCTTCAACCGCCTCTGCCACTGCGAGAAGTGCCTCGAGGACGCCCGGGAGCACTTTGCCCTGCGCTGCACCTTCTGCAACGGACCGGTGCCCTTTGACGCCGACCATTTCAGCACTGAGCTCAGCTGTCTGCTCTGTGAGCGCCAGGCGGAGAAGGAGACTGAGGAGGGCGCCTCGGTGATTCAGGCCGACTTCCGAGCGATGCAGTGCTCCCTGTGGCTGGTGAGCGGCATCAAAGATGCTCCTGAAGAAGTTACCTCGGCTTTGGAGCAGATTGAGGCGCGAATGGCCGTTCTGGCCACTGTCATGCCCACCAACAACCGCCTGCTGCTGTCGGTGGTTGGCGACCTCTGCGAGGAGTACCTGCGCCGGGGCATGGTTTCCCCTGCTGTGGAGTGGTTCCAGTGGCTCGCCTCCACTGACATCTACCTCGACGTTGGCGAGGAGAAAGAAGAGGAGGACATTTTCAGCAAGCTGTACCACATTCACAAGTGGACCGGTGCCTACCTGGAGTACCTGCAGTCACTCAATGTGACCGAGGCTGCTGATGCAGCAGCCAGCTACATTGAGGTCCTTGAGCAGCTGGTGCAGCGTGCCACCGCCGCCACCCAGAAGCTGCTGACCAAGAAGAAGAGCCTCTCCAAGGTCCTGGAGGAGAGCCAGGTGGAGCAGGTGGTGGAGATGCTGCAGCAGCAGGTGGAAGACAATCAGCTTGCCTCGCAAAAGATTTGCGCCTCTTTTAACGAAATGGCCAAAAAAGCCGCCAACTGCTACTCAACTGGTGATCTTGCTGGTGAGGCTGCTGAAGCTGATTTTTGAAGCACACCATCATTAAATTGTGCGCTTTTGCGTTTTTAGCCGGAAAGGCTTTTAATTTGCATTGTTAGAATTTTGCTTTATTTGACATTACAAAATGAAAAGTGAACTTTTTCATTGCACTTTGATGATGGCTGTCTCAGGTACATAACCTCGTCATTTGCTTTCATCTGGTTCTAGTTTTAGTACTAACTTACACGTCGACTGCAAGCTTTTAAACTTTTTTGTTTGCGTACTTTGCTTTCCACTCTCAGGATGAAATCAAACAAATCCGGAAAAAGCAACAGCAAAAAGAACAAGAATGAAAGCACTTCGCCCATCAAGAGAGCCACATTCGTAGAGCCATCACAGCCGCAGATGGCGCTCAAGATAAGCGTCTCCTCGAGCGCCGTTCTCAAGCGACAGCACTCAAACACTGACACCGATGGCGATGAGAAGATCAATTCAGACGATTCGGCTTTGCGGCTGGAAAAGTCCTGCTCAAAAGAGCAAACCAAAAGTCCTGAACCCGACCTTTCTCGCTCATCCGAGTCAAAAGAAGAGCTAAAGAGTGAGAGAAATGTGAACTCCTCCTCTCGAACCTTTTCTTCGGTGATCGAAGTGAAGCCCGGCGCTCCGCCGCCGCTGCGAATCGGCCCCGAGGTTCAGCTGCACCTTCGCCAGCCATTCAAGATTCTCACTGACATTTGGGGCGTGCTCATCTCCTACGACTTTCGCAAAACGATCTTCCAGTTCACCGACGACCACCTGAAGCAGTACATCATCGAGCACTTTGAGGAGAGCGAGACGGTGGACTACGTGAACAAGCTGGCGGCAAAGACGGCTGAAGATCTGGCCGGTGGAAGCTGGCCGACGATGCCCACGGTGCCGACGGTGCCTGAGGATGGCAAGCTGAATGACAAGTCATTGAGCAAGGAGGCAGTGGCCGAGGCGGTGCTGCGCAATTTGGCCTTTCGCAAGGAGACAAAGGACAAGTCGATGTTGGCCAATCTGGAGACCATCTACAGCCAGGTCTGGAATGACGGGTATGAGTATGAGAGGAGTGAATTGTTTGAAATTGAGTTTTCGCTGATTTCTGTTCTCTCTATTTAGGTACCGCTCAAAAACGCTGCGTCCACTCGCTTTCGCCGACGTGCTTCCCAATCTGCAGAAGTGGACCGCCGAGCCGTTGTACGTCAAAGTGTACACCTTCGCCACGGGCCCACCAGACGTGCAGAAGCTCTTTCTGAGCGCCAGCACCGAGGGCGACATCGGCAAGTGCATCACCTACTTCTTCGACACTCACCACACCTTCAAGTACGACAGTGGCCGCTTTCGCCAGGTAGTGTCCGGCCTGGCGGAGCGCGATCCAAAGAACCTCTTCTACTTCACTGACAGTCCGAAGAAGGGTTTCGAGGCGCGCAAGGCCGGTCTGACGGTGTTCATCGTTCGTCGCCCGGGCAACAAGCAGTACAAGCAGGAGTACCTGGACAAGTTCACTGTCATTGACAGCTTTGATCAGTTGGATTTCTTTGAGTTTAAATAGTCTCATGGTAACTCATGTTTTGCTGGCTGTTTTGGAGTTTTTTGCTGTTTACGTTTTTATTTGAGGAATTTTTAGTTTCAAAAATTGAACCCAAAAAAATCGTTTCCATGCTCTATTTTAATGCATGAGAGAGTTGAATAAGAATATGAATAAGATTACAATCAAATGCTAAAACTTTGAAAACTAAAGCAAAAAAAGGGGAAAACAAATTAGTAGATGTTGCTGTTCATCTGCTTGTTGAAGCTCTGGCGCTGACGTTCATTCATGAGAATGCTGCCAAAGTTGGTCGTGCGGGGTGATGACTGCTTGCCAGCAGTTCCAGGGGTTTGGGGGTCTAATTTAGTAAAAAATGAAATTGAAATGTTCAAAGAACAGAAAAGTTCAATTCATAAGTTACCTGCACCACTCTTGAGCACCTTCAGCAGGCATTCCTGGGGCAGATTAAAGAGGGCCACCACAATCTGCCGCTTCAGATTGGTCATCTTCATCAGCGCCTGCTTTCCGCCCTGACTGCGAGCACTACCACCGCCGCCAGAACTGCCCAGAATTCCCGAAACCGGGGTGGTGACCACCGGAGCGCGGTTAAAGGAGGGCGCAATCAGAGGCCCAAAGAGGTTCAGCAGCTGGTGCTTGTCCACCACCAGGCGACCTGACTTGCTGACGGTGGGCAGCTTGAAGAGGACGCGCTTCAGGTGGAGCAGCAGGTAGGCGAGAGTGTGGCGGTGGACGACCGGCTCCAGCTGGGTGGTCAGCAGACGGGTGAAGAGGTCACGACGCTGGACGGCCGTCAGACAGGGGTCTACAAAGGGGGCAAAATATTGGGAATGTAGAAATTCACAATCAAAGCCTGCCCAACTTACTACTGGCTCGCAGACACTCGTTCCACCACTTGCTATCTACCAGAGGCTGCCCCAGCGACTGCAGCAGGCGCACCAGGAGGCCGCTGATGATCGTAGGGTGAACGGTGGCCAGCTTCAGCTCGCCGACACTGTGCGTACGCGCAAAGGTGGCAAACAGCTTCTCCACCTCCTTGCTGCTCTTCCCGTCCAGCTCACGGACGTATAGGCGAAGCGGTTGCGGCGAGCCCTTCAAGCTGAACTTGGCGCCGAAGCTGCCGGGCGAGGCGGTGCCCGCTCGCTTCAGAATGGCCAGCGACTGCTCCTCAATTTGCTTGCAGCACTCGACGATGATGGTGGGCACTTGTGGTTGCTGCTGCAGCTGCAGCAGCAGATGATGATGACCGACGTGGCTGTTCTGCTCTCTCTCCGCCTCCACCAGGCGGACCAGATTGACGGTGATGCAGGGCACGTCCTCTATGGCCGCCGCCATCCGCTGCCCATCGCCGCCCTCAAAGCAGCCCTTGTCCACCTTGATCCGACAGCCGGTGCACACGTAGAACTTGGCCGTGGGAATGATGCTCGATTTGCAGAGGTGACAGCTGTTGAACCACAGGCGAGACGTCTCCTCAAAGTGGTGCTGCTTTGGCGGTGGCTGCAGTGGCAACGCCTCCTCGGTGGGCTGGTCGGCGTTGTAGCTGGTAAGGGTGGCGCTGTCGTCATGAGTTACGCTGTGGCTGATGATCTCCGGCTTTTGAGCAGCGGCAGTGGCAGTGGCAACAGCAGCGTCGGCGGTGGTGATGGACACTGTGGTCAGCGATGATGAGGTGATCACCGGCTTGTTGGTGGCGCCGACGCACTCTTTGAAGGAGTTTTCTTCTTCCTCTACCTCCTTTTCTTCATCCTCATCCTTCTCCTCTTCCTCCTCATCTTCCCCATCCTCTTCTGAGGAGCCATACTCGGTAGTCAGTTTTCCTTCCACGGATGAGATAGTAGTGGAGGAGGTGTTCACTGAGTCCACCTCCTCCTGCATTTGTAAGTCTCCCACAGGCTTGACAATGTCGCTCTCAGGCGGCACTTCATCGCCTGATTTGTCCTTTCCAGCGCAGGCAATCTCATCGCCGACGTGTCCGCCTCCTGTTTCATCAACTTTCTTCTCAACAGTCTCTACTGAAATGGCCAAAAAGTTGGGCGAAACTTCAGCATGATTTGAAAGCTGACCCTTCTTTTGCATTGGCATCAGCTGGCGCAGCTGCTCCTTCAGCTGCGCCACTTCGGCGGCCAGCTTGTCCGAGTTGGCCACCTCAGCGGTGTTTGCCTGACGCAAGCGAAGGACATCCTCCTGCAGGGCGTTGCAAGTGTCAACCGAATCGAGCAAGTTCTTCAGCAGCAGATTGTGATCCGATTCTGCTGCATGGAGACGACTGTTCAATGCTTTGAATGCCTCTACCAGAGACTTGGTCACCGAAAAGAGATCTGTCATGTTGTTTTGAGAGCGCATAAGAAAGAACATGTAGCCGATTTTTAAATAATAAAACAAAATTGTCACTTACCTTCGCGAGACACCTCCATGTGCTTGAGAATCTTGTCGATGTTCTCCAGCACCTTTTTGCTGAGAGGCGCAGAAGTCCGCAACACTTCGGAACCATTTTCAGTTGACATTTTAGTTGAGGTTTCGGCCATTCAGGCAAAAGACAGCAGATAAAAGAAGCTACACAGAAAATGAAGAAAGAGTCGTCATCAGTGTCACAGCTTTGTACAGTTGAAAAAAATGTTCTAAAACACGCGGCAGCACAATCTGTTTTTTACGCACACTCAAAGTTGTAAATCAGAGTTAGACGTGGACTTGCAATTTTTCGAACTTTTTTTACATTATTAAACTTTGATTTGTGCATTTTTTCGTCATTTTTAATTTTGCACTCATTATTCTCTTCGCCATGTCTTCACCAAAAGAGCAGCTAGAACTAGTCTCGGTTAAGGCAACCAAAAAGCGACCTCGACGCAAGAAGAATAAGAAGAAGAAGGAGGAGAAGTTATCATCAGAGCCTAATGCTCATCAGTTGAAAGCCGACACCAGTGGACTCACAGCTGAACTGTTGCAACTCTTTAAGCAAAGGATGACGATTGTTGGCGCACGCTTAGATGAAGCCCTAACTGAAGAAATGAATATAATGGTACGTGAAATTCGCGGAATTTTGAATAACGCAAAAAACAAAGTTGCTCAGAAGTGAAATTTTTAGGGAAATTTATGGTTTAAAAACCTATTATTAAATTTAAATGTTGTACTTTTTTTATAAGCATGATAAGTAAAAATAAAAGTATTTAAGGGTGAAAAACAAATGTGTCAGTTAATATGTCAAACAAGCTTCGCATCTTTTGCCAGTGCATAGAACTTTGACCGTCGATCTGCCAGCAAGTGCTGCGGTGAGTTAAACTCGACGACTTTTCCTTGCTCAAGCACCAAAACTCGATCAGCATCAAGAATTGTGTTCAGCCGATGAGCTATGGTGATCACTGTATGGCTGGCAAATTCACTCTTTATAGTCGTCTGAATGAGGGCGTCCGTCTCCAAGTCGACGGCTGCAACAAAAACAAAGTTACTGATTAGTACAAAAATGTCGTCAAATTAGGCTTCCACACGCACCTGCAGTCGCCTCATCGAGGACGAGAATTTTCGAGTTCTTCAGCAAAGCTCGGCCAAGGCACAGGAGCTGAATGAAGCATCAACAATATATTGAATCAGTTTGATCAATTTTGTTTTATGTAAAACTGCGCTTACTTGTCTCTCTCCAACAGATAGATTGCTGCCACTCTCTGCAATCGGATAGTCGAGACCTTCAGTTTGCTTTGAAATGAAATCCTTCAGATGACAGTGCTCCAGCGCCAGCCACAACTTGCTGTCCGAGTACGCTGAAAATGGATCCAGATTGGAGCGAATGGTTCCAGAGAATAAAACCTACACCAAACGGTTTACGTTAAAAACGAATAACTCAGTCAGAAAAAAGCGTAAATACCGGATCCTGAGGAATTATGGCAAGCGAGTTCCTCAACTCGTGCAGGCCAATCTGACTGATGTCCACACCGTCAATGGTGATGCTGCCAGCGGCCGGCTCCAGAATGCGAAAGAGGCTCAGCGTAAGAGTTGATTTCCTAAACAGTTTAAATTAAGTGTTACCATAGTGAATTAAACTTCCATTTACAAGAATTTACCCACTACCAGTGCGACCGACAATGCCCACCTTCTCGCCGGCGCCCACCTCAAGGCTGACCTCCTTGAGGACCATGTCGAGGCCTTCTCGGTAGCGAACTGAATACCGTTCAAACTTGATCACCCCTGCCTGTGGCCACTCTGGCTCAACCTTGGGCCGCTCATTGAGCGGTCGTCTCCACTCGGCCTCGGTCTTCAGCTGCGCGTACTCGCTGATGCGCTCCACCGCCACCACATTCGTCTCCATCTCGGAGGTCATTCGAACTAGCCAGTTCAGCATCTGCGTCACCGAGAGGCTGTAGTTGAGCAGCAGGCCGACAAAGCCGGGCGACTGGGCAAAGTTCTCCCGCGACCAGACGGTGAAACAGGCCACGGCGATGATGATCAAGTTACCGCAAAGCTCAAGTCGCAGCGAAAGCCACCGGTTGGCGATGAAACCGGCAAAGTAGCACCGCTGATGGCGATCAACGCGGGCCGAGGACTCGGCGACGAAGCGACCTGTGGCGGAGAAGGCTCGAATGGTGCTCACACCAAACAGTGTTTCACCAAAGTGAGAGTACACCGGAGATCGGGTGACAGACTCCAGTCGTTTCAGCTGACGAGAGGTGGCGACGTAGAATTTCTAAAAGAAGATTAATGTGTGATTCAGAAAATCATCATCTTCAAAAATTGGCAGTACTAATCACTATACCTGAATAAAGAGGTAGAGCAATAGAATGGGCACGATGACGGCCATAAAGACGGGCACCTCCACGGAGATGAGCACCAGGGTGGCCACCACCTGAAGAAAGCAAATCAACCAGCCGTCCATCGCCTGGGGTATGTGCGAGTCAACAGTGTCCACGTCCTTGCTAAACCGGTTCACAATTCGTCCCAGCGGAGTGGTGTCAAAAAAACTCAGCGGAGCGTGCATGATTCGCTCCAGCAGGGTCCGGTGCAGGGTGACCGAGCTGTTTACTGTGCCCTTCACCAGTGAGATGGCGCCCACAAAGAAAAAGAGACCTGGGGAGATGGTTTGAGGAAATGGTATTACAAATAATAAACAGTAGAAAGTGTCACTCTTACCCTGAACCAGTCCAAAACAGCCGTAGACCGCTAGACGATAGTTCCTCTGGTCAGTGTCCACGACTATGGTGTTGCTGCCATTGACCCCAATCACCAGCACTGGTCGATCACTGGACCACACTGCCAGCCAGACATTGGTGCCCACACTGGCCACCTGCATGCCCACGTAGCCGATCAGGGTGAGGGCAATCCAGAGGAGGGTGAGCGAGCGAAAATAGTCCAGGTAGACACTCCACTTGACATTGCCACTCGCTGACCGCTCCTCCTCAATCAGCTGTTTCTCCTTCTCCACTTGCTGTTTACTCGTTTCCAGTGTGCCCGATCTGCTGCCTGCTGATTTTTCCATTGAAGCACTGGAGCTGATAGTTCGCTTCCGTTCTCGCATTGCATCACCACCTTCTTCCGTCTCCAGTCCTTCTTCAGCCTGATCTTCGTCCTGACTCTCCTGGTTGGCGTGCTCTTGAATAAACTCGGCAAAAGGTCCCTGACGAGACATCAGCTCATCGTAGGTGCCCCTTTCGCTGATCGACCCACCGCTCATGACCACAATCTGGTCCACTTCAGGGAGGATGGAGATGTTGTTGGTGACGATGATGCGCGTCTTACGCCTCAGGTAGCCGGTCGTCGAACTGAACACTTTCTCAAAGAGGTGCTTTGCGACATGAGAGTCCACTGCAGAGAGCGGGTCATCAAGGAGAAAGAGATTGGCGGATGAGTAGCAGGCACGAGCTACGGCCACTCGCTGTTTTTGACCTAAAAGTTTAGGGTTAACGCATATTTTGTTTCAAAACTTTTCCAAAAGCTTACCTCCACTCAGGTTGATGCCCTTCTCGCCAATCTCCACCTGGTCACCGCCAGGCAGTATTGCCAAGTCAGGCTTCAGCGCACAGATGTCCAGAACTCGTCGGTAACGAGCCTCCTCGTACTTCGCTCCAAAGAGAATGTTCTCCCGCAGTGTAGCATTGCGAATCCAGGCCTGCTGGGCGACGTAGGCCACGAACTCTCCGTTGGCCACATTGACCCGGCCTTCAATTCGGTCCATGTCGCCGAGAATGGCCGACAGCAGTGAACTCTTGGCGCTTCCCACTCGTCCAACAACGGCCACCAGTGATCCTTTGGGCACCTTCAAGTCGACTCCACTTAAAGTTACCTTAGGGGAGGGAGATTCACTGATGTCAATCAGTTTGTCTTCCTCCACCTCTTGATCTTTTTCCTCTTCTTTATTTCCGTTGTCACTATTATTACTCCAAGCAAAGAATCCATTTTCAATCTTCACAGACACTGTTTCATCCTCATCCCTGCTAACGTAACCCTCCAACTGCTCGGCATTGAGAAACTTGTCGATTCTTCCCAGAGCAACTCTAGCCATGGCTACTTGCGTTAGAAAATCTAAAAAGGCAAAGCGAATCAGTACTTTTCTATTCAAAAAATCCGTACTGACCTGGAAACATAGTCAGCGGAAACCGTAGCAGCTCAAAAAGCGACAGAGACACAAAAGCCTTTTGTGCGTCCAGTACATTCTCGGGCGAACTGAGCACATAAACTCCAAAGGTAACTAAACTGACGAAAAACGGCGAGCAAGTCCACATGATTGACATGAAGGCATTGATGGCGCCGATCTTTTCCAGCTGCTTGATTTCATTTTTCCTAACTCCACTGACAATGCCTGCAAAAGGCATTTCCTTCAAGAAGAGAAAATGAGTCAGAAAAATGTATCAAAAGTTCATCAAACAAAAATGCTTACCCAAGCATAGAGTTTCAGAACTCGAATGCCGTTGAGAATCTCCGAGATCACCTTAATGCGCTCGTCCTTCTGAATCATCTGCTCTTTCTGCTTTCGCTGTTGCACTGTACTAATCCATCCATTGAGGGGAATCATCCCGACCAGCACCAGCGCTCCGGCAATCACCGAAGGGCCCAGCTCAGCCCAGAGAAAGTACATTGTGAGGAGCACCTGCAGCGGCGCCGACCAAATCAGGTTGATGTACGTCAGCAGGTCGGCGATCTTTGAAATGTCCACCGACATCAGGTTCTGTATTGCCCCGGTGGTGGTCGTCCGTCTCGCAGCATTGCTTAGCGTGAGCGATTTCCGGTAGATGGCCGAGGTGAGCGCCGTTCGGATGCGCATTCCAGTGCTGTACATCAGGTGAAAGTAGACGTTGATTATCAGCGACTGAACGGTGGCGGTGAGGAAGAAAAGGGCCGCCAGGACGAAGCCGTGCCAGGTGGGCGAACTGGGCGTGGAGATGAAGGTAATGAAGACCTTCAGCAGCTGAGGATTGACAAACATCAACAGGTCGTGGGCGAGCTTGTAGAGGACACCCAGTGCGAAGGACCAGCCAAAGGTTTTGAGCAGGGTAGTCACCGTGCCCGGATGCTGTTGTACCTTTCCTTTCTTTTTCTGACTAGAAAATGCCACTGCCAGTCCATTCGATGAGAGCATCTCAATGGCCGGCGCTCCATTGCTGGCCGCCGTCTTTGCGTAGAGGGCCACCTCTTCGGGCGTGAACTTCACCTGACTAGTCCAGGCCCGGTCAAAGCGCGGCGCAATGAACTGGGTGGTGTCCTCCTCCTTCAGCGCCCACAAATCGCCCAGAGTCAGAGTCTTCTTGAAGCCAGTTATGGCCAGTGAGTTGAACCACCAGAAGGTGATAAAGGAGAGAAAGGAGGCGGACGATTCGGGGCATTCGACTAAAGTGGCCTCAGTTGAGTCCTGCCGATCAATCAACGGCTTTAATTGCCCATTGGAATCGATGTCATTCTTTTTAGCATCAGACGTAACGGGTTTAACGTCGGCAAAGCAGGTCAGTAGAAAGACAAACAGCACCAGTCCAAAGTGGGCGGCAAAAAGGGCCATATCAACTGGGCTCCACGAGTTGACGCCACTTTTGAAAATGTCCCTCAGAATGGCGTCGTTGCCGTAGAAGCGGGCGTACATGTAAACGGTCGGAAGTGCCAAAGTGAAAGATAGAAAGGTGAAAAGCCATGCTAAACTGGAGGTATGAAAGCCGTAAAGTCGGTGGAGATGAAGGAGAAAGGCAAACAGCGTCCACGTGAGGGCGTTCACTAGCGAGCCGGTCAAGTCAGCCGGACTCGGCTGATGAAAGGGATCAGGAACGATGTAGTGCCAGAGATCGAAAATGAACTGAACAACGCTGACCAGGATGATGGCAGCAACGGCCAGCTGACGGCTGACGTTGTACAGATTGGGAGGAATTGCGGTTGTTGATAGGCGGGGAGGAGATCGAGAAAGATTTCGACAGATGGAGAAGAAAGCCAAGGGCCAGAGGAAGATGGCAGGCACAATGATGGGTATGCTACGCTGGAAGCAGCGGTTAAAGATGGGCGTGCTAGTGTTCCAAAACTGGGAAACATCCCAGACTTTGTCGCCATGGCAAAAGTTCTCCATCTTCTTGTGAGTTAAATACTTCTGAGTTGTGCCAATAAAGAAAAGTGGACAATGGACAGCTGCTAACTAAATACTGACAGTAATTCAGACACTGTGATTACATTTCGGCGACAATTGATTTAGTAGTCTGAAACAGAAGAAGAGGAGGAAAACACAATTAGATCCAATTAGGCGGTGAAAAGAGAGGATGACAGCAACAACAAAGCGCCTGGCAGTTTAACGATCTCAATGGACGTTGATTGTTTGAACTTGATTGAGTTTGCCCAGCATGGTCAATGTTTATTTCATGCGATAAGATAAAAGTTGTTCAAGAGCCTACCATTTGAAGTTTGAACAACGTTGTAATTGACAAGCGATAATTTAGTGATGTGAGGAAGAAAAAGTTGTCATGATATTGATGATTTGATATTTAACTTTGTTTTCAAACTCATTATTAAAAGGTCAATTCAAGGGTGATATTTATGTAGCGCTTTAAAACCAGTTTAAAAGGTTTCTGACAAGTCGACCTTAACTAGAACAGTCAGTTTCGCGCGCTCCGCAACTTGAATTGTCGGTATCTTATCACCTTTTTTCCGGTTAAGTAGACAAAGGCAGATGTAAGAGGCAATTCTGATAAGGGTGGGATAAAAGGGAGATCACAGTGAAGTTGTGCAGTAAAGTGCCACCAACTTGTGGTGATAATCACAACAAATTCCTGGCTGCTGCTTTGATCGGCACTGCGTGTTGTACGGCGATGATTGGGAAGCACTTTTGAAGCACCAAAATGCTACCCGAAGCGCTACCACAGTTCAACTTCTGTCGAGCATCGAGGCAAGTTTTTGTTACAGACATTTCTCTAATTTTTTTGTTTTGCTTTAGGTGCGAAAAACGCAAACACCGACAGTTTGTTTACACATGTGCGGAAGTGGAAGTAATGCAATCTAGTGGGAAAAATGATAACGATTTGGTTCAAATTTTTGAAAAAAGTTCATTTCTCATTGCTCTACAATTCATTGAATTTTTATTCGTAAATCATTCACATCTTCAAATGTTCTGTATTTCCATTAGAGTCTTGTGTTGATCTGTTCATCAGATGCGAACTAGTGTTGGTCATCGACATGTCCGCCGATGTGTTGTGGTTGTTGTTGTTATTTTTCCCCTCTGACGAGCTGTACCTGCGCGTCACCAGCACCTGTACCACATTGTAAACTGGCGACTGGAAAAAGACGTAAAGAACAATGGCAATGAAAAAGCACATCAGGTAATTGGAGCCAAAGTTGACGGTCTGTGAAACAAAATATTTAAAAAACGAGTAGCTTTTAAAGTGTACCGAAATGCTTCAACTACCACTTACCACCATCATGATCGTCAGCGTTTGAGAGTCCCAGTTCTGCAGTATGCTGAACCAGTTAACCAGCGGATTAACCAGGTAAATGCCATAGGTAAGGCGACCAAGTGGAACGAGAAACTTGGTCGATAGAATTCGCTTGAGGAAAAAGTCCTTTGAAATGACAAAGTAGTAGAAGAGGAGCGCCTCGCAGATCATCGTCGCGACAAAGAAGAGGATAAACAGTACCAAGAATGACATGCTCTTCTCCTCGTTCATCTCTGCGTCAAAAAGCTTAATTGGGTAGAGCACAAAGAAGTTGAGAAAGAGAATGAGGACGACGATGAGGAAGTCGGTGCACTTTGAGGAGGTTGGTGGCTTGCGCATTTTGATCAGCCTCATTGCTATCAGTGCACCGAAGACGTAGGCCATCACATGCGCCTGTGGTGAGGTGTAGTACAGTCGAATGGACTCATAAGGTTCGCTGTGAACAGAAACAAGAAGTTAGTTCTTTTAAATTCAACAAGTTCAATGTACATACGATCCGTGAAAACGCAGTGCAAAGTCCGACCGTGGCCATCCAGGAAGGTCCAGGTAGTTATAGAGAAAGAACATCGACATTGAGCCGAAGCTCAGAATGAAGCCGGTAACGTAGGCGATGTACTTCTTTCGATAGTAGAGAAAGAGAACAAAGTACAGCAAAACGTGCAGCTGCCAGTCGGCGGCTATAAACCACAAGTTGGGACCGCACATCTTCTCGGCGGTGAAGAAGTTGTGAATGAACAGCACATGTGCCCACCAGTACTGGTAGCACGGCTCGACAAAAGGCTTCGTCAGGTCTTCATGAAACATTGGCCCCTTGCCGGCCTTCTGCACCAGAATGGTCAGACAGACGACAGCCACTACTGAAGGCAGCAAACGGAGGTACCGAAGGAAGACGTAGGAGAAGAAGTTTGGAACACTTTTCGCCTTTGACAGAACAGTGTAAGTCACCAGAAATCCGCTCATGTTGAAAAAAACATCCACCAGCATGAAACCTTGAACGAATGAGCCGTGAAAGAGGCCAAACGTCTTTTCCATTTGGTAAAAGAAAGTCGGAAAGCGGGTGAATGGCGACACCTTGGAGAAGTGAATGATGGTGAGGAAGATGGCCGAATGGACGTTAACAGTGGCCAGCATGATCACCGCCTTCATGCCGTGAATGAAGCGAAGGTCAAAAGCATGTCGTGAAAGCTTCTCTTTGGACTCCACCTTGAAGAGAGAGCGCATATTGCTTTCAATATTGAAGCAGTCAATGAACTTCAACATCAAGGGCCAGCTAGCTTTCGTGTCTTTAGAAGGCGATGTTGGATGGACCTTAGCGGTGGATGTTTGCAAGAGGAAAATCGTTTTTGAGATACAGGTGGCCAAAATGGAAAACATGATCATGAAGACGATGATAGAGAGAGCAATGATGAAACCCAGTCGTATTTTCTTGGGCTCGTTATTCACCTGACAGTAGCCCACTTCGATGGTGATTCCATCAAGGTACGGCTCAAAATCTAAAATGTGAGCAAAATTATTAAATCAAGCTTAGGTTGATCACCCACTCTACACGCACATTTATCAATCAGAGTGGTCAGCTCTTGTGGTGAACAGACCGAGGGGGCACAAATGCCCATGGCCATTGGGTATCGGTTGCGCAAAACGAGCCAATTGCTGGCCGCATCCTCCAGATAGTTTGTCAGATTGCTGAACTTGGCTGCCTGCACATCTCGACTGTAGTAGCCCAACTTTGGCGTGTTCAAGCTGGCCATGCAGTACTTGCCGGCAAAGCTAATCTCCCCGTTGGTAGTCAACGCAGAGACATTTGCCTCGGAAATGCAGCCAAGAAAGTCGCCCAGCGAGGTGTAGCGGTCAGAGATGAGCCCATTTATAAAGCCATTTGTAGAAAAAGTGTTGGCGTTAATCACTAGAAAATTTGTCAAAAAACTGATTGTTAGAAAACAGTTTATCACCAAACTTATTTTATACTTTTGCCACTCCATTGTTTGCGATATCCCAAACGAAAAGCTTGTTCAATCAGTTGATAGCACGTTGATGAACTCTGATTTAATTGAGCACTAATTTGAGCTATCTGATCGGCGATGTGATGAAGTTGAACATCAGTGTTGTTGAGCACTCGATTGATCGACTTCCAAAAGTGGTCAAAGTCTTTTGGTGATGAAAAGTCGGTGTACATGTCTGCAAGCGCAGAAGAAGTGGCTGAAGTTGAGTTGAGTACCATTGATGGCGGCTTGGTGACATTGTGACCTTCTTCACCGTGAATTTGACCGATGATGAACAGAATGAAAATGACCAGAATTGACTTCATGATAATGGGATACTTCAGCTTGAACCACAGCAGGCAGAATGAAGCTCAACTACCACGCCGTTTTACTGAACTGTACTTTAAAAATCTTTTGAGTAGAAGAAGACATCGTCTGCACCACGATCCACAAAATGCATTCCATTACTGCAAGTCTTAAAACCTGTGCAAAAGGACAAGAAAAGGATAAATCGAGAAAACCTTAGCCATTTCCACTAGCTCGTCATTTCATTGCCATTCAGCGATACAATCTTTTGTGCAGCAGAACGCATCAAGTACCTTTCAAAACGCTGTCAAAGCTGTATAATCATCATAACTGATCAGCCTTCAGGCGCAATCAACTTGCGGCAGATGTAGAAAAATTAGCTGATTTTTTTAAACTTTTAACAAATGGAGCAACTTTCAAGCAAACTAAACAAAATGGTTAAAATTGGTAATCAGGTGAGCTCAAACACAAAAAGTAACTCAAAACCAAAAAAACCTGATAAAATGTAATCAGGAAGAAGAAGGAACTTTAGCGGGCAATGCAGGTAGCACTGAAAAGCACATGCTGGCAGGATTGCAAATTGCAGTGAATTAATTAGCTTGAACTACCTGACTAAATGCGGATACATCTTTAACTGCTGCTGCTTCTGAACACGTACGCCAATCAGACTGCTGAACTGTGGTCGTGAAAATGTTCAGCCTGCAAAGGTGGTAGTGGTGGCCGTGATAGAGATCACAACTGGGGCACCACAAGGCGGACAGGCAATGTCACCGATGAAAGGCATCATCTCAACTGAAGGGTCGTACATGATGCGCAAAGATGCTAGAAAGTCATTTAATTGACATGTTTCTTCCTTTTTATGCTTTCAACTGGCGCTTCTTTTCGCCTTTTGAAGAGGCAGGACTTTTTAACTTGTTCTTTTTCTTTTTCAGGTCTCTTTCACTTGCAATCTCAAAGGTGGTGTCAGGCTGACTGGCACGCCGGCAAATGAAGAAGAGACCTACTGAAAAGATGATAAAAGCAATCATACAGCCAATGAAAACGTTAGAAGTAAAGAAAGATTGGTTCAGGTTTTTTGCCTTGTAGGTCGGACATCCTTGAATATTTCTACAATGCGTCTGGACTGGAGCCATTTGGTCACACAGCTTTCCGACGACTTGCTTGCAATCAGCAGCAAAGTTATATTCAAAGCACTGCGACTGAAAGTTTTGTATGCAGCACTGCTGAAGTTGCCGACCAAAGGTTTGTACGACGTCGTTGTAGCAAGCGACACTCTTCAGTTGTATTCTTTTGACGGCGCTAAAGGAGAAAAAACAAGTTGAAATGTCAATCACAATGCAAGTTGTTGTTCTTTTACTCAACTTACTTAATATGTAAATTGCACTCCTTTGGCTCTAACAGGTAGGCTTTGCAATGGGTTGAATCCACCAAAATGGCGTCTCGCATTGGATCATCGCTTTTGTCGATTACACAGTCCAGTACAAAGAGTCTGCTGCAGCAATCGGTTCTTGTGTCGACACGTTCATAAACCGGCCTACCGTTAGGCAGGAACTTGTCGATATTGCAAGCAAAGTTCAGAAATGAAAATGCCATCATTGCGGTCAACTTGCCTTCATTTTCAAACATTTCCGCAGAAACTCCACTACTGAGAATGGTTTTCTTTAGCTCTTTTCGTGCTGCAGGATTAGCCATTATCATTTTAAATTCTTTCATGGTGCCGGGCAGTGCTTGACAGTTGATTGAAGCAAAACCTGAAAAAGCACATAAAAGATAAAAACAATACATGATTAGGTATTTTAAAAACAAAACAGCACAAACGAAATCCCACTTCCTAAATAAGATCAAGTTTAGAACAAAAAAATTGAAAATCTTAATTTTTGAATTTGAACTGAAGTGCGCTACACGAAAAGTACGTAACGAATCACGTGACTCAAACGTTGTTTTGTTTTGTTTTGCTTTCAAACGCGCTCCTTTTTCAGATTTGAGTGAAGCAAAATGGGTTTTAAAGTGGTCACTTGGAACATCAATGGACTGCGATCGTTTGGTGGAGTGCAAGCATGGCGGAGCATATTCACTGCTCTTGAAGCAGACGTTGTTTGCATGCAAGAGACGAAAATTAACCGTCTGTATCACTTGATTGCGCTACTGAGATTGCCAAAATACTGATGATACTTTGATTTGACATGTAGGTTCTGCCGTCGAAGAGTGGATGGCATTTGTGCCCGACTTCACTTCTTACTTTGCCTTCCCTCGCGGTCAGCTGCAGACATCAGGCTTTAATGGTGTGGCCACGTTTTGCCGGGAGTCTGCCGGAGTTCGTCCTTCTCATGCTGAAGTTACATTATTTCTTGATGCGGGTGAAATATTTACCAAGAGTTTGAGTGCATTTGAATTTGATACGCTGGATGAGGAGCATCAGTTTGCTACTCGATGGCCTGATGTTTACGCTCAACAAAGCCAAATCGGGTTGCCGCTCATTCAGCTCGGTGTACACATGTGGAAAATAGTTGATAGCGAAGGACGATGTGTCATAACCAAACATACTTTTACAATTGCTGAAAATGGTTCCCCGAAAAGTTTATTTATTTTCAACGTTTACTGTCCCAGAAAGGACGATGCCAGGCCTGAAAGGCAACACTTTCAACTGCGCTTTTATCAATGTCTGGAAAAGCGCGCACTACAACTTCTCAAGTTTGTTTTGTACTTATTACTTTGGGTTTAATTTAAAACCACTTTTATTATTTTAGAGAATCTTCCGAAAACTACGTGATCATTTTGGGGGATTACAACACGACACATCAGTCCATCGACGTCTACGATGACGACCAGTGGTGCTACAAGGACTCCTGTTCTCGGAAATGGCTTTCAGAACTTCTCAGCAAAAAGCAGGACGATTCTTCTGACCAGTTTCTCTTCTTTGACGCCTTTCGTCACCTTAATCCAAATGAAGAAAAATCTTTCACCTGCTGGAATGTGAAACTCGACTGTAGGAAAACCAACTTCGGAAGTCGGCTTGACTATATCGTCATCGACCATAAACTGCTGCCGCATTTGACCAAGTGCACCCCGCTCTCTGACTTTCTCGGCTCTGACCACTGTCCAGTTGTGGCTGAATTCGATGATCGTCTACACTTCACACCAAGTGACGAGTACAGTGAGCACTGCACAAAGATGTGGCCAGAGTTTGGCCTCGCCAAACAGACCTTGATCAAGAGCTTTTGCGTGAGCCGAGAGGAGGCAGAGAAGGCGAGGTTGCTGAAAGCGGCACAAACCAAAAGACTTTCATCACCAGATGAGCAGCAAACTGAGTATCCATCCACAAGTGGTCAGAGTAGCAACAATAACAAAAAAGTAAAGAAAAATCCTTCCACTTCTAAGCCAGCTGGGCAAACTTCAGTTCGCAATTACTTTACATCTTTCAAATTAAGTGCCAAAGAAGCGGACCATTCTGAAGCACCGAAAGGTGCTGATTTATCACCAAAGAAAAGCGTTCTTACGGAAATCTCTCAGGCGTCCTCCTCTACAGCTTCTTCATCTGGCGAAAAATCTCCTCAACCAGACAAGCAGCCGTCTTTAGCTGGCAAGTGGGCGGCCATTTTCAGCCAAGCGCCACCACCTCTTTGTGCTGGCCACAATTTACCTTGCGTCAGGCGAAAGGTTCGTAAGGAAGGCCCCACGCAAGGCAAGGAGTTTTTCGCCTGCCAAAAGAGCTCCGTCGGTCCTAAAGATCACCCGGATAGTCGGTGTAACTTTTTTCAGTGGGTTAACTCGGCCAGCAAAAACACCAAACCAGGTGGGAAGCAAGTGCTGAGCAGTCCACTCAAAGTACCCGAGGACATTAACGACTTGTGGAGAGAAGAATAAGTCGATATACAATCTTTTTTACTCGTTTTTATTGAAAATACTGCTTACCTCAATATCAACTGATGCACATGTATAAATATTCATCTCGTTTTCAGTGTATAATCAAAATAAATAAAAGTAGTATTCAAGTAACATGATGATTCAATCATTGAGAAGAAAACAAAAAAGTCAAAGAAAAGAAAATAAATAAAATAAAACTAAAAGAAAAGCGTAACGGTAAATAGAGCCATTGTCGTCTAAAGGGGTGAAAAGCAAAGAAAACATATACTTGGTAGTAAAAGAAGAATAAGAAGAATTGCACTTGGAAACAGGACTCGCAAAGGCTCTACGAAGTGCAATTACACTTTGGAGAGAAAGTCCTGAGAAATGTGAGGTGTTAAGAAGAGGTGAAGGGGGAAATAGTGATTAGTGGATGAAGTTAGCAAGTGAGCAAATGAGCATAGTTCGAGTTAGTAAGGCGCAATCTGCGGATAGCTGCTTTCAAAGAGCTTTCAAGAGAGGGTGAAGAGGGTGAACGAAAAAATGGAAAATGGTGCGCAGATGATTTAGGAGTTGATTGTCTCCTTTCAGTTGCTTCAAAAAGTCTCATTCTCGGTGCAGTTCGCCAGCTCGTGGCCAAACTGTTCACACTGCGTACAGTAGGGGCGCACCTCGTGGCGGCCGATGCTGTTGTAGGTGTGTCCTGGCTCCTGCTGCTGAAGTCCACTGGCTGACGACGGTCCCGAGGAGGCCTGCTGCGGACAGTCCTCGGTGTCGTGCGAGTCGAAGACCTCGCAGATGTCGCAGTACTTGCGAATATTGCGTATGTGGCCGTTGGTCATGGTGCCGGCGCTGGCGGTGGAGGTCGCAGAGCGACGAGCAGTGGTCTCCACCTGCGACTGAAAGGAGTGCTCAAACTCGCCAAGACCTAGAAAAGAAAAAAATAATGTTATAAAAACTGTGTTTTAAAATCTTCTTCAGCACTCTTACCAATCTCCTCGAGGACCTGCACTCGATTGCGCAGCTCATCATTCTTCTTCTGCATGTCGACGATGACCGAGTTGAGGAACTCCACCTGCTGCTCATAGCTGCCCATGTCCTCCTCGATGCGTCGCTGCTGTTCCGCCTGCAGCTGTCTCGCCTGGTCGCGAATCTTCCCCTCCAGCTCATCGAGCTTCGCCTCCATCAGCCGCTTCTCTGTCTCCGCAATGGAGCGGTACTCCTCCAGGGCGATGTTCTGTCGGTGCTCCAGGTGCGACAACTCCTCATATCGGTTGAGAGCCATCTTCTCTGCCGCGTCGGCACGCGCCTCAGTGCGCTTGCACTCAAACTCAAACTCATTGAGCACCTCGGTGTGGCGGCGTTTCAATCCTGTGGAAAAAGGTGTGGTGGTTGGTTAAAGTGAATTAAAGTTGCACAAAGGAGAGTGAATGTTGGTAATTGGTAAAAAAGGGTTTGATTCAAAGCGGTCAGTGCAAAGGAAAGAAAGTAAAAAGAAAGGGTTAACTGGTAAAAAGAGTGATCATCATCATTACTGACAAAAAGAACAGCAAAAGAGGTTAGCTTGAGAAAGAATGAAAGAATATAAAGCTTTAATTGGTAAGTTGGAAAGTGAAAGATAGAAGATATGGCACAGGTATAGAGAAAGAGAGCGAAACATAACAATTAGGCGTATTGCATTGCATCCATCAGAGAGAGCCCCAACTTCCTAAGTAGGCGCACAGTTTGCAGAGATAGTGGTACACTAGAGAAGCAACTAGAAGGAAAAGGGCAACTGCAACTAACAGAGGGCCACCGGTCAGTGATTGGGTGGCCGTCGTTGTCGTTGCCGTCGTTGATCGTGAAACCTCAATTTGAGGCGACGAGGCTGTTGTAGCAGCAACATCAACCTCGTCGGTGTGGTCAGTAGAAGCAGTGATTGTGGCTGTGGTTAGTGGTGAAATAGTAGAAGGAGCAGAGGAGATATTAGTGGTTAGTGGTTTAGCTTTTGCAGCATCAGTCGCAGTGGCAGTCGCAATCGCAATGGCAGCAGCAGCTTGTGCTTCAGGGCTTTCTGCATAAAAAATAAGTATACCATATCACTAGGGAAAGAGACATTAGGTTGCGGTGGCAACTGGTGTATTTACTGGGATGGGAGGAAGGGAGGGAATGGAAGGGAAGGGTGGTGGAAAGTAGACACAGACACAGACTGTCTGGGGCAGAAAATGAAAAACACAACAAACAAACAGAAAACAGTTTGATGATGATGATGATGGTGATTGGGAGGGGAAAGGCATTGGTGCAAATGGGAAAATGGAGAAAGTGTGTGGCGAGTGCTAATGAAACACAATGTCTAAGAAATGAAAAGTACTTTTCTAGAGAATCGCGCAAATTAAAGTGCAAGCATTCTACAGCAAAAACGGCAGCGGCGGCGGCTGCAGACAAAACTTTAAAAGATTAACGCCAAAAAATGATAAATGTGAAATGGGCATTAAAAGCAAGTCAGAACGGGTGCAAGTAAGAAAAAGAAGAAAGGCTAATGAAGGCATTAAAAACGTAATTTGAGCATAGCCAGGCATTAGTGGGCAAAAAGTGAAAAAGTAAAAATGAAAAAAAATTGTAAAAAACTAAATGAATCATGCAATGGATCAAGCGTAAAACAGTGTTGTTGGTGTCAGAAGTTGTTTTTCACTTACCTTCAATGTCCTCCTGCAGCTCCTCGACCTTCGCCACCAGGGCTCGGTTCTCCTCCCTCAGCGCCCCATTCTCCGTCTCCATCAGCCTCGTCTGGCCCTTGGTCCGCTCCAGCTCCAGCGAAATGTCGCCCATTGCAGTGACACTCTGCTTGGTGGCCGTCAGCTCCGCCTCAACCCTCCGCCGGTAGTCCTCGTACTGCTCCTTCACACTGCTCATCTCAGTGGCCGTCTTCTCCACCGCCTTCTCCCGCTCCTCCACTACCTTCTGGTACCGTTCTGCGTCCTTTGCAAAGTGATCCCGTTCCGCCTCCACCTCGGCGGCCTTGTCGCGCACCTTGCGCAGCTCTTCGCTCAGTGTTAGCGTTTCCTTCTTCGAGTCGGTCAGCTCACGCGTCAGTTTCGCCAGTTCTGACTGGAACTCGTCTGAAGTAGTGAAAAAATGATTAGTTTCAATGTGTCAAACTGTTAAACAAAAGGCAGTAGTCAAACCTCTAGTCATCTCCTGCGCCTGGTTGATGGTGTTCACCTGCTGGCTGAGCTCCTTCAGCTGCGTTCGCAGCTCTTCCACCAAACGCTGCTTCTCTTCGGCGTCGCTTCGAGTCAATTTCAGCTCGTTCTCATTCGCCTGCACCAGCTTCTCAACGTCGCGCTCCTTTTGCTCGAATCGACTGATGACGGACTTTTGGTTTTCAATGTCCACCTAGAGTAGATTTGCGTGTGTGTGTGTTAGGTTCATCAGCTGAAAGAACAAACACATTCAAATAGTATTCATACCCTCAGACTTCTAATTTCATTCTCCTTGCTCTCCTTATCTCTCAGCAGCGCCTCAATTTCCGACTCCATCTGCCGCTCTCGCCGGTCAAATTCATTCTGCTTCGTTCCGAGCTCTTCATTCAGCTTTCCAAGCAGGTCAGAGTGGTCACCGGACTTTTGAATCAGCTCCTCAATCTTTGCATTCAGTGAGTTGTTATTCGCCGTCAACATGGCCACCTTGTCCTCGGCGTTCTTTCGCCGGCGACTCTCCTCCTCACTCTGCCGGCGAACATCACGCAGCTGATCGGCCAGTTGATTGACTTCCGCTAAAGAGAACGTCAAAAATTGGCTCCAAAAATAGCAAAAAAAGTTCTCCTTACCCTCAAACTTCTCATGTCTCGCCTTTGACTCTGCCAGCTTCTCCTCAAGAGCCTTTTCAGAGCGCACCTTTCGCTCTAGGTCGGCCTCCAACTTGGCCAACAGCTTTCCCGACTGCTGGTCGGAACTCTCGCGAACGTGATTCACCTCAGCCACCAGTTTCTCCTCCAGTGAGACAATCTTCTTTTGGTACTCGTTGATCTCGTCCAGCAGATTGGTGCGCTCTGCTCGCATCTGCGTTGAGTCAAACTCCGCCTTGGAGATGCGCTTGTTCAGCTCGTCAATCGTCTCGATGTACCGCTGGGATCGTTGGCTGGACACTTCCAGTTCCTAAAAAAGTAAAAAACTTTAGTAAATTGTCCAAAAACCAGGAAAATCTTAATTTACCTGCTCAATTTCTCGAACACGCAGCTGCAGTCCGTTAACTTCTGCCTTTCTCTTCTCCGTAGAGGCCTCCATCTGAAAAACGGCTTCATCTTTCCTGGTCAGCTCCTCCTGCAGCGAGAAGATCTCGCCCTCCTTCTCCTCAAGACGCTCCTCCACCGCCTTCAGCGCCGCCTTCTGCTCGGCAATCAGCCTCGAGTTGGCCTCCAGCGTCTGGTCGGCAATCAGACTGCTCGTCGAGCCGCTGATCAGCTTCTCCTTCAGCTCGTCCACCTGCCGCCTCAGCTCGCTGACCATGTTTTCCAGGTCTGCTTTTGCGAGGGACTCCTCGTCAAAGCGGAAGGACAGGTCCTCCACCTTCTTCCTCTCTTCCTCCAGCTGATTGCTCAGCTTCAGCTGCACCTCCTCGTACTCGTTGTTCAGCCGCTTCAACTCGGCCATCTCCTCATCAGCCTCGGCGGCGATACGGGCATTTTCCGCCGACAGCGCCGCTACCCGTTCCTCCAGCTCATCGGCGTGCATTGCCACCCGACTGAACTCTGCCCGCTCCAGATCCTGCTCCCGTCGCATCGCCGTCATCGTCTCGTCCTTTTCCTTCAGCGCGTCGAGGATGGCCGCATTCGTCCCTTCCATTGTCTTCTTAGTGGCCGGACTGTGCGAGGAGGAAACTCCTGAAATTCCTCCTAGGCTGGAGTGCCCAGAACTGCCGACTGTTCCGCCTACCGGCGACTTGAGCGAAGTGATGCCCAAACGGACGCGAGAGGAGCGATTGGTGGCAGAGGAGACCACCGAGCTGGCCACTGAGCTGACGGACTCCTTGCTGTCGGCGCGGCTCATTCGACTACTTCCTCCGGTCAGCCCCCTGCTGATGGACGTTCTTGAAGAGGCCCGAGAAGATAAACCACCACCAATAACGCTAGAGCCACCAGGTCGTTTCGGCTTGCTCAACGCCGACAGCGGCGCGGCGGAGATTTTGTGCAGCGGCGCAAAGAGCCCGTACTTGGACTTGCAGTCAAAATAGCGCTTCCCCGCGACGGAGCCGTCGTTCTTGCCCACCGGGTCGTCCAGCTCGATGCCCGCCCAGTGGCCGGCGGCAAAGTCGGTTTCGCCTAAAAAACAAAAAAATGTTTAAAAATAGCACACACAAGGGAAAAAAGACACTCACCTAGAAACATGAGCGTGCCCAGCTTGGTGCCCGAGGAGGCGTTCACCAGCACTCGGTCGCCAATCTTGAAGCTTCCAATTCGACCGCCGCCGGTGCCGCTAACCGAGCACAGGCTGGACGGCCCATTGCTGCCACTCAGAAAAGGACTGTTCTTTAGCAGCCCACTGGTGGACACATGACTGGCAATATCAGAGGCGGAATCAGAATCGGTGCCCAGATTAGCCAAAGTGCCAGGCAAATCCTTGTCGGCGCGTGCAGCAGAAGGCGACGCCAGACGTCTGGTGCGGAATTTTAATTAGGCAGTGATGGGGAGAAAGTGGGGATAGGATGGGGTGGCAGTGGTGGGCAATGGAAAGTGAAAGAGAGCAGTTAGGATCGAATTTAATTTGGCTCAATCAGACGAGCTGGAAAAAGAAAGGGAAAGAAAGAGAGCACTTACTTCTGGAAAACCGACTCCGGCATGGGCGCCTTCGTCAGCCGCTGCGGCTTCACAAAGACGCCGCAGTTATTTGGGCAGGCAAAGTAGCGGACGCCGGCGACGGTGCCGTCATTCTTGCCATCCGGCGAGGTCAACTGGACGCCAATCCACTTGCCTGGCGAAAATTTGGTGTCGCCAATGAATCGAATGATGCCCGCCCGTGACCCGTTCACCCAGACCTTCTCATTGACGGAGAAGTCGTCCACCGAGTCGGAGGAGAGCTTCAGTGAGAGACTGGGCTTCGGAATGGAGGTTGCAACTTTTGCGCCGAGGATCGCCTTGGCGCCCACGTCCACCGAGGAGGCCGTGTCAGAGGTGGTCAGACTCTCTGTACTGCAGAAGGAGGAGGAGGTCTTTGAGGTGGGCGTCTTTGGTAGTCTGCTGCTCGCCATGATTGTCTGTTTTGGTTGCTGTTTTTGTCAGCTAAAGAAAAAAACAAAAAAATGTTATTAGCTGATTTTAGTTTGACTGTGTGTCATGGTTTTGTTAGGCACTATTACAAACATTTTGCCAGACAATTAGCACTCTACATGTCTCTTTAAAAATAGAATTGCACCTTTTCCCCGACTTTATTGTCTGAATCTCAATCTAGCGTGATATCAAATCACGTCTCCCGTTTGCCATTTTGTTCTTATTTTCAACAAAATCAGACAACTGCCCAGTAGTCAATCGATGTCGCCCACTGTCTGCTTCACTCCTTTTTATCCGCCATTTCTTCCTCACAGTCAGCGCCGAAACAGTAGCCAATAATTGATTTTCTCCATTTCAATTTTTTCAATTGCAATTTACAGTCTCACTCTTTGCAGGCTGAATTTCAGCGGAAAAAAGAAAAGAAAAACACCACACTATTTTTATGCTTTGCAAAAAATAATCAGTCGATAATTTCTGAAAATCAATATATCGAATAGCCAAAACGTTGTTTGTTTGAAATACAAACACTGAGAAAAAATAAATAGAAATCTAGGGAAGAAGCGCAGCAAGAACCGTTGGACCCAGTGGACAGATAAATAAATGAAGAAAAACAAACTGAAAAAAAATTGAAACGGTCAAGCAATAATGAACTGAATGATAACTGAAAACTCAAACTTGACTAAATGAATTGCATCAGCAAAAACGGCGTCTGCGATTCGAGACGGCGTAAAATGAACTGAAGCTGAGATTTAGCGACAGACAGTGAGGGGGCTGAAATAGAATTCTGCAGAGGTCGTCGCTTTTCGCCTGGACGCGGCAGACCACACACGTCGAGTTGGTAAGTTTTAATTCAATTTCAAATTTCATCTTTCTTCTCCTTTTCCTTACTCTCTCTCTCTCTCTCATTCGCTGTCTTCATATTTGCAAGTTTTAATTTCTCACTTCCTTATTCTACGACAAAAAAGTTGTGGATTAATTTAAAATCAATTCTCACTGTCTCACAGTCTTTTAGTGTACCCAAAAAGTGGCCACCAAGAGTGCAAGCTCAGTTCAAATTGATTTCTCGCTGATGCCGTCGTTTCGGTGTCAACGCCCAAAAACCATGCTCTTTTTCTTTTTTGTGTTAAAGAATTTAAAAACTTTCAGCAAATCAATTTAGTAAAAAATCACGATTATTCTTATTTTCACAAGATGATTCTTTCCCCACAAAACACCCACTCTTTTGTACCAGTAAAACTAGTTTTTCTAACAATTAATTAGCTTTTTACTTTTTCTGTTAAAAACGATTTTTTTAGAGTTTAGAAAGCATTCTGATTCAAAAGATTCTGTTTTTATTTTGCAAACATTACTGAACCGCTCAAAAACATAATGAGGCAGAAAAAATGGCATTCTGCAAGAGAAATGGTCTTTAGATAAGGAAAATGAGACCCAACCTCAAACGACGGGGCAAACTCATTATCAAAGTCACGTTTTTGAAGGACAAAAAAAGAAACAACTCTCAAAACACGAGGAGGGAAAATGGAGATAAATGTACAATAATCCGCATTGGTTTCAAGGCAAATGACCAGGGCTTTCTTCTGCCACAATGAAAGGACAATTCGAATAGACATTCATTTTTGAATCAGTGTCAAGTCTTGCCAGTGCTCACAGTGCATTGCATTACATTACAGTCAGTCAGTCACTCACCATCACAAACACATACAATAAAATCAATATAAATGATTTTGCAGCGAATCGGAGCAAAGAAAGAAAGGACTTTGTCTGCGAACACTGGTCGCCACCGTCTGGAACAAGCCCACCGAGTAGTGAAAACACTACCACTTTTCTGTTCCATTTACTTGTTTCAAAGAACAGATTGAGGGAAAACACACACAGACACACACACTGAAGCAGTAGTGAGAAAGCATTTGCCCGTAACGGAAAGGAATCGGAAAAAAACAAGCAAAAGCAAAAAGCAAAGATGGCGCAAAGAGCAGGGTAAAAAGCAAGGCTGTGTGTGTGTGTGTAAATCTTAATCTATCGCCTAGCCAAAGCAGACGGGGCACTTGGGCCCTGGCAGTGGCAGTGGTAGTTTGCATTTTCAGTAGTGTAGATATATGTTCCAACGCGGAAAGTAGTGTAGATGTGCACACAAAAAGAGAAAGGCTGAACTGGCCCAACTGCGAGACAATAGACTCGATCAATGTGGCGAGATCAAAAGAGATCCGGCGATGAAGCACAAAAAAGAAGGAGCAAAGCGCGAGGGGAGGAAAAGCTCAAATGGCAAGAAGAAGAAGAAAAAGTGCTGCCCGAAAGCCAACAGTTATCAGCTGCGAGTTCTGTTCACCCTTCATCTTCTTCCTTTTTCTTTACTCCCCTCTTTTTCGACGTGCAAACATCTTTATTCATAGTTGAGTACAATCTATCTGTTTAATGAAAGCACACACTAATTCCAAGCAAGCAAGGAAGCAAGCAAAGAGGAGCCAACACTTACACTGCAATGCCCGGACTAACAAAAAAGTAGTCATGGGCTAAAATTCTAGTCAGCCCCATTGCCCCTCAGCCTAGAAACATGGTTTCAATGAGAACCAAAAAGAGAAAAGGAAGAAAACGAAACAGCATACTGATCAGTAACAGCATCAGCAAAAAAAGAAGGACAATGAATGTATGCAGGCAGAAGACAAAGAGAGCGCAACGAGAAAAATAACAGCCGCTTAAAATAAAAGAATAGCCGAGCATCAGCAGCAGCAGCAGCAACCCCGCCAGTTTCAATAGATTTTAATCGGTTAAATTAAAATAAAGTAATGAGATGGAAGTTTGAGTGAGTTTTTCAGTGCAGCAGAAAGGAGAAGCGAAGCCGCGGTTTGAGCCGCAAAAACCAGTGAAAGAAAGAATGGAAAAAAAAGAAATTCGTGTGACCTTTAATTAAGCGGCATTCAATGGCGGAGACAAAGGGCTGGAGCACTTACACAGACACACACACACACACACACACACACACACACACACACACACACACACAC
>JAALOO010000219.1_pt1 | contig 52119 bp, 54 predicted proteins | sample 7257641 | NCBI WGS metagenome assembly JAALOO01 (sample SAMN14085613, study PRJNA598686) | mite metagenome | biome: ENVO:01001000; feature: ENVO:01001002; material: ENVO:01001226; isolation source: single female mite from University of Michigan culture on fish food culture... ...
GAGAGAGAGAGAGAGAGAGAGAGAGAGAGAGAGAGAGAGAGAGAGAGAAGCAAAGAGAGGCATACTCAGCGACGGCGCCCGGTGACAGACTCACCTAATCACGGTGCCTGATGTGACCGTCGGTCGGTCGGTGGGTCGGTGGCCTTCAGCACTGGCAGCAGACATTCCCGTTTGCAGCAGCAGCAGCAGCCTAATCCCCCCTTATCTGCCCAGTTTAATTCATTACTGTTCCCTCTCTCTTTTCTTTCACTGTCCAAACGAGGCGATGTGACATTTAATTTAGAGCTCACACTGCTGACGGTGACGGCAGGAGGACCGAAGCAGGGACACTTTCTGGCCACGTCGCACCGTTATCAGAGTGCCCCTGACTCTGACACTGCTGTTCTCTTTTTCTCTCCATCTTTCACTGCTTCTAGAATACCACCTCTCTCTCTTTCTCGCGGAAGGTAACAATCGATTGCCACTCTCGGCCCACTCTAAGTGTCGCCTTTTGTTTCTATTGTTTCCAGCTAGCTGACTGCCTGTCTGCCTGCCTGGCGAGCGTAAAGTTTCACTTTGCTTTCTTTCTCTTTCACATGCTCTTTACTTCTCTCCCTTAAATCGGCCATAAATCAAAACCGTAATGAGACCGAGCCCGAATGGCGCCACTCGCCTTCATTAATTCCGCGCGAGGCAAGGTTCCAAAGGTTAGGTTGGCTCCTGTGCACAGCGGCAACAGCAACAGCAACAGCAGCAGCATCTGTGCACAGGTCTGCTGGCGCCCTAATAATAAATGGTCCAAGTGGAAGGTTGGCAAAGCGAGCACACACACACACGTTATTAATAAATTAGATCATTGTCCGCTATATATTACCGCGGCAGAAAGGAAGGGAAGGTTAGCAAATGTGTTGCACTCGTCACTCTAGTCACGGGGGCACGAGTCAAAGAGAGATATTTGCTGCTGCCGTCGCTCCCTAACTGACTTAGTAGACTGCATCATCAAGTGAGGCACACTTCTTCTACCAAGTGCCTCTTCTCACCCAAACTGCGGTGATATTTTCGCTGACTGCTGACTCCCTCAGGCAGTCGTTCAGTTAGGTAATAGTTCGGTGAGTGTGGCCGAGATCGATAAGCGGAACAATATGCGAGGTCACGGGCTTCCAGCACCATTGCTGCCGGTGTGCCCTTTAATTAAGCGAGCACATACACACTCACTTGCCATTTGCCACTTGGCATGAAGGATGTGCTTTTCGGTAATGGGGGAGGAAAACGTGACTACGTTTGCAGCCATCACACACACACTGTGGCACATGCAAATGCAGTGCTGCAGAATCTGCCCTCACCGAAGCTGCCACTTTGTCTTCCCATTCATTCTTTCACTGACTGAGCAAATATTTGCACTGCCACACACAGTAAATTGAAGTTGAATAATTATCTCAATTGGCCCATTAATAAGGGCAGACAATGAACGCGAAGGCTTTGATTTAATTAGAATTTATACTTTGTCGCTCGATCGATTAGTTGTGGCCATTAGAGGGAAGTAATTAGCTACTGCTGGCGCAGGGGCCACCGATCGGTACTGTGCGGTGATTCAATGGTGGTGGTTGTTGGTTTCTTCAGGTTTTGCCTACCCACCCACACACACAAACTGCATTTGTCTCCATTTGCCATCTGCCCCCATTTCCCTGCACCACCGCCACCATTAAGCAGTAACCATCAGAAGTCAACTGGCGCCCTTATTCCACACAGTGTGCTTTTCAACTCAGGTGAGGTAGCGCACTTGTGTGCACTACTTGCCCGCTGATTTGCAGGCGACGGGCACGAGCCATTTGTCTTGTCTTGGCCAGTCGCATCTGCATCCCAGCATGGTTCCATTTGTGAGTGAGCCACCGAGCGATCATTACCAAAAGCAATGGGCCATCTCTCTGGCGTTGCAGAGAAGGAGAGTGCCAGAGAAAATGAAGAAAAAAGTGAAAGCAAATCAGCAGGATGCTGCGGCTGAACACTAAAAGCCATCGAATGCTGGTGGCATTGGCACACCAGTGGCACACACAGGCACATCTTTCTCTAAAAGAGGCATCAGTGAATTTGTTCCGATTACGGGCACTGCACCGATCTGCGTCAATTAAAGGTTTCCAGTTGGGTCTCTATAGTCAATTTACCGTTCCGCAAATGCAAACCTGCCGCCATCAGTGGCTGCTGCTCTGCGGGAGAGAGAAAACAGTAGCAAATGGAGCAGCAGCAGCAGGAGCAACAGAAGCATCAGCAGCTAATGCAGAAAGAGAGCATTCTCGCGTACACTTGGTCCTTATTGCAAAATCGATACAGCACAATGGTGAAGGACCGTAAAGCACAGGCACAGACAGGCGTCTGTGTAAGAGTGTGCATGTGTGTGTGTGCCAGAGAGGCACACCAGCAGCTCAAATTAATTAGAACAGTTAATTACTTGCATCATTCAGTGAATATATGCAATGAATATATTGTGATCATTACCGGGACGAGGTTGCCTGCCTGCCAGTGTTTGCACTGCCTCGGTGTGCCTCGGTGCCTCACTATTCAGAGCGACTCCGCCGTTCACTGCTGCCAAATGACTGAGCAAGAGTGGCTGACTTTTGGGCCTACTGCTGCGAGTATTGAAAGTGAAAATGTGTGCTTCACAGCTGAAGAAAAGGCAGAGAATCCGATAAGATGAGCAATACAATGGGCGCATGGGTGCGTACCTCAAAACCTGTTAGTAGAATCGGGAATTGCTTCTGCTGCTACACCGTTTCCAGAACTGAACACGGGTGGTGAATGGGCAGTGAAAAGGAATGCAAATGTGAATGTGCTGCTGTACAAGCAGTAATGCAAAAGCGGCAGCAGCAACAGCAACTGAAACAGCAGAAGTGAGCAATGAGCAGTGCACTTTTTCCTGCACTGATTTTCTACCGTACAAATGAGAGTTTTTTAGCCTAGGTCGTGATAGTGGCGTAAGTCAGCCCGTTTCTCCTTGCAACACTCGACAGTGCAAGGTTGGCGCAATTGAAATTGATAGTTTTAATGAAAAGTTTTTGCCAATTCGTTAAGTGTCGCACGAAGTGTGCATCAGCAGTGTATGTGTGTGTGTGTGTTTGCCTGAAAAGTGGCGCCCGTAGTGGAAGTGCGCCACCAGTGAATCGGGCTCCTTCAGCAGAGAAAGGAGGGAAGGAAATAGCAAGGGTAAAGCAGGCAGTGAGTAGGGGACTGCTACTTGGTGGCTATTAGCGAGGAATTCCCAATTAGATCACGCTTAATTGCCTTTTGATACTTTACTTTGCTTGGCAGCACACCTCGAATCGAATTAATGCAAATGATTTATCTCTGCTGGGCCATCTATCCTGGTTGCCTGACTGCCACTGACTCACTGGAGGCTCACTTCACTGGCGGTGAAACTCTTCTTCCTCTTCGGTCTACACAGTTCAGCTAGAGTACAGGCTGTAACAGCTCACGGTAGTGCCAGTAGCACCAGCTCACTTCGATCGGGCTCTTCTCGCTAATTACACTTTGATTCGCCTGGCAAATTAAATTGCCTTTTAATGCGCCCGAATTGCAAGAAAGCCACCTAAGGAATCCAGTGGCAAAAGTGCTGCTGCAGACAGGCAGGCACTCACCGTCGTGGCAACCTTCTTCCGCCCTCTCCTTCTCACTGGCACGAGCTCAGGCAGCACTGAAAGTTTGTATCAATTTGTAAAGTCGATCAATTTTAATTCGATTTTTTGCAAGTGCTAATCAAATATTCAAATTCAGCGCCCTTTGCACCGGGCGCATATGCAAATGACGACAAGAAGAGAAGGAAGCTGCTGCTGATGACTGTGTACGGTGATGGTCCTCCTGACGTGCTTGTGCGTGTGTGTGTTTGTTTGCCTTAATTAACATTAGACGGAGAGTAATTAGACACCGAGAGTCACCGGAGAGAAGAAGAGAATCAGGCAGGCAAGCACTGCTGCTGCCGCCAAACAGGTCGTCGGCGGTACTGCTGTTTGCCTACCAGGCGCCCAGGACACACTCTTTCCCCTATCGCATCGGTAGCACTTTTTGGTCTTTTCCTACTGCTTTACTTTTGACGAGCAGACTAAGTGGTGGGTGAACTTAGTAAAGCAGGCAGTAAACATCAGCAGAAAAAACTAAAGTAGAAGAATCAGAATCACTGTAAGGGTCGAATCACTGGTGTGCTGTGGGTCAGATTGCTTTTGCTGTTGCCAGTGCACTTTACTGCTTCCGGAGAAAACAAACTTGGTGCAAGTTCAGGCTGCTCTGTTCTCTCTTTCTATCTCACTAAAGACAGGTCGAAAGTGAGTGTGTGTCCGATGAGGAGTCAATGTGCCATCGCTCATCGAGCACTCAATGCGAAGTTTGGCGGTGTGGTACTTTGCTATTCCGACTACTCGACAACTGGCCATCGTTGACATGCAAGTAAGAGAAAGAAAGGGCAGATCGCAGATGAGTCGACGACTGATCGATCAGATCAAATGATTCAATTCATATTATATTATTTATGCTGTGGCACCAGTGGCCGATGTTGATGCTGGGCTAATTGAAATGCAAGTCCAATCTATGTTTGTGTCTTCGTCTGTGTGTGTGTCCACTCTTTGCGATAGCTGGACTGTCAGGCAGGCACAAGAGAATGGGGAAGACAACAAACAGAGGAAAAGGAAGCAGAGGAAAAAAAGAAGAAGAAAGGCACCAGCGGTGGTGGCACAAAAAAGTGGCGCAAGTCGGCGATGTCGATGGCACAAAGCCAGGCGAGCTAATTAATCATCAGTGTCAGGCAGGGAGGAAGGCAGAGAGTGTGTGTCCAAGACTGTGACTAAAACTGAACTGTGTGTGTTGTTTGTCGTGTCCTACGCCAAGTGACAGACGGGGGCCAAGGAGGCAGCAGAGGAGCAGCAAGACCAGTGGTGGCCACTGGTGAGCACCATTCATTGATTAAATCATCGTTACGAGCTTATTAATGTGATTCCATTAGGCACATTACGTTATGGCCACTACTACTACTACTACTACTACTCCAGTAACCATCATCATCATCATCTTTGTCCGGTGGTTATATAGCTACAGTGTATGTCCGCACTGTGGCGGCAATGAACCGGGCTTTCCCAAGCATCTCTCCTTGGGTAGGAAAAATGTTACTTGCATGCTTGCAAGAGAGAACACTTTTGTTGTTGCTATTGTACTTTTCCATTATTATTATTGTTATTGGCAAAAACGTGGATGCATTTGCCATCTAATCCATGCGAGTTGACTTGGATTAGAAAAGGCGCTCTAATCTGAGCGTCGCTTGATCGACAGCAATTAAGCAATGCCACTACAAGAGAAAACGGAGTTAAGGAAAAAGAAACAAGTGATTGGACACACAGGCAAATGAGGCAATAAATCAGTGAAGGCACACTGCTTAGCTTGTCCCCAGAACACTGTTTTGTTGAATGTGTCTCACATGTGCGCAAATTAATTGCTTGTCTGTCTCGGGACCGTTGTCCTCCTTCTCCACCGATAAAGTGGACAAAGTTAAATAAATAAACAAAAACAAACATCCAATCAGTTGTACAGAAGGGCCACAACCAATTACCGAGCAAAACGGAATAAACCCAAAGATAAAATGTGATTACACTTACATTCGCAAATTGAACGCAGGCATCGTTGGGGCAGATGTTGACGATGATGGTGGTGGTAGCAAGGGTAGGGAAGGAATGATGAGGTAGTGGCTGGTTGACTCAGCTTGGACGGAACAGGCACCAGACATGGCTACAAAAAGTCAAGGCTGACTGGTCATAGGTTGACCGGTGAAGGGGGCACTGCAGTGACAAAGAAATAAGCTCAAGAAGGCCTAGCACCGGCAGGCAGCACTTGAACGCCTAAAGAGCACCTTTTGTTTGGCGTCCACTCGCCCGGGCGCCCGCTGGTCAAGTGCCCACTGGCCACCATCCCCAGCTGTGCCAAGTGTGTACAGTGCACACACTCACACCTTGTGCAATACCTGATGGGTGATGTGAAACAGCACAGGTGAGTCGGATGCCTGTGCTCTCTCACTTTTATTCTCTCTTTCATTCTTTCTCTCTTGGAATCGGCCGTTAGCACTACAGACCACAACACGCACGACCGCAGACAGACAAGAGAGGGGCAAAAAGAAGAAGAGAGCGTCTGGTGAGACGATCCAAGTGCGACCGCATCCACTCGAAAGCACATTACTCTAACCTGGACCTCTACTCACCTGCGCTAACGCTCTCTTCTCCTTCTTCATTTCTTTTTCCCACTTTGACCATTGCACCGTTATTCGATTGTTCATTTATTGCTGCCGTTTGCGCCCTTGCAGACAGCCTGGCGCCATCTTGACGGCCGTTGTTGCACAAAGTGCACTTCAGTGCACTTTGCCTTCTCTTTCCCTCTTCCAAACTTCCTCCCCTCGGTCGCTGTCCGTCAATTTGGTGAACTGCAAAGTGCCCCTCCCCTCCCTCTCTCAATTGAACATCTGCACGAGCACCTTAATTGAGTTCAGTCAGTCAAGTGGCAGCTTCGATCAACTTCGATTAGAGGCAATTGCTGCCAATTGAAGACGCCAACAAATTCCTTCTCGGATGATGCTGGTGCTGTCCTGCATCTTCACCACTGAAAAGGCGCGTTCAAAATATTATATCATTTATTAAGTGTGTAATGTATAAAAAGTATTCATTTACATGCGCGCACCTAGTGGAAAAGCTGTGGTGTGTTGTAGATCACTCAAAAACTACAGTTGTTGTATAAGTTCAGACAAAAAGTATATAATAAGAATTGGGTAAAGAACAATGGTAAAAAGATAAAAAGGTTGAGCAATCAAACGTGGGCCAAGGAACAATTGTGGAACTTTCAAGGAAAAAAATGCCCAGGTTATAGAATCAGTGCTGAATGTTTTGGATTGAATAGAAAGATGAAACTTTGGTGTAAAGATGTGTTTGTGTGTAAAAATTCAATAATTAGTTGCAGTCAAATCTTTTGAGAATGTGGAACCATAATTTAGATAGTAAAACTGTGCGCTGAGTATTACACATGATCGGATTCTAACTAGGCCTATCGTCTATAATATCAGTAGTATCACAATAAAAATAACACGTGGAAACAAAGTCACCGGTCAAAGTTGACTATGACTTTAAAGGCAGAGGAAGGGCCCTCCTGTTGTTGTTGTTGTTGTTGGAAACGACGTCAATTGAGGTGAGCACAAGCACTGTTGGGTAGTCCTTAATGGCGTCCTCGTACTTTGGTGGCGGCTCATCGTAGAGCAAGCCCTCATCGTACTTGCTTGATGTTTGACTGGCGCTCCGAAGAAGAGGCGGATGATTGCGAGATTCGGAGGCATTATTTGCTGATGCATTCACGCCGCCGCCGCTTCTCGCCTGAGCAGCACCTCCATTCGGTGGTCGAACAGGCCTGCCCCTCAACTGATCCACGCTGACGCTGAGTTCTGGTTGACGTCTAAAATTGTGACATATGATACCACATCCGCAAAAGATTCCGATGCACGCAATGAGTACGACTGCAGTGATGGGAAAGAGCGGTGTTGACTTAGGCTTCTTGATCTCTGCAGGCAGTAAAACAAATAGTCAGATAAAGGTGAGAGGATTGTAAATAAACATACAACTTACGTGGAATGCACTTTTTCTCCAGAACTTCGTAATAGAATCCTTTGCGGCATTCGCACAGGGGTTTGTATCGAGTACGGTCGCAGACTAGATTCTCATCAGTGGCTTTGCACACATTCTCATGCTCGCACTGACCACCGTATTGTTGGAACTCGGCGCACTTGTGGCGCCCAACTTGAACAAATCCCTTATTGCACTTGCATATGTTGTCGCTCATATCACAGTACGCATTCTTGATGGGCACAAAGAAGGTGTTGACGCAAATGCCCAAATTGCACGGTTCATCCAAGTGGGCCTCTGCAATATCTGCAGTAGAGGAAAACAATCAATCAATAAAGAGTATTGCACAAAAAATCTTAATTGAAACTGAATTTAATTGAAATATAATCGCTGAATAATGAAATTGCATAATAGAATTTGACGTTTGGCAAACTACCAACCTTGCATGAAGCATAGGAAAACTAGGCAAGTGCCAAGGATGTAGACTTTGCTGTTCATCTTGATTTGCTTTATTGCGCTTGGCTTGATTTGAGTCAATGAATTTGAGATAAGATGATTTTAGGTCTGAAACGAGGTGTTCATCCTTGAGATGGAGACCAGCAAGGTGAGAGCGCTGGTGCGTGGTGATCACGTTGAGCACAAGATCAAGGGTGTATTTTGATCAATGGTATCAATTAGGCAGCGATAACGGCGGAAGAAGTGCTGTGCAGTGTTTGAGAGTGTTGAAGAGGTCGTCCAGTGAAGGAGATGATCACAAAGAGTGAGAACACTCGACCGACTGAGTGGTTTGCCTTGGAGCAAACACAGGCAAACGCACCGTAGTGGAGGATTATTTTGACGTATGTGACAGTGTGTGAGTGATGCACTGATATTACAATGGCTTCTACAGATCTTTGTGCCTAACTGCCATGCCGTTGCACTGAGCCACAACAAAGAACACTGGGGTGACGAGGGTGATCGCCGTTGAAGTAGCAGGGAATGTGAGAGTAGAGAGGGAGAGAGAAGGCAAGAGGGATTCGGATTGTCGAAGTGCTTCCCGGGAGAGGATACAGCTAAAGTATTCGCATTAGGGGCTCGACCGATGAATCACCACCGACGGTGTGCACTCGGACTGACACCAAGTACGTCGCTGATCGGTGGTGGTGGTGGTGGTGGTGGTGGAGGCACTAGCTGTGGTCACGATGCTCAACGGGAAAATTCGCTACTTCTGCTTCTGTTGCTGCTGCTTCACAGCTGCACCACAACAACAGAAAAGCTGCAATCGAGCTCACACAGGGCGTCAGTGATGTAACTGGGCGACTCCACTTGCGACTCAGTGACATTGCTCTAACCACACAAGTCAGCGCAGGTGTTCAGTAAATTGTATTCTCGAGTGCAGCCAACTGAGACGCCGAATCTTACGTCACAGCTGTGGATGAGTCGTAGAGAACGTACATGCTGCTGCTGCATGTTACGAAATGGCGTTGCGCTTGGGCGAATTCTTGGACGGCGGGAAACGCTGTCGCCAGTTTATTAAATTGAAAAAAAAGAGAAAGTGGTGACAGAAAATAACGATCTGGTGAACTGATGAGCTAATTGTGTGCGTGTTTTTATCTGTGTTGTCATAATTTACAGGACCTTATGCTTTTTTATTTCACTCTTGATGTAGTCCAGTGCTTTGAGGGACATTCGGCGGAACTCGCAGATGGCACAGATGATCGCCGATAGGAGGAAGGTCAGCCGAATGCCCAGAATGACCAGATCCCTTAGTGAGTTGTCCACCCCTTCAAAGTACCCGTGAGACATGTCTCGCAGCGGGGTGAGATACTGCTCGACGAGGAAGAAAGCGAGACAGCGCAGCAGTTCCACCTGAGCGGCGTAGCTGCGGCACTCGAGGATGATGCCAATGGAGGTCATGGAGAGGAGGATGGCCGAGGTGCAGGTGAGCAGCGTCCACTGCGAGAACTCGGCATTGCGAACGCTCACCTGCTCGTAGAAGAGGAAGATGACGAAGAAGTGCCACACACAGTACGCCTTTGCGAGGAAACTGGTCGGTGGCTCCCAGTAGGGAACCGGGTGGTTCAGCTGAAAAAAAGTAAGGGGTAAACTTTATAAAGGAAGATCACAAAACTTAAGTGTTCTTTACCTCCGGAATTTCATCAATGTAGCCCAGTCTGGGCTTTCCCGGCGCCCAACCAGGACCCATGAAGGGAATGAGAAGCTTATTGCGCCACCCTTTGGTGTGGTAAATGTTCTGGAACATGGCCGCCCAGCTGTGAAACTGCAGCCAGAAGATGTTGTAGCTCTCCACTGGGTGCACCAGGCCGAAGATCGCCGGCTCTTCGGGGTCTTCCGGCTCAAAGGTGCCAAACATCTTGTCCCAGATTATCAGTGCACCGGCGTAGTTCTTGTCGATGTACTTGCGGTTTCGTCCATGGTGGACGCGGTGGTGTTTGGGTGTGTTGATGATGTATTCCAGAGGGCCTAGTGAGTCCACCGTTTCAGTGTGAATCCAAATCATGTACATCTCCGTCAGCTGAATGTGCGTGAGGAAGACCTGCGGCGGAATGCCGATGAGGGCCAGTGGAGTGTACGATATCTAAAGGTAAATGATTAGTAATCACCAAGTTTTGACACTTTTCTATTAACTTACCCAAGCAGTGAATGGCTGCAGCAGTGCCTGTCGAATGCTCGCAATGAAGGTAAAGTCCTGCCCATTGTGATGTCCCTGGTGAATGGCCCAGATGAAGTTTATTTCTACAAGTGTGGAAAATGGTTTTAAAGTCAAGTGGTGCTTATGAAACCCAAATGAGGACTGACCATGTGCCAGACGATGCGCCCAGTAGAAGCCCCAGTCGACGAGAATGGCGCAGAAAAGCCACGTGCCGGCCGAGTCCCAGGGAAAGGTGGTCAGTCGGAAGTGGTCGTACACCAGACAGTAGCACAGTACTTCAACGCTTCTAATGTGCAGTCTGTTTAGTAAACAAAAATTTTATTAATAAAGTCTTCGTTACATTTGCGTGAAAAGTTGAGGAAAAGAGAGTTCATCAGCAATGTCTTAAAGTCGGCAATGTCTTCTCCTCTCATCATCATCATCGTCGTCGTCGTCCTTTTTCCCTGATGCTAATCACTCATGGCAGCGGCTGCAGCTAATGCAAATTAGCTAATGTGGCACAAGACAGTGAAAGACACTACTGACTAACTAACTGGTCGTGATAGGACACTGCTCCTTCTTCTGCGCCCGGACTTTTCGGACACAGCAAACCGCAATTTGCCGCAGTGTCCGCAGTACGGACAACTACAGCGGTTTTCTAACTTTCCCCTTGCCGTCACTGCAGTATCCGCACAGTATCTGTCTGCAGTGGATGCGACGATGCGTCTGTTTGTCTATTTATAGGTGAGAGTATTAATTACGAGAAGATTGTCCAGCAGAAGACTGTTGCAGTGAATCTTCACTTTAGCATCAGTAGTACCAATTTACACAACATGCAGTCAATTGTTATTTCTCAGTATCACTGCTATTTGCATTTTATGGTGTGCCTTGTGTTGTACTCTGTCGAGCTCATGAGAAAGTTAGAGTTATCCCTTTTATTTACTGCCTCTGAATTATATCTACAAATTTTAGCTCAATGAAAAGCTCAATTCACATTTGATTGGATCACCGTGTGATATCAGTGATTAACTGGCCAGTGAGAAAGGTGCTATCAAGGTGCTGTTGAAAGATCAAGCAGCACCGGTTTCAATGAGCTGGTGAAAGAGAAAAGCAGTTTCCGTGATGAGGCAGTGAATGAAGATGTGCATTGCATCTGACCGACTTTTATCGTGAAAACAAACTGCCATAGGGCGCAAGCAGCACTGATATGCACTTTCCAATAGAGTCTTTAGAAAGGGGACATTTTTGCTAGCTTTTGAAAACTTGCACACTACAATGAAATTGAAACATCGTGAACATAGCATCTCCATGGTTTCAACGGTCTCGCTATTTGCAAATCATCACTGCCTGGTAAAGTGATACGAAACGAGGCACTAACGATAATGACCGTTTTTCTCTGTGGCGATATCGATGGAAACACTGGAGACACTGGCGCATCACCACCGTCCTATTAACCACACTCACAGTGAGACCTTAATTTGAAGTCACAAAAGAGTGAAAAGAATGACCATTGTTTTTGCTAGCGGTCACGACATTAAGAGACAAGAAGAGACAGTCACTGAGAGACTGCCACATAAATTGAATCACAGCGATTAGAAGAAAGCGCGGGAGTGCAAGCATTGTCATTTGCAGTTGATGCTGCAACTATTTTTAGAGAAACAAAACGACCACTAAACATCAGCAGTTTTGTGCACAGATTAGATCAGACACCAGCGATCACATTCATTTGATAGTGGTCAACAAGAATTTGGTAAAGAAGTAGAATGCAACAGCTTTAGAGGGATGACACTTGCCTGAGACAGTCTTGGAAGAGACCACTGCCCAAACTGGCCAGTGAATCGTTCAGTCTTGAAAGTCCCTTGCCTTTAAGTAAACGGACGGCGTTCTCGATGACGATTATAAATATCAAAACGGGATACATCTGCCAAAAAGGTAAAAGAACATGGCAATTAATTTACGGAAGAAGAAGAAGAAGATGATGATGATGATGCATGGGAAGAATTGTGTGTCCTGTCGTACGGGTGACAGGTAATTTGGGTTGCAAATTGTTGTGATGCCCTGAGTTGCATATATGTGCGTGAGACTAATATTTTTTGCTTACAAAATATTTAAATAAGTGTTGTACAAAAAGTAGAATATTGTTTTACTACATATTTGTTTATCTGCAACATCTTATAAAACCTCACCGTTGTAATAAACCTAGGAGTAGACTCCAAATCGGGAAAAAGTGCCTCATACGGGCTGACAAGATAGAAGAAGTACCGAGACCGATTGGTCAAGTCCAGCAGTACGGTGGTGGCATTGCGAAGAAGAACTTCTGTTGCCTCCATTTTGAAGAATGATGATGATAAGGTGGTTGTGGTTGAAATTTAAAGAAAGCTGAAGTTTAAAATCACCAAAAAAATTGAAAAGATTTTAGAAATCACATAATTTAAAAAACATTAATTCATTTCAGATCATCAAATCTTGAGTGTAGAACAGAAAATAAAAAACAAAAATTAAAGTAAAATCAGGGCAATTTCAGTACAGACACGATGTGACAGCAAAAAGTGGTTATAGAGAGAGGTGGACAAGTTAGTTTAAGCTTGAAATGAAATGAAATGCCATCGGACATGACATCGTCCGGTGATACGCTGACCACTACGACCACAGTCAACCACGACCACCACTCTCTCTCTCTCTCTCTCTCTCTCTCTCTCTCTCTCTCTCTTCCTCTTTCCCGCCACTCTTTTCATTTCTAGCAGTGTCTCACTTTCTCTAAAGCACACACGGCAAGACAAAACAGTGCAAGAAAAATTAACTGCTGCAGTGGTGATGATGCGCCAGCAAGTCCAGGTATAGCTCTCTACGTCTCCGTAATTACGATGCTCACGAAAGCTGATGCTGATGCTCAGACATACGACAGTGTGTGACTGCACTGAGAAGTGAGAGGCATTGCGGATGTTTTCAGTGGAACGAGAAAACGAGTGAAAAAATATCTTTCTTAAGCCGAGATAACTAATTGCGGATTTTGAAGCAGAGATGAACAGAAACGGAAGGAGAGAGAAAGAGAGACACATACCTCCGTAAGTCACTGATCAGCACTGTACTCTACTCCAAGTTTACTGATCTTATCAGATCAAGATCGTTCATCTATGCTGACCTCCATTAAACTGCTATGATGATGATATTATACTTTAATGAATGTTATAGAGAATCCGTCATTCAGGTGTGTCATGTTTTTGTTTGCGTGTGTGTGTTTGTGTATTTAGAAGTAACAAGTTAGATTACAAGTTGACTGAATTCATATTCCAACATGCAATGGGGATCGACAGATCAATACGTAGGTCTGCAAAAGAGAAGAGAAAAAAGAAGAGAGAAAGGTGAGAGAGAGGTGACGTAAAAGTTTGTACGACGATAAGAACAGATGAGATGCAGCTGATTGATAGTCAGTTTTAGACAGAGATAGGAGTGTAGAAAGAGAGGAAGAGAGAGGGGAGATAAAAGATGATCATGCTGGACAGTCTCAGCGAGGACAAGATGGAGGTGGAAGGCGCTCACAGCTCAGGAGTGTCTTTCTCGGTCCTGGTGGTTGGTTGATGATGCATTTCAATGCACTAAATAGGTGTGTAGGTGGTTCGTAGGTGTGGGTGTCGAGTGGAGGGTAAAAATAGAAGAGAATCTGGTGTTGTAAATTTGTAGATGATCAATAATTTAAGTAATGAATGAAAAAACGCCAACAAGAGAGAAAACACCTGAACGGCGTTTTGGAATAGGGTTCATGATCGGCGTTTGCTTGTTTGTTTGCTTCTATGTACGTGGGTGTAGCTGCTGTTGTTGCTGTTACGGCTGCTATTGTGTGTGTCTGCGAAGATGATCTAGTCAATGGCTACTGTTTTTTCCTGTTCATTCACTCATCGGCATCATCATCGTCGACGTCGCCGTCATCGCCGAGTTTTCGCTTCTCGCCCTTGCTAGTCTGAAGTGCGTCCTCCTCCTCCTCTTCCTCATCGTCCTAAGCAAAAATAAAATTATTAAACTGTCATGTCAAACTCCAAATCCCAATAACTTACAATGTCGTCATCCTCATCATCGTCATTCTCTCCCGGAGCAAAGTCCTCCTCATCTTCGTCCTCCTCCTATAAGTCATCAAGTTGGTAAAAACTGTCAGTGAGGAATGTCCTAAAAACTTACATCTTGCTCCTTGTAAATGTCTGCCAAGTTGCCTGGCACCTGTTCGTCCTCCTCGTCTCCTTCTTCGTCATCCTCCTCGTCGTCTTCGGCGCCATCGTCATCGTCCTCCTCGTCGTCCTCTTCGCCATCATCGGCGCCGTCTTCGACGCCATCATCCCCGTCTTCCTCATCCTCCTCATCGTCTTCAGCATCAACTTCGCCGACTCCGGCAGCGTTCTCATCATCGTCTTCTGCGTCGTTTTCATCATCGTCATCGTCATCATTCTCATCTTCGTTTTCTAAAAAAATAACAAAATTTATTGAATGAATTCAAAGCCAATTCGCCGAATGGCAAAGAAAACACTCTACCGTCTTCGTCTTCAATCTCCTTGTTGTTCTTATCGTACCCATCCAGATATTTGAGGCTAAATATAAAAGAGAGCAAGCAATAAGTATTAAAAAGCCTTTTTCTAAAAATGAATACACGTACTTGGGAAGCAGTTCAAAGACGCGACTACGGTAACCCTCCACCTCGGTTACCTCACAGTTAAAGAGATCCAAAATCTCCAGCTTTGTAAAAACATTCTGTAAAATAGATAAAGTGTAAAACTTTGTTGTAATTTCGAAAATGACAAACAAACCAATGGCTCCAATGAGTCGAGATCCTTGAAGCGGTTTCCACAGAGATTAAGGTACTCTAGCTCTGGAGAATTTGCCAGGTGTTCAAGGCCATTCGAAATTCTGTAAAATCAACAAATGCAAGTTAGATCAAACAATGATAATTTCAAAAACACTAAAAAGATTACCTGTTGTCACTCAATTCGAGTCGCTTAAGTTTGGGTAGCTTGGGAAAGTTCTTCAGAGAAGTGAGACCAATGTTGATCATCGATAAGACTTCGAGGTTGCAAAAGCTATCGTCCAAACCGACAATAGACTGACTTCTGCAATTGTCCAGGCAAATTTCCTTGATCTGAAAAGACAAATGAAAAAGTAAAGTGCGTGAGTAACTGTAGAATCTGGAGATTTAAATTCGGGCATTAAAGTGTCCTGCTGGTACAGAGATTCTCTCACGAGGTGGCGATGCTCTATAGTCGCCAAAGCAGAGGGCAGGCGTGTTTTCAACCGCACAGCCGACGTTAGTAAAAAGGCGCACTCTGAGCTTGAACTCAATCAGTTCCATGGTTGATGCTGCTTTGGGGCAATTGTGGTACATTGCAAGTGAAGGCACTCAGTGGTGTCGAGGAATGGCCGCAAAATGCACACCGAGGCGAACAGATAACAATGGAAACACATGCTAGGGAGTGCAAATGCCAGTAACATGGGCGCTGACGTAAGAGAGTGTGTCGATTCAGGCAGAGGACCCACAGTTCGATGACACGACAACGTGTCACGTGTTTGGGTGAAGTCCTGTTCTAGGACCAAATGAGACGAGGACTCCACTTAAAACAGGCACATTTTGAGCATTCAGCGAGCTGCTACAGCGGTTTGGCCATGATTGAAAGTGAAATGTCAAGTGTAATGTGCTAGTGCTTACCAAATCGGCCGAGCGTCCACGCCTCTCAAGATCAATGCGCTTCTCCATTGGTAAGTCGTAAGAGGTGTGCTTATGAAGGCGGAAGTGTCAGAAGTGTCGGGTGAGGTCTTTCGGCAGCACAACCGGCAGAGGATGCTACCGGAGAAGTAGGGTTGCGGAAGATGGAATGGAGAGAATGCTGCTGCTGCTGCTGCTGGTGCTGGTGCAATGCACTTCGAAGGTGTTCTCACTGCGACCGAACCGTGCGGTGACAGGCGGTGCTGCTGGGCAATCAGTGCTCTCCGAAGGCAGGAGGCCAGGCGTGAAGACAAGGGCGGCGAGGACTGGGACCAGGGACTGGCTGCGGCAGAAGATTCGGGACGAGGACTGTTGTTGTCTTTTGCTGAAGGCTAACGCACACACACACACACACTTGGTGGCCACTCTGACGAGACCTGCGCTGGTGGTGGTGAAGAGACGCGCTGCAGAGAGAGAGTGCCTGCCTGGCCGCCAGAAGCACATATACAAAGAGAGAGAGAGAGAGAGAGAGAGAGAGAGAGAGAGAAGAGAGAGAGAAATTCTCAGAGGCAAAGATGGCGAACAGTGCTGCACTGCAGCGCCGCCGCTGATTTCAAACTGGCGGCGCGCGCCAGTTTGAAATGATTTTCTTGATTGTCCCGTTGCTGTTGCTGCTGATGCTGATGCTGTTGTCGCTGACTGACTGACTGAATGACTGATGCAGCGACTGAATGGCATTTATTTCTAAACGGATATTAGAATCCGTTAGCGATGATTGTTGATGCAGTACCATTTCAAAGGAGTTTGTGAATGGAAATCAAAATGCCTGACCAACTTTTGGCTGTGTCGTCTGATTCGGATTTGAAGATGCAGTGCCATTCTTGGAGGATGAGCACTTTTTTTGGTGGTGACGACCGAAAAGCCCTTTTTCCGAGACATTGTAGGGCAGTTTGTGTCCAGAACTGTTCTTCCCAATGCGAGGACTATGTTTATGTGTCGTTATGGATAGTGCTGCTGATAAACAGTGAATCACAACCGCACAACAACCGTGGTGAGGCCAACCAGGAGAGAAAGAGAGCGAGAGCAAACAACAGGCAACCTTTGTTGTCGGTGGTGGCGGTGGTGGAGGAGTCTACTGTCGCTGCAGCAGTTTCCAGTGAGCAGTAGAGCTGCTGGCGGCGTAACGGCAAGTAAGAGCCAGAGAGTGTCTTATCGAGGGAAAATTTAAATTGGCCGATATCATATTTGATACTGATCGGTGTGTGAGTATGTGCTAGGCAGAGCTGTCTGTTTGCCTTTCCTTCCCCATCACAGTACTCTCGTTACCACACATCAATTGCTGGTGCTGGTGTTCTGTCTCTGTAACGCTAAACAACTGCGACTGGTCTCTTCTGTCTGCTTGCACATACTCCTCTGGTCGCACCTGCACCGGTGGTAATCCCTACGCTGACGGAATCCTTTCCCCCTCTTTTTTGTTCGAAAACTTGGTGCAAAATGTTTAGGGCGATCCTTAGCAAGCTGCAGGGGATGGACGTCCGAAAGGCCTTCGTGTGGGCGCTGGTGGCGGCCACCATCATCACAGCTCTCATGCCTTTCATCGCCTACAAGTCCAGCCGTGTAAGTATTGTGCATGGCTTCGATTTGGTGTAATGTTTTGTTGATGTTCTTCTTTTCCCTACCAAGGATCCCGTTGTGGGCGAAATCTTAGGCAGCTGCATCATTGGCATGGCTCTCCTCTTGACCGCTATGGTTGGCCATTCGTGCGATTCGTACTTTACCATCTACATCTTTTTTGTAAGCTGAGGTTCTTTTTCTTTCAAAAATTGATAATTTCAATTTTCACTTCACTCTCCAACAGGCCCTCACTATTTTGCACGCCATTTTGAACGTCGCGATCAGCATTTCATTCCCCCTCTTCAACATTTTGGTTTTGAATCAAATTATACTTGTCATAGTGGGCTTTTTCCACGCTCGGAATTTGCGTTTTGGCAGTGGCGGCATCAAGCCTCAATATCAGTACAGAGTTCCGGACAATGTTCGAGTTGAAGGCTGAGCCACTATATTCGGTTTCATAGAGATCAGCTGCCAAGTGCGTCTGTACCAGAAGACTCAACTTGATTTCATCCCCCACTGTGCGTCGAGCACGTAAATCAATCTACAAATTAGTAAATTTTATCAATACACATTTGTAATATTACCACACCATGAAATAAATCATTCCTTTTACCTGAAATCAAATTGTCCTTTTTTGATGCACTTTTTCATTTTCCCCAACATCAGCGAGCCAACACAATCGAAAAACAATCGATACTTTGATAGTGTCGCACCGAAAACATGTGCAGAAAATTGTTGTTTTGATTTTGAAATCAGCATCGTACACTTATCTTTCAAAAATGTTTGCTTTCAGTTACCTTCCTCGATTCATTTCATGCCTGAAGCCTTTACATTTGAACAGGATACAGCAGTGCAATATCAACAAAAGCTTGGTCTCTTCATTTTCAACAAAAAATGACGCAGATATTGAGAACACCGACATCCCCGGCCTGGTGGACAGACCAAGACTGCAAAACACTGTGCCTCAGGTGAAAGACAAAAGAAAAACAATGATTGATCGAGTCCCGGGAAACATTAAAATAAAAACCAACCCCAAGGACACTACCATTATGATGTTCCCCGGACAAGGCAGTCAGTTTGTGGGAATGGGCTCGGCGATCTTTGAAGTGCCGAACGTTGAGAAACTCTTCTCCACCGCCAAAGCCATCCTCGGCTATGATCTGCTGAAGATGTGCCTTACCGGCCCGATAGAGATGCTCAACAAGACCGAGTACTGCCAACCAGCCATCTACGTGACGTCACTAGCCGCCATAGAGTACTTGCGAAGCATCAACTCGGCCGAAGTTGAGCTTTGTGTCGCCGCAGCGGGCTTCAGCATTGGCGAGATTACCGCGCTCGTCTTTGCCGGTGCCATGTCCTTTGAAGACGGCCTCAGGCTGGTGAAGCTGCGCGGTGAGGCGATGCAGTACGCCTCTGAGCTAGTGCCTTCTGCCATGGCGACGACCTTCTTTCACGCCGACGCCAATGTGAACCTCGCCTGTCAGGCAGCGCGTGAGTGGTGCAAACGGAAGGACATACCGGACGAGTACGCCGTCTGCTCGGTGGCCAACTACCTCTTTGCTCACTGCAAGGTCATCGCCGGCCACGAGGAGGCGATCAAGTTTCTCGAACTGAGCGGCAAAGACTTTGGCCTGAAGAAGATGCGACGACTGCCCGTCTCAGGCGCCTTTCACACCTCGCTCATGGAGCCGGTGACGAAGGTGCTCGCGGAAGCTCTCAAGCAAATCAAACTGGAGGTTCCACTCATTCCAGTGTACTCGAACTTTGACGCCAACGTGTACCGAAGCGAGGAGGAGATTCGCAGAAAGCTTACCCAGCAGGTGTGCAAACCAGTCAAGTGGGAGCAGATTCTCCACAATCTCTACGACCGTCCGGCAGACGTTCCATTTCCTCGCACTTATGAATGCGGTCCTGGAACAGCTCTGCTCAGCACGCTCTCTATGGTGAACCGGGCAGCTCGGCAGCATAGTGAACATGTCAAGGTATAATCCCTCGATCTCTAAAACCTTTCATTCTTTTTTTCTTTTTTCGCAATACCATTTTGGGCTCTAGTAAATAAACGAAAAACACATTTTAAGATTAGAGCTGATCCATGAGATTACATTTGCAAAAAGAAAAATGGAAACTTAAATAAATGAACGTTTCTAAACTAACCTGTGCACAATGTTTATAATTACCATTTTTTTGTCTGGTTATTTATTGTTAGAAGAAAAAAATCTACAACTCAGTTTTTTGTTTTAAAAGTAACAAATTACCAATTAAAAGTTTAAATGCCGTACAAAAAATAACTACTTTGTCATGTCAAAAACCGCAAAAACAAAAAGCGACAATTAATAATTTATTAAGTTTTTTAAGCGTTCGCTCTAAGCGACCATCATTAGTTGTTAAAAAATACTTTTATTTTGCAATCGGCACTGCTAATAACAAGACTGGGTTATCAATGTACTTCAGTCCGAAAAATGTTTTCAGTTGTTTACGTGTTTGCGTGCTTTTAAATTGAATACAAAGACTGAAAACAACTGTCACACATTAAAATGTACATTTTCAAAAAGCATTGAACAATCAAGCACATTACAAACAAAAATTAAAAAATTGAAATTAAAAACTAACTTTTTTAAATGGATCTTATCTTTTGTCAGCCCTTTCCCTACAAATCACTTTCCTTTATTCATCAGTACCTTCACACCTTCTACACCTTTAGCAGACCAAAGAAAATCAAGTACTTTCAACTACTTTTCAGCTTGCTATCCCTTAAGGTGATTCATTATGCCGCTGTGGGAGTTCTTCAGCCTAAAACTCCATTAAACAAACTCCTTTTTGTTGACGTTTTTGTCATCAGCAATCTTCCTCGGTTGGCGGCCAACTGCATGCTGATCTCCTACCTCCTTCTAGGAGGCTACTTTTTGCTTCTAAACTACTTTGACCCTGACAGTCGATTTCCAGTAGACATTATGCGTGACTTTTTTGTCATAGGCAAAACTTCTCTTTTCACCTCTGGCTACTTTTACAAAGGCAATCAAACAGTTTTTGACCACATTAAAAAGTATTGCTATTTAGTGCTTAATCTTCTTCAGGTGTTTATCGTTGCCATTGACAGTTTCATCATTCTTTCACAAGTCATTGCCTTTTCAATGCTCATTTCAGAAGTTTTTTCAGCAGAGTTTGGACTGTTTCAAAAAGTAGCTATTTTTGTTCTAGTTCAATTTAACCTGATCACACTTTACGGAGCACTTTTTACCTTTTCCTACTCGTTAATGCTTCAGGCGGCGCTCGCTTTTAGTTTACTCGAGGTCGTTCGCCTGGTGCTTCGAGAGCTGGAGCAACAGGTGATTCTTCTTGGTGGAAAAGTTTTTAAAAACTCTAAAATCATAAGTAATCACAAGAAAGCTTCTTCTCCTTATCAGCACGCCCGATTCAGGAGACACTACACTGCCCGCGTGGTCACTTATTGCATTGGAAATGCTTACGTGGGAAAAGCTTTCATTCCACTTTTAGCTGTCAACTGTCCAGCTAATGCTCTTCTCAGCATTGCCCTACTCAATTTGAAGTTAAATACTGGAGTTCAACTTCTTTTGTTGGCCATTTTTTGTAAGCAGTTTCTCTGCATCTTTCTGGTTCATTCTATGATTGCCTACCTCAATGATAAGCTTAATCAAATTGCCCGGCAGTATGTCCCACTTTTCTATCGTCAATTAGGCAGCAGTTATCTGTGTTTTAACCAAAAACAGAGGCTAAGGGGTTATTTGTTTTTGGAGCGATTTTACACCACTAAACCTTATGGATTTACGTACATGCGTTTTGGGCACATTTCAATGTTTACTTTTGTAAAATATCTAGTGCTCAGTTCAGAGATGCTAATGATTGTTTACAAAGAATTGCAGATTCATAAAGCAATTTCTTGAGTAGAATTTGTACAATTTTTATATTTTAAAATCAAAACAAAAATTATTTACCAATTAAAAACCAAAAATTGTATTTTTTAAATCGTTAATTTTTACTAATAAAAGTTTTGAGAACATAAAGCATTGATCAAAACATTTGCTAAAGTACAATTGCACCATTGTTTAAAACAATTATGTTGAAACAACACGCGGTTGTGCGTTTGACGCACAAAAAGTTTTTGCATTAAAAAACTTATTTTAGTTTTAAATAAACGGTAGCGAAATAATCAAGTAACAATAGTTAAAACGATAAACTTAAAAATTATCGATAAATCAAAAAATTTTTAAATTATAATGTAAAGTTTTTTTAAAAGAATGATTGTGTTCATTCTAATGATTTTCAAATAAACATTAAAAACTAGTTTGAAAAACAATTCTATACAACAACACCTTGAGTGCATTGTTTCAGAAAAACATTAAAAACTTTATGATGTTTTATTACCAAACTAAAAAACAGCTTGTTTCTGTTCAAAAAACATAACTTTTATATTCTCAATTTGAATTTGTTATTGCCTTGAAAAAAAACCATCTAAAATTTTTTTAATAAAAAATTGTGTAAATAAAACTTTTTGCTTAAAATGACTTGTCTTTTTTACTGGTTTAAATCATATTTAATTGATCCAATGACTCGGCACGCCCTTGACCTTGCTTACTACCTAGATCCTGTGGCCAATGAACACAATAACAAAACTTGTTTCAAGAAAAAATCCACTTGGAGCTTTACCTTTTTCTTTCCGATGATTTCCATGGTGGCCACTTTTTTCTACGGAAACGTGCTCTACGTGGCTGTGACCATAAAAGAAAATATTTTAAAACTAGATGTAAAAACTTTAAAAAACAGTTCAGCTATGATGTACCATCAAATCTTTCCGCGGGCGACCTGGTCGCAAGTGGAGGTTGCTTACTGTATCCTTGCCACCTCTGCCATTGCACTTTACGCCACCTTCCTTCGACGACCATTTCCTTCGGAGGAGCGGTACAAAAAGATAATATTACAAAACCACAAAAAGAAAAAAAATATAAACAACATCATTTTAGTTTTTAGAAAGCAAAGTAATTAACAAAAATTTTTTGAAAATTAAACTGAATCAATTTTTTGTTTTAGGATTTTCACCCGCTCTTTCTGCCACTCTGCTTTCTGTTCACCACCGTTTCACCCGTCTTTCCTTTTTCGCTCTGCTTTCAACCAATTTAATTTGCTTTGGAATTCTCTACGCCCACGTCTTCTTTGTTAACGCTTTCTATAAAGTGAGTTTGTGGGACGCCGTCCTCTGGCTAGTGGTTTATCCAATTCATCAGTTTTATTCGCTTTATGGTAATATAATAGATAACATTTATTAAAGCACTGATTTATAAAAATTCAATTTTTTCAAGCTCTTTTCCAACTGATCGTCTTTGTCTTGCTCGCCAATCAGTTTCTCGTTGTTCGACAAAAGGCTTTGCTTGCCAGTTTAACGTCACTGAACCAAAAATTACAAAGTTTTCAAAGTCAAGAAAAAGTGCCAAGATCTTTAGACCACGTTTGGGCAGCCTTCATCGTTTTAAACCGTTCCCTAAACAAATGCTGCACTGATGTACATCGCACAGCAACTTACTGGTCCTTGCCTTTGTCGGTGTACTTTCTCCTTTTTATCACCCTGAACTGCTACCTTACGTACATTGTCTTTTTCGTGAAACACGCCCACCTGGCGGCCCACGCCCTTTTTGTGTACGGCCTTGTAGAAGTGGAGGCGGGCCTTTATTTTGTAGTAGCACTTTGTGCCAGGTTAAGCAAAATGAATAGGAAAGTAGAGAAAGGGTGTGGAAACTTTTATCGAACCTTTCTGTGGCAGAAAGGTTTTGCTGTCGGCGGTAGTACTTTATCAGCAGTAAATGTATCAAAAGCTTTAAAGGTACTTTTGAAATTGTTGTAAGCATAATTGAATTTGAAAAAATGGTTTTTTATTTTTTCAGGCTGAAACACTTCAGATTAGTGGCCGCCTTCGTCTGTACTGTATGCGACTGTTTACTTTTTATCGCATCAGCTCAAAAACGTTTTATATGGTAAGTTGTTTTTAATTTTTTAAAAGTTGTAATTTTAAAAATGTTTTACTAAAGGTCATCTCTAACAATGCGTTACTCTTTTTGTTTTTATTTAAACGGCAATAGTAAATTATAAAACATTGCATTGACAATTTAAACACACATTGTAATGTAGTGAACAATTTAACGTAAAAGTTTAAAGCTGAAAATAATTAAACGACAGTAGGCAATAAAATTCTGCAAAAAGTAAAAAAATGCATTTAAAAATAAAACAAAACAAACAACACGACTTTTGCCTTTTTGAAAAAACAAAAGTTTACCAACCTTTCCATAAGAGCTCATGGAGATAAGCGAAATGGAGCCATAGGTGATGCCGTACCGCTTGACCACCATAAACTTGGCAATGTAGTGGGCGTGTTTTAGTTGACTTATCAGGGACTGTTTTTTATCAATCGTACAACCAAGCGAAAATAACCTTTTAGTGTGACTGTGCAAGTGGACAGTGTACAGCGTACTGACCCAGTGAATGGCAAATTGGCCGGCCAACTGACCAAACAACCACACGGTAAAAACCGGGGCAACATGCGACTTAAATTTTCCAAGACAGAGTGACATTGTCATGTAGGCATTAGCAGGTGGAAAGACAATCACTGCAGCAAGCAACACTTGTCCACAGACTATATTTGCAGTGATAACAGTTGATAAAGTGGCAGTGTGAAGTCGGTAAAAGGAGCTCAAGATGATTGGGTTAATTTTGAAGTTTTTATTGTTCTCAGGAGATTTCAAAATTCTGTTGATCACCTTCAATCTGAAAAATGTAGCCGTAGTAAATGTGAGGTAGACTATGACTGATAAGTCACAAGCGTGAATAAACACCAGAATGGCAAAGTAGTCGTTTAGCAGGCTGGCCTGGCTGGTTAGCATCCTCAATAGACCAAGTAGATTCCTAATATTGTAAAAGTCAGCATTCGCTTGGAAGGCATCTCGAAAACCGCACTCGAGCTGTATGATCCACGAAGCTAATTTTTGGAATAAAATTTGTACGTGAGAGTGATTTTAGAAATTTACAATTTTTACCTCCAATGATATATAAAAACTGAAATGCATAAACGACCAGTTCAATGCTGTATCTAATTTTCTGGCTTGTTTCTTTCAATACGTTTGCTGATTTTTTCCTTCTTTTTTCAACTTTTTTCTCTAATAGGTAATTACTCTGGTCCTTTTTCAGTACCACTAAACTGACCAATTTGACCAACTTTAGCGCTTCAAAACGAAAGTACAATTGCTCAAGAATGTAGCTACCCAAAATGATTACACCGGCAAAAACGAGTCGATTTCCTGCAGGAAAACCGCTCAGGTAGTTAAAATCAAAGTTTAATAGGCGAGTCGAGAGAGGAAGATCAGACAAGAGGTACAGCATAATCATTTGAGCTGCTCGAGAAAAAGTGATAAATTGTGCTAGACGAACTTGTCTTTTTGCTGAAGATAAAGAATTACGTTTGAAAACAGTTTCAGCTAATGTTTTTGAGTAAGTGGTCAACAGAGTTTTCAAGTTGTATTTGATTGGGCTCACTATTGGCAAAATGTGATAAAAACGGTTTTGGAAGTTTAATTTGACCATAACTTTGTTCAGAGTTTTTTTACTTTATTGTTAAAAAGAGTTAAAATGACATTAAAATAAATGCAGTTTTTAATTTTTCAAAAAATGTTTTTAATTATTTATCATAAATGTACTCTTTATGTAACTTCTTGTTCTTGTAGTTTGCTTTATTTTTTTAAATATTGACTGAACCTGACACACGCACATTCTGTTTTGTAGAATTTGCTGAAACAAAAAATATATTTGAGAAATCGATTATTGTCAACTTGAATATTTAATGAGCACAATTATTTTTGAAAAATTTTTTGAAAAAGTGAGTTTTATAAAAACTACTTTTTGTTTATTTGTTGTTATTTTGTTTAATAAAACCACTTTAAAAATTAAATTTGAAAAAAGTTTATTAATCAATGTAAAAGTGATTATTGCAAGAGAGAAGAAGACAATTTACAAGATAGTTAACCAAAAGAGTAGCAGCAAAAAAGAGATTGCTAATAAAAGCAGAAAGTACACTTTGTTGGCTTCATCCAAAAGAGTAGTCACATCGACTGGTGATGATCACTAGCAGGACCAAGCCAAATCATAAGTCTCGGCTGCCATTTGACTAAGTCGATAAGTGTACGTGTGTTTGTAATAATAGAAGGCGAGGCAGCTTTACTCGATTCACACAGGGTCAGTCTGATTCAGGTAATTCGTAATTGTAGAGTGCACTACCAGAAGTTCAGTATACAGTGCTCAGTCATTCAATCCTTTATTCAAGATTGGCCGCCGCAATGAGCTCTTCCAGCTGGTCAATTCGGTCGCTCTTCTCCTTTAGCTCACTCCTCAGTTTGTGAATCAAAGCACGCTGCTCCTGGAAGACGGACCAAAGCTAAAAAAGGGAAAGAATTAGAATAAAACATTAATCGGTGAAAAAAGAAACTCTTTATAAACATACCTCTCGTTCATTCTTTGGATCCTTGGCCGCCAGGTGCGCCTCGATGAGATCAGAAGTGGAGGCAGTCTTGTCGGTGAGTGAGTTATCGCTGGTGGGTGAGTGGTTGAGGTGGTGGTGGTGGTGAATGCCAAAGTGGTGCCGCCCACTGCCACTTCCATTGCTGTCCTCCGTGGCCATCACCCCGTCGTAGTTCATCTCCTCGTTCATGCTGTCATCGGTGGTGTTTGCCAGCGAGTCGTCCGAGTCGGAGTGAATGGTGACGTAGGTGGCCGCGGGCAGCTGCTTCACCGCCACAATGTCACACATCGGCGTGGACTTCTCCTCGGCACTGTCCTCGTCGTCGTCGTCCTTCACCCAGGGCAGCTTGTTCCGTCGGCCGCTGCCGCTGAAGGACTTGTTGTTCTTCCTGCTCACCGCCTCGTGGAAGTTGTTCAGCAGCATTGACTCAGATTTGCTGCCTTCCTTGGAGAGTGACTGCTGCTGCGGTGGACTGTTTGACTGACCATTGGTTGACTTTACCTTCTTTCCATTGTGCTCCTCACTGTTGCCCTCACTGTGGCCATTCTTTTTCGGCGAGTGAGTGTGACCGTTTTGGTGGCCGTTTGACTTTGGCTGCTGCTGCTCTCCATTTACCCGACCATTTGCTTCGGCGTTGGCCTTTGCTCGGTAGTCAATTTGATTTGCCTGCAAGATGTACTCCAGCTTGGCATTAAAGTCCTTTGTCGCCGGCTGACCGTTAGGCAGTGGAGTGGTGAGGGGCTTGATGAAGATGGGCCTGTTTGTCTTTGCTCCTACGCCAGTCTGGTAGATAAAAGCCAAAAATTAAACAGTTAATATTTCGACTTTGAAAAGCTATTGGCTATTAAACTCACCTTTAGATTGAAAAGAATGGGATTGCGCGTCTCTCCGCTGATCCACTGCTCGGCGGTGAGCGCCGGCGTGGGCGCCGAAGTGTTGGGAAAGATGTCCGCCTGGAACTGCTCCGACTTGCGCGGCACAATCATCGAAATGGGCTCACAGACGGCCCGAGTGGCGTGCAATTTGTAGAAACGGAGAATCTCACACTTGTAGACATCACAGCCGCGTTTGGGCATCACACAGAGGCCACGCTGAGGCTGACCGGAGAGAAACTGCGACAGGTAGTGACAAAAGGGCGCCTCATCGGTGGTCTCATAGAAGCGAATGTTGCCGTCGCCTTTTCCCGCTACGTACACCATTCGAGTGTCGTGGTCGTAGTAGGGAAAGAGCACCCCGGAGCTGGAGTCGATGTTCTCAATGGTCAACGGCACACTGAGGTCCTTCTCCGACCAGACGGCCCACTGGCGGTCGCTGTATCGGGAGAAGCCCACTGTGAAGAGGCGGCCCGAATCTCCCAGATAAACGACCTTGTTTGCTTTTGTTCCGTGGTGACACAAACCCTGGTTGACCACTGCACCCGAACGAGGGTCGATGATGCGCAGCTTCTTGTCCTTGCAGGTAGTCGCAAAAAGGCTTCCCTCGCGGTTAAAGGACATCGAGTGGATGACATCAGTGTGACAGTCGATGACTCGAACCACCTCTGCCCGGGCGGTGTTCCAGACGATGACGAGGTGGTCAAAGCCAGCAGAAAGCAGTATGTTGTCAGCCGTGGGGTGCCACTCGAGGAAGCTCACCCGTCGTTTGTGCTCTCGCAGGTCACAGATGGGCTGATTCATGTTGCGACTGAGCAGTCCCTCGTCGGGAATGTACCAGCACTTGATGGTGGTGTCGTCTGAACAGGAGGCAATGACATTGTCGTTGAAGGGACTCCACTTGACATCGTACACCTGTCCCTTGTGACCGGTGACGCGACCAGCGTGCACCTCCACACGACCGACCTAAATTGGAGTTTGAGTAGAGTTCTAGATTAGTTTAAACTATTTAGAAAGAAGGAAAAAAGAAAATGTCAAATGTCTAGACAGGTTAATTGTAAATGTTTAAAACCACTAATTATCTGCTATTCAAGTCATTGAATCAATTGAATGACATCAATCGATCATACATGGGGAAAAAAGTAGCTTGCCTGCTGCTGCCTACCCGCAGGAGTAGAGAAACTATGCAAATAGAAGCAGTCATGCAGCGTTTAGTGTCAACGTCCTTCCCTGGCAGACAGTTCAATCGAAGGTCGACTTTAGCTCAACTTAGCAGTCGAGTGTTTGTTGTAGTGGGCAACAAGTGCCAATTAGAATCTAATTGCTTGACGAGCACACTTGAGCATTGCCACACTGATGATAGTGATGGTGATGAACTGCAGAGGAAGCAGAAGCAGTAGAGCACTCACTAAAGAGTGAAGGGACGACAATGTGCCGTTAGAGAGAGAAGTGGCTAATGCTCTTCAAGTGTCAAGCCATAAAATTGATGGTGTGCGATTAATCAGACACAGTGTTGGAGGGCTATTACCAGAGCTGTTACCAGTGACCACCAGTGTTTCTCTCAAATGACCATTTGCCTAGATAATCTTCCCTTTTGGTGAACAAGAGGAGAAAATGTGACAATCACGACGCATTGTCGTCTACCGGTAGAAATGTAGTGGTAGAAATGCTGATGTCCTGAATGTACTGTTCCCACCCCCACTTTTCTCATCTAAAATCAACCTAATATGGTGCTATCCAGCAGCTGTTGACAGGGAAAAGTAAAGTGCTGCTGTAGACAGAGACTGCAGCAACAGTTTAAATGACAATCGACCGAGAAAAGAAGCAGAGGCAGACGTCTCTGGTAGAGCAGACACTGAAAGAGTCCCCTTTATGGAGACCAATTTCAATGTCAAATTCTAAATAAAGCAGATTCACCAGTAGAGCAGGAGATCTTTTTCTCCTGCTTTGATGGTACTTTATGCGATGCTCCACTAGGCAACAGCATTCAGCATTCAGTTGGGGGATTTATGAGTACTATTGAAGATGCTGCCATCAAATAGAGTCATCATCAAAGGCAGAGTAAAGTGTGCTCATGAGTGACTGAAGAATGCCTGCTATTCTTTCCTGCTAATAAACTAGTAACACTCAGCAAAGCAGAGCACCAAAAGTTATGATTTGATTGTCACTGGGAGATCGTCTGTGTGCTCATCGGTGCTGTCTGTGCCGAGTCGCTGAGGTGGCACAGTGTCTGGCCGGGCAGACTGCTATACTCCAAATTGCCGAGTAATCAAACGAAATTGGAGAGGATGGGGTAGAGTAAAAATGACGATGATGATGCCTGTGATCACTCTCATCATCCATCAAATGTGCGCATGGGAATCCATCTTTCGGTGTATTTCTTTTTTCTCCGAAAATGTCCAGATCACCTCGATGACGACGACTTTCCTATCTTTTACTTTGATTGTCCAATCGTGCAAACGTTAAATTGATTAAGTAAATGCTAAATAATGCAATTGCAGAGCAATCTTTTATGCCTAAAATAAGCAATGCTAAGAGAATTCATCAGTAAACTGTGTGCATCGTATCAGCAAATGAGAAAGAAAGAAAGAGACAGAAAGGTCAATCAGAGAGTGAATTGATGGCGACCGATTGGCTGTACATTTCTCGCTTCATCGACATTGTCTTGGGTAGAAGAAATGGTCCAATTGGCAGCAGAAAATGAAGCCCATCATGCAGCCATTGCTCCACTTTGAATGATTGCCTGCGCACAGCAACAACATAAAGACGAGCTAAAAGACATTCAAGTAGAATTCAACAGCAAATGGCAGTTTGGCAGGCGGAAGACAAGACTCTCAAAAACAGTTAAACTCTTTTCCTCAAGTCGATGTTGACGCAAAACACTGCGTTCATCACCGGAAAGCAAGGAAGAGGAGACGAAAAAACAAAATCTGTTTCTAATTGGCAGATCGAGTACTATCTTTAAACTTGATTAGAACGAGTACTAATACCGTAAACGGATTGCTTGTGTCTGTGCCTAGTAGACCAAAGAGAGTGTGTCTCGCCAGCTGATCCGTAGATGGCTGTGAATGGCACCGAGGCGTACAGAAAGCAGAAAGATAATGGCTAATGAGATGATGACGCTCAGTGCTGAACACAACCAACAATTAGCACCCGTTGTGCTAGCGCCCAATGGTGGCTATCACTTCCCTTTCTTTATTGCGGTTTCGATGGAGGATAGATTGAAATGGGAAAAATCAACAAAACGTGCCATATCGGCAGGACAGGTAAAACGGCAAGGGAAAGAACGGCTGCAGATGGGAGAAAGTTTCATCTCCTCAATTGCCCTAATCAACGGCCTAATTGAACGATATTACTTTCATTTCGCCCACAACATTTGGCAAAAGTAAAAAGTATTAATAACCGGCAATTGCAGCAGTGCAACTCCGTCTGAAAGAGAACAGCCACAGTTGGCTGATAATTAAATTAACAGTCGCTTGTTCAGCGTCTGCTAATGAGCAGTGGCAACAGCGGCAGACAGGTCGAATGACCAACCAGTGGTGAGCAGAGTGTGCAATGCAGACTGATTCACATCAGACAAAAACAGAAAACGGAGACCGCTTTCACCGGTGTGTCTTTATTTATAACTGTCCCACTATCTAATGCTTTATGGTAAAGAGCGAGAATGTGTTTGTTGCCTTCAGAAAAGGGCTAAAATAGAAGCGCGTGAGTGAAACGGTGAAAACGACGGACTTCTTTCTTATTTTTTCTGCTGCCGTTGTTCTTCTCAGCTCTCTCTCTATCTCTCTGAAATGGCCCTTGCAGCTGGCCATCTACGCACACACACACTATTGCAGTCGGTAATAGTAATGGACACCGACGGGTGCAATTACCGCTCGTCAGGTCAAACATATCAAATGCAAATGCTTGCTTTGCTGTTTCAGCAGTGCCATTCAGACTGCACTCTTTTCAGTGCTGTTCTTGCAGCTTTAATTTCCGCAATTTGTCACGTTACCCGACATTAAGCCATCTAAGGCGGGGGATGAAGTGGCAGACTCCCATTTTCCAATGACAGCAAGCAAAGTGGGTTCCTCTGCTGAGCGACCGTCAGTGCCCGTCTCACTGTCAGTCTGTCTGGTGGTCACGCAAGGCGTCCACCCAGAGAGGAAGAAGGAGAAGAAAAGGTTGATTGCAAACCTCAGTGACAGAGGCAGTGAGAGGACGACGATTGACCAGTCAGTCTGTTAGTCAGACAACAAAGGCAAATGATAGAACCAGTTGAGAGTGCTGACGATGATGATGATGGTGATGGCTGAGTTGTCTGAGTTGCATGAGTGCAATCGAGCTCGATTCTGTGTTTGCCAGCAAAAAAGTTGCTGCAGCAACCTTACAATTGGCAGCACAATGCGGAAGGAATGACAGCAGTTCAGCGAAACAATCGTGCACACCTCATCTTTCCCTCTTCGGGGTGACTTCTCGTGAATTGAATCCTTTCCCTCCGCCGTTTTACTCCTTTGATCTCTAAATGCTGGTTCTGTCGCTATCTAGAATTCACAAGCAGATCCCAAATTGGTAAGTGTGCCACCTTGCTGGCAGAGTGCCGTGCTTTGATTGCAGCAGCACAGTCTTTTCCTTTTCGTGGTTTCCCTTTCTTCCTCTCCTCTCCTCTTGGCGTGTCTCCTAATAATGCAATGTGCCACTAATATGCTTGTAAACAGCCTAGATGACGGTAAGATGTCGACAGGATAAATGTTGAGGAAATCGACAGCTTTTGCCTGCTCGCAAATGCTCCCCCCCCATTGGGACACTTGTGGGCGTTTGTCGTTCATCTTTGGCAGCGAAGACAACAACCTGACTAATTGACACTGTTCCTCACTGCTTTGAGTGCAGACCAGGCAGAAGAAGAATTAAGTGTCGCGTAGGGAGAGCAGTGTTCGCAGCAGTGCCTATTATTAGTGTCTGCAGGCAGTGGTTGTTTGACACCGGCAAAGATGGTACGTTTCCACAAGCACCACCACAACGCTGTTCAGTGCGTGCATTCAACCAAAAGTGGGTTAACACACAGAAGAGAAGTTGCAGCAAAAAAGTCGGTGACCTAGCGCACAGAGGGGGAAGAAGAAAGAGATTGAACAACCGCCCATCTCTTCGGTGGCACTGAACTGGGCCACAACTGTGCAACGATTGTCGCAGAGGGAAACAAAAAGGAGAAGACAGCAGTTATTGCGAAACACAGAACAACCTGCAATTGTGGTGCACTTGTGGTGGCACTAATTTGCACTGCTTCTCAGAATCGATCACAGCTGTTAAAGCCAGCAACTGCCAACAGCAGATTTAAGCGTTTTAGGCAGATCAGCGAGCATTTGATGCTATCAAATGTCACCGTAGTGATTAGCACTGCTGAAAAAGGTAGAGAAGAGCAGGCTACACTGCTGTGGTTTGAGTTATTAATTTTCCACCTTTGTCTAATAGTGCAGGAATGAGGGGGAACGTTTGAGGAAGTAGTGGGCACATTAACATTGGCGCTGGTGGTAATATGGTGGGGATGTGTGCAACAACAATAGACTGCCTGGCAGTTTGCACAATGAACACCTCTGCTGGCCAGTGGGCAACTCATAGATGCTTGGCCTTCACAGCCTGCGGAGACTGTAAGTTCAAAAAACTCCGTCGTTCACTGCCACACACACAGGCAGTGTCCTCTTCGCTGACTGTGGAGGCGATAATAGCGATGGTGTGTGTGCGTGTGTTGATGGCGTAAGGCACACACACACACACACAGACACAAGCATCATTCTCTGTTCTGAGCAGAGTACAATCAACTCCAGTCAAGTTCATCATCGACTGAAGATGCTGCACTTGCTGAAGTGACTGACGCAAGCACCCGCCACTCACTCAATTTGGTGGACAACAAACATTTACATCACCAGCGACTCGTGTTAGCACTCCTCGCTGGTGCTCAGACTACTTTTTGAGTCTGGTGGTGTTTGAGCATCCACAGCGGCTACTGCTGTTACAGTTAGACAGAGCACTGACAATTGCAACACTGGTGCCGTCATCGCATCATCGCCGCTCGCCGTCCACCAACGCGCGCACTCTTTTACCGCCCTGATGGCAAGCACATGTCTTCTTCCTCTTCCTCACTCCTCACATTTTACTCTGCTTCTGGCTTTCCCTGGGCAGCTGATGATGATCGGTCGTTTAACTGTTCGAAGTATATGTGCAGCTTCAGATGGCCACAGATGGACTGCTGTGCCAAGTGCACACACAAACACACATGGACAAGTGGAAAACTGAAACACATAAACACAGGCAGACACCATGGCCATCACACAATTTGCTACTGAGTTGTGGAAGGGGAGCACACGAGTTTGCACACAAGTCAGCAAACAATGCCCACTGCTGCAACAGTGCGATGTTCAACATTGCCACTGATCAGTGAACGCTTTCGCAGATCGTGAGTCAAGTCGCAAGTGTGTGAGTGCCGCAAAAAGTGAGTGTTGGAGGAAAAACAACGGCGTAACGGCACACAATGTCTATTGAGGACCATTGGCCAATGGCCTGGACGTCTTGCTCGATTGAGCCATCATCACGTGTAATGCAATCGGCAGCTAAATTGATTGGCGCCAGCACATACAGCATCGCAGTGGCACTAACGATGATTTGATCGGAAAGAAACTGATCAAAAGTTGGACAAAAACAAAGTGAAAAAGGATGAAATCAAAGTACCTCACTCTTTCTCGTTCAGTTACGATGTCAGTGGTAACTAACTGACTAACTGTCTAGCGATATTGTCAGCATCAGCTATCAGTGATAACATTGCCGTGTCTGTGTCACAAAAAACCAAGCCACAACAGCAAAGTGAGGTGATTGAGCGATATGATAGTGGCAGAAAAGGCACAGGACTGGAAGGCTCGTGCGTGAAGTCTGACAAAACATGAACTGAAGAAACCTTTCTATCTACACTCACAGAAAACTAAAATAGTAATCAAAAGTGAGCTTACCTTGTCGAGGGGTATCACAATGAAACTGCCACCTCCACAGCTTTCCGTTACGATGGCCAAAAACTGTAAAGAGAGACAAAAAGTGAGGGTGTCAGTTTGGTGTCAGTTACGAGCTATCAACTGCAATGAACTCCAGCAATAGACCACTGAAGCAATTGCCTCAAAGACTGCTGACTCACTTTTGGGTTGACGGCGCAAAAGTTACTGTCATGTGCATTCTTGGTGATGTTGATGTTGTCGTAACACTGGTCTTTCCGAGCCGCAGAGCCATACACGTGTCGGTACTTGCTGGTGCGAACACCTTTGAACAATGCCTGTGCGGGGAAGAAAGAGGAAAAAGCGTGAAATAAACAAATAGCTTGTGTGTTTTGCTGTAACTAATTTTGCTGCTTCATTAGTGCCACTGCATCCTCAGCATTGTTTGCCCATTACAAAGCAACAAATGGACATGGAAATGCCTCATTTACTAATAAGCAGCGCTGCCCACACGTTTAAATACTCAGTGTTTAGTTTTTAGAGCTGTTTTGTATTACCTTGGTATGATAGGACATGGTGAACCGCACAACCACAGTTTAGCAGTCAATAAATCACTTGGAAGTTTTTGTGGTAGCAGTCGTGAAAAAAGCAGGGGCAAATGACGAGAATTCACTATTGCACTAGGTTTGTGTGGCACAAGTAGTTCAGTGCTGCACTGCGGTATAGTAAATGAACACTAAATAGCAGCGGAGAGAATATATCACAAATGACCAACTATTTAGTGGTCAGAAAAAGGCAGAATGACACACAAACACACAAAGGGGTACACAAGAGGAAAGTGACTACAACTGACTTCGGCACTCTTGCGCTGACTGACGACTCTGGCAATCACTTTGGCGGAGGAACTAGAGAAGTGGCAACTACGCGATCCCAGATCAGCTGACGTCAGGCTTATCACGCTGTTTCCATAGAAGTCAGTGTCTGTATGAGTGAGAGAGTGCAAGTGCTAGGACGAGAGTGAAACACGGCTTGTTTGTCGCCGCAGAATGAAAGTGTCCTGTGGAATGGAGATGTAGAAGTGTGCTCGCTTTATGGAGAGCACATGGAGACACTTAATGTGTCGGCGACAGCAGCAACAGCAGCAGAAGCAGAAGGCGCAGGTTGCCCGGCACACAAAAGCAAATGTCGTTTTGATGTGCTTTATGTTTGTCAGTGCTGCTGCTGCTGGCGGTGCAAGTGCTGAACAAACATCGTCCAGAAGGAGAAGAAGGGGACACTGAGATGAAGTGAGTCAGAGAGAGCACAAAAAATAATAATCATCGGTGTGCAAGCCTTGATGATGGCAGTGGCGAGTGCAATTCTACCTGCTGAAGCAAGAAACAACAGAGAGGTCGCAACAGAAAGACAGCAGTCCAGCTGTGTTTTTGTGTGAGTGTCTCTGAGTGTGGAGCTGACTGAATGAAAACGACAACTTTATCTGCGGCGTCGACTGCAAAAACAGCAGCAGCAGCGGCGGCAGCAGTTCAGCTCGACTGCAAACTGGTCTGTCCGCAAGACATCGCCGCAATCAAAGCTCTGGCACTGACACACACTGGCTTTGAAGGTGCATTGAAGCGCACACGGTTATGATCGCACGGAAAGGCATCGACGACTGCCAGGGAAAAAGAGAAGAAAAAGAAGGGAAGACAAGTCCGAAGCAGTGCAGGAACACATACAGACACTAGCACACAATTGCCACACAGGAGTGGTCTCAGGCGTGGTGTGTTCTTTTGCGCCCTCTTCTGCACCGGCAGCGGCGGCACTCTATCTATCAGCCTCTATCGGATATGGAGTTGCTACATTTATGGTCTCCGGCTCAGTTGCAGTCAGAGAGCAGTGTGTGTGTGTTGAACGAATGCATCGTCGGCACTGACTCTGGCAATATATATTTTCGGTATATCGCCCCGGTGACAGACGATACGTGCCACCACAACTGCTGTAGCAGCATCAGCATCAGCAAGAGCACACATGGCCTCTCACGCGACCTACACTTCACTATCTCTGCTAGCTGGATCTGTGAACAACTCGCTAACTTGCTAATTGGCATCAACAAACTGGTAGTAGATTGACATGGCTGTTTCTTTGGTATCTTTTGCTCGATTCACAAAAACCAGTCAAAATCCAGTCAAGTGAAGGTCAGCTGGCGCCAGTGACCATATGATTGCCTTGCTGAGCAAGTTGGCAGTTCGACTGCAGTACCAGTTAAAAGAGGTGAAAGAAATAAGCGGACTTTTCACAACAGCCTTAGTACATTGTCACCCGTTTGTTTGTGTGTGTATGTGTCGGATTATCGCAGCATCTCAATCACCAACATAAAGCTCCAATAAGAGGCATTGAGGCAATCAATCGATAAGTGCCGAAAGAGGCAGGAGATTCAATGAGGGAAAGCGGTGCTTGACGGGGACAAATTCACGCAGTGTCACAGTGCGTCAGTAAATATTAAGTGTAAAATGAGCATACCTTATCGCCGTCCGCGGCGTCTTCATTCAAATCGAACATGGCTGGGTTTCAAGAGGGAAACTGCGCTCTTTGGCTGTCTTTTTCTGGTGCGCAATTGGCGGACTTGTTTGTACTTGTGCGACGCCGGTGGTCGTCAGCAGACAGAGTCGAAGTCAATTAGATATCAATATTTGCTGGCTTACTTCTTCTCCTTAACCAAGGCTAAGTGCAGTTTGCTATACCAGCCACTTGCTGAGAGGCGGCGGCGGTGGAGGTTTCGACGGAAACACGCAAAGTGCAACGATGCTGTGTGTTGATGTATTCAAGTGAAGAGTCTCAGTCGCGAGGCAAATGAGATCAGTTGAGACGATGGTAAAAGCAATTTATAGCAAAAAGAAGAAGAAGAAGGAGCGGGGGAAGAAGATGGTTCGAGCAAGCACGAACAACCAGAAGTGGCAGTCTGTGTTGTAGCTTTGTTGTTTTCACTGGTGCGGCAAAACGACCAGTGTGTACACGACTTTTTGTGGGACTGTACTGCTACAGCTGCAACTGTCGTACTGCGGCAATCTTTGAATTCAGAGCAGGCAGCAAAGTCGGTGGTTTCTTATCAACGGCCACAGCAGTGGTAGTAGTTAAAGCTGAAAGCGAAAGGCCAATGAGCAGGGAAGGAGTATGAAAGTAGGAGGCGGTGATGGTGCTGGTGCTGGAGAAGACTAGAGAAGTTGGAGGGAAGTGCACAGACTGCTGCTACCACTGGTGAGGCACACAATTAAGCAGTGAAGAGAGAATTCGGTTATATTTGGCAATGTTTGGGTGTGCGTGTCTGCTGATGGTGTTTGCCCACCATGCGGCGATCCCCGATCTGACTGACTGGATGGCTGGCTGAATGAGAATGCATCAGCACATTCTGTGGTTGTCAGTGCACCCGGCAGACAGACAGCTGACTGCGCACCAGAGAGGACTGAAGATCGGAGCGCGCTTTTGCGCTCTCTGCGTCTGAGTTCAGTTGGATCAGAGCGCGCGCGCGTTCTAAGAACGACTACGACTGCGATGACTACTAATCACACTCACAAGTCAGTGTTCAGTGAGCTCAAGGAGGCTTGAGGCAATGGACGAGGTGCAAACTAACTGCTGCAACGCACACACACACATTTGCTTTTTACACCTACTTCTAATGTTGCAGCGTACTTCACGGCCACCAGAAGGATCGTCGACGGCAGTGGCGAGTGGCGGACGCAATCACCGAATCAGTGATGAAGGGTTGGGACTACTACTGCTGCTGCTGCCGTTGAGGATGATGATGGCAGTGGTGGTGGTAACAGTGTGGACGGCGATGATGATGGGCCGTTGACGTCGCATTGTCGCCTGTGCATCTGCTGATATTGCCTCTGCTGTTTTCAGCAGTCACGCTGAAGTAGTCTGCATTGCATAACGACCCTAATATCATTCCTGCACCAATAAACACAACAAATTCGTCTGTAGTGCTCGCACTGGCACTGGTGCCCCCAGCAGACAGACTGCTAGGATAGTAGTTTATGTGCCAGTGCGAGTGCGCCCAGTGCCACTTTGACTGCTGCTGCCTTCCTTTGATGACAACTAATGCGGCAGTATATAGAGCAATCAGACGAAGAGGGAAACGGTGTTATGTCTGCCACTGCTGTTGCCGCTGCTGATCTGCTGGCTATTTAGTTAGGGATTACCAACACCAACACTGCCACCGTCGACCGCTGCGGTCACAGCTGGCGCATCGATGACTCATCGGCACCGGAAAATAGACCGGGGACTAAGCGGGAAATGAATCAGCTCTCAACGTGAAGCTTTTTTATTTAATATTTACAAAGAATGTGCAGGCACTAGGGCGGTAAAATGAAATAGAAAGCAAGTGTACAAGTTTAGAGCATGCAGAAATCTGAACACCGAGTGTGACCAGAGTGGTCAGTGAAATAAATTAATTAAGAGTTTAAAAAATTGGTTCAGTAATAAAAGTAATAAAACCGGGCAAATAATAAATTAGGTAAAAAGCGTGAAGATAAACTTTTAAAAAGCAACAATTGAGGCACGTAAAAATATCACTCGTAAAAGAAGAAGAAGCTTTCGTCGAGATTCACACAAAAAGGTCAAGACAGGATGCGCAAAAAGTTGATCACTGGTTGCATGACGGTAGGTGGTTGTGGTGGTGGGCTGTTGTGGTGATACATCACATGGCTACTTTCGGCTCGCAGTAATAACGACCTGCACAAAAACAGAGGATTAGCACTTTAAGGCTTCTAAAACAAAACACGCAGACATTACCGGAAGAGAACTGCCGCTTCACCATAGACAGACGATATCCAGAGCCAAGCAACTCAAACTCAAGCCCTGAGAGGACGTTATCTGTCGAGGTGAACTGGACGTATGTCGATGATGGACACGTCGGACCGCTGATTAGGTCAAACTTGGCTTTAATCGAGCCCAGTGCAGAGTCAGCCTGCGAGGATGTTCCAAGCTCATTAAACTTCCACATTGCTTGCTTAGTTAACGAGTCCCTACAGTGCAAACAACAGCATGATGACATTCAAATTCAACACAAACTTTAAACAACTATACCATTTTCCCTCCGGCTGTGAGGTCATTGAGGAAACATTCCCGTCCACATTAGCAGTGAACTGCACATTCTTCAGTGACTGTACATTGCAGTGCGGGAACGCTGAGGCATTGAATTTGAAGTCAATCTTCAGATTGGTCGTCGTTTCCTCACACTTCCAGTAGCTGACCATCTGCAGTGGCGCATTCTTTGCCCCAGGCTCTGTTTTTAGTTGATATTTAACCATGTCCAAGTTGTAGTACCGAGCATTAGGTGACTGTTCAGACAGACGTCGCAGTGAAGCCTTCAAGTTGGCCATGTTCATTTCATATGTCACATAGTCCTCATTTGTGTCGATTCTTTCAATGAAAAAAATACGTGATTAGGTTATACCCGAAATAAAAATACTAAACAACTTACTGCGTAACCAGCTCTTTAGATAAGATGATCCTGTCAAGGCGGTTTGTGTTCTTGAGCCGAAAAGATAACTGTTGGACGTATGGGTTATTTGAAAACAGCTAGAAAAATCGAGGTTAGCAAAGAAAAGAATCTGGTCATCAGATTAAGCCAACCTGAATGATGCCCGATGAGAAAGCTATTTTGATGCAACCAATAACGTTAATCTTACACAGATTCTCATCCGTCCCCTTGAAGCAGGCGCCAATTGACTCCTGAAAGGCAATGGCAATGGGCAGAGTGTCTGACATGCCAATGGTGAGGGGCGATGGATCACGAGAGGACAACGAGATTGGCGTCATGTGAAAGTCACTGGAGAGCGAGCTGATGCTCTCCGCGCGAGACATCATTCCATTGGATGAGGTACTGGAGGCGAATGATTTTGATAGTGAAGGCTTGTACACTGAAAAGGGCGTCGTTCCCATGATAGAGGTAGATGAGAGACTTTTGGCTAGGGATGAACTGGACAGATTGTTGAATGAGTTGGTGAATGCAGAGTCATGGTTTATTGACTTGGGCGGAAGTGGGAGGATGTTTGTCGGTTCACTAGTCAGAGGCAATGGCGGCGGTTTGGATTCATCAGCAACCTGCTCAACTATGGTGGTGGCGGTGGTGATTGATGTCGTGTTGGAAGTGGTCGATGCTGAGGAAGGGCTGAGGAGCAGATCACTGAAGGCTGCGTATCGGTCAGCGACAGCAGGCACAGCGGTGCCTAACTGAGGTTGTTGACTGGCAGACTGGAGGCCTTTTCCTGCCAACTCAGTTGCTGCTGAAGAGTCTTTTCGCCTCAGGTGTGAAAGGGGGTCATAGGAGCTGGCAAATGAGGAGGCGCCCGTAGTGCTGTTACCGCCAACGCCAGGCCTGGGCACTGGTCCATTGCTCGGTGGTGGTTGTGAGTGGAATATGTCAAACAGATCGTTCTCGTTTGGCTTGCCGAAAGCACTCTGACTTGCCGACACTGAACGCTTGATGGCTCCGTCATTGAGAATGGGGGATGGGTTTGCAGACAAATTAGCACGCCGACTCTGCAATATTTTAAATAAGTGTTAGAAAATGTTAAAAGTTTCCTTGTGAAATCAAAGCACTTACCAAAGTGTTACTAGGAGGTGCCAGTGTTAGGGCGCCCGCACTGGCAATCAACTGGTCAACACTTGCAGAGATCTGGGCACCATTCTTCAGTGGGTTTATCTTTACGAAAATCTTCTTCTCCTTTTCATCTTCCGACTCTGACTCGGAATCGGAACTCGAGTAGAAGCGCTCGTCATCTTTCTGTGCTTGGACTGGTCTCACTGTATATCCCTCAGCGTCAATCATGTAGTCATTGTTGTTGTTGTTGTTGATTGCATTGCTGTTGTTGTTGTTGGTTCCATTTCCAAACTGGTCTTGCAAGTCCATCTTTGACCCCGAGATTGAGCCGTTATTCGAGTCGTCGTCTTCCGAGTCTTTCTTGCTGTTTCTGTTTCTCCTACTCTCCTTGGTCTTTTTGCTTCTCAGGAACCCTAGACAAAAGAAAGTTTTAGTGTACTGTGCATGAGCAAATTAGATAGGAGGTGCAAATAACAAAAAATAGTTAAGTAAGCAAAACCAACTGAAATTAGGTGCGGGGAAACAAAAGAATCTAGACATGCTAAGATTAATGTATGCGTGAGCGTGGTAAACGAAAATGTGTGCAAAATGTAAAGTACTGCAGCAAACAACAAGCAACACTACAAAATGAGGTGATAGCAATGGGTAAATGAAGCAAACTAAAAACTACAAAATAAAAATAAAGTAATGAAAAAATGTGGAGTGAATGGAAATGTCAAAGGAAACCTAATTACATTTGGCCGACCTAACGCGTGTGCTATCCACACGAACGTCAGGAAAGCTTTGGTGGTGATCTTTCTGCGCATCATTAGCAGCAGCGACACTGCTCATCAAATTGCCCTCGTCACAATTGAACGTGCTGCTCGATTGATGATGAGGAGCAGTACTGTCAGCAACGGCGGCGGTAGTGCCAGCACCAGCACCGGCAGTCACTGCACCAGTAAACTGACTATAGCTTGAATAGGAACACTCGGCAGTATCGTTCCTCGAATGACTAGTATCACCACCACCACCATCATCATCATCATCATCAACATCATCGTCAACATAAAACTGCTCCCTGGTGCTTCCTGCTCAATAGAGAAAAAACAATGGTCAATGGTCACTTCGGAGGAAAAAGAGAAGAAGACGGCAGTTAGATTACGGAGGCAGGGCTTGCTGTGAAGTCCAGGTCTCCGAATCAAACCGCAGCAGAAGGAAGCAGATGGCTGGCAATATTACCAAATGTGGTCACCCTGTGGTCAATGGAAACCGATTTACAGGTAGAGAGAGATGAGAAGACTGTGGAAGCAGTACAAGCAGGGACATGGGAAATGATAGCATTAGCCTGAGCGGTATAAGACGGAGGACCGCGGCGGTGGGTGAACGCTCGGTGGTTAGCACCACTACCACTACCACCTGTCCACGCTGACGAGCCCGCAGCGGAGGAGGAAGAGGAGGGCGTGTTAGAGGAAGTGAACAGATCCATTAGAGACAAGGCATAACGCGACGAGTAGGCACTGCGCTTTTGTTTCAGCGTGTTTGGTTTGCTCAATTCATAAGCATTGGTCGAGTGTTTGGCGGCGGCGTGCCGGTGAGCGTGCCGGTGTAACAAGGTCGAATTGAAAGTTGCTTTACCTTCCTTCCGCAGAGTGCTACTGCTAGTGCTGCTACTGGTGCTGGGTAGGCCGGCACCAAAAGCCAGCGAGGAGGAGGAGGAGGTGGAGGCTAGGTGGTGCACTCCCAGACCCACCCCTCCACTCGAGTCCATGCTGGGGATGGCAAAGTCGTGGGCGCCAGGCTGAGGTGTCATCAGTTGGTCGAGGTTGAAGAGATCAACCGCCGATGTGTAGCCGGAGGAGTTGGCTGGCTTGCTGGAGAGCGAGCTCGTCGAAACGCTGAGCTGAGGCATGTTGTTCAGTTGCTGAAAGTTGCTCGGGTTCGCTTCTTCAAATTGAATGTCCGCTGAAAGCAGTTGGGATGTTATAGAAATGTAAATTCAATCAACAACAAAAACTAGTATCACCGTACCTGGCTTGGCAGCGCCCACTCCTTTAGACTTGATGAACATTTCCAGTAGTCGATCGGAGGTCATTTCCTTGCAGTTGTTCTGAAACTCCTTGTGAACTTGACCGATTAACGTGTGACCGCTTTCCAAAATTTGAAAGTAACTGGCCAAGTACTCCTTCATCTGTCGGAGGTGATCCTCCTCCAACTTTTGAAAGTTCTGTGCAGTAAAAATTGTGAGTTTTTGAAAATTATTTGTTAAGTGCTAAACTCTACCTTGCAGGAGATGCGAAACTTTTTTTCGTAATCATCTTTGTTTTTTCTATATTTTTCAATGAGAGTTTTGTATTCGCCACCTAAAAAAGTATCGATTAAGATATTTAAAAAGTCTCATCTTTCCACTACTCACAAGCTTTATTGACTCGAATTTCTGCTTTTTCAATGTCCTTTTGAGATGCATTTTCACGTTTTAGTCGCTCAACTTCTACCGTTTTTGCATAGTAAAACTCTTTTGCCTGTAGAAAAAGCATTTATTAAACTTCCATTCAGCAAAGGTCAAAGTTGTTTACTTTGTTCAAAGCGGCAATTGTTTCTTTTAGCTCATTGATCGCTTCAATTGTTGGATTTTCCTCCGTTTTGATCTGCTTTTGTTTTTTGTGGTGATCTTCGCAGTACTTTGTGACCTCTTTTATTAGCTGGTTAAGCCGTTGAAGTGTTTGCATATGTAGTGATGATAGCTTTTCAGTTGATGATTTAAGTATCGTCCACAATGGCTGAAATGTGCTGTGTAACGTAAAAATGCGGAAATTAGTTGGCGGTTGTTTGAATTACTGAATTACTACTACGTACCCAAATTGTGCATTGCTTGTTTTTCGAGAAAGCTTTATCAGAAGATTAAAGTTGTATTCTTCAATACCCGTTCTGTAGATCACATGATGGCAAAATTAGCATCGGAGAAACACTAGGGTGTTTCTGCATTGCACTGTACAAGTGCAAGGTGCAATGTTTACACTGGCTCTAGAGCGAGCACTCACCTTATTCGAAGAAAATCGGCAAGCTCTTTAGCCGACGTGGAACCGCATTTTAGATTCTGATAGAGAATATCAAATCCATTTTGCTTGTCGCCCTGAAATAAGGTGTGATGAAAGTCAGTTAAGCAAGCACTTAATTAATTGGTAAACAAACCCAAAAGTGCTCTTGAAAATCCACCGTCATTTTGGTGCCGTGCAGCAATTGTGACCGTCAGTTTGAGGTTAAAAGTTGAAGACTGACACTATCAGCTGCGTCGATAAAAGCTGCAATGTCGCTGATGATAAGGGATTGAGCCGAGGAGAGCACTATGGAAAGTTGCAGAGTGACAACAACAACAACATCAGTGCACCAGCTGGTGTAGAGACTCAGTTTAGCAGCAGCAGCTTCAAATTCTAAGTTGGCGAAGGCCACGACAACAGTTGAATGCGGCGTTGAGTGGGGGCATTACCAGGACAATTGAATGGTGATGATGGTGAGGAGGAGGAGAAGGGCGGCGATAGGAAACTGGTAGAGCTGGAACGAGAGATTAATGGTCCACTTGATTAATGCATACACACACAGAGTGGTGCAAATGCAAACACACTGGTGCCACTTTGGGTGCCACTGGCAATCGGCTGCTGTCAGTGCATGGGCAAATGATCGCCGATGAAGTTGCTGCCTCTGCTGCTGGTGCACGGCCCAGTGCCGGCTATCTGCCTGACGCCCACCTCGTCTTTGACATCTCAGAAGTTCCTCGTGGCTGTGTTTGCTGAAGAAGCAGTACAGGCGCACTCAGGTAGATTTCAAGTAGCGGATTCCGGCGGCGGTGGTGGTGGTGGTCACTCGTCCTATGCACTTCAGCTGTTTTGTGCTGTTGTCAATGTGTGCCTGTCTCTCAGTGTGTGTTTCAGTGTTTCTGTGCTCGGTGCTGCAGTGCAGTGCGGCGCTGCCATCGCCGTTACCTTTTTTCTGCCTTTCTTCTTTCTTTTCGCAATGCACACACATTCTCCCCAACTAATGGGGTCGATGATTGGCTCGAGAGCTCCTTCACTTTGCCAGCGTCTCGGTTCGTTTAGTCGCCTAACAGTCGGAGACGGCGATAAGTGGCAATGGCAGTGGTTGGTGATTCATCAGCAGAGCTAACGGGTTTATCACAAGAGAGCAAACTGGTGATGGCGCAATAAATTAGTAATTTGCCTACAAAATCTTGAGGACACTCAACCTAAAGCACCTGAAATAAGGCTGCAACCAAAATTCGAGCGGATTTTTTTTAAGCAAACTGGCTACTTTATCCAGATATGCGTGTTGACTGATTGGAATTGCTAATTACTTCTGCGCCAGTCAGGTTAATGCTGATAAAACTCGGACTACCTAAAAAAGCGCGCGACGATGCGGGCACTTTGGTACAGAAACAAATTAATTTTGCTATAAATAGAACCGTTCCATGGGCAGCGACGGCAGCAATTCAGACTGGACTGGCCAGCATTGTCGTTTGAGCTGGCGAGTCTGCACATCATTTGTTCCTGATCAATTTCTGCTTAAACCATGGCCTCCCTAGCGACTCAACTGATCACCGTGTCCATCATTGCCCTGCAGCGACAGTTGACGCACAACAATGCGGCGAATCGTGAGCAGTGGAACACCAACTACGACTACATTGTCGTCGGTGCCGGAAGTGCCGGTGCCATTGTCGCCGCACGACTGACGGAAGACCCGAACATCAGTGTTCTGTTGCTGGAGGCGGGTGGACCGGCTACGGTGATCTCCGATATGCCTGCAGAGGCCTGGAATGGAATGACCGGCGAGAACGACTGGGGCTACCTGACAGTGCCGCAGAGGAATGCGGGTAGGCATTGAAAGATTAATGATAAACTCTTTTGCAATTTGCATTATGTTATCAGTGCTCTAAAATGCTAATCACCCTCACCAGGCTGGGCCTACATCAACAACAGGATCGTCTACCCGCGTGGCAAGGTGATGGGCGGCTCGTCGACGACCAACTACGCCATCTACAACCGCGGCAACCGCCTCGATTTTGACAACTGGGCCAACTACTACGGCCTGACGGAGTGGTCCTACCAGAACGTGTTGCCGTACTTTCTGCGCAGTGAACACAACTACAATGACAAATACGTGCGAAACAGTCCGCAGACGCACTCCACCACAGGGCCGATGGCCATCTCCAGTCCGCCCCATCCTGATCCCATTCTGCTGCACTACATGGACGCCTGGAACAACGCCGGCGTGCCCTACACTGACTTTAACGGGCCTAATCAGCCGGGAACTAGTGAGTTTTTAGATAACTTTTTGGTTTCTAATCTATTTTTTGCAGCTCTCATCCAACAGGCCATCTCCCCAAACAACTGGACACGATCCTCCACCACAAACGCCTTCATTGAGCCGATCATTACCAGTCGGGCCAATAGCCTGCACGTAGTCACACGGGCTCACGTCACCCGATTGCTGTTCAACAACAACACCGCCAACGGTCTACAGGCGGCGGGAGTGGAGTTTGTGCGTCGAGGACAGACGTACAGCGTGTACGCCAGACGAGAGGTGATCCTCTCCGCAGGTAAAAAAATATGAACTAGTTTACTTTCTGCTATTCAAAGTTTTGCGTTTTATCAGGTGCCACCAACACTCCACAGATCCTCATTCTCTCAGGCATTGGACCGAGAAGCCACCTGCAGGATCTGGGTATTCCCGTTCAAGTGGATCTGCCCGTTGGTGAGAACCTGCAGGACCACATTCTCCTGCCGACTGACTACCTGGTAAACAATGCCAGTGACATTCAGTACTCGCGCAACATTGACGGCATCCTCACCGTGCAAAACCTCTACAACTACTACGTCAACAATGAGGGGCCGATCATTCAGCTGCCAGTGGTGCTCACCTACCACTCCACACGCGGCAATGACAACCCCGCCTGGCCGGACAGTGTCATGGCCACGCTGACCGACCAGATCGGCCCTGAGGTGCTCGCCCTCATTCCCGGCATGAACAACCAGCCGCAGTGGACCGAGTACTACACTCCTCTGCTCAATGACCAGCGCCACTTTTACGTCTACTACGCAATTTACCGCCCTCGCAGCCGGGGCACCGTCCGTCTGCAGTCTCGAAATCCCTTTGACGCGCCGCTGATTGACCCGGCCTACTTCACTGACCCGTACGATCTGGCGGTGGCGGTGGACGTGCTCTCCGCAGGCATGTCCATGGCTGAGGGCGACTACTTTCGACGCTATGGCCGCATCTACGATCGCCCACTGCCTGGCTGTGCGCCGTGCACTGACGGCCGACCTTACTACCAGTGCTACACCTACCTCGCCTGTGTCGCCAGGGTAAGCTGAGCTGATGAAGTGACCTTGTTGATTGACCTTCCTTGTTTTGCCCTGCCCTTGTACCAGACGATCACCACCACCAGCTACCACCCGACGTGCACGTGTCGCATGGGCAACAGCACCGACCTGCAGAATGGCCGAGCGGTGGTGGACAGCCACCTGCGAGTGCGAGGCGTGGCCAACCTGCGGGTAATCGATGCCTCCATTATGCCGAAAATCAACAATGCCAATACCAACGCGGCGGTGATGATGATCGGGGAGTACGGTGCGAGTATTGTCAGAAATGATCGAGGCAGGCAGTGATGACGAACAGTGGTGGTGAAAAACAATGTGCTGCTGGTGGTGCGCTACCAACAGCACTGCAATTTGCTTTTGCTAGTTTTTTGTACAAACAAATGACAATAATAAAAGGGGAAAGTGTTTGCCTAGGTGGATGAATCGATGGATGAATGAGAGAATGAGAATAGCAATTAGCCGCGACTGCAGCTAATCACAGACACTGAGTTGATATCTCTCTTTCTCTCTCAGTGTCCGCTGGTCGGACGTCTGCATTGAGCGGAAGAGGGGCAGCTGCTCAAACAAGATGATGTACATTGGTGTCTCTGGCTGCTGTCGCTACGATCACCAGCCATGATCAGGCCGTATATATTGCCCTGATGCGCCGTTGTTTCGAGTTTTCCCCTTTTAGTCATCGTTGTCATCGAGATGTTCAGAAGATGGCCGTTGCCGAACGAATGCGCTTTTTTCCACTGATGGCCGCGGTCCTGCTCGGTCTTCTGCTGGGCACCACCAATCAGCAGCTATCCTCACTTCTTGGTTACCAGGGCAGCAGTGGCGTGAGAGAGGCACTGCTCGCAGTGAATGCCTTCTGTGGTATGTCATTGTGAACTGTTTTTTCCATTTTTATCAACTTGCTTGGACATACCCAAACTCTAAAACAGACAGCACCTGTTCGCCGGCGATGAACCAGGGCCTGCTGAACCAGTGCTTCCAGTCGGCCATCAACCAGAACGAGGTCATCGTGCAGATTCTGCGCCTGTGCACCATCAACACTCGCTACATCGTCTACTGTACGCAGAACACGCTGGTGCAGATGGAGAACTGCGTCCTGCAGTACGCCTCCAGCTACTTCTCGGTGGTCAACAGCTTCACCAAGAGCTGCTTCAGGGATGCCCTCTCCGTGGGCACGATAGACTGCCTGCGAATGCGATACCCACGACTGAACCGACTGCTGCCGCTGGGGCCACCTGGCTACGGCACCTCCTCGCTGAGTCCATCGCTGCTAGGCATCGGATAACAGGTGCCTAATGGTACAACAAACAAACACACACACGCACTATCACTCACACACCTAACTGATGTAAAGCACAATCTTGTGTACAGCTGTTGTTATCGGCACTGAGTCACGGCCACCTTGAGTCTACTTCTTTCCACATGTGTGTGTTGCCACAATAAAGCAATTGCAATTATCCTCGTTTACCTTCCTCCTTCTCCGTCTCTCTCAATTTTCCCAGACTCCACCATCAGACGAGTTCTTGAATATTGGCGGCACAACTTAGGCGTACGTCATTGCTTGACAATGCGCCTGCCCATGCGCAGAAGGGCTCTTCGGTGATTACAACTGCAATCTGCTGATGCTGTTGGCGTGTTTTCACCAGCAAAACTGTCAGCGCCAGGCCACAGCGACCAGCGATCACAACGACGACGACAACAGCCCAGTCAGCGACCAGATTACCAGATCGGCGCGCCGTTATCTGCCCTAGCTCCAGTGGTAGACAGCCACTCTGCTCACAGCTCGCCGAGGGCCAACGTTGCTGGAAGAAGCCAGCCAGCTAGCATCGCACTGACACTGAGCTCACTCAGTCAGTTGTGTTCTCTTGAGCAATCGCCGATTTCTTTCTCTCTCACTCACTTTACGTCACCTCTGAGTCATCCAGTGGTTGTTGCCGCTACTTTATTGATTGTTCACTGTTCTCTCTGTCGTACTCGCGCACAGTCTTCTCCGTCATTTTCTGTTTTCTGCCAAGTCCAACGATCACTTGTTTACCATCACTCCGCCAAGATGGAATACTTAATTCTGATTCCCCTGAAGAAGGCCTACGACATCGACCTGGTCAAGTACCTCAAGGTCGCCATCACCACTCAATATTCAAATGTCGACGAAAAGACCAAGGAAAGTCTGGAGACGCTGAACCGAATGCGCAACAATGTCACCAACAAGACGATGGACACTCGTCAGGAGCACAGCTTGGAAACTCTTGAAAAGTATGTCTCATCTTTTGAATGTTTTTTTGTGCAATGTTAACATTTACTTCCTTCAGGTACTACGACCAAATCTCCTGGCTGCACTCGAAGCTTCCACAAGCTGACGTTCCATTCAAATGGCGTGACTCATTTGAAAAGGGAGGCCTCTTCTCATCCGGATCACTCACCGTCTCAAATATTGGCTACGAAAAGGTGTCTGTGCTCTTTAACATTGGTGCTCTGATGAGCAACCTTGGCGCGTACCAGGGCAAAGAGGGTGCTTCAAACGATACGTCGCTGAAGAACGCCATCAAACATTTCCAAGGCGCGGCGGGCATCTTTCTGGCGCTAAAGCACACTTCTTGCTCTACTGCCGGCACCAATGAGCTGACTTTTGACCTGCAGACCGACGTACTTACTCTGCTCCAGTACATCATGCTTGCTCAGGCACAGGAGGCATTTTTCTACAAAGCCAGCAACGACAAAATGAAGGAAATGTCAATTGCTCGAATTGCCGCCCAGTGTGAAGAGTTTTACGCCGAAGTGCACAAGCAAATTTTGAACATCAACACCACCAACAAAACAAACATCCCAGAGTGGGTCGATGTGTTTGTGTTGAAGCAGCATGCCTACCAGGGCGTCGCCGAGTACTACCAGGCGCTGGTGGCTCAGCAGAAGAAGGAGTTTGGCGAGCAAATTTGCCGATTGACAAAGGCGATAGAGTATCTGAAGGCTGCCGAGGGAAAGGTGGCAATTCCGCTCACTACCAAGTTCAAAGAGATTATCAACAAGGCCACACAATCACTGGAAGAGGTGAAACGCGATAATGACTTCATCTACCACGTCAAAATCCCGGAACACAAAACTTTGCCAACTATCAACAAGGCCGTCCTGGCCAAGGCTACCGACCTGCCTGAGATGTTCTTTCCCGGAGAGCAGGATCTGTTCCAGAACTTGCTTCCCTTTGGCGTTCACCAGTCCATTCAGAAGCTCGACCAGCAGCGACAGGAGGTGGTCAACGGGGAAATTGCCACCCTGCGAGAGCAGACTCAAACTCTCAACGCCGTCCTTGCTTCTCTCAACCTTCCCGCCGCCATTGAAGATGTTAAGGGCGTCGAAGTGCCAAAGTCACTTAAAGAGAAGGCGCAGAGCATTCAGGAGAAGGGAGGCATTGATGAGCTGGAGAGACTAATCAACGAGCTGCCCGACCTGCTTACACGAAACAGAGAAATTCTCGACGAAATTGAACGTTCCCTCCAGCAGGAGGAGGAGAGCGACAATAAGCTGAAGCAGCAGTTTGGTGAGAAGTGGAAGCGCACTCCATCAAAACAGCTGAGCAGTACCTGGACGGGCCACATTGCCAAGTACCGCAACATTCTGCAGAATGCTGTTCAGGCGGACAACAAAGTGAAGGAAAAGTACAACTCAAATGTGGAAAAGATGAAGCTACTCTCAAACTCCTCTGGTAGTGCTCTGGCTGACGCCATTCCCACTAATCAGAGTTCAGGTGCCAAAGTTGACGAGACGGCCATTGCCAAGCTGAAGCAGTTGATGGCTCAGGTGGACGCCCTCAAGAAGGATCGCGAAACACTCGAATCGAGCTTCAAGAACGTGGAGTTTGAGGAGATGAAGTCCAAGTTTATGAAGTCACTGTCCCTGCATACTGACGTGAACGAGGCCTCCCTTTCCACTGAAACCATTGGCGAGTACTTTGGCGAACTGCAGCGAAAATCGCGCGAAAGTCAGCAGAAACAGGAAAGCCTGGTCGAGGAGATCCGCTCTGCCAATGAGCAGTTTGTCGCCACCCGCGGAGGTGCAGGCAACAAGCGAGAGCAGTTTTTGAAGGAGCTCGCTTCCGCGTACGATGCCTTCATTGAGCTGCACTCTAACCTCAATGAGGGCACCAAATTCTACAATGACCTGACTCAGCTGCTGGTGAATCTGCAAGTCAAGATCGATGACTTTTGCTTTGCTCGAAAGGCCGAACGCGAGGAGCTGGTGAAGGACCTCACCAATGAGCCGGTCACCCGTCCCAACGACCCGGTGCCCACTGCGCCCAACTACCAGAAGGCTGAGGCGCCTCCGCGTCCTCCGCCGCCAGCCGCTGCGCCAGCACCGCCCAGCGTGCCGCCCACTTCTGCTGCGGCGCCGCACCCGCACATGGCGCCCGGATACCCGCAGCCGCCAATGGGTCAGCCGCAGTACTACCCTGCCTACCCGAACCAGGCGTACAACTACTACCCTCCGCCGCCGCTGCCGTCCGGCTTCAATCCCTACGTTGCTCCTCAAGGTAAGGGAGATGACAGTGCACTTTGGTGTCATTTCTTGTCTATTCTTATTCACTACTTTTCTCTCTTTCTCTCTTTTAGGCCCAATGAACCCGTACTATCCACCGCAGTACAACCCCTACCAGCAGGGACCTGGTTATTATCAGCAGCCGCCGCCTCAATAAGCGGACTGGAGTGGAGCTGTATTACTGTATAATCTGTTCAGCATTTTTATAAACGAAATGGAATCGTGTGATGGATGGGTGTGATCGTGATGCTATTTCGATGGAAGATGATGTGGTGCCTTTGGCCATTGGTTTATCTATATTTTTATTACAATAAATTAATATCAAAGTCATACAACTACTTTTGACATTATCAATAAAAATACAAGTGGTAATTGCATTACCTATTTTTAAAGTAACAAAAATAACATGACCGATTCTCTTAAGCCCGGTAACTACTGGTAATAACACAGTTTCGATTACGATGGCACTAGTCAATTGATGTTTTTAATTTTTTTTAAATTACATAATAGTGAGAAAGGGAGAAAACAAATGATTTGTACAAAAATGGAAGCCTAAGCGCACTGGTCGCGTTGCGCCTGACTTGCAGTCCTTCAAAGTCCTGGAAAAGTGGAAAACACAGTTGGTGAATGAACAAGTTGGCAAGGGAGTGAAAGAGAGAGCGCCAAAAGCAGTGTTCGTTGTACGATAGACAAGAGAAGTAATAGTAATAAATAGAGAGATGTTGAGGAATAAATAAGAGAGAGAGAGAGAGAGAGAGAGAGAGAGAGAGAGAGAGAGAGAGAGAG
>JAALOO010000220.1_pt1 | contig 52086 bp, 58 predicted proteins | sample 7257641 | NCBI WGS metagenome assembly JAALOO01 (sample SAMN14085613, study PRJNA598686) | mite metagenome | biome: ENVO:01001000; feature: ENVO:01001002; material: ENVO:01001226; isolation source: single female mite from University of Michigan culture on fish food culture... ...
AAATTATCAGATGCCAGTCCCACCACAAAAATCTGATACTTGGTCCAAAAAATCACATTATTTCTCCTGAGTATCTGTGCCAAAAATCTCGCGGGTAACAGTAACTTTGCACCGGGCTGACGCCCGGTGTAATTTTTATGAGCTTTATGTTTTAATAACTTTAATGTTTTTCCGTAAATGAGTATAAAATTCACAATAAAAATGCTTAATTGCTTTTTTTATTTTTTTCAGTAATTGTTCAGTGCAAAAAAACAATAGGTTATTAAACAATAGGTTAAAAATAAAAAATTTAAACGGTAATAAACTTGCTGTTCAAGTCATTAACATTAAATTTCCTTGACTTGAATAAAACATTTGTTTTTAATTTTAGAAAAATGTTTGTGAAATCTATTTTAAAGTATTTTTTTAATCTTTTTTTCCAATTTAAGAATGATGCTTTTGGGAATTAATGCTTGGCCTTGAAAAAAGAATTCAGGTGGGTCCTAAATTAAATAAAACCATTAAGTTTAGTTTTTATCACAAAACCCTTTTAGCAACTTACAGTGGTTTGTTTTGACAATAAAATTTTTTATTGTCTGACTGTATGAAGAATAGCAAGTTTCAATTCAATGAGAGCGAATTGTTTAGCAATGCAGTTTCTGTAAGGTTAAAAAATGGTCAAGTTTAAAATTACAAACGTTTCCCCGTTTACCTTGGACCACTGCCAAACGGTATGAAAGCGTATTTGTGGTGTGTGGGATTAAGAAAACGTTCTGGTTTGAAAGCATCAGGTTCTGGAAATTGGTTCGCATCATGATGCATGGCGAAAATCGGAAACTGAATGACATCTCCTTCTTTCACTTCAAAGCTCACTCGACCATCGGCCGTCTGAAGGAGCATGTCTCTTGAGGCCTGTCGTTCGGTGAATGTTGCCGGTGGGTAAATGCGCATTGACTCATTGAGAACGGCGTTGAGGTAGGGAAAACGTGATAAACTGTCAATGCTTATCAGATCAATAGGATCGAGAGACGATCCTGGTGGAGCCTCTTCTTGTAGTTTTGCCAGCATCTGAACAATCTCATCGTAAAGTTTTTCTTGGGCCTGAGGATGTTTTGCCAGTTGGTAAACAGCCATCGAAATTGCGCTGGCACTTGTGTCGTATCCAGCTGAAAATGTTTCAATAAGTATTTTAAACAGTTGTACAAAGTCAAAGAGAATATACTGACCGATAAAAAACATGCAGCATTGAGCGGTGATTTCTTCAGTTGTTATGACTGAAAGTATAATCAATTAGCAATATTGCTTATTATTATCTGCACTACCACTTACATTTAGACTTTTCATGTTCATTATTGTTTTGCAAATCTGCTTCTGCTTCAAGCATCAACTCAATAAAGTTGCTTGCTTTGCCTTCTTTTTCTTTGGTGTATGCTGCCCGTTTATCTTTGAGAATTTTTGTCGAGAACTCACTGAAATAATCAATTGACTCTCCATTGAATCGGAGGCCCAGAAGTTTGGCAATTTTGGGAACTAACAATAAGGAGGCAACAATTAGTAAATTTCTGATTGAAAAGTCTGCAGAGAAGAGACGATGTGCATTGGTGATGACTGGGTGATTTTTCTCAGTGAGTGAGTCAATTTTCAGTCCGAATGCCACCTGCACAATTGAATCCATTGTACAGGGTGGGCCAAAAGTTCTGTCACCACTTTTTCCGATAGCGATATCTCTATAAAAATAAAAGTGTTTATTAAAACAAAAAATACTTTTAGTAAGAGTAGCTCTTTGACTTATTTGACAATTTTAAATCATTTGATTTTGACCAGTAGTTCCAAAGATATCGTCAAAAGTTTGGAGCGTTCCAAAACTCGGTCTATGGGAAAACCATGCATTTCAATGGGAGCAGCAAAATGCATTACCGTCAATGCAACAGAATTTTTATTTTTATTTTTTCTGCGCAGACTCCGGTTTTTGTTTTTATCGACTCTCATTGATTTTGCTGGCTCCATTGAAATGCATGGTTTTCCCATAGACCGAGTTTTGGAACGCTCCAAACTTTTGACGATATCTTTGGAACTACTGGTCGAAATCAAATGATTTAAAATTGTCAAATAAGTCGAAGAGTTACTCTTACTGAGAGTATTTTTTGTTTTAATAAACACTTTTATTTTTAGAGAGATATCGCTTTTGGAAAAAGTGGTGACAGAACTTTTGGCCCACCCTGTATAGCAACCGTACATACGCTTGCAGTTAACATCTTCTGACACCTGACGACACTTTTCCAAGTTTGATAACAACGTCCTAACAGTGTCGTCCATGCAGGGCTTCATTTGGCGCAGTTTTCCAGCGCTAAATGTGGGCGTGATGACGCTTCTCAGTCTCTTCCAGTGTTCTCCTTGGGCGGCGGCAATGTTTTTGGTAAAAAATAGATCATCACCCAAGCTGAAAATGCGTCGATTGGTAAAATTTGTGAACTCAGATGAAAATACAGTCTGCGCAATTTCTGGTTCAGAAACGCAGATGGTGATGCTGCCTAGAAACTTCACCCCGTAAACTGTCCCCACCTTTTTGATCACTTCAGTTTGTTTGTGCAGGTCATTTCGCTCTCGTCGCAGCACCTGAAAGAAAGCATTCGGCTGCTTGTGATAGTGCACCTTACGCTGGGCAAACTCTGCTTTTAGTAGGGCTTCATTGTGCGGCCTAAAAAAGTACCAGTAGAGAGTGACGAGGGCAGTCAGTGCAAGTACGAGGGTGGTGGCAGTTGTGGTGAACATGCTGCTGAATTGTTGTTGTTGTGCTATTCTTTCTCATTTCAGTCCTAAAGTTTATATACCTCTACTGCCGCCATCCTAAAGCTAATCACACTTTCAATTGACAATCATGTGAGCATCAACACAGCATCAGTCAGTCAGCAGAGGGTTATTCTAGCAGTGCCAATTTGTAGCTGTACGGTGCTGATTAAAACCGGTTAGCGTCAATTGCTGAGCTCTTGTCAGTGCACCGAAGAGAGGACTGCCTCCTTGTGCATCGGTCGACATCAGAACATTGGACTTGTACTGCCAAAAGTAGCTTATTGATTTTGTCTCTTGTACCTAGTGGCAATTTAGTTACAACTGAATGAGTTTTTTGCTTTTTAATGAACGACTGAAACTTTGACTTTTTAAATAGTTAAAGAATTGTTTGTTATAGTGTTTTTACTGTCGTAATAAGTTTTGCTAATATTTAAATAGTAATGGCAAAATTATACTCTATGATTTTTTTGTTAAAAGTACTACAAAAAGACTAATGACTAATGGATGGCTGCTAATGTGCTCCAAATTATTCTAGATTATAACCATAGCAATGAAACAAGAGAATAGCTTTAGATTAACTTAAAAATTATTTTTTTTTCAATTAAAATAATATGTTGCGTATGCAAATTTTGCAAACTCTAGCAATTTTGTAACAGCTAAAATGCAAACTCACAACTTTAGTTTGTTTGAATCAATAAAAAGACGAATTTTGCGAATTGAAATTAGCCAAGTTTTTATAGCAATTTGCGTTGTCCTTTTGGCAATATGGTGCGGCTACAACATCAGAGAAATTTTTATGAAGTATAACCAAGATGAGACTATCATTTCACTGGAAAACAGCCCTCCAGGAATAACCGAGTTTCCGGGAATCACAATTTGCGCGCCCTCAATTTTTAAGCCTCAAAAACTGGCTGGTATGATTGAAATGTATTTGCTCAGTTTATTCTTACAATGTTTTTGCAGAAATGTTTCCAAAAACTTTTGGTGTGAGTTTTAAAAAATATCGAAAATGGAGGCTAACGCAAAAAAGTGATAACGTTGAAGATGACGCAAATGCGTTAGATAGCCGAAAAAAAGAAATAGCATTTTACGAAAGTTTGGCGCTGGAAAACTTTACGACACTTCAAATACTACAAAACTACAGTGTCCGGTTTGAAGAACTTATAAAAAGTTGCGATTTTTTCCCCATTAACATTAGGAAACTTCACACGTTCAGTGAGAATTACACTCCAAACTCTTACGATTGTAAAAGCCTCCATCCTGTTCTGGAATCCATTTACGAAAAGAAAAAGTAATATTGTGTTGCCGTATTTACTTGTACTAAAAATGTATCTTTTAGATGTTTTACCTTTTTCTCAAAAATGCGAGAAAGAATTAACAACACCGAAAACGAAAGTCTAATAAAGAAAAAACCAACGCCTAAACCAAATAATTGGGGAAATAAAGGATTCACCAACAAGGACACTGACTGCAATAAGCAAGCTGAAAACGATATAAAAAGAGTGATGCCAATCGACAGTAAAAACATGAACTTTGATTTTAATCCAAGCATAGAAATAACAATCAATAATGTGGAAAATGATATTTGGCAAAGTTACTTATCGGCCACTTCCACTGTGGTCATGACAGGTAAATCTTATATCACTGGTTGACTAGTTGATAAAAACGGTCTAAAAACAAAATTTTTTACTTTTGTAAAGTTCACCCTCCTGACATAGCGCAGTCTCGTCGAGACTTTTTATTTTTTCAAGGTGCTGTATTTCTTTTTCTTTTGTAGAAAAGTCATGTAATTGTTTTTAAAGTTTCAAAAAGTACCTTCAACGAGATAACCTTTACACAAAAGACAACCATCTTGCTGAATACTGTCAATTCAAAGTGCGCATACTACAACAAAGATGAACCGTACATAAGCATACCTACAAGAGACTACTGTATTAGCTTGTGCGTACTAAGAAAAAAACAAAATGAAGACGATTGCGTAAACTATTATGGTGTACTTTCGCTGGTAGGTTTCTTCTTTAAATTATTTTTTAAATTGTTGACTTTGTTTACTTTGCCAACAGAAAATGTTTCAGCAATCAGAATTTTCAAACAAGTATGTACAAAGACATTTTTGCAATATTTAAACAGCAGAACAGCTGATGTTGTTTATTTACAGGAAAATTTGCTCTCCAGAAAAACAAAAATATGAAAGTTACCTAAACCAGCGTAAAGACTGCGAAAAACAGTGCCTACCTGAATGCGTGAAAACCATTTTCGAAGTTTCCGGACAGATGCGTAACACACAACTTGCACACGGGTGCAAAAATAATTGGTGGGAAGGAAAACATGCAGACAGTTATGATGATGATGATGATGCAAGTGTTTCCAATCACACAGATGCTTACTCAATGCTTCCCGAAAATGAAATGCAGTTTAACCAATTTCAGCCGTACAATAAGATTTTGTCAGCAACGGACAATGCTAAAAACACAAAAGTAACTTCTGTTGAAGAAACAATAGACAGTGAGGACGCAGAGATGGACGACTTTATGAACACCGTCATGCATACATCAAAGTACTTACGACTACGACAGATGAACAGCAATCATCAAGTAAAAAAAGTTCAAGCTTCTTCAAATAGACGCCTCAAACGAAGCAGCATCAGAGCCCTGGCTGATTATGAGCCATCTAGGGAAAATGGTGATTGCGAGTCACAAATTAGCGTTCGCATTTCACCCAAACCTTTCACTCTAGTCAAGCACCAAAAAGCTATTTCGACGGAGACTTTTATAGGTAAGTGAATTGAGCCAAATGTATAAAGTCGAAATAACTAATGTTAGTAAATTCTAACCAGGCACTATTGGCGGTCATTTGGGTGAGATGGTTTTTGAGTTAACGTTTTGCAAACGGTTTTTCTAAATTGACCTCATTTTAGGCATTTGGCTGGGACTATCACTGTACAAAATAATCAAGTTTGCTGTGCACACTGGGTACCGTTTATGTGTAAAGATAGAAGGCGATTGCTCGAAAGTCTTCAATTACAACTTGTGCTCTTGAAGAAAGAAAAGTTGCAAGTGCAATTTTGGTAAACTACACTTACAGGAGAAAATTTACTATTTACAATTTGCAAAACTGTTGAAAAAATTTTGAAATTACGTATTTTAAAGCTTAAAAAATGATAAACTGTTTTAAATTATTTGAACTATTCCTGGCTGTCTAGTTGTTTGCGTTGGACTTGATCTCCACGTCAGCTGGGTTTGAGGTGAGAGTTCCCGGTTCGTTGGTTTCCACCTGAGCTCGGAAGCCGTTTTCATCAGCAATGTACTTCACCGTTCGCTTCAGTCCGTCAGCCTCAAAGGAGTACTCGCCGGTAACGGTGCCCTTCTCGTCAGCCGTCTCTTGACGGGACTGCTTAGTCTTGAACTCGTCTTCCGACTCCCAGCTATGGGTAAAATTGGAATTGGTTAAAGATGATGTTCTGGCTGAACAGTGATCTCTTTTTGTGTCTTACCTGAACGAGTACGGCATTGGCTTCTCGCTTTCACCGCTGGAGCTGGAGGAGCTGCCGCTGGAGGAGAGGCGCGAACCACTGCCTGAAGATAGGGAGGAGGAGGAAAGTCCACCCAGTGAGGACACCTGACGAGATGGGGCAATGGAAATGGGGGCAGCCTGAGCTCTGGGGGCAGCCTGAGCTCTGGGGGCAGCCTGAGCTCGGATGGCACTGGGAGGCAGCAGAAGGACAATGTTACCGAGGCCGGCGGTGCTTTGTCCACCACCGAGGGTGATGGCCGGGGCGGCCGATGCTCGGCTAAGGCTGCCGCCGCCCAAAAGACCGCTCAAGCTAGCGCCGCCAGAAGAAGAAGAAACTCGTCGGCCGCTCGAACTACCGCCAAAGGAAGAACTGGCACCAGCCGAAGCTCGGCTGCCACCTCGGGCACCACCAGGGCCGCCACCACCTCCAGAAAGTTGGATGATTTGCTCAGCTCCTGGTTGAGCAGAGCCGACGATGGCGTTGGAGATTTTGAGCACCTGGCCGGTGGTGATGGCCAGAAGGGAGGCGAACACTACGTACTTGAACATGGTCGTGCAGTGTCGAGTGGTGTTAGTTGTACAAAACTGTATCAAGTGTCGATTCAGCCGTAATCTCTTTTTATATATGCGTCAGCAACAACAAGTGTCACCGCTCCACTGTGACACATTCTTCTTTTTTATTACCCCGTTTCAGCTGAACAAAAAAAGTATTTGGGCAGAAGAGCAATATTTTCACCTCCAACTCAATAAACAGAAGTTTGTTTTTCCTTTCATGACTGCCCCCGACTGCCTTTTTCTGCAGAACGGCACCTTCAAGTAGTGCCATAGTGCCCTGCAAAAAATAGCACTGAAGTGTGTGTGCACTGTGTCCCTCTGCCGAGCAAGTGCGAGCAAGGGCATCACTGATGGAACACATTTGACGCTCTCACACATACTGTTGACGCAATCAATCGCCTGCATTCAGCAGTCCCTTCAATCCGCCTCCACTTGGCACTGAACGCTTGGCGCATCACCGGAGCACACAGTGCAGTCATCTTTGCTCCACTTTGTCATATCAGCGCATATCAACAAGTGATTCGCTCATTCGCTCAGTTGACGGCAAATTTCCCTAATAACTGCAGCCACTACAAGCCCGGCAGCTTCGTTGTCTCCCCCTCTCCTGTCGCTTCGTTATGCTAATAAGTGAAATCGGCCGATTAGCAAACACCGTCTCGGATATCACGTAGAGCGATCAAAGGAGTCTTTTTAATTATTGAAATCTTTAAAAATCAATTGGATTTTCTTTACGCTACATTGACTTTGGTTTCGACACTGTTACATTTTTTTTGTTTTTTTATTTAAAAAAATGCACTGAATTTAGTCAACTGAGCCTTTTAGATGATTGTTGTCATACGCACAAATGGAATACATGGTACACAAGAGAGTGACAGATGTAATTGCCAATGTAATTGTCATGCTGGTACAACTTTCTACTTGTACTTTTACTTGCTTCTTTAGACCAATCTATTTTTATCTGTTTACTGATTTAAAACATAAAAATGCATTCAATTCGTGGCGATAATTTGCTGGAAATTTTTAAAAACTACATTCGTCAGTTAAACTTTGGTCAAATCATCTTAGGCATATCCATTTTTGGCCTGTCCATTTGGTGTGGCTACAATGTGGCCATTATCTTCAACAAGTTTCTTGACCATGAAACGATAATTTCTCTAGAAAACTTACCGCCTAGCACAACTGACTTTCCTGGCATTACAATTTGTGCACCAAGTATTATTAAACCTCAGGTGTTGGCACGTGAGTTAAAATTACTAAGTTTTAAGTTTAGCTTTTAAGAAGGTTGTACTTTGACGTAGATTACTATCCGGAGTTTGCAAAAGAGTTTTACAAATATGACTACGACAAAAGAAATAACAAGGATGATCACTTCGATACAACACAAAATCTAACTGAAATACGTCATAAATTGCTGAGAAAGTTTGAATCGAAAGCACTATCTGATTTTCCTGCTGAGCAAATCATCAAGAACATCAGCGTTCGCCTTGATGATATACTTTTAGACTGTGTGTATAACCCAATTAATATTCGAAATTTTCAAATTTCAAAAATAGAAAACAAAAACTTTGCCATTAAAAGTAAAAAATGCACTGATATTAAAAACATGACAGAAACTATTTTTGAATATCGAAAATGGTATGTTAAGCTTGAGATTAGTAGATTTTTTATAAAAGCAATAATTTTGTAACATATCTTTTGCAGTTTTACTTTTTTTAGTCAGTTGGAACCAAAAAAACCTCAAAATAAGACTGATTACGTTGAAAACAACTTGGACACTAGTGGTGATGGTTGCAAACCCCCGCACTTCTGCGAAGTGAAGCCACATTGGTCAGATGAGTTTAAACAACTGTTGAATGAAACTTCCAATGAGATGATATATGATCTCAATCCGAGCATTGAAATTACGCTAAAATCAGTTGAAAATGACATTTGGCACGCTTACGTGATTGATAAAACTTTGGCGACAGGTATCATTTGCCCTTTGTCATGCCTGAACTAATCAAAACTGCTTACTAACTAGTCGTTATATCTCACTTAGTGCACCCCGCCAACTCTATGATCAACCGCCGTGAATCGGTCTTCTTTCAGGTGGCTCGAAGCAACTACTACGAGGTGGCATTCACACAGAAAACCACTCAACTACTTGAGCCACCAAGTAATACGATGTGCGTCGTTTACCAGAATGACCCGTACTTTGTGGCGAATCAAATTCGCACACGAGACCAGTGCATGAATCGCTGCATTAACATGTACAAGGCAAATGAAACGACCTGTGCCAACTATTACTCCATGATAACCATAAGAATGGTCAGTGAAAATGGTGGACACAGAAAAATTTGCGATCATGAGCACCAGGTACACAAAACTGTTCATTGTTTTCAGGCAAAAAAAGCTTACACTTACGTATTAGAGTTATGATGCATTCCTTGAGGCGCGGAATGCATGTGAAAAGTCAAAGAAATGCCCAGCCGAGTGTAAAACGTATATCTTTGAGGTGACCGGCCAGCTTCGAAGTCAAGTGAATGAGAACTGCCTCAACTGGAAGGATCTCCCGTCGACCATTACCACTCAGTACGACATTGCTGATCTGAGGAAGCGTATTGAATTCGATGCTGCTAGTGACCTGACTGAGGAAGAGGACACTGATGTGGCAGAAACTACCCACATCATTAACAGCAACAACAACAGCATTTATCAAGTGGATGCTAGACTGCTAGGAGCCAACTACAGCTTAGTGAACCCTTCCTTTCTGGGCAACTACCTCCCGCTCTACAAGTGGGGAATGTCAGTGGGCTCAATGGCTGCAGTGGAAAGTGATGCCGACGCCACTGACTCCGACTCGGACACAAACTTGGACCTGCAGGTGGGAGGCTACAAAACGGTCAGATGCAATGCACGCGTTCTCATTCGAATTAGCCCAAAGCCGTTCACCCTGGTGAGGCATCAAATGGCCATGTCAATGGAGGGCTTTCTCGGCAGGCAAGTGTTCAGTCAGTGACAAACTATAAAAACTTCGCCTAACTTGATTTTTTTTGTTAATTTTAGCATTGGTGGTCACATTGGTAAAACCGTACTTTGTACTAAATGTCTTTAGTGTAAAACATTTTGATCCTCTAGGTGTGTGGCTTGGCCTTTCCCTGTACAAAATTATCAAAGTTTTGGTACACATTCTGTACAGTCTACTCACAAAGACAGTACATCGACTGTCACCTGGTCTCCTGGCGCAATCAGGCCAAATACGGGCGTCATCAAATCACGGTCATCAGCAGTAGTAGCTAATGGAAATGTGTTTACCAGGCCTAATGGCGTCTGAAGTGTCTACAACCCTCCTGTTTACCCACTTAAAGTGTATTTACACATCTGCATCATTTGGAAATGCCAAAAGTATACTATGTAGTGCGGTTTCTTTGTCAGTAAACAACACACACACAGAATGAGAATTGGGAATTCAACTTTGTTTCCGGAATAAACTCTTTCTTGTTTACTAAAATGGGTTCTAAAATTAAACGAGATAATTTGATTAATTTGCTTCGAAACTACATGCGTAAGCTGAACATTGGTCAAGTCATCATCGGAATGGCCATTGTCGCTTTATCCATTTGGTGTCTCATAAATGTGCATGTCATAATGCAGCAGTACTATGAATATGAGACGATAATAACGCTGAAAAATCAGCAACCAATTGCCACAGAATTTCCCGCTATAACAGTGTGCGCACCCAGGTAATCTTTTATAAAAAATATTTCATATTTTGATTCACTATTCACAAAACTTTTGCAGTATATTTACACCACAAAAACTTGCAGGTAAATTGATAATTTTGTAAAACAAGTTAAAATGAACAAGATTTTAAAATTTAGAGCTGTTTCCAAAGTTTAATGAATCACTGACGGAGTACATGAAACTGCGACGAAAACATAGATACGACATTTTCTTTGATTACAATAAATTAAATGCTCGCTATAATGAACTCCGCAAATACGAGTCTTTGGCAATGGAGCAGTTCCCAGCAAGTGAAATTATCAAAAAGCTCAGTGTTCAACCGGAAGAACTACTCGACAGCTGTTCATACCATCCAGTGAATATTCGCAGTTTTCAGTTGAATCGTTTGCAAAACCAACATGTAGTGATCAATGCTACCGACTGTTTAGCAATTCAGCCTATAATGCAATCTATTTTTGAGAACCGCAAGTGCTTTACTATTTTCAGGTTGTGTTTAGTTACTTTTACAATAACACTTTTTTATTAATAACAATAATCTTGTTTGCAGTGATTTAGTAGAAATGAAAAAGTTTATTCATTCAAAATTTTACAATAGTGACAATTTGGCTGAGTATTCCAATAGTTTGGAACTAGTTCAGCATGCAGTCAAAAATTGTACTTTTCCAAATGGCTGCACACAAAAAAGTAGCCGTGCTAAAAAAGAAAAGTGGTCTCAAGAGTTTGAACAACTTCTGGACGGCACTGACACACAAATGGTGTTTGACCTCAATCCAAGCATTGAGTTGCAGATAAAACCACTTGATATTACCCCTTATTCTAGCTATGTATTGGACCCAGTTATAATGACTGGTAATGATCCTTTGAATTAACCTTAAAACACATTCACAACTTGATTGTTTTTTTCAATAGTGCACCCACCTAACATCCTGATGAACAAGCGGGACTTTTTGTTTTTTCAAGCTCAGAAATCAGCTTACTTTGAAGTTCAGTTTACCAAAAAGATAACCCACTTACTCGAACCTCCTTTCAAAACTCAGTGCGTCAATTACACGCAAAATAAGAAATTCATTAAGCAAAATGTTCGCACAAAAGATCACTGCATCAGCTACTGCATTAATCACTTTAAAACTCCAGAGTGCGCCAACTACTACTCGGTGCTAATTGACAGCATGTTTGTCGATGATCTAAAAGAGAAAAAAATTTGCAATCATACTAAACAGGTAAACTAAAAATTTAGATAAAGCTTGTTATGTACAAAATTTTGCTTTTTTAGAGTTATACCAAGTTTCTTCAATATCGGGCAGAGTGCGAAGTAAAATGTAACCAAGATTGCAAAAAGGTTATTTTTGAAGTGTTTGGTCAAATGCGAAGTAATCTAGATTTTTACTGCCCATCGTGGTATGAAAGTAATAAGCCTGATTGGAATGATGCAGATAACAACAACACAGAAACTGTTATGTTTGACTACCAAACAAGCTCATCAGGAACTGGTAAACTGAATGCATTTAGACCAATGCGAAAATGGGAAAAATCTTATCAGCCAACTGAAAATAAAGTTACCTTAGATGGCTATTCATTATCATATCTTTCTACTGTGAAACAAAACCAATGGCAAACACACAACGGTGATAGCTCTAAATGCAATGCTATGATAAAAATCAAACTGTCGCCAAAACCTTTTGTTACAGTTCAACATCAACAGGCAATCACTTATGAAAATATGTTGGGCAGGTAATGATTGTAGATTAAATTAATGTTAAAACTATATCTAACTCAAATTTTTATTTCTAGTATCGGTGGCCATTTAGGTAATTTAATGTGAAAAAAATTTTAATTTTTTACACTAAAACTAAATATTATAACAGGAATTTGGCTATCTCTTTCATTATACAAAATCATCAAGTTTATAGTGCATATTCTTTACAATGTTTTACACAAACTGGTGCGCAAGTTTTCCCCCAGTTTTCTCATTCAAACACCGATTCCTCGTCATTGATTGTTATTGTAATTTTTATTTTTATTAAAAACAAATTTTTACATATTAATTTTTTTCTGTATTTGGCGGTTTAACAAATTTTTGTTTCCATTTAGAGTAAATATTTATAAAACTACGTGTTGAAAGAATATTTATAGATTCAAAAAAATGAATCAAGAAAATGAACGAATATAAAAGGCTAACTTCTAAAAAGAAGAAAACACTTCCGCCAATCATTGATAGTAGTTCACTTTGATTTCCAATAACTTTTGGTTTCTGTCTAAGACTGATAACATGTTTTGCTGCCCATTTAATGGTAAGACGGCTGTGCTCATTTGGTGAGGGAGTTTCCAAAAAACCATTGTCTTCAGTAAAATTTTCAACATAGCAATCTGTTGGACAGGTATCTAGGCAAATTTCTTTTGCTTTCATAAACTCATCTTTGTTTGATTTCTCGCAAAATTTCATTAATGATTTTTCATAATATTGTTCAATTATTCGATTTATTGAAGAATTGATATATTTTGATACGTTTGTTTCAACATCTTTTTGTAATCGATATAAACTTTCACGACTTATTAGTTGGTCAGTATATGATGAGTAAAAGTTGCCGCATCGATTGGTATTTAGTAATCTATGCATACAGTACAAGTAGCACTCAGTTCGACTCCGATAAGAATGCAATCCAGAACTGGTCAGTTTTTCTTTTTTAGCTGTGATTGTACTCATATCAAAATCAGCAGGACTAACTTCATCATTTCGATAATGAAAACAATGCGGGTCGTAAGGTTTTGGAAGCAATTTTTGGACTCTTCGAGCAAAACTGATGTAGCCATTATATCCCATACTAAGTCTTTGAAATGCAATGTACGTGTTTTCTCCAAGTGAATCAGGGTTATGAACTGCAAAATAGATTCCGGTAAAATATTTTCCGTGATTTGGGAAACTAGTCCAAAATCCTTTCCCATCACCACCAAGAATTGAATCGGTTGATTCGTTTTTTGTAAAATCTTTTGTTTGTGCTAATGATAAAAAATATCCTCTAACTGTAAAAATTATTTCTGGAAAATTGTCAAAATAGATGTTAGTCAATTCTGGATGCGTTTTCTTTTTTCTTCTCATATGACCATAAAAATCGGCTAAGTTTAAAAAATAGTTTGTAATTTACATTTTTTATTATAAATAGTTCAACTTTTACCAAAAAATGTCCAACATTTATGTCCATACATAAACGACTCAATTACAGGAGCAATTTTATCGCAAGTAATATAGTTTTGTTCTTTACCGTTATGACGAATCCAGCATTCAATGGTAGCATCATTTAAAGTTTGCAAGTGTTTAGCAACGTTAGAGCTATTTGTTGTAAACCTATCAAATGACGTTTAATGTAACAACATATTTTTATAATTAATTGAAACAGTTAGAATTATGTAAATATTACCTCCATATCTGATCATTTTTTAACAAAAATTCAACAGGTGTGGTTTTTAGCCATTTTTCATTATAAGCACAAAGTACCTGTAATGATGATAGTTTTTTAAAACAAATTTTTAAAAAGATATTTTTCTTACACAATGCGTGCAAAAACTAACAGCTGGCAAAGTTGTCCAATTGGGCTTTTGGTAATCAATCATTATAAGAGTTTTAAATTCAAAGTACTGATTGAGAATATTTTTTACATTGTAAATAAAAATAGAAATGCTAATAAAAAAGGTTATTGTTTACTGTAAAAATCCGCAGACTTTAAAATCATACCTGCCAAGAACAATTAAAAATCGAATAAAGTTGGGAATGTTCCAGTATCGTGTTCTTGCTAAACGAAAGAGTTGCGGCAATGTCAATTTCTTTGTTTTGAGATTGTCACGTTTTTTTCGACGACAAGAAGAAACAACTTGTGCGTTTGTTGAAGGTGCGTTCTGCTGAAAATTGTCAGATTGAGGCTTCACTACAGCAACCGTAATAGATTCTGTTTGATTGTTAGAAGTATATGTGTAAAATACATCATCGCTTAAATCTGATGATTCATTAGAGTTAAAAGAACCTTGCTTTCTTTTTAAGCATTTTTTCTTTGCATTTGAAGCATCTGACAAATCGAGATTTTCAGATTCATTGATCATCATCGACTATACTTGGTAACGTTAATTTTACTAGTTTATTTTTATTAAATTGTGCTGAACGTGCAACTCTGTTAAAAAAAGGGATATCACTGAGGAAAAGCCATTTTTAATGTTAATGTGCCACTTTACAAATCAAGATGTTGCCTAGTAACGTTTTTGTTTGACAAGTTTAATGGATTTTGTTGCCACCTGTAAAAAGTGATTTTGGTTTTTGTTACCATATAGGTTAAATTGTACCTGAATTGCAAGGAAAGAAAACACCTGCCAAAGACAAACAAGCATTTAAAATTTATTTTTTACAAAACTTGACTGTAGTTTTAAACTTTGTTTAAAAAATTATTTATTCTGCTGTATTCCATTGCTTAAAAAATGAGAAAATGAACTTGGAAACAAAACAAAAAGTGCATAAGCAGGGTTTTCCGTTTGCGATTTTTTGTGATGGGAAGTTGTCGTCACAATGAGTGCACGCATTTTCAATACTGTACATGTAAATGTAAATGCACCACTGGTGATGTCGGTCGATTCTGTCAAGCAGGAAGGTGTTAAAACTTAGGCGAGTGAAATCGCACAAAAAGTATTTATTTTAAACAACGCGACAAGTACAATTCTTGTGCCAATTCAACAATTAGTTTTTTAGTTTTGGTTATTTCTAAATGTAATTTATCAGTGTTTCAATGAACAGAAATATCCTCCCTACGTCGCCTAAGAACTGCCAACTTCCACCAGTAGATGAGGCAACAGCAGCTTGTAGAGGGAAGAAAATTTCCCGTTTTCACGAGATTAATCAGGTATTGAATGACGCTGATAACTGAAAGTGACAACCAAATATGCAACTGCCCACCTTGTGTGAAAAAATATAAAGGTAAGAAAAGAAATTGTTTTTTTTCTAGCAGTGGAAATAGCAGCAATAGAAGTGCACTTACCAATGTTTCCCAGAAACCAGAACTGATCCATTCTTTCGTTGTGTCGAATAAAGACATAGTTTTCCGGAGACCAGGACACAACCACATTGGTTCCATTTTGTACATCTGAGCCGTAGTCGAGAATGTTTGGATCCATTGAGTAGCTTTCCACAAGGCAGGCCTTGTTGCAGTGGTCCAGGCACTTGCGTTTGTTACTCTGGTATTCTTTCAGAGAAGTACTGTCGTAATCACAAAACTGCACACGACCAACAGAGTTGAACATTGATGTTTTGTTGAAACTTTCTCTCATATTCTGTTTATCGAAAAAGTAATGGTCCGTACTATCAATCAAATCAAAATTAAAAATACTGTAGATGTTGACACAGTCGTGGTCATTAATGTGTCCCCAGAGACAATAGAGAATGCATTCACCTTTATAAAAAGTGAACATTTTTGTCAGTTTCATTATTGACCTTCTCTTAAATACTTACCCCGTGACCGAAAGTTTTTTAAATCGGTATATTGAAATGTTTTATTTTTCATTTTGAGAGCGTTGTCATAAATATTAGGTTTTTTCCCGTAAAGGTTTTCAGTGTAATCAAAACATTTAGTTTCAAACGGTGGTTTTTTGAGAATTTCAATTTTCTTCTGAAAACGAATGTCAACGATTCTGTTTTAAAAAATATAAAAAATATAACATTGCACGTTTTTAAATTAATACTACTTTTTATCTTGAAGTTTGTGGAATGAGATATCTTCCATTAGAGGAAATTCACCAGGATCGCCGACAGTTATAAAAAGACCGGGATTGATATTTTTGTTAGCTGTCACTTTGATTGCATTTTCAGTAGTGTTTTCGTCATCTTCTATAGTAGTATCGGAAGTAATAGACTTTTGAAGCAACGTGCCGTTAATTTCAAGTTCAATTTGTGGAAAATAATCATAGTTAAACATAAACTTTTCGTTGCGCAGCTTTCTCATTTGCCCTTGAAGATCTAAAAATTATTTTTTATTAGTTTACTAAAGTTATTCATCTAAATAGTGCTTCATTACCAGAAAAATATGTTACACAGTAACGGCCTTCTTGTATGGAAATGACTGGTTTCACCACGTGGCTGCAATTAACTCTTAGCGATTCTTTCTTGCTCATGGTTGAATTGACAAACGTACACTTGACACTGAAGCCATCTATGCCCATTTTTGATAAATCGAAAGTATCAGAAAAGTTTTTCTCGTTCATTTTATCAGTCACCATATTAAGAATATCTATAACGCTGAATTTTTTAATATCTGTTTTTGAAATGCTGCAAAGAATATGAAAAAGTTTTAGATTGTAAAACAGATTATAATAAAACGCTTTCCACTTACTTGCAAAGAAGGCAATGTGTGCACACGGTGATAGCCGGAGGATAGGTATTATTCGGCTGTCTGTACTCTAGGTAGATAATGGTGTCAAAGTTTGAATACTCTTTGTAAATGGTGAAAGCATTGTAGAGAAAGTAACCAAGACAAAAGAGGAGCAGGGCCAATCGGATGCCATTGCTGATGTTCAGGTAGCGGATTATAGCGAGGCGAAACTGATCGCTCAATTTCAGTCCTTGCAATGTGTCGAGGTTGCTGTGCTTGGCTATGTTCCCCGGATTGGAGTTGAATGACGAGTTGGAGGATAGCTTGGGTCGCTTTTTAGTCTCTTGTGCCAATTTGTGCACCTCTGAGCCTTGTGATGCCAGGGCGGTGCTCAACTTCTTAAACCGGTCCTTTCTGCCTAGTGACTTCTCAGAGTGCCGTCTTTGCAGTGGTGCACCGCTTACCGGTGGTTCGTGGCCGGCGTTGTAAATGTAGAATATGTCACTGGTGCTCTCGAAAGCGTCATCAGTGGCCACCGAAGAGGAGGAGAAGCCTGAAGTGGAGCCTGAGGTGCTGTACTGCGGCGGCTGATCTTTCAAAAGAGGACGAACCCGACGGCGACTTTTTGCCGGTGGCATTTCCAATTGCTGCTGACAATGTTCACCTGCCGTTGAACCATCGGCTAGACTGTCCTCATCGTCGCTTTCCATTCCCAAACGGAATCGCTTCATGGTTGCTCCTCTTTCTCTCTCTTGACACCTCTGAACGGGTGGCGATTGTTTTCCCTTATTTTTCACAGATTGACACAACACTGTTGATTGGAGCACTTTACTTTTCGCCCGACAGCTAATGTGTTGACAACTAATGCATTTTCCACTTTGGAAAAGTCTGTCTCCCACCTCTGGCATCTGTCACACTGCTTCAAAAGCGTCAGAGTGCTGTGTTTCATCAGTGTTGCCAACTGCTGCTGCTGCTGCCACCACCGTCGTAAACACGCCGTTTGCTGAGTAAGCAAATTGCTGTACAGTTATTGAGTGCGCATTTTTGCGCTAATTTCCTTCTTTTCTCTTTCTCACTCCCACTTCAGTAGTAGTCGTCATCGTCGTTGACCAGAATGCCGATACGCTCTCCGATGATCTTCACCGTCTCAAGTACCTTCTCCTTGATCAGACTGAGCGACATGGCGACGAGACCCATTCCGAAGAGCAGATACAGCGCACAGATGGCCAGCGTCATTTGACCCTCCTCAGGCGTGGTTGCCAGAACGGTACGACCGGGCACCAGGTCACCGAAGCCAATGGTGGAAAGGGTGACGAAGCAGAAGTAGGACGCATCGAGGAAGGTCCAGTCCTCAGAGTTGGAGAAGAACCAGGCGCCGCCGCAGATGTAGCCGACAACCAGCGTCATGCACACGGTAATGGGAATGTTCTTCTCGGCAATGTCGTCGTCGTCTGAATCAGAATCAGCGTCAGGGTCAGAGTCAAAGTCCTCTTTCAAACTAGTGTTAATGTTGTTGTTGTTTAGGAGCATCGTGTCGTGGATGTTGTAGGGCGGTACTGCAGTCGCCTGGATCATCACTGGATCACTGTACAGGCCGCTGCCGTCATCAGCCAGGTGGTAGTAGTTGGGGTGAAAGGGAGGCGGTGGCACTGAGCCATCAACTCCATTTGGATAGGGCTGGAATGGAGGTGGAAGTGGCAGTGATGCCTGCTGATTGTGGTGCATCGCTGACCTTTGCTGGGCACTGCCGTGCTCCGGACTGGGCGATAAAACGTTCAGGTCGGGTGGAGGTAGTGCAGAGACTGCTGATGTTGCTTTTGGCTGTGCCATCAGTGGCGGCGCCATAAAGCGCACCTGACTTGGCGTCCGTCGAGGTGGGTAGCGCAACTGAATGGGAGCACCTTGCTGAGTTTGCATTGTATCAAGGGCTGCACTTCCTTCGAGGGGAAGATTTTGAGCACGGTAGACCGCGTCGATGCAGTCATCGCTGAGTGAGGCATACCGATTGCAGATGACCGCTGGGACGTTGGCTGCAACAGCAGCATTCTTTTCCTTAGCCTTAGTTGACTTGCCCTCTGCAGTAGTGGTAGTAGTGCTCGTGCTGGCTGCTGCTGCTGCTGCTGCTGCTGTTGCTGGCGCCGACAGCTTCGGCCCGCTCACCGGCAGTGAGCTGTGGTCGTTGTGGAAGCGGGCAGAAAGTGACCGAGCAAGGCTGGACTTTTTAGGCTTCACAAGGGTGTTGTTGTTACTGGTGGTCGGTGTGGTGGTTGTGGTCGTGGTATTTGCAGTGGTGGCAGCATTTGTAGTCCCATCGATGCTGTTGTTGTTGTTGTTGTTGGCAAAGAACACCTGCTGAGTGTTTGAGGAGTTGCCGGTCAGCGGAGTGAGCGCCGGTGTGGTGCTGAAGGAGGAGGAGGATGTCTGCTCTGACTGTATGCCATTGGCAGTGCACGCTGTGGAAAACTTGAACTGGCCTCCTCTGCTGATGGGCGCAGTCATTGGTCCTAGCTGTGTAGGGTGATGACCAGCTACTGGAACGCCACCATTGCTCAGAGTGAACCTGCCATTCTCCACAACAGACAGGGGAATCTGAAAAACCAAGCAAATTTGATACAATTTAAAACTAAAGCTCATTACCACTTACTGCATTTCTTGCGTTGGCCATCATAGCACGTTGCCTCTGCTGGCGAATCAGTCGACGTCGTCTTCGCTGTCGTCGCTGCAGCTTCTTTGGCTTTACACAGAGCACACAGCAGCACTTCCAGTAGATGAACTTGAAGGAATGTGCCATTGCGTGACCAATGTTGCTGTTTCAGCAATGAAAAGGAGTTAAAATTGTAGCACATCTAACAACTCAGCCACTTACCTCAGGCAAAAAAGCATCAGTGGAATGCCAATAAGGGCGTAGAAAATGGTGACAATTTTGCCCAGATCTGTTCGTGGAGCTATGTTTCCGTAGCCGATGGTGGTGATGACGATGATAGAGTAGAGCAGTGCTCCGGAAAAAGACCACTGTGTGTTGGCTTTGTTCAAATCATCACTGCCTGTTGTTTATTGAGAAATATCGGACATGAACAAGTGACAATAAAAAAGTAGTGTACTCACCATCATAACCCCTTTTCTTCACTGCGTTAAGTAACTTTAGCTCAAACTGCCGCAGAATTTCTTCTGCATTGTGCGTCCAATTCTCTCGATTCAGTATAATGGAATGGTTGGTCATATTGGACAGTTGGAGAATCATCTCATTGCGCGTCCGCAGCATTTCAAACCGTTGATCTCGCTCATTCTGCGATTCAATCGCTTGGAAGGTGAAGGCCCCAATGAGTGCATAGCCGAGGAGAAGGGCACACAGGCCAATGTGCGAGAAGAGAAAGGTGGTCACCTGGCGACAGTAGTAGCAACACTTGCCACAACGAGTCATTGAGCTAATCGCACTAGAGCGTCCATGATTATGGCCGTGTCCGTGACTTCCACTCGAAACCATTTTCATTTTCAGATGAGATCAAGTTCTACAAAGGAAGGTGCTTTTTTCTTGGCAACTTGTCTCCTTGTTCTGTTGATGGCTGTCTGACAAACACTTTTCCCCTTGCTAATGAGCTATGATTGAGAGCATTGCGTCAACGGATGTGAGCGACTTACTTAGTGAGCTCACCAAATTGGTGCCTAATTAATCGGTAATTAGTGCTGGGTGGCAGCATGAAGAGGCGGCGGTGGCGGTGCTGATGGAAGATGCTGCAGCCAGCCAGCTGGCATTACGCAGCTGCTGCTGAATATGCATCAACTCAACAAGTGAATGCTGCTTTACTGGCACAAAGGGGGCACGCACACTTCTCTGGGAAGTGCCTCGGTTTTTTTTCTCTTCAATTGTACAGCACTTTTGCTGTCGATGAGATGCTTGCAATGAAAAGCAGATGAACGGCAAGAAAACAGAACGAGAGAAGGAAGATTACATCAACACAGACAAGTATTGACGACGGTGATTGAACGAAGTGATGGATAAGCACTGTGAAGCAGATAGCGAAGACGTATACAGAGCTAAAGGAAAATAAAAATAGCATCCTTTTGAAGCTTTTCAAAGAAACGAAAGTTTTTCACCGGAAGACGAGTGTTTGTCTACTTTTTTACGTTCAATTAAATCTTTTTGTTTTTGATTTGGTGAAAGTAGACAAATGAACTTGTAGTCACAATAAAACTGCTAAATATCTTCTTTGATGAGCAAGATTTAAAAACTTCAGCTGCAATATTTTATTTTTCAATGTATTTCATTGATGATAAAAGTTGGGTGATATGTTTTCAATTTAGCAGTTTATCAAAAGAGAATTTTAAATACTTTTTGCAGATCACCAAAATAGCTTGTGGAAACATTGTAGACAACAGAAAAGTGGAATAAATCTTTTCAATTTTGGGTTTTCTCCCATTCAGGTTGCTGTCAGTCGGTAAAGTTCAGTAAGTGTCTGTCGACACAGATGCTACTTGTGCACTTGTGCGGTGAGATTGAAGTGAACATTGTGAATCGTAGGCGTCTGGGCGTCAGTTTGTCTTAGGTAGTCGCTTTCCTGATCTCTCCTGTTCGGCACACACAGTGTGATTGATTTGGTGAGTAAGTGCAGCTGCAAGGGAAAGTGAAGAAAATATCAGTGCAAAAACTTTAAGAGCACTTTCTGAGGAGTTTTTATTGAAGCACACACAGTCAAACTGGAGTTTGCCGGTCGGTGCTGATGATGCTACTGCTGCTTCTTCAAACACTGTGGGTATCACCATTAAGCACAAAACGATTTTTCGCGCCATAGCGCTCGCAGTTCACTTTACCAGGCAGGGCCAGGAAAGAAGAAGAAGAAGACACTTTTCAGCCCTTCAACCAGCTGTGGGGAGTTGCGTTGTTCGCTTAGCCTAGCCTCGTCTCTGTTCTCTTTGGCGTGTGATGTGTGTTTGGCGCTAAGAAAAGCACTGCAACTGGTTGAACGTCAACCAGAACCTGTGAGTGTGTGCGTGTGTGGCAATGTCAGAGTCAGTCAGTCAGTAGTTGGCTGCACGCAGTACAGTCAACTCAGTACGGCAAACTCTAACTCGTAGACGCCCTAACGCGGTCGGTTGTGCCCATTCTCTCTGTCTGCCACTGCTAGTTCACCAGTGGCAGCAATTTCACCGTCTCATTCACTTTCCCTCCCTTTCTCCTTTTCCTGCTCCTGTGCAGACAATTTGAAATGACGTAACGGTTTTTCTCCCGCTTTTCTTCCCAAAAAAACTGCTCGATTTGATAGAATAAAGGCACAAAGATGGGGAATTGAATTAGACGATTGTTGAGGATCGGGACACACTGCTACTGGCAGCAAAGGCAGACACAGTGTGTCATCGGTGACAGTGACTGAGACTGGATCTGGAACTGCCCGACGTCGATGTCTGCTTCATGGTCGACTGTAGAATAGAACAGAGAACAGAGTACAGCAATGACACGGTAATTCAGCTGCATTCACCATCAGCGATGCTTCTCAGTAACCCGATCTGCACCAATTGAGATCTCGCCTGCAGAGGCAAATTTGTCATGCGTCACAAGTCTGACTGACTGACTGTCTGACGCTCTGTCATACTGCTACAGAGACCATCTGTGAAAAAACGAGCTGACTGTACAGTGCAAGTGACATCATTTTAAAGTTTTTTCTCCGTTCAAACCTGCCCAGACTATGAGAAAGAAAAGCCACAAGACAGACACACAGTGTGTGGTTGGTGCCAAACCAAAAGCATAGAAACCGGCAATGTGTGATCACTAATTAGAGCATGGATGGTAAATGTTTGCCTTCTCCAAAATAGATGCACAGTTTCGGTTGTGCGTGTGCCGAGCTTGCTCTACTAAGACTACAAGCAGAAATCAGTGAACGGGTGAAAAAGAAAGAGAGTTTGGTAAGTTGGGGGAAAACAGTATCGCACATTGGGTAACACTGCTTCACTGTGGTTGGTTGAATTTGATTTTAACGTTTAATTATTCTGCGAATGAGGAATGCTGCTGCTGCTGCATCTGCCGAGACTTACTGAAATGCCCATGACTGATTGTTGGTGGCTGCTGCTGCTGTTGTTGCTCTCTGGTTGACTGGTGATGGAAATTACATGCAAAGGGACGAGACAACGGTGATGTGTTGCTTGTGATGCACAGGAGAGCAACTGAGATGATTTGTCAAAATAAACACTGCTGCGATGAGGAGTCGTCAGATGACGGATTGCCAGCATGACTAGAGTAGATTACTGCAGCCGCTGCTGAACCAGCTTGTCTAGTCAAAAGCAACATTAATATGGCCCATTAAATGAGTGCTCATTAGAGAGCATTGACAGCTTAGCGGCTTTAGTTGCCGATTTAGCACAAGAAAAATCTCACAAGATTATCCTGAATTATTTTTAAAAATAACTTTAGTTTTTTTAAAATAATTAAAAGTGTTTTCGCTATGACTGTTGCCTTTTGCCTTGACAATTTTGTCATACTTGACATTGTTACAAGGCAGGTACATTTGAAGTTGAAAAATGTTTTCAGTTTTGAAGTACTTTTAATCAACATGTGGCATCTCGTTATTCAAGTCGGCAAACGATGCTATCAAATTGCCGCTATTGTTTGGTGCCCAAAAAGATTGCTGAAAATTGAAAATTGCTCTCTATTTATAGCCATTGTTTGCGTGTGATAGTGCCATTTCTGCCTCAGCACTTCTGTTCAACATTGGCCATGCTTTCCATTTTGCACTTGAAATTGCAAGTGAAAAGTGAGAGGAGTTATTAAAATGATGATGAGGATGATGATGAGAGGATATACATCGCGTATTCATCAAACCTGTGTCGCGACTCGCGAGACAGTTGAGAAAAAGAGCGTTGTCGCGACGACGACAACATCGCCGACAACTGCGGATGTGCTATTTTAGCAGAGGCGATGACAGAAGAGATTTAAGCTGGAAAAAGAGGAAACAAGAAGTGTGTGCTCACTTTTAGCTTGGAGTCAGTGTGTCAGTCAATGTGTGAGGGAGTGAATGAGTGCCTGCTTCTCCACTCCGGTAATGTAATTACCTCCGCTAATCAACTGAGCGCACCTGTACACAGTGACACACTGGCACTGCAACTAGCACTTTGCCAACTTTTCTAGCATGCCAATTAAATTGAGCAGCACATCATCGCACTGGGCACGAATGGTCTACACTTCAGCCGTTTTAAAAAATTCACTGCCAACTATTAGTAGACGCTTGGACAATTAATAATTGCCAGTAAACAGCACCTAGCAAACTTTTTTTCACTATAATTTCTGTCGATTGTTTTCTTGACAGTGAACCAAGCTATTGTTAATATGACTGCACATGTGAAGAAGCACTAGTGTGTGTGTGCGTGTCCTTTGATGAAAAATATTGAAATCAATGCAAATGAAATGTGCTACAAAGTGTAGTGCTGAAAACTCTTAAACAAATAAACTTTGTGTTTTAAAAAGTTTTTAGATGTTTTAAGCAAACCTTCAATTTATGTGCTTGATTTGAACTTTTAAATCAATTTGTGCTTTTCAAACATCATTTTTAATTGAAAGATAGCATGTGCAAAATGTGGGAGTTTTGATAACGCTTCCATTTTTTCATACAATGAACTTTGTTCTTCACCTTCACCTTCAATCTGTTTCATTGAAAAGTTGTCCTTGCTGTTTTTTTCAAAACTATCTGCAATTATTTTAAAAGTGTAATTAAATTACTCATTGCCACACTGTGCTTTAAATTGTCTGAATTGACATTTCCCCTTAATACTGAGCATCACATTTGCACGCCACATAGTCGTATTCCTTCAATTTGCACCCAAAATTACGACTAAAAGTTCAATGAATGTGTGCACTCTTTGTGTATTCGCCCTCCCTCTCCAGCTTTGTTAAGACTCCTTTGCCAAAAACCAAAGTTCAATCGTCAGTCTTGCGCTAAGGTATAAACAAAACAGAGACTCGTTGTGTATGTGTGTATTTGTACATGTGCTCAAGACTGCAATAAATTCAACACGAGCTGTGGCTGCATTCTCGCTGCATCACACCAAACTAATGATGCGTAAAGCAAATTCTGCATTCTCTCTGCTTCTTCTATGGCAAGCCTACCTCGATGTCATTTAAGTGTGACTGACTTGAATATCTTCTCCCCTTGCAGCTGAACATTTTCGTACATTTGTTGGGTAATTCAGACTAGTGTACTAACTTTATTCTATTAGACGTCAATATTTATGATGTACTGACGGTGCACTTGGCGCAAGAAGCCTCATCACTTGGGCAGCACTGTTGCTCCTTCTGTCAGCCAATGTTTCGATCGTTTCAATATTCTTTCTTTAAAGTTTTTCTTCTCTTTCTCATCACCATCACTCGTCACAAGCCTTTACAGCCACTTTCTAAATCCATCTCTCTCACTTTTACTCATCGCCGTCTCATGGGCGACGAGGTGAATTGCGTTCAGGCTCTATTTGAAGGCATTGAAGTCGCACGCGCTTTTCTCTTTTGTTTTTCACTAAAAAGTCGCACAATGGCTTTTGCGTCTGCACTTGTCTTGCTGGTGATGCCACTGTTGTACAGTGCCGCTATAAATACCACCTTCCTGGCCGATTGATCATCTATTCTCGTGTGCAAGCTCACCCAGCTCACAGTAATCTGTTGAGCAACCAGCGCGTGTGTGTGTGTTAATTCAACTCCCCTCTTTCGGCAGCTGACTGACTCAGATGATAGAGACCTTCCCCCCCCCCCCCCTGTGTGCCCCTGGGTGCTCCTCGTGTGTCCTTCGACTACTCTCACTCTTCATTTATCCATTCTTTTGTACTGTTCACTATGTGCTTGTTCTTGTGAGGACGATGGGGTGCCGCTCTAATCGTCTACTAAAAGGGCGATTTGCAGCCATTATTGAAAAAATAGCTGCTTTTCGAAATGTTCTTTCAGATCACTGGTACACTGACTGACTGGCTGACTGTGTGCGAGTGTGTGTGCGAGGATTTCGCTGGTGGCGATAATTGTCTGCTACAGTATGTGGTGGATTGATCCAAATATAGATTGCCTCCCTTCCTCCCTCGGCCAGCAGAACGACGCCGTACCGCTTCTTCAGGCTGAAGATGCTGCCGCCATCGTTGCCGTCTGCAGCCATTCTTCTGTTTATTGACTGCCTGTCTTGTCGTGTGTCGGTTTAACTGTGTATGCCTGTATGTGTGTGTGTTTTTGTCATGTATTTATATTTATATGCAAGAATTGCTTTAAAACATTGCCGCTGCCGCCGTACATCTCAAGTGCCCATTCAGCAGCAAAAGCAGGGAGCGATGCACAACAAGCGAGGGAGAGCAAGAACACTGATGCTGCTCAACTTGGCAGTGTCATGATTGGCTACGATTGATTTACGCCGCCTCCGCCGCACATGTTGCTGCTCCATTGGCAACCTGTCTCCCGCACTGCTGTTTGCCGTGTTCAAACACACAAAGACCGCTCACACGAATCGGGGTTTTCCTGAACAATTCGATCCAGGCTGCCGGGCTGGCGATTCCCTTTGTCGATTTATTGTCGGTGATCAACAGGGTAACAGAGGCAATCGGTCGAGATTTTCCAAAGCAATAGTTTTGTTCGCGGGACATTTTGCACACTGTTCTGTCACACTGTGCTGCAGTTGCGAGGAATGTCGGCAATGCACTGCTCTCACTGCTTGTCGCCACTAAATTGTCTTCCTTCATTGAAGTGCAGCTTTTGTTAAGTGAATAAGCAGCTATTCACTACTACCTCCCAAATGCACTAGTGCACTGCAGTAGAAAGTGAAAGCAAAGGGGCAACCAGTGTACGAATGGGAGATTTGAGTGACACTAATTGCACACTTTGCTCGCCTGTCTACCTGTCTCTCTCACTCTCTCTGATTGATTGGACAAACCGACTATCATTTGCTGTTTGGTTCTCTGGATAAACAATCAATTACAAGCAATTTTTTATTTTTAAGTTTTCAAATAAACACACAGAGATATTCATCAATTGAAACAAATGTTTAGTGTCAAAGTTCAGTGTAGTATGTGCTCGCCGATATAAGTCACTGAGCAATCAAGCGTAAAAAAAGACCATTCACTAATTTGTTTAATTTTTAATGCTTTGTAGTAAAATCATGTTTAGTGCTGCTGAAAGAGAAAGAGTGACAAATTTTTTTGAGTGCATCATTTCCTGTGTGTCAGCCAGTCAGTTTGTTGGTTTTTGGTTTTGCAACAACAAAATGAAAACAAATCTATCATCATCTTCATCACTTTCACTTTGCACTTGTCGAACGCAATGTACCATTAACAGGTATGCGTCATCACAGCAATAAAAAATGAATTGAAAATAAAAAACAATCTAAAGGGTATAAAATAGTGAGCAACAACTACGACAAAACTGAATTTTCATCTGATGCGCGTCAAACACAGCTCCTCTGTTTCATGCGAATAATTAGCTTGCATATGCATAAAAATAATCCTAATTTTGTTTTTGCCACTTGTGCTTTTAATTGAATTCTTATCAGCATCAACTTTGTAACATTATCTGTGTTGCCAAAAACTGCTTCAAAGTGAAAGTGCAATTTATTCAAGTCGTAATGTAAATTGCGCCAGTGCTCTCCTCTTCCTCAGCCAAGTGAAGGCCATTAGTGCTTAAGTCTAACCTCGACCCCGACATTCTTCCTCTTCCTGGCGCCACACTTCTCTATTGTGTCGTACGACATTGGGCAACTTCCAATTGACGTCACAATTGGCGCCAACCGCAGATTTTGGCTGCCATCACCAGTGAGCATCCCCAACACTTTAACCTAAAAAGCAGGAGCCCTCATCTATCCGACTTTGCCGTTTAGCACTGAATTTGAAAACACGGAAGTGCGCATCCCCTTTTACATCACTAGCCTCGATCTATGGCCGGCTTTTGTTGATTTATTAGAATCATCCCTAACGACTGCCGTAGGCTTATCTTCTCCACCTGCCCCGCATGTGTCCACCAAAACTACTTGTGGTAATATTTGCGGAAACATACACTCACATACACTACAAGTGAGAAAAGACTGGTTTATTGGCACCGGCTTCATTTAGCCTACATTTGTACTTTGCAGCTGTTTTGCAGACGACTCTAGACTTTTTCCTTGGTGTTAAAGGACACACACTTGGGAGAAGGCGACTATCGGGTGACAGCAGACTTTATGTTTGTTTTATTTAGCGCAATTTTTTGCCTGCTCTCTTTATGGTCACTCTGACACAGTTTTCTACCCTTTTAAATAGTGACTGAACAGGTGGCCAATCAAGCTCTTTTAAAATTTTAAAACAAACTAACTGAATATAAAACCACATGCACTTTTTTAGTGACAAAACACTTGTTATGCAGCACTCATTTTTACACCTTGACTAGCACATGCTGGTGGAGAGTTGCACAATTATTGTGCGCCTCAATGTTAGTGCAATTCTAACCGTGTGCCCATTTTATCCTTCCACAACCCGTACTTTGTAAACCAGAAAATAAAAACAGAAAAGGTCAATGCAAAACAGTGAAACAGCTCCACAGACACTATCAAATGAGCGCTCAATGCACTAGCAGTCATTTACAAGTGTCACAATGAACAGGGAGCACTTCACTGGGTGCCAAGTGGGCACTCAACATCGTAATTTGGTAAGAAAATACGGAAAACAACAAATTGTGTAAAAAAAGTGGTCACTTACCTGATTTTATTCATTGCAGAGTGCTTCTCTGGATCCGACACCGGCAATCGCCTTCCAGTTTGACCAGTTATTTGATCTGCAGCTTCTTGACACTTCTAAACACCGGGAAACACTTGATTTGACGTTAGTGCAAACGGTGCTCTGCTACCGCACCGAATTCATCTGTCTGCTCTTCCTCACCATCTTCCTGACGCAATCAGCTGTTTTCGCCATTTGTTGTCATTTTCAGCGCCTCTATGCACAACGTCGGCGAGGAAGCTTTGTCTTGAAGAAGAAGAGCGGATTTTACACCGTAGAATCTGGCATTTTCAGTACATTTCAAGTGAAGAACAGCCGACACTCCAACTTGTCACCGGATCCAGACGATGATGTCTCTTTTTTCGTTTTTCCCAGTCTGTATCTGCCAATTAAGAGGTACATTACCCTTCTGTTGGCACTTTGCGTCTTGGGCGAACTCTACCTCAGTATTCCTTCAACACTGCTTTCTCATGACCAACAGTTCATGCAAACCGATTTGATATTCTTTTCACCCTTTCTTTCCGCCTCAACTCGACTGATTGCTCTGCTCTTCATCCTCCATTACCTTTTCCGCCAAACACAGCCCAAGGAGAAAGTCGTTTTCAAGGGCGATTCTCTCTCTCCTTCAGTCAACTCTCGCGCCAGTCAAACGTTGATCTCCATCTTTTGGTTTGTCAATTTTCTCAACACTGCTCTCAACATTCAACAGACTAGTATTAGTTTTTCGGTATTTCAATCAAACAACACAACACTGGACATTTCCTTACTTCAGATATGCAATGCCTGCCAGTGGCAAACACAGCTGCCTAGTTCGTCGAATTCTTTTGCATTCACCGACGACAATTCTTTCTACAAAAATTACATCAAAACTACCTTTTACCTGAACTGGATTTACTTTTGCTTCTTTATTGTTCAATTTTTTCTTGCTTTTGCGCCTGATTTTGATGTCAAGTTGCACTCCAAACATGGCTCTTCATCAGCTGATAACAGCCAACAAAAGGTATGCGTGAACGAGTCAAATGTTTTAATTTAACAGTTTTATTTCATTTAGTATGAAGTTAATCCCGAAGACAAAGCAACATTTTTGTCAAAATTCACATTTGCTTGGTTCAGTCCAACTGTGTATGCTGGTTTTAAAAATCCTTTGACAGTTGATGACATCTTTCCACCGTCAAACCACAACCAAGTTCGCAACTTATCAAAAAAGTTTTTCTTTTATCACGGCAAGTTGAAACGTCAATTGAAACATCTGAAAAAGTTTGTAAATCTGTCAAGGTTGAAAATAGCACTTGTTTTGATACGACAGTATGGTCTGGAGTACTTGGAGATTGCATTCCTAAAACTTATTCCCACTCTTCTCATCTTCTTGGGACCACTACTTTTAAGTCGACTGATTCGTTTTGTGAAGAACACTGAACCTCACTGGCATGGCTTTGTATACGCGGCGGCGATGTTCCTCTTTCCACTGATTGAATCACTTCTCAACTCCTTCACCGACTATCGACTGAACCTTTTAGCGTTGAAAGTTCGCTCTACACTTATCTCGGCCATCTACGAGCGAATGCTTCACTGTAACGTCTGGTCGACAGCGTCGTCTCGCTTCAGTTCAGCTACTTTAATCAACATTACGTCAATTGACACTGAACGAGTGCTCGAGTTCATCAAGCTAGTAAATCTCTTTTGGATTTGTCCTCTTCAAGTGATTATTGCCATTTTCATGCTATGGACTCACCTGGGCTATGGATCGCTGGCCGGCCTGGCGGTACTGCTCCTCCTTCTGCCGTTCAATGCCTACATTGGCACTAAACAGCAAACGCTGATGGCCAAACTGTTGAAGTTTAAAGATCAACGAGTCAAAACGCTCAATGAAACAGTGGCCAACATTCGCTCTGTTAAGCTCTACGCTTGGGAGGAGTTTTTCCAGGAGCGAATTGACAAGTGTCGTCAAAGTGAAGTGGCCAACCTGAAGAGGCAAGCCTACTACATGACGGCAATTACCTTTGCTTTCAATTCAGTTCCATTTCTAGTAAGTAAAATAATTTTAGTTTATGATCTTTAATTACAAACAATTTTTAATTTCACAGGTCGCATTTGCTAGCTTTGCCATGTACTTGCTGGTGAACCCAAGCAATCGCTTAGATGCTCAGCAAATGTTTGTTTCTTTGGCAATTTTTGCCGTCATTCGCAAACCATTGGCATTCTTTCCCAAGTAATTGATTTTTGAGAATTAATTGCGACAAGATTTTTAACTTTGATCTCGTTTGTTTGCAGTGTTATAACCAGTTTACTGATGGTCATTGTATCACTGAAACGAATTGGAGAGTTCTTTGACGCTACTGAACGACGCGCATCGGATAACTTTATCGGTGCACCTTTTGGCCACTCACTTTCACCTAACAAGCTGCAAAAATCTAGTCCTTCAATTGAGCTGAAAAACTGTACTTTTTCTTGGTCTCCTAGTTTCTGGGAAAAAAGCGAATCGAATTTCCTTTTGAATAACATTACAATTGAAATTTCTGAGCCCAAACTTGTCGCAATAATTGGAGAAATCGGTGCTGGCAAGTCATCTTTGCTCTCTGCCATTTTGGGCCAAATGAGCCGGCTGAGTGAACTGTCAAAGATGAGTCACTTTGAGATAAATGGTTCTTTGGCATACGTCACTCAGGAAGCTTTCATACTTAGTGGAACAGTAAAGGAAAACATTCTTTTTCACAGAAAGTACGACCCAGTCTGGTACCAAAGGGTGATCGAAGCATGTGCTCTCACACGAGATCTGCAGCAATTTTCAGGTATGAAAATTTTGGACTTTTGGTTTTTGTTTTAATTAAAAAATTACCATTTTTAGAGGGCGATGAAACAATTGTAAGTGTGAAAAATCTCAGTGGAGGCCAGAAGCAAAGAATTTCAATAGCTAGAGCCCTGTACGCCAATTCTGATGTGTATCTCTTCGATGACCCGCTCTCTGCACTAGACACTGCGTCTTCCAAGCACATTTTTAATCGAGTAATCGGTCCAAATGGCCTGCTGGCAGGCAAAATTCGCCTTCTGGTGACGCACAATTTAGCCATACTGCCTAAAGTCGATCACATTTTGTTGCTGAAAAGTGGCCACATTGCTGCCGAAGGACAAATGACTGAGCTGATGAGAGAAGAAAATGAGTTTACTGAATTTTTGGCTCGCTTCTTGTCAGAGCCAACTGCGTCGGTTGCCGCTGAAAATGCAGAAGTGGAAATTGTTGAGCCTGAAGACCTACAGGTGCTTGAGGAGATTGCCACTGATTTGGAGAGCAGGTTTCAGGCGTTCACTCGTCGAGGCAGCTCACGTCGAAAGTTTCTCTGTCAACGTCCGTCATCTGAACCGACACTATTGTCTTTCGCCAGTATCTCATCGCCCACTATTGAAAGTTCCCCAGAAAAGCCCAACTGGTTTCCAGCGGGCGAGGATTATCAGGAGGACGTGGTCGGCAGGCCAATGGCCAATGATGATAGTGCAAACATGGGCCAGACTGACCAGTCGATGGTCACCAAAACGGGCTCCGTCTCCTGCCTAGTGTACCTGACCTACCTCCGTCGTGTGGGTTTCATCTCTTCCGCCTGCATTCTTTTAGCCTTCTTCATCGCCAACGTCTTTTTCCTCCTCTCTCAACTGTGGCTGAGCACTTGGAGCAGCGACCACGACAAGTCGCACTCTCTGCTGCGTCCACTGTACGATCTCATCGCCGGTGCTGCTGATCTCACGCCCACACAGTTCAGCCTGTCACTGCTGGCCGTGTACGGCCTTTGGGGCCTAGGACAGACGGTGTTCATCCTCCTGGGCACGCTGATGCTCAACATTGGCGCCCTCAGAGCCTCTCGCCTGCTGCACGCTGAAATGCTGGGTCGACTGATGCAGACGCCGCTGTGGTTTTTTGCAGACGCCTCCAGCTCCTCACAGCTGCTGAACCTCTTCACCAAGGACATTGACATTGCCGACCGGACGCTGGTGGCCAACTTTCTCAAGTTGGTCATTGAGTTCTTTCGCATGCTCGCCTCCTTCTGTCCCATCATTTTGGGCACCGACCCGTCCATTCTGCTCTTCTTCATTCCGCTCATCTTTCTCTACCTGGCAATATACAAGTTTGCCATTGCCACCTCTCGTCAGCTGATTCGAGTAGAGTCCGCTCTTAGGACGCCCATTTACTCTGCCGTCGCGGAGACGTACTCGGGCGTGCCGGTGATACAGGCGCTGGGCGTGGAGCGGCAGTTCATTCGTCGACACCAGAAGAATATTGACCGGAACGCCGCTGCTTACCTGATGAGCGTCACTGCCAGTCGGTGGCTGACCATTCGACTTGATCTGCTGGGCAATCTGGTGGTGCTCAGCACTGCGGTCTTTTGCGTGCTGAAGCGAGGCCACATTGACTCGGGCATGGTTGGCCTCTGCCTGACCTGTGCCTTCACCATCACCAACACTCTCAGCATGCTCATCCGCTCCTTCACCGATCTCGAGTCGAACATTGTCGCCGTGGAACGGCTGGTGGAGTTTACACAGCTGCCCCAAGAAGCTGCTCGGCACACAGTGACAGCCCAGCACTTGGAGACAGAGAGCACAGCAAACACAGTTGGCTGCTTTTTGTCCAACTGTGTGCCACTTTGTTCTGCCGCTGATCTGTGCAAAACAGCCGAGGAGGGCCTCATTGAGCCATCGCCAGTGCTGGGGCAACGTAGCAGTGATCAAAGTGTACATTCGGACGCCTCAAGCTGGCTTCAACGAGGCGACATTGCCATTGTGCAGTACTCTGCGCGGTACCGAGACAACCTCGACCTCTGTCTTCGTGACTTGAATCTTAGCATTCCTCACGGTTTCAAGGTGGCCATCGTCGGACGAACGGGTGCGGGTAAATCAAGCTTTGCGCTGTCCCTCTTTCGACTGATCGAGGCAGAGAGTGGCACCATTTGCATCAGTGAGCACAACATTCAACAGCTGGGACTGTGCGAGCTTCGGACTAGTCTGGCCATCATTCCCCAGGACGCACTGCTCTTCAGTGGCAGCCTTAGAGAGAACATGGACCCACTCGGGCAGTACAGTGATGAGCACATTCTGTCTGCTCTGAGCAAGGTCAGACTGACTGGTCTTTTGTTGCGCCTGAGCAACAGTAAAGTCTTTGGCAGTGAAGTCCTTGACCAGCAACTGGACGAGTCTCGCCTGCAGGCAGTTTCCGCAGGAAACCGGCAGCTGCTCTGTGTTGCTCGTGTCCTCCTGCGAAAGTCACCTAAGGTTCTTGTACTGGACGAGATGGCTGCTGACCTGGATCTAGCCACCGAGGAGCTGGTGCAGGAGATCATTAGCACTGAGTTTCCCGACTGCACCGTCTTCAGCATTGCCCACCGCCTCGACAATGTACTGCGCTACCCAACCGATCTTGTTCTGGTGCTAGACGGAGGCAGAGTGGTGGAGTGTGATTCGCCAAAGAAGTTGGCTGCTGACCGTGGGTCACACTTTTACGCCATGCTGCAAAACCGTTTCTAGTGTGTTTTTGTAAAAAAAGTCTTTTTTGTACATTTCAAACATCCTCATTTTGTTCATTCGCTACCACCATATAAAAATAATAAAAAATTTATTGCCATTAACCACTTGTTGGTTGACAACAACATGTGTTATCATCAACTCATTACTGCTTTCTTTTATTATCTGCTGTGTGCTGTGAGATCAATTGCACCTGTCTTTAATGCTGTTTGCGGCACTGCAGGCACTAGGCAGTGGTGCTGTTGGAGTGCTGTTGCTGCTGATGCTGCTTCGACTGACGCAGTTTAGAGTCGACGTACGCGTAGAGACTGTCAAGACGGTCGTCAATTGATTCAAGCCGACGGTGCATACGCTCCAGTTGCTGCTGCTGATGAGTAAGCTCCTTCACCACTGCTGGATGCGGCTGGTGGAGGTGGTGTCGACCTGACTTGTGCTGATGATGAGGGTGCCGATGATGGCGGTTATGATGCTGATGATGGTTTCGATGCGACTTTTTGTGGTGATGCTGCTTTGGCTGATGTTTGTTTTCCTCTTCACCATCATGCTCCAGGTGTTGAATCACCTCTGATGCATCTTCTTTGGTAGAGTTCTCGCTGATCCACTCAGTGCACTGGTTTTCGTGCACATTAAAGTGCGTTCCTCTGGGACAGTTGAACTCGTGTGGCTCCCAGTTGACGCACAGCCAGAACTTTGTCATGTTGTCGCTGGTGCCATCAGCGCTGGCGTAGTAGCCAAACTTGCTGGGGCACTCAAATTTTACGGTCACTGAAGAGCTGTTGTTGTGGATGCTATTTGTTCTGTTTCCGGTCAAGCTTATTTGAGCTGGGTTCAGTTCGAAAGCATCAGCAGTCAACAACAAGCAGAGAGTGGCGATTAAAAGTGGAAGTAGCTGCCTGTAAAAAAAGTCCATGGCGATGAGTACAATGAGATTGAGCTGAGCCGCCAGAAACAATATGCACAATAATAAGGGTGAGCTAGTCCAACATCGGCAGTTGTTTATATAGCAGTTGCTAATGTGGAGATAATTACCTCGAGGGATCATTGTTTGGCTTACTTACTAAAGTGTACACATAAAGCTTATCAGTTGTTTTCCTGCAACTGCTGCCTAATAAGGGTGCAATTGGCTCAGCAGCTTATCAACTGTTTCTATAGGTGATAGCGTGATCTTCCTACTCACCTGAGGTTGCTTTTAATGTAGGCTATTTCATACAAAAAGTATTGGTCGGCCAGTTTTCTTGACCACTACTTTTTCTTCTAAGATCCGGGTTCAAAGGCACCGCCTCTGTTGGGAAGAGTACGTGCAACAATAGTTTGACCACACTCAAAAACGACCGCAGTTTTCAATGAAACTGTCGATCAATTGCTAAGAAATATAGTAGAAATTGTTGTAACAAGTAATCAGGTGATAGTCCTTATCAGCTACAAAATACTCAGAATAGATTTTAACAATTGTCGGTGGATTAAAAAATTTGTTTTTAATGCGAATTGCTACTTAATTGAAAATGAGCAACAATTGTGACCAGAAAGTTTATGAGAAATTGACATTGTTTAAAAATTAGTCAGAAAGAAACGGAGAGAAGTTACAGTTTAATGCGGCCAGTGTGTGTTCCCTTTTGAGAATCTAAAGCAAATTGTTCTCAGGAACACAAAACGTGCGAACACGGATTTAGGGTCGCATTTGTTTAGCAGTTAGTCATCCATCAATCACCGCAATTATGCTGATTGTCTGGCAGTGATTTTGATTTACTACTCTTAAACAGTTAAATAACTATGTTGTTGATCACATTATTTACCACGCAGTTGGCAGCACTTTTTAAAGTGGCATATTTACAGTTGATGCCAAAAATGTTTTCTTTTTAAATGCTTTTTACAAGCGTGTGAACGTCAGGGTGCCCTGCCAACTGTTGGACATTTTTGTGTGGTTTCCTAGGTGTAAACTTCCGTCCAATTTACATCAAAAACATTTGCAGGCAATTGTGAAGATGAGCTTCAATAGTGTTACATTGAAAAAAAGAGAGGTATTGCCTCATGCCGTAATTCCGGGTCGATTGAGGAGATTAATGCAAAGAAAAATTTGTGTGTAAACAAACACCAACAATTGCACTTCAATTTTGAAACTCAGATGTCTTTTCGCTTTTACTCTAAAAAATGTTTGAGTAATGGGGTGCCAAATTGGGCAAACAAACACTTACAATTTCTAGCCTACAATTGGAGCCCATCACAAACAATTAAAAAGTTTTTTCGAACAAAATGACATTCGAACTTTTAGCAGATTCAATAAAACCGCTGACACTACGTAACCATTACGTCTCTCTCGTATTAGGCTTGCCAAACTGCACAGTAATGTCTGATGCAAATCTACCCAAAAAGGAGTGCTCCTCAATCTCCGCTATCAAAACAACCGCTAGCGATGGCCGAGCTCCTGAGGAGTTTCTTCGCAAGCGTGGCTACGAAATTGTGAGCACCATCGCATCGGGAGGTTTCGGAAAGTAGGCGACCTTAGAGTGACTACTCACTACTGACACATCATCTCATAACTACATTTCACTTGCAGGGTGTACCGCGTCCGTGCCAAGAGACGCTCTGTCAGCTGTGAGAGCAACAGCGGCATTGACTCATCGGTGGACCTCGCTTGTAAGGTCTTCAACCTCGAAGGCGAGGCTATTCGCCCGTGGGCGGAGAAATGTCTGAAGAATGAGATGTTCATCTCTCAGTACGTCAAACACGAGAATGTCGTGGCCGCCTGTGAGGTGATGAAGACCAGCCGACACGGCTTCATCTTCATGCTCCTCTGCGAAAACGGCTCCATCAAGTCTGATCTGCTGTACAATCTCAAACGTCCGTACAATGACAAAGAGGCAAAGGAGCGTTTCATCGGCCTGACAAAAGGACTGCAATACCTTCACTCGAAGAACATCGTTCACCGTGATCTAAAGCTGGACAACTTTCTCCTCACGGCGAACAACGTGCCGATGATTGCCGACTTTGGCTTTGCCTCGCGAGCTAAAACCGGCACTATGGTGCTGACGCAGATGATGAAGAAGACTGTCTGTGGAACAAAAGGTTTGCTAAAATTCTAAATCCTTAAGATATGTCTCTGTAGTAAATACTAAATATTTATCAACTGCAAAACAGGCTACATGGCTCCAGAGCTGTTCCCCCTTCTGGTGGTCGCCTTTACCGGCAGTGGCAGCCACTCGGGCCATTCTCATCACAACAACGCAACTGTGCCCGACAATTGGATGTACGACGCAAAAGCCGTCGACATCTACGCCATGGGCATTTGTCTCTTTGAGATGGTCGAGCTGCGAAAGCCCTTCGCCGATGACTACTCCAAGGAGGTGATGGCGAAGATCGCCGCCCACCAGGTGCACTACCACGTGAAAGAGGTGAATGAGGCCTGCAAGGACCTCATCGCCGACATGGTGAACTTCAAGCCAGAGGAACGTCCCAATGTGGATCAGGTGCTCAAGCACCGTTGGATATCTCATGGGCGCGTTTTCAACACCATCATGAATCGCCTGTCAACGATTTAGCAACGGCCAATTGGCCTGTTGGGAGGAGCAGATTGCAGCCAAAACCATTGTCTGCTGTCGATGGCAACTTTTAGAACGGTGTATGAGAAATAAAGAAAAAACTTGTAAAACTTTTTGTAAACCTAAACACATTATACTCTAAACTTGTTCTCCGGCGGAAAGGCACAGCCACTGCGTTTGATCACCTCCGTCGCTGCGTATATGGCCACCTCGATGCACAGCTTCAGCGGCTTGTCTAGTGCTCGGTAGGCGAGAAAACCACCGACAAAGGCATCACCAGCACCGTTCGTGTCGAGAATTTCCTCCTCCGATAGACTGTTCACTGGAAAGCGTCTAAACTCGGTGGGCGAGTCGGAGAAGGCGACCAGGACGTCATCACCTCCCTGTGTGATGATTACCGTTCTCGGTCGTTTGTAGGCGCTGTCAGCCAGCAGTTGGGCAATCTGGGCAACATCTTTTGTCTGTTTGGAAAAAAATGATAAGTACAAAATTTCAAAATCATAACAATACACTCACATTCCATCCTTGCATTTCAGCCACTGCCAGCGCTTCCGCTTCATTTCCAAAGAGAATGTCCACGTAGGGCAGAATCTGCCTTAGCTCTGACTTGCAACGAGTTGCCAGAAAGGGCGCGGAAAGGTTGAAAGTGAACAGTTTTCTTCCTACTGGCAAGGAGTGAACATGCCGAGCAAGAAGCAGTTGCGCCTCAAAGTTCACCGTCAGAAAGAAACCGGAAGTGTAGATGATGCGAGCCTTCTCTACCAGACAGAAGTTCTCCTCGAGAAAGTGGCGCGAAAAGTGCTGCGACGCATCGAGAAAGGCCACCAGCGAGCGGTCTTTGCCCCGGTTGGTGATCAGACAGGCACAGGTGCCCGTGGGGTTGGAATAATCGGTGAGGTAGGCCACCAAGACGCGGTCCTCCTCCGCCTTGGTGCGCATCTGCTGGGCAAAGTTATCGTCGCCGACGGTGCCGAAGATGGTGGCCACTCGAGGCTGACTGAAGAACCACTGGGCCACTCGAATGGTGTTCTGCACTGCCCCACCGGCGATCATCTCCACCGGGTAGTGGGCAGCCATGTCCTGCACCAGTGTCCGGTGCTTCTCTTCCGGTCGGATCACATTGTTTGACTGAAGATCGTATTTGCGCAAAAATTCTTTGTCCACATTGGCGCTCAAGTCGAGCAGTGGACTGCCCAGACCGAGGATGTACGATTCACTTCAAAGGGGTAAAATTAAAAACGATTAATTAAAAAAACTAATTCAAAAATTTTAAAAACAAAAAATACTTACTTCAAGTTCATGTTTGTGTGCTGCTGAGAGTTATGTAACAGTGAAAGTTGAGGAGCATCCGAAGGTGATGGACTCAAATTACACATTGACTCAGTGCAAAGTGTGCTTTATGAATGGATTTGTCTTAGTGGCAAATGGAGGGATTGCACTGCGATACTTATCTCTATCATTCTTTTTATCATTTCATAATAATAGATGGGTGGTTTAGGAGGTGAGGGGAAGGTTCATTTTCTAACACTAAAACTGATAAAAACCCTTTGTTGTGTTACTTTATGATGCTTTCTTTTAAATTACTTAACTTTAAATCTGCATTTTTTCCAAATCTACCCAAACCATTCAAGTACTAAGTGTGCCCTTCTTGACATCATTGTGAAATGTTTTGAGAAAAATTGTAAGATTAGTATCCTCCGAGTGTTGTCTCATAGGGCAATCATCTGCAGTAGCGCACACGATAAACTATCACCCCAGCCTGTTTGTCACAATTCAAGTGTTTTTGTGTTTGCACAGAGCACATAGCTGTCTCTGTTCGGGGTGTCAATCTAATCATCTGGGTGTTTGTATTGAAAGAAACATCTTTGGTGAACATCAACAACTTGTTGATTTTGACTGTTGATAGCAGTCAACAGTAAAGATCGCCAAAAAAATAGATCAAGTCACCAGTCTACTACTATCACACACTGTACAGGTCACATGTCTTACTGTCTGGCCAAGTCAGCTGCAAAACCTTTGCTGCTAAAAACTCTTTAATGGAAAAATCCACTGTTAACATTTTCTGTTTATGAGGCGAGAAGGAGCCTTGGACTTTGAGTTACCTGATGATTTGAGTAGTCCTCTCATCATCATCATCATTAAATTTTAATGAGAGGTGTATTAATGCTTCTAAGCAAGCAAGCTCTGTGTGTGGTTACATTTGATCACCTCTCAGTTTGTTTTATTGCCTCTGCGATGTTATATAAGTCCAACTGGTAGAGGTTGCAGCAAAGCACTCTCCTAGAAACGACAACGGCAATTTGAATTGGCGAAAAGTGCACTTTAGGTTCTTTCCTTTCATTTGTCAAGCAAAAAAATATTGACCCACAAGTCAGTGTATTTGAGTAATGTGCGCTAAAAAGAATAACAAATTGGTCCATTTGAAAAAGCATTAGAAAAAGCATTCAAGAAGCGATCACATTTAAATCTTATAACAATCTTATAAATTCAAAAAAGCTAATCACTGGCGCCTAAAGTAAGCAAGTGGAGAAGGATTTCCCTCACAAGCGCATTTTGTTCTCTGGCGGGAAGGCGCAACCACTCATCTTAATGATAGAGTGGGCGGCGAAGATGCCCGCATTGACGCACTGCTCCAGTGGCTTGCCCAGTGCCTTGTAGGCGAGAAAGCCGCCCACAAAAGAGTCACCGGCACCGTTAGTGTCCACAATGTCCGCTTCCGGCAGGGGGCTCACTTTGAAGCGACAGAAGTCGGCGGCGCGGTTAGTGAAGGCGACGAGCACGTCCTCAGCACCCTGGGTGATCACCACCGTACGGGGGCGCTTGCTCGGCTGATCAGCCAGCAGCTGGGTGATTTCAGGAATACTCTTGGTCTGAGTAAAGCAAAGTTGAGAATTAATTTGCATCAAAAAACCCAAAAATCCTTAGAGGGTACTCACATTCCACTTCATCATGTTGGAGTAGGCCTGCGCCTCGGTCTCATTGCCAAAGAGAATGTCCACGTAGGGCATCAGTTGCTTCAGCTGATTGCTGCACAAGTCAGAGATGTACGGCGCGGAGAGGTTGATGCAGAAGAGCTTGCCCTGGGACGAGTGCACGTGCTCCGCCATGAGCAGCTGAGCGTCGAAGCAGACCAGGGCGTGGAAGCCAGTGGTGTAGATGATCTTCGCCTGCTCCACCAGCGCAAAGTTCTCCTTCAGGTACTGCAGATTGAACTTCTGCGAGGCGCCGAGGTAGGCGCACAGGGAGCGGTGCTTCCCGGTGATCAGACAGGCGCAGGTGCCGGTGGGCACCTTCGGGTCGACGAAGTAGGAGACGATGACGTGGTTCTCCTCCGCCTTGGTGCGCATCTGCTTCCCGAACTCATCGTCGCCAACGGCGCCCATGAAGGCAGTTCGGCGCTTCTCCGCAAAGAACCACTGGGCGACGCGAATGGCGTTCTGAGCAGCACCGCCGGCGATGTACTCCACCTTGAACTGGTCGGCCAGGTCCTTGCACAGGTTGGTGTGCTGGTCACCGGCGAGGATGGCATTGTTCGGCTGCAGGTCGTACTTGTGCAGAAACTCCTCATTGACGGAGGCGCTCACGTCCAGCAGCGGATTGCCCAGGCCGAGAATGTAGCCTTCACTGCTAATGACAAAAAAAATGAAAAACAGTGTTAGACAAAATATGAAATGTTCAAAAAGTACACAGACGAAGTGTGCTTACGTGAGTGAATTAGACATGTTTTGGAATGAAATTCTGCGGAAACTGAAAGGAGGCGATGAAGTCAGTGCTGTGATTGTTGTGGTGAGCTGGCTGTTGTGCTAATTAGAACTTTTGCAGCAGTTCAAATTAGCCCTTTGTTTCCTCGTTGAAAAAGAGAACGGTGCCAAGTATGTGTTGTCGCTGACTGACTGACAGCTCAAAAAGTGTTGTCTCGTTGAATTTAAATTTAAAAACGGTGTGAAGGAAATTGCAGAGAGCGGTGTACTTTTTCCTTGATGAGCGTTTCAGCTGGTTGAAAAGGGCTATGAGGATGCACAGTCGGTGGAAGTGAGTTCAAAGTGAAAAATGTTCTAAGGACTTAGCTGCTACAAGAGCAAATTGAATAGGATCGACGAGCGAAAATCAATGGTGGCACGATGCTGATTGGAGGGTGATGGTTTTCATCAGGATACTATCATCCGAATGCGGTTGTCATTGAAAGGTTAGCACTGCCAATGTGAAGAGATGACGTGCCTGGACGAGAAAAGAAAAAACAAAAACGATAACGCTTATTATTAAATATAAAATGTACACTTCTAATGAAGTCAGCGTGCTCGCAATCAATCCATTTGTGTGATAATGACCAGTATATTGCGTAATTCGACCAGTTTTTGTGTTGTCAAATTGATACCATTCTCTCTCTGTGCAGAGCATGCCTGGAGCACATCACCACCGTATATCAATTACCAGATATGATTGGCAGACGGCGAAAACCAGAGCAAACCAGGATACCAGTGGTAATCAGTTACATTAGAAAAATGCAATTAAAAACGATATAAACGTCAGGTATTGATTGTAGCACATCATTAGCAAATTAAATCGATAAACATGAGTTCGAGAGTATCGCTCTCCTTCATCACCGGCAGTTATGAAACCGTGCAATCCCATTGTTGAGAAAACAAAACAACCCCAATTTTTACTCTGCACACTGATGATTTTGTCTTCATCTTAAGAAGCGATGGGCAACTCAACAGAGAGATAAACAAGTGGAGTGATTACGTAGAAGAATATCATCAACATAAAGCACTTACCAATGAGTGAGAGCAACTCTCCTTAGGATGATAATCTGGATGATGTCGCACGCGTCGGAGGCGATCAAAGGAAGAAGTGGGTGCGTGTGGACGCTTGGCACACTTCCAACAAAAAGGAGGGGAGAGGGAATGAACTGGTGATAATCGGTAAAACAGAGGTTTCCAAACTACAAAGTACTACCGATGACGAGACAGGAAAGAAGTGATTGATTTTTGTGGTGACTAAAATTCTCAGTCTGTTGTGCTGCACATGGCACCGCTCTCCGGGAAGTATGCTCGGCCAAAGTCACAACACTGAAAGGAAGTTACCACGTGAATCAAACAAAAAGGCGCTTTTTCACAGAAATTCTTTCCTCAGAACGACTTGAAGATTTGATTTGAAGATTTAAAAAGTAACTATCAAAACAAAATGATGTCTCTATTTTTAGTTTATTTTCATATTGGTATTTTGTGCAGCTTGAATACTCAAACAGAATTTGTTAGAAAAATCTGTTGTTTATTTTTATTAGATCTTGTTCGCCAATTGACTAAACCTGAATATCAATTTGAAAAACTAATTAACAAGTTTATTTGCTTTGCTTTATATGAAAAAACTAATTTTGATTTTTTTTATATATTTAGTAAAGTGAAAAATGCAATCAGAGTATCACCGATTGGATCATCGTAATTCGGTGATGTTTTCATCAGTCAATTGGCTTCCTTTCTTCTTGTGCCGTTTGCCAATAAGCAAGTGCTCTTGTTCTCTACTCGAAGAGCTCTGATCAATCAGCACGATCAGTCAGTGGGGTGAGTTGTCAGTTCTATTCGGCACCAGGCGCCATATTGTGCACGATTTCCATTTGGTATTCCTGGGCACAAAAGTGCAGAAGTGCAGGCACACTGATGCACACATCAGTTCCGCAGTGCACCCGAATATTCTCTCCGGTGTTGCTGCTGCCTTTTTATAAAATAGACACGTTCGACTTATTCGATATTCTCCGCCGAATAATAACAGTTGCTGGCAGTGAACACGGCCACTTTGGTCCCTCGACAGTTTTGCCTGCAAGTCGATCGAGCTTCTGGGCTGAAAACTTGTACAGCTTTGCATTACTTGCAATTTGCCATTTGCAAGCTCATCTCTCCTTTTGATTAAACTGGTAACCGAGAGAATACTACTTTCGGAAATTCAGACACTTAAAGTTGCACAACCGTTTCCCCGTTCTCTTTTTCTTTGTTTTTCCCATTCTCTCATTCTCTCGCCATTGTCTAATCATCCGTTGTTTTTAATCCTCTCAAAATAACTACAGCACAGTTCCGGCCAGGCAAAGTGCACTGCAAGTCTCTCTCTCTTTTCTGCAAACTTCTTCATCTGCAGCCAATCATGTGCACACTCAGTTATCTGGTGCCCTTTTGGGCAAAAAAAGTCAGTGCTCCGATGAGAATGATCTCTTTCTCTCTCCCCTTTCAAGAAAAAAGATAAAGTTGGCAATTTACAAGTGACAAAGTCGGAAGGAGGGCACAGCACAGAGAGACCCTTGCAAATTGATCGATCTCCAGCAATTGGCATTGTCCTTTCCTCGGGGACATTCGGTTACTACTGCTACCACTACTACCACCACCGCACACACACACTTTATCCACTGTACAATTGATCCTAGATGCGCTCCAAGATTGCTGTGTGCCACTGTAGTGCTTCCTCAGAAACACTGGTCCGTAATATCACCACCAGTGCCACTCTCACCTTTTACACAGTCGATCGAACACGAGTTTGTCGACGGACGTCAATGGCACATGATGTGGGCTGTTGTCCAACTGAGGATGAAGGATTGACATCCTCTGTCACTTTCTCACCCTCAGCCAATGGCTCAGGCACACGTATACTTTTGTAAATGGCCATTAATTGTACGCAATTCTCAGATCACACTTCAATCGTCATCATGTGCTATCGATTTTGGTTGTAGCCTACCACTATCAGCACTATATCATTTTACATTTTAAAGTGTCCCATTCTGATTGCGCAGCAGATGGGCGACGTACACTTCTCTACCGCCGTTTTTAATTGGTCACTAATTGGCAATCTTGGTGCAAACTTAACAACTAAGAACGCCGCTGTTGAAGCATGCTGCACACAGTTCAACACATATTGCACCAGTGCCTGCTTTGAACCTGTTTGTCCACTGTCATCATCAGTGGCTGACCGGATGTACCGCCGCTGTACGACACCCTCTCTACAACGATCGAAAGTGTTCATTGATGCTTTTTCGGCGAGTCCACCTTTGGTACCTAAGCGGACACCCAAACGCACACATTCATTTATTTCCTCTTCCATTCTTCATTTTCCCTTTTTCTCTCTCCACAGCAGCCACACCATTCATCGCCTTCCTGTGCGTGACCGAATTTGCAGTGTCTCTACTACTCACTTCGGCAACTGTCGCACACACTTGAAGCACACCAGGAGGAAGACAGGCCAGCAACACTCTGGTGCCCAGTGAGTGTCAGCAGTATATGTATACTCTTTCCCTGTTCGTGTTATCACTTGCTCTGTGTCTTCGTTTCGCTCCACTGCTTTGCCTTGTAACAGAAGCAGAAACAGCCGAAGCAGCAGCAGCACCTCAAACGACCTCATCGAAGAGCTGCTGCAGTCACACCATCACCACCACCACCACCACCAGCAAGAGCAGCACATCGGTCTCTCTGCCATTCTTTCTTTCCCTTTCCTCCCCCTCCCCTTCACCACGAAAGCACACACTGCTGCACTGCTATATACTGAATGATGATAGAGGAAAGCAAGCAAAGTGTGTTTGTGTGTTTTCTCAGTGGCAAGGCCGACAGCAGCAGCAGTGAATCGAGCACACCGTCGCCAAGCACACATACAACCTGGCAGGGCCAGTGCTGAACACACTTGTTTTCCTATGCCGTCTATCGATCTTTACGCTCTGCTCTGCTCGGTGTGTGTGTGTATTCCCTCTTTCTCTGCCTTCAACCTTTGCAGGTATATCAGTGTCTCTGAGCGGCTGAAGCTGAAGCACACACTTCAGGGCAAACTGGCGCATGCTTTTCTCCCTCTTTACTTTTCTGCTTTTCAGTGTCCACTGCCTGACGACGCTCACGTTGCCGCATCCCCTCTCTCTCTCTCTCTTTTACTTTCATTACCTGCAGGTACCTTTCCTTTGGTGCCGACCAGCTCTCATTCACTGTCGCCTCGAACTTTGACCAGCAGCTGCTGAACGCTGGTGGTTGCCCACTGCATCAATGACCTTTAAGACTGGCCGAGATCGTCTGGCAAACACACAAGTCTCTCCAGTCCCCGTTTTTCTTCTTATCGTTCACTTTGGATATTCAGCAGGGATAATCATGTGCGCTGCACTGCGTTGTCTGCTGTGCACTAGCATCATTAGTGTTGCTGCCACTTGCCAGTGAAAAGAGGTGCTTCTTCAAGAGCCTGCTGCTGCTGCATTTCTCTGCCTACATGTAGATCTTCGCTGATCTTTCCCACCACTCACTCCACTAGCTGCTCCTAGGCAGGCGACATTTGGCTGAGCAGTTCAAGTCGATGATCATCTCTGCCTGTTTCTGTGCCATCGCCGGTTGGCGACCTTTAGCTGCGGTCTTTTCTAGCTGGCAAGTCGGCGACGTCGGCGTCATCGACGTCGTTGTCGCAGGCAGCCAGCCAAGCAGTCTCCCATATACAGGCGCATATTCACTTATATAAGGCTGTTTTCCTTCAGTTCTACAACTTTCCTTTTCCTCTCTATCTTCCACCACTGCTGCTGCTGCTGCTGATTACTGCTGTGGCTGGGCCCAGCAGCACTGCTGCTGTTCAGCGGCAGTGAAGGCAATCGGCTGTGTGCCTTCAGTGTCTTCAGCAGCACTTTTGTGTGCTCTTTCTCTCACACTTTCTCTTCGTCCGCACATTTCCATTTGCTACTGTGTGTGCGAGTGCACTTCGGCTGCTGCTGCTGGCAATCTACCGGTTGGCTGAGTCCTGCAGGCAGAGTAAGCATGTCCAATGTCGATGGCGCCTCACTCCTCGCTGGCTCAATGTGGCTTGTCACCGACCACAGGCTGGAGTGACGGTAGTAGTGGCTGGCGCTGATGAACAGTGCAAATGTTTGGAAGGCTGTGTGGAGACTGTCCGCTGCTGCTGCTGCGGCACTATCGGCGGTTCCAGGCGCCAGTATATGCCGGCTCATAGATACACATGAGCTCAGAGACAGGCGCGCATATACATGGAATAGAAAAGGGAGAAAGTAAGCAGCACTTACAGGCACATTGCCATGTTTATGTCTGTCGATCAGCATCAGCGGTGGCAATCTTCTACCAGCAGCAGCAGCACTACTACTGCCATCATTGAGGACTGACTACTGCTATGCACCAGTGTTGTTGTTTGCACTCCAACTGCATCTCCTCTCTCTCTATTGCATCTATCATACAAACGTCTGATGCTCACTCCTTTTCCTCGAATGCTTGACGATCTTTCTTTCCCACTACTGTTGAATACTACCATTGCCATTGGAGGTGCTACTGTTGTTTTCTTGCAGTGTTTGTGCTTGTGCTCGATCCCTACTACTATTTCAACCAAGCATCAAAAGCGTCAGTCCCAAGTGAAGTTCAAGTGAGTGCTGGTGGTGGTGGTGGTGGTATTGGTGTTCCAATGTGCCGGTCCAGAGGGAGCCGCCGCCGGTGTCCGGTGTGGCAACATTTCTGCTGTAGTAAGAGAGCAGCAGCAGCAGCAGTAGCCCCTCAATTTTGTCGTCCGCGTCAGCGTCTGCTTCAGCAGCAGCAGCAGCACTTTCCTCTTCAGCCTGCACTTTCCTTCTTCACTGTTATATTGGCTCGGCATGTGGCCCCCATGATCGGAGCGGCGGCAGTGGTGGTGGGCTCCAGGCGCCTTCTTCGTCTTCGTCTGCCAACGCCAACGCCGCGAAGCAGCAGGCGAATTGGCTGTTCCAGCAGCACAGGCACAGGCTTTGCATTTGCCTTTGCCTGTGCTCCACTGTCGATTCTGGAGTGTGCGTGTGCTCGTATTGCTGTATTGTAAACGAACAGGCACTCTTCTTCTACTTCTCTCTCCGTTACTTTCACCCGATTGCCTCTCTTCGAAGAGAGAGAGAGAGAGAGAGAGAGAGCTAGCTTGCAAACGAGAGAGAATGATTCTGTTCCTTCGGGTAGTAGTCTGTCCTGGTGAGAGAAGGAAGGGATGCAGCGATCAGAACTGCAGAGCTGCAAGTGCCACTCACTCCTAGTTCTATTCAGTTCTCTTTCTCTCCTTCCTCCGGCAGCCCGACCCCACTGCTCTCCACACTTTTTGGTTGGCTCCTCTCTCCTCTATTTACAGTTTCAATGTTGCAGTTGTCGGTCTCCGCGAACAACCACACACTTCGAGGTGGCTGCTGCTGCTGCTTCTCTTCTGAGCCGAGTTGCTGTAGCAAGAGCAGAAAGAGAGAATGTGCAAGAGTGTGTCTGTGAGTGTGGTTGTGGGAGAAGTGCCCAGTGTACGAGTGAGTGAGAGAAGTGCAGAGTGAGAACCAGCAGTACAACAAACACACACATACACACATCACAACCCGACGCTGGCAACGCTGGGATACCGATTCATTCATTCATTCTCTCATTCATTTCCCTGAAAAGTCACTCAAAGCTTATCGCTACTTTCATCACCTAGGGTTCATCACCTTCCACTCAACACTCAGCTGAGAGAGTGTTCATTCCACCCAAACTGGTGGTTCAGCCATTCACCACCTTCACCCGGTCACCACAGCGACCTGAACTTGATCAGAAAGAGAAGGTGAGTAGTAGTTGATCTGGTCGCATTCCAAAGACTAACCGGTGCCTTTTTACTCAGATTTCAATTTGAGCTCTATCTAAAGATCTCCTTTTTGTCAACGAAAATTTATACCTCATCATCATCATCACCCTACGAGCACTATCCATCGTGCCTAACATTCTGTTGACCGTTTTGGCACACAAGTCGATGTTTGATTGAGATATAAAAATAGTCCCTCACATCAGTTCTCAACTATTCAACAACACCGCCTGCATTATCATCGACAGTGGCATTCTTTCCTTCTCAACTTTTCTCAGGCATCTGCTGAGACATACATTTGCAGCAAAATATTCCTTCTTCTCTTTTTCTCCGACTGCGCCAGCGAATTGTTCTTTCCTTGCGCGATATATTGCAAATTGTCCGTGTTACCCGGTGTGTCAGCGGAATCTGCCGATAACTTGATGTTGAGCATTCGCCAACCTGGAAGCTACTCGTCGAACGTTATTTTTTGCAGTGCCCTGTCAGTGTGAAGTGCTAGTGGAAGTGCATGCCACTCGTTCTTTGCATCTTCACTTGTGAATCAACTTCTTCACTGCTTTACTTCTACTTCTTCTTCCTCTCCTTCTGTGTCATTCTTCCTTCTGTCTGTCAAACTGAAACCATCCAACCAGCCAACCAACCAACCAGCCAGCACTTGCCTCAATCACCGTCATCAACGCTATCAACATCAGCCGGAGCACCTTCTTCTTCACGTCACAGCCCTTTCCTTCTGGTCGTTTAATTATCGGTCGATTACCACTACTACCACTGCCTGTGTATGCGCTACCAGTGATTTGAAAAGCCCGTTATCGAAGGCTTCTTGAGAAGACACATCAGTGTGCTTTTCGTCACCACCGTCTACCATCGCCATCGCCATCATCAGTCTCCTTCAACGCTCGCGTCAATCAACGCGTCAGTCAGTCAGTAAGTTTTCCTTTCTCTTTTTGTTCCTACCAGTGCGGCACAAAATGTGTGTTTTCCACTCTCTCTCTCTCTCTCTCATCAAAGTGTCCTCTCCTACCCCCTTCCCCTTTATCACCCGTCGATTGTTTTTCTTTTTAATAACTTACCCTCCTCCTCCTCCTCTCTATCAGCCGATTTATTTATTATGCAAATGAAGCAGTGTGTGTTTCAACTAGTTACTACTACTACTACTTCGCCATCATCCTCTCCAGCACTGTAATAATAATTCACCGTAAAGCGAAATTTGTGCAATCAAATCAGCAGTGACGGAATTGTGCACTTATTCACCCCAATAGTCTGGCGCCCTGTACATTAAGCACGGCGACTCAATGGAGCAGCTTCGAACGCCAGCAGCAGCACCGGCACCAGCCAAACTGGTCGATGGCAATAGGCTAATCTCATTCTTTGCCTTCCCCCTTCTTCCCGTTCTATGTTAATGCTAATGCTAATTAATTGGCAGCCAGCGCGTGCCGCGGTGGCAGAATACTACTGTGATGTGTTAGTGTGTGTGTCTGCAGCGGTGTATGCCGTCATCGTTGACAAAGTCCTTTTATGCCTCTCTGCGATTAGAATGTCGCCGCGATGGTGCCTGATGGTGGTGCTGCTGGTGCTGGTGCCGGTGCTGTTCACCAGTGCATTGTGTAATGAGTGCTTCAGCAGGGTGTGTGCTCCGGTGCTTTTGATGCCCGTGTCGGCTGCTGCTGATGCTGGTAATGCTGTAATGCTGTAATGTCTCATCATTAGCTCGATTAGGTGATTACCACTAGTTGGCATTATTAATTTCTACTACTACTACCACCTCTACCGATGTTGTTGTTGGTGACACCAGCAGCAGCATCGGCACTACAGCCTCAGCATTAGCTGCATCAGCGAAGCGACAGGCACCGATTAATGGCGCTATTTTTGCCGTTGCTGTTGATGATAGCCCCTCCAGGCCCCGAGCCGAGTGGTCTTTATATTTATCGCTCATCTGTCGCGTTAAGGATTTCTCGGCGTGTCAGTGGCTCGTCGGATGCTTTCATTCTATCCACTGGATCCACTGCTCTCTCCTTTTGCCTGTGCCTGTGCCCCCTTTGCCGGTGCACTGTTTCGCAGATTGCTCGTGGCTCTCTGCCATTTCAATTCTCTATGTGTAGTTGGCGAGGCACCCGAAGCAGCACTTTTCTGGTGTCTCGCTGCTTCACCACTGCAACCAGTTCCTTTTTATCCACTCATTTAGTAGCTCACTTCTTCGTTGACGAGCTTTATCTCTTTGAGTATATATGCGAGTGTCTGTCTGTATATGAGTGTGTGTGAGAGTGTGTTTGACTTTGTTCTCCCGCTTTTTCTCGTTCTCTAAATTAGAGACACTAATTATAATGGCCATGTCGAAACTGAACTCTAGGGACTTCACCAGGAGCCGGCACAGGCGCCATTCCAGCTCCATTGTTGTGCTCTGCTGTGACAAAAGCTGCTAGTGGGCCACTATTTGAGTTCGGACAAATGATCAAGAATATTCCATTTGCTTGAGTGCACTCGGCATTGGCGTGAATAGAAAGAGAGAAAGATCGAGAGATGAAAGGGAGGAAATAAGGTAAAAAGAAAAAGGAAAAAAATGCCGCACTGATGGTTTTGTGCGCCTCAGCCTCTGGCGAGGTGCACTGGTGCTAAGACTGATGTGTCAGGCTTCGCTGCAGATTAAAGCTGCTGGTGCCCTTCTTCTTTCGTTTCTCTTGCTTGTTTATTTGTTTGCCTGCCTCTTCTAAGCATAAAGCTCTGAAGCCATTCGGTAATGAAAGTCTGCCTGCCTGGGATTAGGTGTCAGGATGACCATGAGGGAGCACAAGAAGTTGATGGAGGCCAAGAAGAACAATAAACGTCTGCCCATTAGGTGCTACTGCTGATGCTTTTGCCATTATAATCTCAAATAAGATGCCAACTGCCGTGTTTGTCTGTCTGCTTTTTGTTGTTCCTTCTTTTCTATTTCACCTCACACTTTCACCAGAGTACCACTTTTTTGTCCTTCTTTCTTGTAGCTTGTTCCTCGCTCTCTCCGAATTAATCTTATCTAGGCGCATAATAAGCTAAAGTTATTTGCCATGTGCCATCTTCTCTCTTCTCTTCTGTCGGTCTGTCTGTCTGCCTGTGGCCCCGTCAGTGTCGGTGAGCTCTGTGTGACACCACCGAACTCGTCTCCTCACTGTTCACTGTGCCTTATCTGGGCGCCGATTTGCCGCCCAAAACGGCCAAGCCTTTGCTCTAATCTATATAATCTGGAAGTGGTGGTGGTGTTTCTTCAGCCAGACAGACAGACAGCCATTCGGTCTGTTCCGCAGCTGCAGCAGCAACTGTACAGCTGACAAAATGTGGCGGCTGCTGTTGTTGTCTGCCACCAGCACCGCTGCAGACTTATTTGCAGATCTATTTGGCCTTATTAGCGCACTGCACACGAGCTGCAACTGCTGACTGACTGTCTGGTTGCTGTTGCTGCTACTGTCGTTCATTTTACAATTGCCTTCTTTTGTTTGCCCATTCAACCGTACACAACACGGCGTTTTGTTGCGCCTTCCTTTTGTGGAGAACAGGAGGAAAGGAAAGAGAGAATCAGCGAGCACTGTTTTGCAGTAGTAGCTTCACCAGCCAGTGAAGACCAGCGAGCACGCACTGGCAGTTCGATCAGCAACCAGCAAACACTGAACAAGGCGAAGGCACCGAGTGTATGCAGTTGCTGCTGCTTCTGTTGCTTTCGGTGCACTACCGATGCCAGTTGTTTCGTACACTGTGGCCACAGTGCTCAGTCTGTGTGTGTGTCTGCCAGTTGCGAGGCAAGATGAGGTCTTCTAGTGTCTTCACTTCCTTCACCACCACCACCACTTGGCCACATTGTGAGTGTTTGGTGCACTCTCTCTCTCTCTCTCTCTCTCTCTCTCTCTCTCTCTCTCTCTCTCTCT